>Ga0268265_10002787_pt1 | contig 12876 bp, 14 predicted proteins | sample KBSSwiS52_FD_190355 | JGI IMG/M metagenome (GOLD analysis project Ga0268265, IMG submission 190355) | Switchgrass rhizosphere microbial communities from Kellogg Biological Station, Michigan, USA - KBS Switchgrass S5-2 (SPAdes) (version 2) | ecosystem: Host-associated > Plants > Roots >... | reverse complement strand
TTATGCTAATTCGACCTCAGCCGAGGCCGGCAGGCCACACCACCAGCCATGGCGTCTTAGATTCGGCTGGCTGACAACCCCTGGTTAGACGCCAGCTCTTCTAGATGCCGCCAGGCGGCGGCGAGCCGCGACCGCTTGACCAGGAGACGGATCACCTCCGGCTCGACCTCGGCAAAGGGGCGCAGGTGCCCGGGCCGGACCCGATCCATCAAGAGCACATGAAAGCCCTGTCGCGACGGAACCGGCAGCGGGAAGACTTCGCCCGCCTTCAGGCTGAAGAACGGCGCCGCGACCTCGCTCTCCCAGCCACCGCAGGCGACCGGGCCGATCCGCCCGCCGCGCGCTTCGGCGCTGGCGGCCGAGGTGAGCAACAGATCGTTGAAGACGCGCCGATCGTAGTAGAGCATCGCGATGATGCGTTCGGCGCGGCCATAGGCGTCGCTGCGCCAGTCGCGGTCGGTCACGTCGCCGCCGATCATGATCTCGGCGCCTTCATAGAGGTCAGTGTCGCGAAACGCCTGGGGATGCCCTTCGTAGTAGGCACGGCACGCGGCGTGATCGGGCTGTTGATAGGGAAAACGTTCCGCCACCAGCTCCGCCACCGCAGGGTTGCGCAGCAAGTCGGCATCGGTACCGACAATGGCGTGGCGCACGGCGATCGCGCGAATCTCGTTGAGAGACGGCGCCATCGCTTGCGCGATCCGCATCAAAGTCTCGGCAGCGGTGAGCTCGACGGCGCTGAGCGGCAGGCTCGACGGGCTCCTCGGCGCACGGCGCAGGAGCTCTAGATTCTCGATCAGATCGAAGGCACGCCGCTGGGGGTGTCCCACGGCAAACTCGGTCAGCGATCCCCGGTCAGGCGATCGTCGATCGCGGGCGAAGGTGCTCATCCCGATTCCACTGTAGCCTTGGATCCGCAGGCAAACGGATCGAGTCCCCGAAACTGTCGAGCCAAGTCATACAGTTGCCGCGCGATTCGCCGGTAGTAAAAATTGCGTCAAATTTTCGGTAATTTTTCACCGCTGCGCGCCGCCTGCGATTGACTCGCGAGAGCCGGGCGAGTCGCACGTTGAAATTCGGGAGTCGCTTGGGGTGATTTGGGAAATTTGCATCCCCGCCGCTGCAGGACTACGGTGCCGGCCATGGCCGATGCCGCAGACAAACCGTTCTGGAAGACCACACCGCTCGGGCAGATGAACCGCAAGCAGTGGGAGAGCCTGTGCGACGGTTGCGGCCGATGCTGCCTGGAAAAGCTGCGAGACGGCGACACCGACGAACTCTTTTTCACCAATGTCGCCTGCAAGCAGCTCGACCTCCGCAACTGCCGCTGCAAGGACTACAAGCACCGCCAGCAAATCGTGCCGGATTGCGTGCAGCTCAGCCCCCGCAACATCCGCCGCCTCGACTGGTTGCCGGAGACCTGCGGCTACCGGCTGGTGGCGGAGGGCCGCGACCTGCATTGGTGGCATCCGCTGGTCTCAGGCGTCCCAAGACCGTGCACCAGGCGGGGATCTCGGTCCGCGGCCGCGCCATCTCGGAGCGCGCGGCGGGTGATCTCGAAGATCATATCGTCGACTGGATCAAGTAACCGGAACGCGCCAGACTTCCCCCCGCATGATCAGCTTCGCAGAAATTGAGATCGCGCTGCTCGGCCTGCTGCGCCTCGCCCGGTTCGACGCCGCTTTCGCCGGATTCTTCGATCTTTCACAGCAAGGCGCACGGCGGTCGTTCCGCCTGGCGCTGTGGCTGCTGCCGGTCGCGCTCTTCCTGATGCACCTCAATGCGAAATGGACAGAAGAGACCGACATGGGGCGCGTCGTGTTCGGCGAGGTGATCGGCTACGCGCTGAGCTGGACCTGCTTCCCGCTCGCGCTGTTCTATACGGGCCGGTTCATCAATGCCCAATCCCGCATCTTCGGCGCCATCGCGATCTACAACTGGCTTTCCGTCCTGTCGCTCGCCCTGCACCTGCCGATCTCGCTCGCTGTTTACTATGGCCTCGAGCCGGGTTGGGCCGACGATCTCGATATGCTCGCATGGGGCTTCGTGATCGCGTGCGAGGTCTTTGCCTTCTGGCGGCTCCTCGGTGTCGGAATCGCGATGCCGCTGGCTCTGGCACTCGCTGATTTCGTGATGACCATCATCCTCTTTGGTCTGACTTACGGCCTGGTCAACGACATGGTGTTCTAGGCGGCCGCCGCCAGTTCCCTATCTTTGAGACGCAGCACCCGCAGCCGGCTTTCGACGTCCTCCTTGTTGAGATAGGCGCCGGCCAGGCGCCGATAGCCTTGATAGGCGTCGCGCGCATGCAGCAGGCGCCAGTTGTCGAACAGCACCAGCGAACCCGGCTCCAAGCGGCGCCGGTATTGCAGCCGGCGATCATTGGCGAGGCGCGCGAAAGCGCCATAGGCGCGATAGAACGCCTGCAACTCGAACTCCGGCAGGAACAGCGGCGCGCGGTCGAGATGGTTGAAGCTGACCTGCACCAGGCGGCCCGCCGAATCCAGCCGGAAGACCGGGCGCTTCGCCATGAGGTGGATGCCCTTCTCGTGGTCGATGTACTGGCCGGTGACCTCGACCTCGGTCAGCACGCGATAGAGGTCCGGCGTCTCGCGCTGCATGATCGCCGCGATCTCGAATCCGTCCACCAGGACGCTGTCGCCACCCACGCAGTCAAGGCCGAGGCAATGGAACATCTGGTAGCCCGGCGCATCGAAGCTGTAGGTGCCGTCGGTATGCGGCCCGATCGACATCGAGGTATAGGCGGTGTCCTTGTGCTCCATGTTGGCGGTGAAGTCGTAATAGCCGCCGAAGATGGTCTCGCGGATATAGGCGGCGCGCTTTGCCACCGCCTGGGTCGCCTCGGGTGTCGCCGGCGTGCCTTCGACGAAGGCGAAGCCGAAGCGCTCGATCTGCTCCAGCCAGTTTTTCAACACGCGCTCACCGGTGTCGCCCGGTGCCATCAGGGCGTCGTAGTCGACATGCGGGACGGCGCCGCCAAGCCGCGCATCATCCCAGAGGAACAGCTCCGGTCCCGCGGGCTGCGTGAGGCGCGTGGCGTTGCGCAGCCAAGCCGCGTCGAACGCGCTGACATGGGCGTTATCGCCGGCCCATTCGAGCTCCAGTTCCGGTGCATTGGCGGCAAAGCTGATGCGGCGGGCGACCAATCCGTCGTCGAAGGTGACCTGATCCGAAAGGCGCTGCCTTGTTTCCGGGTGCAGGCATTTCGGACAGGGACAATGGTCGCGCAGCCAGAGCAAAGGCACCGTCGCCTGATGCCCGTCGGTCCAGGCGATCACCGCCGAACCCGCTTCAATCCTGACATCGCGCAACATGATTGCCTCCACCGGCTGGTCCTCGCTGAGGATCGTAATTATACGATCGTATAATAAGCCGCAAGGGGTTATTTTACGGCTGTATAATTGTGAGGATCGGCGCCATTCCCGTGAAACCCAGCCCCGGACCGAAGTTCACGCGCGACCTCCCGGAGAGCCGCCGCCAGCAGCTAATCGAGGCGACCGCGCGCTGTCTTGCGCGCGACGGCCTCGCCGGCACCTCGGTCCGGCACGTGGCGGCGGAGGCCGGCGTCTCGCCGGGTCTGGTGCGGCACCACTTCGAAGGCATGCAGGACCTGGTCGCCGAAACCTATCGCGCCACCGGCAAGCAGATCGCCGCGATCCTGGACGAAGCGCTTGCCGCGGCCGGTCCTTCGGCCGAAGCGCGATTGCATGCCTTCATCGAGACCAGCTTCAAGCCACCCTTGCTCGATGCCGATCTGCTCGCGGTGTGGCTCGCCTTCTGGAGCATGACCCGGACCGATCCGGAGATCCATGCGATCCACGCCAAGGTCTATGCCGGCTATCGCCGTCTGCTCGAAACCATGATCGCGGCGCTCGCCAGCGAGCACAGCGTCAAGATCGAGACCAAGCAGGCGGCGCTCGCCTTGACCGCTCTGCTCGACGGACTCTGGCTCGAGCATTGCCTCGACCCGAAGACTTTCAGCGCATCGGAAGCCGCCGCCATCGCCCATCGCTGGATCGACGGCTTGAAGAATGGCCTGCTAGCGTAGCCTGCGCAACAGGGCGTAGACGGCCACCGCGGCGAAGAACTCCAGCAGCACCGCACGGCCGAAGCCGGTCACAGCTTCGCTCGGGTGCAACGCGCCCACCACGCCGCCCGAAGCCGCCGCGAACAGCACCAGGCCGATCACCGCGATGCCGAGCGCATTGCCGACCTGCTGCATGGTGGCGATCGCGCCGCCCGCCATTCCGGCATGACTCTCCGGCAAGGCGCCGAGCACGACGTTCAAGAGCGGCGTCATAATGAAGCCCTGCACCGCGGCGATCGCCAGCATGACCGGCATCAGCAGCCAGAGGCTGGGCTCCGCGCCGGACCGTCCGAGCTCCAGCCACACGCCGGCATAGCCGATCGCGTAGACGACTGCGCTCACCCGCAGCACCCGCGTCCCATAGCGGCCGATCAGCCGCGGGGCCAGGATTGAGGCCAGCGCGAAGATGCCCGCGATCGGCGTGAACAGGATCCCGCCTTGCAAAGGCGTCAGCCCGAGGCCGAACTGCAGGAAGACCGCGAAGGAGACATAGTAGGAATTGCAGCTCGCATAGAAGAACAGCACCGTCACCGCGCCGACCAGAAAGGCCGGCAGGCGCAGCAGCCGAATCGACAGCAGCGGCAGCGCGCCGCGTTCCTCGCGCCGCATCTCGTGGCGCGCGAACCAGAAGAAGAACGGCAGCGAGAGCAGCGCCAGAAGGCCGGCTTTGACCGGGCCGAGGTGGTGCAAGCCGACCAACCCGCCGAGCAGACAGCCCAATCCCGCGCTCGAGAGCAGGATGCCCAGGAGATCGAGCTTTGCACCTTGCGGCGCGCGGGATTCATCGAGGAAGCGCAGCCCCGCCAGCACAGCGAGAATGCCGATCGGCAAGTTGACCAGGAACACCATGCGCCAGCCGAGACCGAAGACATCGCCCGAGATCAGGATGCCGCCCGCCAGCTGACCGAGTGCCGAAGCAGCGCCCATTGCCAGACCCATGAGCCCGAAGGCCCGCCGCCGCTCGGCGCCGTCATAGCCGACCCGGATCGAGGCCAGCACCTGCGGCAGAACCAGCGAAGCGGTCGCGCCTTGCAGCACCCGCGCCGCGACCAGCATCGTGGCATTCGGCGCCAGGCCGCAGAGAATCGACGCCAAGGTGAAAGCCGCCATGCCGATGAGATAGACGCGCTTGCGGCCGAACATGTCACCCAACCGGCCGCCGGTCACCAACAGCACGCCATAGGCCAGCGAATAGCCGGCGACCACCAGCTCGATCGCGGCGCTGCCGGCATCGAGGTCGCGCGCGATGCTCGGCAAGGCGAGCTGCACGATCAACGCGTCGAGCACCGTCACGAAACTGCCGGCGAGCAGCACCACGAGGCCGAGCCGACGGCGGCGCGCGACGGCGTCGGGACGGGTGTCGGCAACGGCAGGCGTTTCAGCTACGGCCATGGTCATTCCTCTGGGATTTCGCCGGGAGTTTTGCGCTGGACGGCGATGGACTGGAGACGCAATATCGGCTGCACCTCATCCTGGTACCAGATTGCAATTTATCCTGTTAGTGACACTAACATGCCGCAAGCCAGCCTGACCCGCTCGCGCAACGACTTGAGCGACTTCCTGAAGAGCCGCCGCGCGCGCCTCAGCCCGGAAGATGTCGGCCTGCCGAACGGCACGCGCCGGCGCGCGGCCGGACTCCGGCGCGAGGAAGTGGCGTCATTGGCCGGGATCGGCCTCACCTGGTACACTTGGTTCGAGCAGGGCCGCGACATCCGCGTCTCGCCGGACTTTCTCGAGAATGTCGCGCGGGCGCTGCGCTTGAGCAGCGCCGAGCGCCAGCATCTCTATATCCTGACCGGGCGCGAGCCGGCCTCGGCGCGGGTGACGGCGCGCACCGTCTCGCCCGCCGTGCAGCGCATGCTGGACGGGTTCGTGAAATTTCCCGCCTTCATCCGCACCGCGCGCTGGGATGCCATCGCCTGGAACAAGGCGGCGAACCGGCTGTTCGGTTTCGCCGCCATGACGCCGGAGGAGCGCAACCTGGTCCGCCTCGCTTTCGCCGATGCGGAGTTCCGCGCCCGGCTGCCGAACTGGTCGGAGGATGCGAAATCCCTGGTGGCGAAATTCCGCAGCAACTATGCGAAGTATCGCGGCGATCCCGCCATGGAGGCGCTGGTCACGGAGATGACCCAGCGCTCGCCCGAGTTCCGCCAGCTCTGGCGGCGCCATGACGTCATGAACAGCGGCGAAGGCATCAAGGTCATGGCGGTCGAAGGCAAGGGCGTGGTGCGGTTCGAGCATACCAGCCTCGCCATCAACGCCGAACCCGATCTCAACCTCGTCGTCTACATGCCCATCGGCCCGGAAAAATAAGCAACCCCATGACCATCAACACCGTCGCCCTCGATGCTGACGACACGCTCTGGCACAACGAGTCGATCTTCCACCTCACGCAGGACAACTATGTCGGCCTGCTGAAGGACTATGGCGAGCCGGATCATATGAAGGCCCGCCTGCTCGAAGTGGAGATCAAGAACCTCAAGCTCTACGGCTATGGCGTCAAGAGCTTCACCCTCTCGATGATCGAGACCGCAATCGATCTCACGCGCGGCGCGGTGCCGGCGAAGACCATCGCCGAGATTCTCAATCTCGGCCGCGCCATGCTGGAGCATCCGGTCGAGCCGCTGCCCGGCGTCGCCGAAACCCTGGAAGCGCTGAAGGATCGCTACCGCCTGGTCATGGTGACCAAGGGCGATCTCATGAACCAGGAGCAGAAGCTCGCCCGCTCCGGCCTCGGCGATTACTTCCAGGCGATCGAGATCGTCAGCGAGAAGGATGCCAACACCTATCGCCGCATCGTCGCGCGCCAAGGCATCCGGCCCGAGGCGACGGTGATGATCGGCAATTCGATGAAGTCGGACGTGCTGCCCGCACTCGAGGCGGGTTTGTGGGGCATTCACATCCCCTATCACATCACCTGGGCGCATGAGCATGCCGAGCCGCCTTCGGATTCGCCGCGCTTCGCCAAGCTGGAGACGATCCGCGAGCTGCCGGGCTGGCTGAGCCAGACGCATGGCTGAGGAAATCCGCCGCGCCGGGGCCGCGGATGCTGCGGCGGTCGCCGCGCTGACTCGCGCCGCCTATGAGAAATGGATTCCCGTGATCGGCCGCGCCCCGAAGCCGATGACGGCGGACTACGACGTTGCCGTGCGCGCGCATCTGATCGATCTGCTGTTCGCCGACGGCGCGCTCGTCGCCCTGGTCGAATGCATCAAGGAGCCCGACCACCTGCTGATCGAGAATCTGGCCGTCGATCCCGCACACCAGGGAAGCGGCTACGGCCGACGCATGTTGGCGCAGGCGGAAGAGATCGCACGCAACCTCGGCTGCACGGAAGTGCGGCTCTATACGAACAAGCTGTTCGCGGAGAATGTCGCCTTCTATCGCAAGCACGGCTATCGCCTCGACGCCGAGTCTGCGTTCAAGGGCGGAATGCTCGTGCACATGAGCCGGAAAATCTGAGCCCGCTTCAGTTGCATGCGCGGATCGCGCGCGCCTGCATCTGCGAATGAGTTGCGCGCGGTTAACCGTTACAACATAACCCACCACCCCTAGTGCTTGAATTTCAGCACGACGAGGCCACATCGATTGGCATCGGGAGTTCGGCTGAAAATGCAAGCGCGGCGTGACGCCGCGGATCGCAGGACCCGCAAGCTTGGGAAACCGGCTGCGTGCCGATGCTTGCGCATGTGTTCAACGTGGGGAGTGGAGGAGAGCAATGGCGAGTTACGATGTCACCTGTTCGCGCAAGGACGGCCCGGACGAAGACCAGCGCCTCGAAGGCCTGGGCGGTGTCGGCTGGTATCACACGATCGACGAAGTGATCGCGAACATCGGTCGTGGCGACAGTTACTGGGTCAATGCGGGCAAGCGCGTCGCGGTCGTGGTGATCACGCATCCGAGGACGCAACGCCCATACCTCACGACGTCGCCTGACGGGCTTCGGCAGAACAATCTGCTGTTCCTGCGCGAGTGCCGATAGTGCACAGCGTTGCATAGTCGAAAAGAGTCATCACGCGGCACCCCCACCTTCGGATGAGGGTTGGGTGAGGGTGCCGCAGACTCATATTTCACCCGCACCAGATACTGCGGGGGCCGTTTGGAGGAGACTTTTCGATATGTTTGACGTTCTGTCGGCGGTGCCCGGCTCCTTTTGGTCTGCCGGCTCGGCGGTGCTTGCTCTGGTCCTTGCGATCGGCGGCGGCGGCGCCGTTCGCCATATCCCCAACCGCAGTGCCGCGGTGGTCGAAAAACTGTGGAGCCTGAGAGGCTCGGTCGCAGGTCGCGTGATCGCGCTCGACGGCGAGGCCGGCTATCAGCCGCAAGTGCTGCGCGGTGGCCTGCATTTCTTCTTTCCATTCCAGCATCGTCTGCACAGAGTCCCGCTGGTGACGATTCCCCAGGGCGAGATCGGTTACGTCTTCGCCCGCGACGGTGCGTCACTGTCGGGACTGCAGACGCTCGGCTCCAACCCGCCGATCCACGATTTCCAGGACGCGGCGCAGTTCCTGCGCAATGGCGGCCAGAAAGGCCCGCAGCGCAGGATCCTGCGCGAGGGCACCTATGCGATCAACCTGGCGCAGTTCGTCGTCCTGACCCGTCGCATGGTGCACGCGCTGGAGCTGGATTCGCGGGACGAGGTGCTGTTCGACCGCATGCGGGTGTCGCTGGACGAGCGGCTCGGCTTCGAGCCGCTGGTGATCAAGGAGATCCATGACTCGCTTGCCCTGGTGACGGTGCATGACGGCCCGGTGTTGCCGGCCGGCGAGATCATCGCGCCGAGGGTGGGCGACGATCCCGCGAAGGCAACGTTCCACAACGGCTTCCAGGAGCCTGATCAGTTCCTGGCGGCGGGCGGGCGGCGTGGCCGCCAGCTGCAGGTGCTGCTGGAGGGCACGCACTATTTGAACCGGCTGTTCGCGACCGCGGAGCGGGCCGCGAAGACCGTGATCGAGGCCGGCCATGTCGGCGTCATCATCTCCTATGCCGGCGCGAACAGCGAAGGCGGCGTCCAGGCGGAACCGCTGCTGCCGGGCAAGCACGCGTTCAACACCTATGCCGGCAAGGTCCTGATCGTGCCGACCGCCAACTTCACGTTGAAGTGGCACGATACGGAGTCGGGCGCGCACGGTTTCGACAAGAAACTGACCGCGGTGTCCGCGACCACCCGTGACGGAATTGCAGTGACGTTGCCCGTCTCGGCGATCGTGCGCATCGACAGCAACGACGCGCCGTGCATGGTGCAGCGCTTCGGCGACATCCGCACGCTGGTGGAGCAGACACTGGATCCGATCGTCACGGCCTGGCTCCGGAACGCAGCCGAGACCCGCACCCTGCTCCAGCTGCGGGAAGAACGCGCCGCGATCGAGCAGGCCGCCGGCGCAGCGCTGAAGGACAGATTTGCGCAGTGCGGGCTCGAACTTCAGGATCTCCTGGTCGGCACGCCATCCAGCGGGATCGCGGATCACAAGACGCGCGCGGCGTAGTCCGGCCACGGAGGTGTACCCGCGGGTTGGTCGCGGGATGACGCCTTGGATTAGGCTTGGTCGTACTGGACCCGGGTCAGATACAGCCCATCCGGCGGCGCGGTCGGGCCGCCTTTGGTGCGGTCCCTCGCTTCGAGCGCAACCCGGAGATCATCCTTCGACCACTTGCCCTCGCCCACCAGCCGTAGCGTGCCGACGAAGTTGCGCACCTGGTGGTGCAGGAAGGAGCGGGCCTCGGCGATCAGTTGGATTTCCTCGCCGACGCGGTGGACGCTCAAGCGATCGAGCGTCTTCACCGGCGACTGCGCCTGGCAAAGCGAGGCGCGGAAGGTGGAGAAATCGTGCTTGCCCAGCAGCACCTGGGCCGCGTCGTGCATCGCGCCGGCATCGAGCGCCGCATTGACCAGCCAGGCGCGACCATGATCGACGGTCAAAGGTGCCCGGCGGTTGACGATGCGGTAGAGATAGGCGCGGCCCGTCGCCGAGAAACGCGCGTGGAAATCTTCCGGCGCCACCTCCGATGACAGCACGGCGATCGGCGCAGGTTTGAGGTGAAAGTTGATCGCGTCCTTGAGCTTCTCGGCTTCGATCGCTTTCTCGACATCGACATGGGCGACCTGGCCGAGCGCATGGACGCCCGCGTCGGTGCGGCCGGCGCCTTGCACCAGCACGGTCTCCCCGGTGATGCGGAACACCGCCTCTTCCAGCGATTGCTGGATGCTGGGTCCGTTATCCTGGCGCTGCCAGCCAACGAAGCCGCCGCCGTCGTATTCGATGCTGAGCTTGAAGCGCGTCATGCGAGGCGTTCGCCGGGCTTGAGCGCAAGCCCGCGCAGGAGCTCGCCGGTCGCCATCGGCTTCTTGCCCTGGCGCTGCACCAGCAACGGCTTCAAGGCATTCTCGCCGCAGGCAAGGGTCAGGTGCTCATCCAGAATCGTGCCCGGCACGCCTTTCGCTGCGGCGACCAAGGCCGACAAGATTTTCAGTCTCTCCCCGTTCGGCAGCGTGGTCCAGGCGCCGGGAACCGGATTGAAAGCGCGGACCACGCGCTCCAGTTCGAGCGCGGGCCGCTGCCAGTCGAGCCGTGCTTCTTCAGGCGAGATCTTCGCCGCGTAGGTGACGCCTTCGCCGGGTTGCGGCTTCGCCGTGAAGGTTCCGGCCAGCGCTTCGACGGTCGCCGCACCGCCGAGTGTCGCCAGGCGATCGTGCAACTGGCCGGCGGTCTCGGTCGCTCCGATCGCGATCCGCCGCTCCAGCAGCACCGCACCGGTGTCGAGCCCGGCATCCATCTGCATGATCGAGATGCCGGTCTCCCGGTCGCCGGCGAGGATCGCGCGCTGGATCGGCGCGGCACCGCGCCAGCGCGGCAGCAAGGAGGCATGGATGTTGAGGCAGCCCCGCGCCGGCGCATCGAGGATCGCTTGCGGCAGGATGAGGCCATAGGCCGCGACCACGGCGATATCGGCGCCGAACGCCGCGAACTCCGCCTGCGCCTCCGCCGTCTTCAGACTGGTCGGCGTGCGCACCGGAAACCCGTGCGCCTCGGCCAGCACGTGCACCGGCGACTTGCGGAGATCCTGTCCGCGCCCCGCCGGCCGCGGCGGCTGCGAATAGACGGCGACGATCGCATGGCCGACATCGACCAGCGCCTTCAAAGCCGCCGCCGCGAAATCGGGCGTGCCCATGAAGATCACTTTGAGCGCAGTCATGCGCTCACGCGGAAACGGGCTGTTGACTCTTCTTCGCCTTCAAGAGCTTGCGCAGGATCATGTTGCGCTTCAGCGCGGTCAGGTGATCGACGAACAGGATCCCTTCGAGATGGTCCATCTCGTGCTGGATGCAGGTCGCGAGCAAACCGTCGGCCTCGAGCTCGCGAATCTCGTTCTCATGGTCGAGATAGCGCACCTTGATCGCGGCCGGCCGCGTCACGTCGGCATAATGCTCGGGGAGACTGAGGCAGCCCTCGTTGTAGACGGCGTCCTCGTCCGAGACTTCGATGAGCTCCGGATTGGCCATGCGAAGCGGCTGCGGATCTTCATCTTCACGCGCGATGTCGACCACGATGACGCGCTTCAGCACGCCGACCTGCGGCGCCGCGAGCCCGATGCCCGGCGCCTTGTACATGGTCTCCAGCATGTCATCCATCAGCCGGCGCACTTCGGCATCGACCTTGTCGACGGGCTTTGCGACCTGCTTCAGACGCGGGTCGGGCGCCACGATGATGGGTAGAACGGCCATTGCTTTCGTTCTCGTTTCGTACTTTACTCTGACGTACTCGTTTCGTACCTTTACCTATGGATTTCCCGCGCTATCGTCAAGCAACGGGGCACTCCGAGTCGCACCCGATAGGGGAAGGACTGCCATGCCTGAAATGCCGATCATCATCTCCGCCCTGGCGCTGTTGGGCGTCGTCGCGATCATCGTGCTGCAGCTTCGGACGAAGGAAGTCCCGCGTCCGGACCCGCGGATCGACGCGCTTTCCGGCCAGCTGCAGCAGCTGGCCGCGCATCAGGCCGGCAGCCAGGAGGCCATGGACCGGCGCTTGACCGAGTTCGGCAATCGCGTCGCCGACCGGCTGCAGCTATCCTCCAGCGAAGCCGGCAAGTCGCTCTCGGAGCTGAAGGAGCGGCTGGCGGTGATCGACGAGGCGCAGAAGAAGCTCGACGGCCTCGCCGGCCAGATGGTCGGCTTGCAGGACATTCTCTCCAACAAGCAGTCGCGCGGCGCTTTCGGCGAGATCCAGCTCGCCGACCTGGTGCGCGATGTGCTCCCCGCCGCCAACTACGAGTTCCAGGCGACGCTGCCTTCGGGCAAGCGGGTCGACTGCCTGTTGCGGCTGCCGAACCCGCCGGGCTCGATCGGCATCGACGCCAAGTTCCCGCTGGAAGCCTATCGCGCCTTGCGCGAGGCCAAGGACGACATCGCCACCAAGCTCGCCCAGCGCGAGTTCACCACCGCCATCCGCACCCATGTGAAGGCGATCGCCGAGAAATACATCGTGGCGGGCGTGACGGCGGATTCCGCGCTGATGTTCCTGCCCTCGGAAGCGGTCTATGCCGAGCTGCACAGCAACTTCCCGAACCTGGTCGAGGAAGCCGGCCGGGCCAAAGTCTGGATCGTCTCGCCGACCACGATGATGGCGACCTTGACCACGATCCGCGCAGTGCTGCGCGACGTCAACATGCGCGAGCAGGCCCACGTGATCCAGAACAAGGTCCGGGAGCTGCTGCAGGATGTCCGGCGGCTGGACGAGCGGGTCGGCAAACTGCAGAGCCATTTCGGG
>Ga0268265_10002775_pt1 | contig 12917 bp, 13 predicted proteins | sample KBSSwiS52_FD_190355 | JGI IMG/M metagenome (GOLD analysis project Ga0268265, IMG submission 190355) | Switchgrass rhizosphere microbial communities from Kellogg Biological Station, Michigan, USA - KBS Switchgrass S5-2 (SPAdes) (version 2) | ecosystem: Host-associated > Plants > Roots >... | reverse complement strand
AAAATAAATGGTGTTTTTTTTATGTTCTTCTTTTTCCATGACTGGGTGACCATCACCATCTGTTTTATCATTCCAGGCCAAGTTTGATTCACCCACAGGAATCCTTTTGTCGATCTTTTTGAGACACAAAAGACAGGTTGAAGCGTCGTTAAGACAGTCTCCATGAGCGACGTGGTAACATGGATACAATAACACCACGTTTTTCAATGTCGGTTGACGACAAATAAAACATTTTTGCTTGTCAATTGTCGGTTGTTGTTGTGGTTCTCGTCTTTTGGCCATCTGCTTGCCGGACTTTTTTTTTAGGCTGTGTGTTTTTTTTATGTGGTCAGGGGTCAGTTGGAAAAAAAAAATGTCGTTCCACTACCAAACGCTGAAATTGGATGATTCCAATTTATTTGGCACGCTCGAAAAAAGTGTGCGTTTGGAAACCACAGGCCGAGGGCGCCAAGCGGCGTTGCTTACACGAGTCCAATCACCCTTGGATCCTATGATGTGGATGATTGATTCTTTGACTTTGACGCTTGATGATTCGGATCAAAAAAAAAATCAGGTGGTGGCTCCAATCGTTCGATCCACTCTGAAATTAAAACAATCCGCGCATGCCTTTTCCGCAGTCCATCATCAGTTGATTTCCGAAATTCAAACCCAATGTAAAACTAAAAAAAAAATTGATTTCAATCATGCGATGATGGAAATTTATGATTCACGTTATCGCACGATGGGATTTCATTCCGATCAAGCCTTGGATTTGGACTCGTCTTCCTACATTGCACTTTTTTCTTGTTATTCTGACCCTGCAACCAAAAATCTCCGTGAATTGGTGATTGTCAATAAACATCGACCTGTCTTTTGGTTCTTGTTTTGCATTTTTTTAATTTCTTGGATTTGGCGAATGGTGGATCCAAAACGAGCGTTTGCGCCCTTATTGCTGGTGCTGATGATGAAATTCGTTCAAGCTTGGAATGATTTCGTGCTACCCACAACCAAAACTATTTTGCTGGAGCATCATTCCGTGGTGTTGTTTTCTACCCAAGAAAATGCAACCCATCTTCACAAAATTATTCTTTCGGAACTAGACAATGACAATGATCAATCCCGTTGGCTCGGACTTACCTTCCGATTTTCGAAAACATGGATTCGCTATCCGAATCCTAAAAATTTGACATTGGCAACGCAAGAACAAGCCAAGATTTTTTACGCATGCAAGCATTTAGAAAATACAACACGAGGATTATTGGAATATCCATCGCAAATGAATTACACCGTGAGTCCAGGAGATTTGCTGCCTCCGATTTCTTAAAAATCGATTTCTTAAACAATCGGTGCTTGGTAATCGCCCTGGTTCATACTAAAATAAATGGGCGGATAGTCAACTTGTTTGACACGGGTGTTTTCCATTCTATAGAGTGTTTTCAAGGCATGTTGGTCCTTTTCTGTTGGCGGCATCAATAGTTGTTTTTTATTGTTTTTGTCAAAAATCCATGTTTTGCCATCTTCGTAAACGGCCCTCGTTCCCGACGTGCGCATCACATAGCCCAAACGAGTGGGGAGATGTTGAATTTCCAGAGGCGAAGGCATAATTTCATGCGTGAAAAAGCGGTTCGTTGCCTGGTTGATCATCAGTAACGAATGAGGAGTCAATGTCACGTCAAAGGATTCAAGATGGCTCGGCGCTTGTTCAATAGGAACAAAAAGATGTTCCACCCACTCCCGCCATGTCATGGGCACCACTTTTTTCACACGAAAGCGTAGCTTGGTAAAGACGGAAGTTTTCGTTTTCTTGGTTTCCAATTTCTTTTCTTCTTTCTTGTTTTTCTTTTCTTCCTTTTCATAGAGAGCGGGGAGGGGCCGAGCTGCAGATTCGTCGGGCAGCGCCGCCAACAAGGCGTATTCGGCCTGGAGATGCCCCGCGGTTGAGAGACGACGTGGAGAGACAGGCGGATCAGATGGAGCTCGAGAATAAAACGTTGCAAAACAAATCATATTTTGGTCAATGTCGCATTGATTGAAATCTTTTGACTTGTCAGAATGCGCTGGAATTTTGGCCTTTTTTTGCCCGCCGTTTGTGGTTTTGACATTATTGTATCGCTGAGCCAACACATGATTAACGACATGACTGTTGGTCCATAATTTTGAGAGCATGATGTTGGTTACATCCAAAATTTCTCGATCCACGTCACGCAAATTTTCCGTCGGTCCTTGGAAATTGGTACTGCAACGCAACAGATCGAAATGTAATCCACCATTCTCGTTTTGGAAAACAGAAGACAAATAAAGCCCATCACGATACGATTTGTTTCCCTTATTGGATTCGGTTAAACTTTGGTAGTTGTGAGCCGCGCCAAATCGTTGAAAATAATCTTGTGTTGTGTCGAAGCATTCGGGAATAAAAACACCAGAATCTTTTCCAACAATCACCGGCACATTTTTGTAGCTGATGATGTTTGTTTCGTCTTTGGGTAAAGAAGTTGAATATTCGCGAATGATTTTGTATTTGGAGAACGCTTTCAGATGTTGGAAATGTTGTTGCACGTCTCCACAAAAGTAAATCATACTTTTCACCTCGATACCCTCGCAAACGAAATCATCATACGGAAGATCTTGCGAATGTTTTGAAACAAAGACTTGGCCACAAAATTTGGCCAAGGGTGTGTCGGTCAATTTAAAATGAGGATCAGCAATCCACAGTAAGCCCGCCGAGCGAATCTTGGCCAGATTTCCGTCTTCTTGTTTCTCACCAACCCAACAAAGACCCAATAAACGAGTGGGTGTCCATGCTGGATATCCACTCACCCACAAGAGAGTTTGCCAAAGAAACAGCACACCACTCGCCCACAAGACGGTTTGCCAAAGAAACATAGTGCTGCTGACAATGGTTGTTGATTCCATTTTTTCTGGAAAAAATGAAAAAATAAAAGAGAACAAAAACGAAAAGAGAAGAATTAGCGACGTGTCACTCGCCACTGTGTCATTTTTTTCGTGGCAGTCTGCTTGTGCGGAAAAAAAATGGAAAAGATCGTGGAGGCAGTATGCTCGCCTACGCAAACTTGGAAAGCTCTGCAACAGGTTCTGGAACAGGTTCTTAATCTGGCAATACCAGAAATCTATACCATTATTTTAATGTATGCAAGAATTCCGGTGTTGTTTCATCTACAAACTGGAGATACTCTTGTGCTGCGCATGTTTGATCCTCCTCAAGGGTTTGTTCTTGTCCAAATCGCGCCACTTCCTTCCATTGGAGGGGTCCAGTCGGTTTGTGCCTGTGACAATTTTTTATATGTTTTTACGTTATCGCGGATCAACACCGAGTTTTTGCCCACCAGCTTTTTATCGCAAACCTACCGTTTGAATTTGAATGCGATGTTACAAGTCCAACCTCGGTCAAGCATCACAAACAATTGGGAACTCGTACCCAACGTTCCAGCACAAACCTGTTTTGTCCATCAAGGTCGCGTGATCGCAGTCAGTCAAAGTCCAACACAAATCATCTTGAATGTCTATCGACCACAAGATCAAAGATGGTCGACTTGGACAGCAAATCAAAGCAAAAGAAACGACAAATCTCGGTTGCATGTTAAATGTGCATTGATACAGGACACGACGTTGTGGATGGCTTTTGGTCGCTTACAAGTCGAATCGCTTGAATTGCCCGACACATTTTTTCAAAGTCTTTTTGATTCTCATCCAACCTCTGAAACAACAACAATACCGTCCAAAACGACTGCATATTTCCACGAGGAATCTGCATGTTGTTGGACACCCTATATCTATGGATGGAAGGAAGGATTTGTTTTTGTTCCTTGTGAAAATTGTAATCAAATGTTTTCAATCCAGCAGAAACGATGGTTGGATGACACAAAAAAAGTGAATTACGCACCACCCTTTACTCACAAGCCAAAGATAGTTTTGGATCATGACCAAACAAGAATCATCATGAGTTGGATGGGAAAAGAAATTGTTCCATTCTATATGACAATCAACTCGGATTCTCAACCTATTCTTTCCAGTTGCGTTTCTTCTCCGGCTGTTTGTATCACGTTTCCCGCTGTGGATGACTCCGGGCATTTCTTTTATGCTTGACCAAAAAAATGTCAAAGTTTGCCAATGGATATGGATATAGGACTTTTGGGCCGCGATTTTCAAAAGTATCGATAGCTAAGAAAATTCCACTGCTCCTCCTTTTCCTCCCACCTTCTCGTAACCATAGCTCGAATTCTAGGTGTAATTTTTTTCTTTGCGTACCCCCCTCCCCATACAACAAAAGATGTAAAATTTTATCCTTTTGGATTAAGTCCAAAGGGAGACTCACACCTCTTCCGCTACTCCCACCCATTGCAAAAAATGGAAGATGACAAAGAAGACAAAAAACATGAATCAAAACGTCCGGCAATCGCGGATTGGGCCAAGCATATCGAACGTTCGTTATCAAAAGAAAAAGACAAACACAACGAAACCCCGCCTTCATTAACCAATGGAAGTGGTAGCAGCAACAGCAGCAGTACATCGGGAAGTAGCACGTCGGGAAGTTCTCCAACCCAACAACAAATCAAAAATATGAAAATATCAACCGGAATCTTGATCGGTGTGATGGTTATTCTTTTTTTGTTGCTGCTCATCTATGCGTATTTTAACATGAGTGGTGGAAAAGATGAAGATGTGCAAGCTTTGTTGGCCAAACAAGAATCTTCCGATGGCATAGAATATCTTGGCCCGCAAAGTGTTTTGTTTCTACCCTTTACGTCAGTCACGCAAGACGATACGGCATTGGTGAATCAATCCCTGCAACCGAAAATTGGCTCAGAATTGCCTTTGGCACCAACATTTGATCCACAAGCACAAGCTCCTCCTTCCGTTCTTGTTTCTTCTTGATGTAAATCTTTTTGATCCAATAAGATTGAGCCATGATTTGATTTTTTTTTTGCAGATGAGTTTAGAAAGTCGTAAAATTCTAACGGGAACCGAGATTTTTGAAATTTTCAACAATGGCAAGTTTTACTGGCAAGGAGCATCCAAGCGCTATGATCTGGGCAAAACGGTTGTTTGCGATGCATGTTTTCGTTCTCCGATTCAAACATTTATCGGCTGGCAACAATATGACATTTGTCTCGATTGTCTAGCCAAAATTCCTGGATATATTTCGGGATCTACAAAACAAAGTTTCATGTTGCAAAGTTTCATGTTGCAAAGCATATTTCAAAAGGAAGAGGCGCCAGAATATGTTTGGCAAATCGATGAATCAGTATTGAACACGAAAATGAAGGAACTTGCATCCCCCAACCCTCTTGTACAAAAAGCGATAAATGTACAACAACCGACAGTTGTACAACAACCGGTACAACCGGCATTTGTTTGGCCAGATATGTCACAATCTGCATCCACAACAACCACGACACCCGCTCCCACAACAACCTTTATGCCTCAATATTCTTTCTCGTCTGCGTCTTCCTCATCTGCATCGGTTTTTTCGTCTCCCTCTTCCTTTTCATTCCCATCACCGATGTTTTCACTATTTCCAAAATAGATATGGCAGCACCAACGGTTGATGAATTGAAACGTTCCATTCAAGAAAAGAAAAATCTGATTCGTCTCGTTCAACAACAAATCAAACAAGAAGAAACACAATTGATCAACACCATCACGACGCAATCTACGACCAAGCTTGTTGACGAGGATGATGATGTGGATCCACGTTATGGAAAAAATCTCGAATCGAAAAAATTACAACCCATAGTCCAAAAGAACGAAAAGAAACAATATAGTAAAACAGCCAAAAATAAATCCAAAGGAGCTCGTAAATTCAACAATTTATCCAGCGATGATTTCATGCTTACAAACAAACCAAAGAAATAAATCGGTGTAAATCCGTGTCTTTGCGTTGAGTGACTAGAACGAGCGTCTTGGTGTTTGGAAATGGAATGACGTGAAAAATGCGCAGATCACGATCATAAATCTTGTGATCGATCAAATCCAAAACAACATCGCATTCGATTGTTTCCTCCTGACATATTCTTAGCGATAGCAGATGGGGCGTCTTGGCAAAATCGTGCAAGAAATAAACCACATATCCATTGGCAGCTGTTTGTGACCATTGTTTGCTTTTGTTAGCCGCAGGGCTTTTCTTTTCCTTTTCTTTTTTGTCCTTTTTTTCTGTCGCAGCAGTCTCGAGTAAAAAGGGTTGGGGTTTGAGCTCATGTTGAGGATGTTGAAAAGACATCAATGCCAGTCGATTAGGATTATTTCCATTGACAATACCAATTCGAAGCCACCCGGGTCGTGGATGTGAAATAAACGTTTCAAAATAATATTGTTCATCGCAAAAATTCCATGCTTCGTCGTTTGGGTCTCGCCACAGTGGGATTTCCATCAACCGATGATAGTTTTTCTTTTTTGGCAAAGAGCCGGATAAAAAAGTAATGGTTGGAGACTCAAATGTTTTAAATCGGATAAAATAGAAATCCGATTCAAAGCAAACACAAAGAGAGCTCGATAACTGAGAATCCCAATTTTTAATTTCAAAAGTGGTTATAAGTTGTAACTCGACCATTGAATGAGGATCTTTTCCATAGAGTGAAACATTATGATGGGTGATCGGTTGTGGAGTATCGACACAGAAAACGCTGCTTTGTGTTTGTGGTCCCACAATTCTAATGGCATCGCTATTGCCACAAATAACATTCATACAAAATAACGATGCCAAGATTGGTGTGTGCAAACTCTTTCTCCAAAAACCCAATAAACAATTACCATCCTCCAAAACAGATATAGTGTGTGCTTGATCCAAATGGACATTTTCAAACAATTCTGCTTTGAATTGTGATGTAAATGCTCCCATGACATATTCGATGACGATTCGCACCAGAGGGGGTATCAATCCGGTCACCTCCTGTATGTGCTTGTGATCCGGTTTTTTGACTTGTTTGTGAAATTCACGCATTGTTTGAGCCCACAATTCCTTTTTTGTCATTGTCGTTGATGTACTCGTTGTCTTGTCTGTTTTTTGTTTCTTTTTGGTCCATGGAACCACATCAGACTCAGATGCGGATCGCTTGATATGTGACATCTAAAAAATAGATTTCAACCAAAAACACAAACTCAGCATTTCTTTTAAACTATCGAAATAGAGGAAAAAGGGAGGCGGCACACGGGACAGGTTGGATTACGATCACCCCACTGGGCAATACAAGTTTGATGAAACATATGTCCACAGGATGGTGGAAATCCCAAAGCTTCTCCTTTGTTAAAGGTTTCTTGGCAAATTGCACATGGATCGGATTTGTGCTCAACCGCATATTGATCCGTGCAAAGCGTCATTTGAATTTTTGATTGTGGATGTGGTTGTTGTGGGTATTGTGGTTGTGGGTGTTGTGGCTGTGGTGGTTGTGGTTGGTTTCGTGGATTGGATGCAGAAAACACCACTTTTCCAGCATAACACGTAGCCAAAGCCAAACATGCCCACAACCCGAAAGCAACGGAAAGCCAAATAAGATCGATTTGTGTGAGTTTGTTCTTATAGGTTTGGACATCGTGTTGAACGGTTTCGCTTGATTCAAATCCTAAAAAGGCTTTGGCAGGTTGTTCGTTGGGATAAACATTGACATAGACCCCTCCGCAATGTCGCTCGGCTGCGCGTACGATTTCGATTTCTTCGAGTGATTTTAGGTTACAACTCACTGTTTGCGAGGAATAATCTTTTATGTAATCAATAATGTCTCCACATTCCACATATGGACTCAACCAATATTCGGCCGGATGGATGATTTGGCATCCCCGAAGAGCACAGAGTTCGGCGTCTTTGAGGTGTGTCGGAGCGATTGCGACTCTTATACCAAAAAACATCGACAACAAACACAGCAATAAAACGATGCACCCTCGGGCGCCTCGGACGGCGTTTTTTTTTTCTTCGTATGAAGGGTGGCACCAAATGAAAGCTTCACAACAGATCACAACAATGATCGTAATAAATAAAGGAATCCAAAACCACACATGTGTAAAAATGGTATAATCTTCCAATGGAGACCAGCGTTTAATTTTAGAATTTCCATGTTGATCCTTGATGTGACCTTCTGTCAGAAAAAAACGGCAGCCATTTGAAAATGTATTGGAACGAAACAAACTAGTATAAATGTTGCACGGCCAAATCCATTCCACAAATTTATCTTGGTTCCAAAGAGTCGTCACATTGTTATTCTCCAAAGCCCAAGAAGCACGACTACAATTGATTTCGAGATGAAACGCTGGATCGATCAGGCGAGTATCATTGGTAAGCGTTGGAGAGATATCGGCCGGCGAATTGAAATCAAACATGGAACACCACCACCCGTAAAAGGCGACATTGACCATTAGAAAGATTGTGCTCAACAACATCTGATATTTTTTTTTGAAGGGGGGACAAGTTCAAAAAAAATGTTTAAAAGTGAAAAGGAAATCGAGGAATATAAAAAGAAGACTTTAACCGACTATGTGGGTCATTCTCACTTGGGATCGTTTTGGCCGAAAAATATTTGGGGTAATTGGTCACAATATGCAATCTGGAGCCCGAATCATATGGATGATTTTATGGTCGAACTGACCATATTTGAATGGAACGGCCGCGAAAATCCACAAACATGGAAGCCAGAATATTTTTTACATGATTCTCCACAAGCACATTTTAACAAATACTTTGGACATTTCAAAACCGTAAAAGCTTATTTTTCGCCTGGGAAAGACGAGAGTGAGGATTTCAAAGGAGCAGTGTGGTTTCCTTTATGGACCATTCCATTTGCTCAAGACCACAAATCGGGACACATACCACATGCATACACATTGGAATCTTTTATTGGTGATATGACACGTTTGCGCTATGAATATCCTTTAGGCACCGTCAATCGTGAAAAGCTTGTTCGTTATCAATTAAAAGAACAAGAATATCATCGGATGATCCGTACTAGTTTAAAACCCGTCCTCTTGTCGGTTTTGATTGACTTGGTTTATCATTATTTTGGATCTTGTGTTAAATGAAATTCTGTGCCTTGTTTCACTTTTGCCTCTTTACAATTGGCTTTGGGATAAAGTGCGCGACAATACACACAGGTGATGGGTTCCTTTGCTTTTTTACGGGCTTGAATCCACGCTTTTAAACAACTTTCATGAATAGATTGTCCACATCCATACAAACAATAAAACACCGTTTCTTTTAACAGAGTTTTCTGGTCTTTGGTGCAGAAAAACTTCTCGAAGCAAATACTGCATTCCGACTCATTATCGATTTTTCGCATTTCCTTTTCTTTTTTTTCTTTTGTTTCTTTTTTTTCAAAACTAGAAGCCGAAGCAGATGCAGAGGCGGATGCCGAAGCACTTGCATGTTGATCCTCATCCTCCTCCTTGAAAATCTCTCGATGTTGAGAATAAACAACTTCGAGATCCGCCAGAGTTTTTAGCTCTTCATCCAACAATTCAATTTGTCGTTTCTTGGATTCCAACGATCGTTGAAAGCAAGCATGGGTTTCCGAAAGCTGAAATTTTCGACACAAGACAAACATTATATGTTTGCAAGTGACATGCCGATCTTGATGATCGGGACATGTGCAAGTTGGTTTTTTTGAAATTTTGATTGTGTAATCATTTCCCGTTGTTCCTTGGATAATAAATTCCAAATTTTGATTCCTAACAACACGCACGAATAAGAAGAGAAAACAGAGAATACAAAAATTTACCAGTTGAGGAGGCGTAATCGAGCATCGTGAGAGTTACGAAAACGCTTGCGAAACATGCTGCTTGTGCTTTCATCGTTATTCCATTTGCGTTTTTTAGAATAATAATAGGCCGCCATTTTTTTTTGTTGTGTTTGCAAGGTTTCCCACTTTTTCAAAACTGAAAAACAATGGAGCCCGGGGAAAAGATTCAAATTCAAAAAAAAAAGAAAAAAAAAACATGGGCGAAATACGTGAAACCTTGGGTGGAATGGCAACTCGATAAAGATCCGAATCAAGAAAATTGGTGGGCAAGTTTATGGTTGTTGAATGGGGATGCCACCCAAGCCTTTAACGATTTCCCTACTCTCTTAAAAGCGCATCAAATCAAATGTCAATGGAGTCATCATCACTATGACGCCACCGGCGCAAATGTTCATACCCGTTTGTGTGTTCATTACCACAATTATGAAAAGGCGACGGATCTTTGGAAAAAAAACTTTTCTGGAATGCCATTGGGGTTATTGGATCCATGGCATCATTATTGTGTACGCCACCATCAAGAGCAAATAAATGAAAAAAAAAAGAGCAATTTAAAAGTGTTTGCATTGTGGCAAGAAAAATTTGGTTTGGTGTTGAATTTGGCCACTCAAACGCAGTTTCCATCCGAAATAGGGGCCTTGATCATGAGTTATGTATATGAAAAATGGTACGAGATTGCGTTTCCGAAATTATGGCAAATGGCCAAACCCTATCAACAAACCGGAGTGGATTATTTCATCAAGAGGATGGGTTGTGGCATATTGGCAGATGACATGGGACTCGGAAAAACGTTACAAGCCATTATGATTACCATGGTTTATAACCTATCTCGCCCTTGCTTGATTATTTGCCCCAAATCATTGTTCAACAATTGGGAACAAAATGTGGCTCGATTTGTTTACGGTGGAGTTTCTTCGGATGCCACCATTCTGAGTATTCGATCCACCAAAGAATTTGAAGAACGATTCAATAATCCGGGTGGATTGGAGATACAAGAAGAAACAACAATACCTGAATATATCATCTTGTCGTTTGGACTCATTACACGCATCGTTCAAAAGGCATCGTTAAAATCAAAAAAAGTGCTTGAAAAAATCCAGTTTTTGATTATTGATGAGTCGCATGCTTGTAAAAATGTGACTTCACAACGAACCGCTGCATTGTTACAAGTGGCTTCGTGGGCGAAACACCGATTGTGTTTGAGTGGAACACCGGCTTGTAAACCAAAAGAAATGTATCCCCAATGGGTCATGGCTTGTCCGACATTACCACCACGACAATCCTTGACCGCGAAAATTGAAATCCAAGACAATTTGCTCAAACATGCTGTTTCTGAAAAAATGAGTCAAGAACAATTCGTCAAACTCTTGTATGAGCATGTTTGTTTTTCTTATGTTTTGCGTTGGTGCAATCCCCAACTCAAAATCATTCGAAAAGCAGGCTCCAATCGCAACATTCCTCAGTTGGTTATTGATGGAAGTGCCCGATTGCACGAACTGTTTTGTATTTTGAGAATGAGTTGTATGTTGCATCGCCCGAAAAGTATTTTGGAAAAAGAATTACCAGATTTGATGCGATATAAAATCTTGTTTCGACCTCCTATTTTATCCCAAAGGGTGTTTGAACAATCCACGCAAGAAATCAAAAAATGGACACATGACAAGGAGCGTTGTCGACCCATCTACATGCGTGAATTTAATGAAAATATTCCCGCCGCCAAAAAAGAATTTGCCAAAACCTACTTGATGTTTTTAATAAACGACAAACGATACAAGGACCAAAAATTTATCTTTTATGCTCATCACAAAACATTCATGCAAGACTTGGCCGCTCTCTTGGAAGAAGAAAAAATCGAGCATGTGGTGATCCAAGGCGATACTTCAGGAGAAGCACGCACGGCCGCCGAGCAGGATTTTCAAAACCAAGAAAAAAACATTCGGGTAGCCTTGATTTCAGTCATGGCGGGAGGAACCGGACTCAATTTACAAGCGGCATCGGTGGTGGTCTTTTGTGAATTGATTTGGTCTCCAGATGTCATGTTGCAAGCCGAAGCGCGAGTCAATCGGTTGGGCCAAACCAAAAAAGTGGAATGTCATTATTTGGTGGCCGATCCATCATTGGACGATTTAATCTTGAGAATTTACCGCTGCAAAAACATTAATTCCGGCATGATTTTAACGGGAAACGCACGTCATGTTCCTTTTCATGTCTCTGTGGATTTGCGCCAGTTTCCACCCTTGTGCAAAGAAAACAAAACCGAAACATTGGAATTTTTATCGGATGCCTTGCAAAATGGCGATCCTGTTGTCGAGGATGAACAAGAAGAAGAAGATGATCCAGATGAATTTGTTCAGGATCTAGCTAGAATTCGAATTTAAAAAGATTATTATTATTTCTTGGTCGGAGGATCCTTCTTGGCTAGAGATTGTTGATTTTGTTCAAAGTTTTCTTTTGCTTGGACAAAACCTGGACCGGGTCGGTATCGAAGATGAATATTTTCTTCGTGTAATTCTTTGTTTTGGGTTTCAAGTTTTTCGTTTAATTGTTTCAAATGATAAGATTCGGCGGCAAAGGCCATGATCATTTTGATCAGATTCTCCCGATTACTTTGAGTGAGATTTGTATTTTGGTTTAAATCATGACCGCTTTTTTGAATCCAAAAAAAACCTTCTGTCCATTTTTCTTCATTTAGTAAAATGTTTCCTAATGCACACATAGCCGACGTGGAACCACCGTGGGCAGCTTGTTCAAACCAGGTTTTGGCTTGCTTTTGATCATGACAATGCTCCCTGTAATAAAATCCAAGAGCCGTCATTGCATAAACAAAACCTTTTTCTGCAGACATGTTCCAATAAATCACCGCTTGTTTGATGTCACCTTTTAATAGCCCTAATTCACAACCTATTGCTAAATCACATAATTGTTCCGCGTTTGCCAATTTGACATCAATCGTTTTTGGATTATTCATCATTTGAGTAAAGTACAAAACCCACTTTTCATCTTGAGCCGCTTGTTCATATCGGTGTTGGATTAAAAGCTTTTTGACATGATCCTGGTTGATGGCCATCTACTACTAGGAGAGTACAATGAAAGATAAAAAAAATGATAAATGCCCGCATGAGGGGTTTAACGAAGCGAAATGGTACCATATTTTGAGGCGCAAAGATAAAGGTCTGTTAAATGAAATTAAAATTTCAAAAC
>Ga0268265_10002766_pt1 | contig 12947 bp, 12 predicted proteins | sample KBSSwiS52_FD_190355 | JGI IMG/M metagenome (GOLD analysis project Ga0268265, IMG submission 190355) | Switchgrass rhizosphere microbial communities from Kellogg Biological Station, Michigan, USA - KBS Switchgrass S5-2 (SPAdes) (version 2) | ecosystem: Host-associated > Plants > Roots >... | reverse complement strand
CTCCAGGCTCGCCGGCTGCTCCGCCTTCTCGTCGCGGCCGAGGCTCTCGGTGAGCCTGGAGCGGAAGCTGGTCAGGATCGGCACGAGCCCGAACCCCAGGCCGCAAAGGACGGCCAGCCCCACGGTCGCCAGGATCACCTTCGGCTCCGCGGTGACCTGGATGAAGCTCGGGAACTGGGCGCCGCTGACGGCGATCAGCGCCCGCGCGGCCCATTGAGCGAGAAGGAGCCCGGCAGCGGCTCCGATGAGCGAGAGCAGGAGGCTCTCGGTCAAGAGCTGACGCACCAGGCGCGCACGGCTGGCCCCCAGGGCGACCCGGATGGCCCAGACACGCCGCTTGGCCACCGCCTTGGTCAGCAACAGGCTGGCGACGTTGATGCAGGCGATCAAGAGGAGGATGCAGGCCCCGACGCTCAGCAGCACCATGCCGTTGCGCAGCTTGCCGAACCAGAATTCCTCGAGAGGCACCACCGCGGCGCCGAGCCCCTGGTTGTCGTCGGGGAACTCCTGGGTCAGTCCGGCGGTGACACTGTTCATCTGCTGCTGCGCCTGTTGCAACGTGACACCCGGCTTGAGGCGCGCGGCCCCGGCTGCCCAGCGAATGCCACGCTGCGTCACGTAGCCCGGAATCGGCGGCAGCATCGACGGTACCCAGAGATCGGCCAGGTCCGACAACCCGCGGAAACCTTGAGGACCCACCCCGACGACCTCATAGGACTTGCCGCTGATCTGGAGCGAACGGCCCACGATTCCCGGATCGGCGCCGAAGGCGTTGCGCCAGAGGTCATAGCCCAGCACGACCACGAAACGCTCCATGGGGTTCGCGTCCTCGTCCGGGGTGAAGAAGCGCCCGCGGGAAGGCTTGAGCCCGAGGATCGAGAAGTAGTTCGCATTGACCAGCTCGCCCGAGAGCCGCAACGAATCCTGCCCCCGCTCGAGATTGAAGGCGAGGTTCCCCCACACCGAGACTCCCGAGAAGACCCTGTTGCGCTCACGCCAGTCGGCGATGTCCGTCTGGGAGAGCGGCCAGGGCGTGACCTTCTCGCCCTTGTCCTCGAAGCTGCCCTGGAGGATGACCAGCTGCTTCGAATCCGGGTAGGGGAGCTCCTTCAGCAGGACGGAGTTGAGGACCGTGAAGATGGTCGCGGTGGCGCCAATGCCGAGCGTCAGCGTGAGGATCGCGGCCATGGAAAAGCCCCTCTCCACCGCCAACTGCCGCAAGCCGAGCCGCAAGTCCTGCCAAAGCGTTTTCATCGATCGATCTCTTCCAGTACGTAAATTTGCGTTGATAATGCAAAGCCGTTCCCCGGGCACCGGGGTGAGTTCCTGCGCTCCACATAGTTCAAGGTGCATGAGAGTCGGCGAACGTGACAAGACTCGTTCGCGGACCGGCCGCAGCCCTCATCGCCGGGCAATGTCGGGATCCAGGATCCGCTTGAGCTTGCCGAGCAGCAGCTTCTGGTCGTAGTTGTCGGCTGTGTAGACGATGCACGTCTCGTCGTCGGCCACCGTGCCGTGGACCTCGTCCCAATCCAAGCTTTTCAGAGCTGCGGCCACGCCCCGGCCCATTCCCGGGAAGCAGTGGATCACGGTCGTATGGGGGCCGCAGGCGACCACCTTCTTGATGAAGTCGTCCACCCGGTGCAGCGCCTTGTCGTCCCGGTCCCAGGTCGGGATCTGGTAGCGGCCGTTGACCCGGATGATCGACAGGTCTTTCAGGTCGCGGCTGACGCTCGACTTGCTGGCCTCGATCCCCCGCTCCTCGAGGTAGGCGAGGAGCTGGTCCAGGTTCTCGACCCGGACGTGGTTGTCGTTGAGGATGTTCAGGATCTGCTTGCGGCGGCGTGTCTGCTCGGCCAGAGTCTTCGGCATGGTTGCTATCCCCTGAACGGTTTTCAGGTTTATACCGTATAACCCTCCAAGTCGCAAGAATTGGGGGGTTGACAAGGCGGCACGACCCCACTACGCTTTGCACAACGTAGTTGCAGTGCAGTTCCCTGATGGGCCCCAAACCGGTGCCAATTCCGGCGCCGAGTTCATAGGGAAGGAGAGACCGATGGCTAGTGGAAAGATGACGACGTTGGGTGACATGCAGCGCTTCAAGGAGTCCATGTCGGCGAACGCGGAGAAGCTCAAGCCGTACGAGGAAACCCGCCTGAAGTTCGAGGGCTTGGTGACGAAGGCCCAGGGGTTGACTCAGCAGCAGGGGGCGTTGACCGCGGCCAAGCAGGAGACCTCGAAGGAGCTCAAGGTAGTGCTGAAGGAGCTGCAGCAGGTGGCGACGGTGCTGCGCTTCGCGGTCCGGGAGCACTACGGGAAGGACGCGGAGAAGCTGGTCGAGTTCGGCCTGCAGCCGTTCCGCGGCCGGCCCCGCAAGCAGAAGGAGCCGGAGAAGCCGCAGCCGGAGCCGCCGACTCTGCCCGCCGAGTAGACCAAACTACATGTCATTCATTCGGGGGCGCTTCGGCGCCCCCTTTTTTTGTTCACCCGGCCGGCAGTGCCCGACCTGCCCAGGTTGAGGATCCCCCTCCACCGACGCCCGATGTCCGACCTTGCGTCGTGTCCAGCCGGAACATTCCACGTCTGGATGTCCAAGAGAAGTAGAAGTTGATCGACACCAGCGGCGGGTCCTCTCACCTGTGATGTCCTATAACCTGTAGATTGGTAATCGTAACGCGCGCCAATTTTACATTATCCCAAGAAAACTCCCGATTTTGTCGACTTAGGAGATGCATTTACCATGCGCGTGTGAAATACCGACGTCGCGACATGGGGTCCAAATACTATGGGCGGGCCATCAAGAACTGGCGCCTCACCGCCGGCCTCTCTCAGGAAGAACTGGCCGCAAGAGCCGAGGTGAGTGTAACGCTCGTGGGAACCATCGAACGGGAGCGGGGCCACCTTTCCGAGGAGATCTTCATCAAGATCTGCCTGGGCTTGGAGTCCAAGCTGGGCAGACCCATGCTGAGAGCCGTCTTGGCGGACAGTGTCGAGGGCCTTTGGACCGAGCTCATGGCGCAGGAGAGGAGCTTGAGGCAGGAGAAGGGGCTGGAGCCCGCAGAGTACGACCGATTGCCCGTCGGCCAGGAAGATCTCGACCGGGCTCTCGACTCCGCCTGGACCGAGCTAAAGAAGCTTGCCCTGATTTGGCATCGCGCTCTCAACTCTCGGCCGCAGGGAGACGAATGGCCGCTGGAGGCCCGGCCCGAGCCCCACGGCACCGGAACACACAAGCGGATGCGTGTCAGGAGGCCGGGCAAAAAGCCCGCGCGCCCCGGTGGTCCAACTAAGTGATCATCCTCAATATCCCTCTGTTGGGAACCTTCAATCCAATTCCGGTCCTCCGCGGCAGGGCTTTTTTTCCCTTTCCAAACTTCGGGCGGCTTACCTTCCATCTCACACGAATGAGATGCACGCCCGGCGGGAGCGTTTTCTCGACCTCGAAGCACTTACTCTAGCAGGAGTTGTCTTCAACTATCAAAAGTCCTCCCATGCCGGGGGGAAAGGGTGGGGTTTGTCCATGAGGAAGTCTGTTGCCGTCGCGATCTTGCTGCTTTTGTGCGCGAGAATGAGTGCCTCGGCCACCGTGCTCGCGGAGGAATCGCCTCACCCCCCTCAACCGCCAGCGGCACCACGCAGCCTGCAAATCACTTCTCAGGTCAAGCTTCCTCCCGAGTTCAACCGGGCGAGGGACCTGCGTTGGGCAAGCGACAACTCGGTCTATCTCGCACTTGGCGCCAATGGTGTGAGTGAGGTCAGCCTGAATCCGCCAAACCAGCAGATCCGGGAGATGGTCCCAGGGCGGTTCAAGCCAGGGGGGTTCATTGTTTCCAATCAGCTGGCCGTCTCCAGCCAGTACCTCGTCGCCGCAGGGTTCGGGATTGCATTTACCTGGCGCCGCCTCGCTGACGCGACGCGATCCGAAGACGCCGTTGACTACATTCAGGCCGTCGACGTCTGGAACGACCGCCTCTTGCTTGTCGGGGGGCGCCGGGATGACCAGGGATTTGCCACGGATGGGGCGATCGCCTGGACCGGTTCTCTTGACAAGAAACTCGCAGACCTCAAACCGATTCTCTATGCCGCTTCCGGCTCCGGTGCCCGGGAGATGAACGCTTGCGGCAGTGTCCACCTCGGAGCGGCGCGGTTTTTCGAGGATGGCTCTTTCCTGATCTTTCCGGGAGTTCAGCCGGGCCTGAGTATCTACGATCGGGACGGCAAACTGCAGAAAACCTGGGACACCGCTTCGCTCGGACTCTACATCGATTGCAGCAGCCTGAGCCCGGAGGCCATAACGCAGATCAAGCTGAACTACCCGGCACGGATGGCTTGGGTCAACCAGCGGCGCACGGTCGACACGATCCTGATGCTGCCTCAGGGCCCGGGTCTGGTCATACGCGGCGTCGAAAACGGCCGCGTGCAATGGCAGCTTCAAGTCTTGACTCCCGCGGGGCAGGTGATCACTCATCAGTTGCCGATCGAAGCCCCTGACGAGTTTTACCACCTGCGAGGCGATACGCGCTCTGGCAAGCTCGTTTTCCTCCTGTTCCAGACGCCGCCAAGCGACAATAACTATCCTCAACCTTATCTGATCACTGCCCTCGCTCCGGAGGGCTAACACCGTACAACAGCCGTCGACTCAAGGAGGCAACGATGCGCGCAAGAAGCAGGCTTTGGCTGGCCGTAATTCTGTTACTCGTTTTCCCTCTAGCTGTGGCGGCAGATTGCAATACGTACAGCGGCTCCGGCATGGACTATCAGGAAAGCTATGGCTACTACTGCGGCGGCACTGGAGGGAGCTGCACCGAGTGCTACAACTTCCACCCCGGAGGGGTTCAGGTCTGCATTTACATCTCGCTGTGGAACATGTACTGCACTGACTACGGCCAGGAGTATCAGTGGCCCTGACACTCGCTATCCTTCTCGCCGGCTGGTTCCAGGCCGTGCTGTCTCAGGACCAGTGGCGGATCGTTGACGGAACGGGGGCTGTCCAGTCGGTGTGGGGGGCGGCTCCCCAGCTTTCGGAAAGCCAGAGGACCGAAGTGCTCTCAGCCTGGGTCTGGAGCGAGCTGCGGGCGCCGCGCAAGGTGGCTCCGGATCGCATCGGGCTCGAGCGCTTCAAGGAGGATTCGGCGCGCCTCCAGGTGCGTGTCGTCCGGCGGGCGGCGGGCAGGCCGCCCGCCGACCTCCGCCTCATCGCGGCTCCAGCCGAGATGTGGGGCGATCTCCCGGAAGGGGTGCTGCCGAGCTGGTCGGTTCCCGCGGACGGGCGGCTCGAGCTCCCGCTCGATCCCGGCCGGCCTTGGCGACTCCGGGTGGCGGGTCGGTCTGAGGGGAGCTGGTGGGTGGATGTGCGGCCGGGGCATACCGCCGCTCTCTTGGCAACGTCTCCGGCGCTGGGGATCGACCTCGCGGTGCTCGATCCTGACGGACACCCGGTGCAGGCCGTTCATGCTTCGCTCCAGGAGGGTGCGGCCCGGGCCGGAACCATCCGAACCTGGGCCAACGCTCAAGGGAACGCCGGCCGGCTCCTCGCTGCCGGCCTTCCCGACGAGCAGGAGATCGCCGTGACCATCCATCATCCGCTCGCGGCCCCGCTGGTCTTGCGCGGCGTACCCAGCGCTCTTCCCCGCCGGGTCCGGCTCTCCCCGGCAGCCGTGGTCACCGGCCGTTTGAGCGGCATCCGGGGAGCGCCCCTGGCGGGAGCGACCGTCGAAGCCGAAACCTGGACATCCAGCGCCGTTCCCCAGGTCTACCGCGTCCTCGCCAGGAGCGATGCCAGCGGATCCTGGGAGGTCAGGGGCCTCCCGCCGGGCAAGATCGCTCTCACGCTTCGTGCCCCCGGGTACGTCCCCCTCCTGGAGACTCTGGAGGTGGAGGCAGGGCCGCAGGACCTGGGGATGCGCACCCTGGAGGTCGGCACGAGCCTCGACATCCAGGTGGTGGACGACGAGGGCTCACCGATTCCCGGTGCACGGGTCACCGACGGTCAGCGCCTCAGCGAGGCCGAGGCGGACGGCCGGGGCATTGCGCGTCTTTCGGGGCTCGCCGTGGCCCCCCTGGAGCTCCAGGGAGCCGCACAGCACCACCTTCCCGGCAAGGCCCGGCTCAACCCGCCGTTTCCCGCCCCGGCCCGAATGGTCCTGAACCGCGCGCTCGGCCTCACCGGGCGGCTCGTGGACGGCTCGGGCAAGCCCGTCAGCCCCGGCTCCGCCCGGATCGAATCGGGCACCTGCTTCAGCGAAGCCCGGCTCGACGCCGGCGGCCGTTTCGACCTGGACGTTGCGCCCGAGACGCGCGGCGAGCTGGTGCTGCGCTCGCCGTTCACGCAGGAGCTGCGCGTGCCTCTGGCTCCCGGCACACCCGGCGAAGCTCGGGACCTCGGAGACCTCGCTGCCGCCGCGGGCCTGCCGGTGACCGGTCGCGTAGAAACCGAAGGAGGGGCACCTGTGCCGGGAGCCCGGGTATGGACGACACGCCCGGGACCGGAAGGGCCTGCGGTGGCGTGGGCGACCCGGGACCTCCTGCAAGCCGTAACGGACATGGAAGGACGGTTCCGCCTCACCGGCCTCGTTCCGGCAGCCCCGGCGGTGCTCCGCTTCGACGCGGCCGGGTTCTCGCGTGCCCAGGTCGAGCTGCCCCCGAAGCCCGCGGAGGACGGCGGCGAGGTCGATCTCGGAACGGTCGTTCTGCGCGGCGGCGCTGCCGTTCGTGTTCGGGTCGATCCCGATACCGTTCCCACCGAGGGAGCTCTGGCCCGGGTCGACATCGGCAGGCGCTGGCTCGACCCCGACCTTCTAACGGCGGCGGTCGTCGATGGGGAAGCTTTGATTCCCAATGTGCCGGAGGGAAGTGTGATCGTTTCGGTGCTCGCTGGCAGGCGCCTCCTCTGTTCTCAGTCGGCGAGCGTTCCCGCCGATGGCGAGCTGGAGGTGGACTGCCGGCGTCCTCCGTTGTTGGTCTCCGGGCAGGTGCTCAGCGGTGGCGTGCCCGCCGGCGCCGGGGTGCTCGCGTGGCAGGTCCCCAGCCAGGCGCCGGCCCGGATCGATACGATCGTCTCTCCTGCCGGCCTGCGGCAGCAGCAGGTCGCCGGCCTGGGTATGCCTCAGGTGGATGTTGCAGTGGGCAGCGATGGCCGCTTCCAGACCCGTGACCTCCTGCCCGGGCGCTGGCAGGTGAGCTGGAGGGCGCAGCAGGGAGCGGTCACTGGATCGGTCACCGTGGAGATCCCTGCCCAGGTGGAGCAGTTCGAGACGGTCCTTCCCTTCCCGGGCCGTGGCATCGCAGGCCGGGTGGTGGACGAGGAAGGTTCCCCAGCCGAAGGGGCGAGGGTTCGGGAGATGGCGTCGGGAGCCATGGCCTTCGCCGATGCAGACGGCCGCTTCTCGCTCCCCGGCCTCGAGCCCGGCAAGCTGGTCATCCAGGCGCAGCTCCGGCAGCAGGCGAGCGACCTGCTGGAGATTGTTCTCCAGCAGGATCGGGAGCCGGAGCCGGTTGTCCTGATCCTTGGCGATGCCAAGCCGCCCACCCTCGAAGTCCGGGTGGTGGATGCCGGCAAGGTTCCCGTGCCGGGCGCATTCCTCTTTGTCGAGGAAAAAGGCAAAGGGCAGCGCCTCGTCGTCGCCTCGGCCGACGGCAAGGCGACGGTCACGCTGGAGCCTCCTTTACCTGCCCAGGTGCGGGTGGCCGCCTTCGCCAACGGGGCGTGGGGCCTGGGCTCCTGGACGACCCTTGAGCAGGCGCTCGAAGGGCTCACCGTCCAGGCGGGGGGTGGGGGAACGCTTCTGCTGGAGACCGAGAAGCGGCAAGGCTTTCCGAGCATCGTCACCCAGGATGGCTGGGATCTCTCGTGGCTTCTTCGCCAGCTCGGCGCGCCACCGTTCCTCTCGGCAGAGAAGCCATTCGAGATGACCGGGCTGCCCTTGGGAACCTACTCGATCTCCCTGGGAGGTGCGAGCCTTGCTCTCCAGGTCGGCAAAGGGAAACCGGCACATGGGCGGCTGTAGCTCGCCGATCGCCCCTGGCCCTACCCTTCGAAGCGCAAGCCCGGCTCGCTCTGGGCCCGGCGCAGGTAGGCGCCGAGGCGCAGGGCGAGGGCGGCGGTGACCTGCTCTTTCTCGGCGGCTTCCTGGAAGACGATCAGGGCGCCGATCGCCTCCCGGTGCACTTGCTGGGCCTGGAAGATCTTCAGCATCTCGCCGGCCAGCGCCCTGATCTCCGCGAAGCGTCCCTCCTGCCGGTAGAGCAGGGCCAGGTCCAGGCTGGCCAGGGCGAAGTCGAAGGGGAGCTTCCGGTCTTCGAAAGCCCGGCGCACCTGCTCCAGGGAGGTCACGGCCTTGTCGCGCTGGCCCAGGCCCGCGGCGCATTTCCCCTCGAGCCAGAGCAGCCTCACGAGATCGATGTTGTTGCCCAGAGCCTCGGCCAGCTCCCGCACCTCCCTGACGAGGGGAGCCGCCTCTTCGACCCTGCCCAACTCAAGAAGGTTGGAGGCTTGATTGAACCGCAGCACGCACCGGAGCCGTGGCGGGCGTTCGGAACCAAGGGCCTGAGCAGCCCTTTCGAGGGTTTGAAGCGCCTCTTCATGCTCACCTTGATGTTGGAATGTGAAGGCTTTATTAAGCAGAATGGCACCGACCTCCTCAGGACGTGCCAGCGCGAGGGCATCGTCGTGCAGCTTGCGCGCCTGGGGGAAGAGGCGCTGAGCCCGGCGCAGCGAAGCTTCCATGTCAAGCAGGTAAGCTTCGGAGAATAAACCTTCCGGGTCTTCACCTTGGCGCCAAAGACGCCATGCGCGGGCGAACGTCCTTGCCGCACCAGGAAGATCGCTGCCGATCACCCTTTGAACGTTCCCGATGAACCCCGTGGCCCAACCTTTACATCGAGTTCTGAGGGCGTCCGTTCCATGCACGTTCTCCGCAACGAGAAGGGCGAGTTCCGCAAGCTTCAGCGCCTCGCCCGGGTCATGCGCCGCCTCAGCCTCACTTTCGTTGCACAAGCGCAGGCAGAGCAGAGGGTCCTGGTACGAAGGCGCGCCCTGAATCAGGAGTCGCTGCTTGGCCTCCGGGTAGCTAATCAGTTGCTGGAATTGCATCTCGACCTTTCGACATTCCTGATCCTTCGGGGGGCCGAGGCGGGGCGGCGTGCTTCGCAGGAGCGTATGCTCCGCCCGAGCCAGCCCCAGGGCCCGTTCCACAACGCCCCACACCGCCTCCTGCGTCGGCTCGTCTGACCCTTCCGCTAGTGGGGCGAGTGCTTTCCCCGAAACGAGAGCCTTGCGTATCAACGTGTGGCACCAGCGGAGGAAGCCGATGAGACGCTCGGGCACGCCAACCGCCGTCGTGATCAGACGGAAGGTCGCCGGCCGTGGCCTCGTTTTGCCCCTCTCGTAGCGGTTGATCTCGCTCCGTTCGATGCCCGCCTCCTCGCCTAGCCGGGCCTGGCTCCAACTTCCCGCCAGCCAGCGAAGGAGAGAGAGGAAGTTTCCGAATTCCTTGTCCTGGTCATCTGGCATGGCTCCCTCCAGGAACCTCATGCCCACACCGGTGTGGGCGCAGGGTGGATTCATTCAGCCGGCTTGCGGCACCATGTATCTTGAGGAAACGACCTCGCGGCCAATGGCGGCCGTCCAAGGCGCCTCTTGTGAAAGGAGCCAACATGGCCCGCAGCCGGCTTGTCCGTATCCTACTCGTCGCCATCATCGCTGCCCCCCTAGGCGCAACTTGTGCCTGGGGAGCGACGCATCGAGACTCCAACGAGTTGCAGCCGCTCGACATCCTCGCACGGCTGTGGAGCACCGTCAGCGTTCTCTGGTCCGCCTCGGGATGCAACCTCGATCCCCATGGCGGCTGCGCCGCCCAGGAAGATGCTCCAGCCCCGCCACCCGCGGCTGATGAAGGCTGCGGGCTCGATCCTCACGGCGGTTGCGCCCCTGGAAGCTAAACAGGATGGCGCCCACTCCCGCAGCAGCGGAACGCGCGCCAAAGACCGATGAGGAAGGGCGGCCTCTGTGGCTCAAACCCGCTCATCCCTCGAAATGAAGCTCGCGATTGCTTTCTGCCTTGGAAAGATAGGCCTGGAGCCGCCGGAGTAGACCCGCAGTGACTTGCTCATTCTGCGCGGCTTCCTGAAAGAGCATGACGGCCCCGAGTGCCTCCCGATGTACCTGCTGCGCCTTGAACATACTCAGCACTTCATCCGCCACGGTCTCGATCTCCGGGAAGCGCCCTTCCCGCCGATAGAGCAGCGCCAAGTCCAGACTTGCAAGAGCGTAGTCAAAGGGCAAAATGCGAGCCTCGAATTCGCGACGCACTTGTTCTAGATCGTCCAGCGCCTTCTCTCTATGACCCAGGGCAGCGGCGCAGTTACCCTCTAGCCAGAGCGTTCTAACGAGGTCAATGTCGTTACGGAGGCGCTCGGCCAAGGTCCGCACCTCGACTACAACCGGCGCCGCCTCCTCTGCGCGATCCAATAGCAGGAGGTTCGATGCCTGATTGAACAGCAGGACGCAGCGGAGGCGTGGCTGGCGCTCGGCATCAATGACCTGGGCGGCCTGCCTGAGGAGTTGAAGTGCCTCCTCGTGCTCACCTTCGTGCTGGCAAGTAAAGGCTTTATTGAGCAGGATCACACCGATCTCCGAAGGCCGAGCTATAGCAAGAGCGTCATCGTGGAGCTTTCGCGCCAGAGGGAAGAGCCGCTGGGCCCGGCGCAGCGAGGCTTCCAGGTCGAATAGGTGGGCCTCAGAGAACAGCCCCGCCGGGTCCTTGCCTTCGCTCCAGAGCCGCTGGGCGCGGTCGAAGGTCCTTCCCGCCTCGGGAAGATTGCTGCCGATCACCCGTTGCGCGTTGCCGACGAAGCCCGTGCACCAGGCTTCGAGCCGCCGCCGGAAAGCTTCGGTGCCCGGAACATGTTGGGCCACGAAAAGCGCCCGCTCGGCCAGCTCCAGCGCCTTCCCGGGAGAGCGCGGCGCCATGGCTTCGCTGTCGGCGCAGAGGACGGCCGCCAACCCCCAATGCTGAAAATCCGGCGCTCCCTCGATCAGGTCCCGCTGGTCGGAAGCCGAGTACGTCTTGAGCTGGCGGGCCAGCTCCCGGCCCTGTTCCAGATCGCGGCGCTTGTTTTCCTCCCGGATCTCGCGCAGGCGGACTTCCAGGACGAGGTCCATGGTCTCGCTTCCCGCCATGGCGGCCGCCTTCTCGGCGATGCGCCGCTCCTCCTCCGTGGGATCGACCGGAGTCCAGGGTGCGGGCTCCGGCGGGAGGGCCAGGCGCGCGGCGAGGACGGCACGCTCGACCTCGGCGGGTCCGAGCTCCATCATCCCGGCCAGCTCCTCCAGACGATCGCGCTCCAGGCCCTCCCCCCAGATGTAGGCCGAGATGGTGCTCGGTGCGACGCCGGCCCGGGAGGCGAGCTCCTTGGAGGTCCAGCCATGAGCCCGGATCAGATGGTCCAGGGCAAAGCCCAGGAGCGTAGGGATTTTGCGGGGAATCGCGTTCTCGTCGTTCACGCAGTCCTCTGTTGAAAGACCATTCTAGTTAGAGAGGTGCGCCCCGGCGCTCATTCGTGACATGGCGGGGCAACTCTCTTTCCGGCAGACGAAAAACGACAAGGGCTGTACACAGTGGGGTGTCGGAAAGGAGCTTCACCGCTGCCCGCGTGCCCGAGACCGCCTAGCCTCCCATTGGTTCGAGAGAGGAGGCATGAGCTTGGGCGATACCGGCAAAGGCGTTGTGATCCCGTTCCACGCTGCCAGGACAGGCCTGTGGGCCGCGCAAAGAGAGTGGGTACAGACCGTCGGCCCATTGCCGCGGCGCGCAGCCCGCATGGTGGAGCTGCTCGACGACATCGAGCAGGGCCTGAAGGCGGTCGAGGCTGCCCTTCAGGACCCGCATCCAGCGCCGGCCCGGCTGTGCAGCTTCCTGCGTGGCGACTTGAGCGGGGAAGACACCCGCGCCGTGGTCCGCCACCTGTTGACCGGCTGCCCCGACTGCTCGGAAGCACTGCGCCCTCTCCTGGGCCAGGCCAAGCTCCCGCTGGCACGGGAGGAGTGGCGATGAGCCCGCGCAAGATGAGCAAAGTTTCTGCCCAGGCGATCGGATCGGTGATCAGGACATGGCGCCACCGCCGCAACCTCGCCCAGAAGGAGCTGGCTGCCAAGGCCGGAGTGACCCCCAGCACCATCGGGATCTTCGAGCGGGGCGAGCGCACGCCAAGCCTCGAGCTCCGCGCGAAGATCTGCGCCGGCCTGGAGCTCGATCCTCAGAGCTTCGGAGGCCAGAGATGAGAGAGAAGAGGGTCGGGCCTGCTTCCCTGGCCTCACCGGAGATCCCATCCCCCGACCTTGGCGAGAGGATCGCCTGGCTGCGGAAAAGGAAAGGTTGGGGCCAGGCGGAGCTGGCCAAGCGGATCGGGGTTCGAGCCAACCAGATCAGCAAGTACGAGCGCGGGGCCTATGAGCCGAGGCCCGCGGTGCTCGGCCCGCTCGCCGAGGCCCTCGAGACCACTGTCGACTACCTTCTTACCGGGCGCGAGGCGAAGGTGCAACGGGACCAGCGCCTCAGGAATCTCTTGCCCCTGCTCGAGAGCCTCCCCGAGGAGCTGCGCGATGCTGTCGTCTTCACCCTGGACGCGCTGGTGAGGGCCCACAATCTCGCCGAGGCTCACCAGAAGAGGACAAAAGCCCGGCAGGCGTGACGAGTCGGCCTCCGCGGCGCCGTTCCACACGATCGGGTTGACCTTCCCGGCCGTCGGGAAAGGATTCTGGACGATCGGACAAACCTTTTCGCTCGTCGGGAAAGGATTCCGGACGATCGGGAAACCTTTCCCGGTCACCGAAAAAGGATTCCCGGCCGCCGCGCAGACCTTTTCAGCGGCTGAAAAAGGATTCCCGGTCACTGGAAAGACCTTTTTGACGGCCGGGAAAGGTTTCCCGGTCATCGGGAAGACCTTTT
>Ga0268265_10002753_pt1 | contig 12981 bp, 6 predicted proteins | sample KBSSwiS52_FD_190355 | JGI IMG/M metagenome (GOLD analysis project Ga0268265, IMG submission 190355) | Switchgrass rhizosphere microbial communities from Kellogg Biological Station, Michigan, USA - KBS Switchgrass S5-2 (SPAdes) (version 2) | ecosystem: Host-associated > Plants > Roots >... | reverse complement strand
CACCGACAGCACTAGCAAGGGCTTGATCGCCCTTGTCGTTGGCGCCGGTCTGCAGCCAGTCCTCGTCGATCAAGCCCTTGCTAGTGCTGTCGGTGATCCCGTCGTCGCCGGGCGCACCGTCGAGGTTGTGATAGGTCACATTGTCGAACAGCGGCACGTCGTCGGCGAAAATGAACTCCGCGGTACCTTCGAGCGACGGCGAGGGCGTGGTGCCTTCGCCTTCCTGCTGATAGGGCGAAGGCCCGTCATAGACGGTGAACTCGATGCCGATGACCATGTCGTCCCGGCCGGCATCGCCGGTCCCGGCGTCCGGATGGTCGATCCGGTTGATCATGTAGGTGTCGATGGTGAAGCCGGTATCGGTCGGCTCGACATGGATCACGGCGACCAGTGCGTTGTCGGAATCGCGACGCACGAACAGGGTCTGGCCCTGATCCGCGGAATCCGCGTGCAGCGTGCTGCCGTTGGAGGTGATGCCCGCAACGATGCCGTTCAGCACCAGAGCGCCGGTCGCACCGGTGAAGGTGGCATCGACATCGATCGTGCGACGGGTCTGCTGGAGATATTCCTCGAAGTCACCGCTGGTGGCACCCGTGCCCTGGAAATCGGCCCAGCCGGGGAACATCGGGTTTTCGTGGTTCTCGACCGCGTCCTGATACTCGGTCATGAAGTCGGCGAAGCTGCCGAGCGGCGTGGTTTGCGCCGGGTCGCGCAGGAAGCGCTCCGAATGCCCACCGGAAAGCGGGCCGACCGCGATGCCGAAGGTGGCGCCGGTGCCGAGCACCGGATCGGCGAAGTCGTTGCGGATGCTGGCATCGATCAGACCGTAGCTGAGCTCGGTCTGGTCCTGCGCGCCGACACCCGTGAAGCCGCCGAGCCCGCTGCCGGGACCGAACTGCGAAAACAAAGCGCCGTTGTTGTCAGCGCCTTGCGCACCCGCCGCGGCATCGCCGGGACCGGCCGCGGTCTGAATATCAATCGCGGGATCGGTCGAAGCCAGCATGGTGGCAACGTCGATCGGCTGGCCGTCGGCGGTCTCGACCGTCACCGGCGCCTGCTGATTCGCATCGACATAGCCTTGCAGGATCACGGTCACGTCGCCGACCTTGATCGCGAGATTGCCGTCGCCGATCCGCCCGATCACCTCGGCGCCGCCGCTGAAGGGCGCACCCAGCACCAGCACGTCGCCCGGCTGCACCGGCACGCGGACCACGTCGGCCCCCGCCGGAATTGCCACCTGCTGCGGTGCGCCTGGAACGCCCGTGGGCGCCGCCGGAGCAGCGTCCTCCGCCTGGGCGAGTTGGACCGCGTCGAACACGCTGTCCTGTTCGTCGGCTGTGAAGATGCTGTCGTTATGCGTGGAGGAATCCCGATCAAGCGCGTTGCTCGGGGTGTTGCTGTCGGTGGCCATTTCCGCCTCGTGAGACGCCCCCTGCGGCGTCTGGGTGACAGCTGGATGCCCCCCCGGGCCCTTTGCCGTCCATCTGGGAAACGAGGCCTACCCCCCGAGTATTTCGCTCAACTTTTCGGATTATTCCCGAGAACTGACACAGCAATGTAAGAATCAGTCGGGGTTTTCGGGTATTTTAGTGGCGACCCATTTGGCGCATTCGCGCAGGAGATTCACCTTCATCGCGGGCTCTCCGCATACCCCAGAAAAGGGGCGGACCTCCCTCTATGGCGAGAGGGAGGTCCTTACCGAACGGAGGGTTCTGTCAGGGGCTCTCCGCCCGGGTCATCAGGTCGTCACATCCAAACCTTGCTCGATCGCCACCTTGACGACCGGACCGACGCTGCTCTGATAGACGTCGTAGTCGTGCGAGGCGCCGGTCACCGGATCGACGAAAGCGCCGCTGTCGACCTTGCTGAAGTTGGTGAGGTGAACGTCGTCCTTGTCGTTCGCGGTCGGACCGCTGGTATCGCCAATCACGAAGAAGTTGATCTGGTGCCCGCCGATCGCACCGGCGACCGCACTGCCGTTGGCCGCCACCACGTCGCTCGCACTCAATGACAAGCTGTTCTGGTTGACCGCACCGGACCGGTCATCGGCGGCGCCGAGATCGATCATCTCGATGCCGATGAACTTGCCGCTGTCGAAGGTGACCGCATGGCCGCCGCCCGTTACCAGGACGCGGTCGAAACCGTCGCCGCCGGTGAACGTGTCCTTGCTGTCGTAGAGCAGCGTGTCATTGCCGGCATCGCCGAAGATGAGGTCGCTGCCCTTGCCGCCGTTCATCGTATCATCGCCGGGGCCGTCCTTGAAGCTGTGGCTCTGGCCGTCGTCGGTCTGCAGATTGATGCCGATATACTGGCCCGAGGACGTGTCGCCGTCGTTGTCGGTCAGCTTGGTCTCGAATTTCATGTCGAGATCGGTGCCGCCCACGGTCTCCAGCACCTTCGAATCTCCGATCGAGAACTGCTTGTCGCCGACCGAATCGATGCTGAGCCGGTCGAAGCCGTCGGCATCGTGGACCTGGATGACGTCGCCTTCTTCCAGGCCGTGGATGATGACCGTGCCGTCACTCTGATAGTCGATGGTGAGCGTGGCGGTGACGTCGTCCACGCCGCGCAGGACCAGCACCTCGCCGGCGGTGATCGCGACCAGGGTCTGGGCCAGGAACTCCGCTTCGGTGGTTCCGGCGACGTTGTTGTCCTTGGTGACGTCGGCCGCGGTCAGGCGCACCGAGGTGGTGTCCTTGCCGCCGACCTGCATGATGGTGAACTGGAAGTCCGTCACCTGGTAGTGATGTGCGAAATCGAAGCCGTTCTTGGTGTCGAAGTCGCCGGTCAGGCCCTTGACGAAGTCGATGCGAAGGCCCTCGCCGCCGTCGAGCCATTGATCGTCGGACCCGAGGTCCTTGCTGGAGGTATTGACGTCCTGCGTGCTCTGGACCAACGGCGTGTAGAGCAGGTCCTTGCTGTCCGCGGTGCCGTCGTTGGCGCCGACTCCGTACCAATCCTGTTTGCCCGCGTGAATCGAACTGAAGTCGGAGGCGACCGCGAGATGCGAGCCGTCGTCGATCGCCTTGATCAGCGTGAAAGCGTATTGGTCGCCCGCCCCGTCGAGCTTCACGGTGAAGACTTCCTCGCCGGCATCGACCTGATCGTTCTTGTTGGCATCGACGTAACCGGTCAGCGTATCGGTGCCGAAGCCGGAGAGCAGCACGTCCTTGCCGCCGGACGTGATGGGCGTCGTGCCGTCGGCCAGCGTGGCCTTGTCGCCGTCGCTGCCGCCGCTGAACACGATCGAGCCCAAGCCGTCGGCGCCGGTATGGCCGGCGATGTCGAGGCCGCCAGTGATGACGCCGCCGCCGGCGTTCAGCAGGCTCTGGTCCTGCGGATCGAAGTCGCTGGGCTCGTCGTCGATGATGGCGACGGTGAGCGTGCCGGTGCCTTCGCTGCCGTCGATATCGGTGACCTTCAGCGCGAAGCTGACGGAATCCGGATCGACCAGCGTGTTGTCGAGCAGCGTGTAGGTGTAGCTGAGCTGGCCGGTGCCCTCGTCGAAGCCGGTCAGCTTCAGTTCGCCGGTCGCGTCGCTGTAGGTGACCGGGTTGGCGGTGAGATCGTTGAGCTCGGCCAAGGTCAGCGCGGCATTGCTGCCGATCTGCAGGCTGGCCACGCCGTCCTTGGCGGTGATGGTGATGACGCCGTCGGTATGCTCGGTCGTATTCGAATCATTGGTGCCGTCCGCATCGGCGATCTCGCCGGAACCGGCGGGTTCGCCGCCGTTGCGCTCCGGAAGTCCCGCCTCGTAGACCTCGGTGCCGGCACTGCCGGCGGCCGGGGTCTCAATGGTGACGCCGGCGTCGCCGATATGGATGGTGAGGTTCGCGGTGCTGGTATCGCCGTCCTTGTCGGTCAAGGTGTAGGAGAAGACGTCATCGACCCCGCCCGGGCTGCCTGCGGCGCGGGTGTAGGTGTAGCTGCCGTCGGTGTTGAGGACGAGCGTGCCGTGGTCGCCGGCGACTGTCGTATATCCGTCGATGTCCGGCGTCTGGTTGCCGCCGGCGGTGCTTGAAGCCCCGGTGACCTTCGCAGTGTCGGCGCCCAGAGTATCGAATCCGCTGGCCGGGAATTCGGTGCCGGCGCCGGTGATCACATTGCCGGAGATCGGATCATACGAGCCCTCGGCGACCGTGTCGCTGTCATCGCGGGCGACCGGCACGTCATCATTGACGTCGATGTCGATGGTCGCCCCGACGATGTCGCCGTCGTCATCCGTCGCGATGACATCGAAGGCGAGCGGAATGGTGTTCTCCGCAGCGCCGGGGAAGAGATCGCTGAAATGATCCAGCGGCCCATGCAGCGAGAAGGTGAATGCGCCGGTATCCTGGTCCAGCGTCAGGCTGAAGATCCAGGTGTCGCCGCCGATCCGCGCTTCGACAGCATCGCCTTCGGGTTCAGGTGCCGGAATGCCGACGACCAGCTGATTCTCGCTGACCAACAGCACATAGAGAGTCTGACCGCCGGAGCTCAGCGTGCCGTCGCCATAGTGGAAGACTTCGCCCTGTGTGTATGGGCTGGTGTCGAGCGCGAAGGCATGCTTGCCCTTGTCCTCGTAGCCCGGATTGTCGGACTGCGCCTTACCGTCGGCGCCGAAGTCGATGTTGATCTGGCCGTTGACGTAGGTGCCGCCATGGGTATCGCCGTTGGTATCGGCGTTGCTGGCACCGTTGGCGCCCTTGTCGTTGGCGCCGCCTTGCAGCCAGTCCTCATCGATCAGGCCGGCTTCGGTGCTGTCGGTTTTCGGCAGCGTGTCGCCGACCATCGCGCCGTCGAGGTTGTGATAGGTCACGTTGTCGAGCAGCGGTACGTCGTCGGCAAAAGTGAACGCTGCGCGGCCGTCCTGGGAATGCGGCTGCGTGACGTCGTTGCCCTCGCCTTCCTGCAACTGGCCGTCATAGACGGTGAAATCGACACCGATGATCAACTCGTCGCGGCCAGCATCGCCGGTTCCGTGATCCGGATGATCCAGGCGGTTGACCATGATGGTCTCGATGGTGAAGCCGGTGTCGGTCGGCTCGACATGGATCACCGCGACCAGGGCGCCATCGGAATCCCGGCGCACGAAGAGGGTGTGGCCGCCATCCGCGGAATCCGCATGCAGCGGACTGCCGTTCGAAGTCAGGCCCGGGGTGATGCCGTTCAGCACCAGATCGCCGAACGCGCCGGTGAAGGTGGCATCGACATCGACGGTACGCCGCGTCTGGTCGAGATATTCCTGGAAGCCGCCGCCGGTGGCACCGGTGCCCTGGAAGTCGGCCCAGCCGGGGCCGGGATACAGCGGATTCTCACCCTCGACCGCGAGCTGATACTGGAACATGAAGTTGTCAAAGCCGCCGAGATCGCCGACTTGCGCCGGATCGCGGAAGAAGCGTTCCGAATGGCCGCCGGAGAGCGCGCCGACCGCGAAGCCGAAGCCGCCGAGGGTGCCGAGCACCGGATCGGCGAAGTCGTTGCGGATGCTGTTGTCGATCAGACCGTAGCTGAGCTCGGTCTGGTCCTGCGCACCGACCCCCGAGAAGCCGCCGAGGCCGCCACCCGGGCCGAATTGTGAGAACAAGGCGCCGTTGTTGTCGGCGCCCTGCGCACCCGCCGCGGCATCGCCGGGACCGGCCGCAGTCTGGATGTCGATCGCGGGATCGGTCGAGGCCAGCATGGTGGCGACGTCGATCGGCTGGCCGTCCGCGGTCTCCACGGTGACAATCGCCTGCTGATTGGCATCGACATAGCCTTGCAGGATGACCGTGACTTCGCCGACCCTGATCGCGAGATTGCCGTCGCCGATCCGCCCGATCACCTCGGCGCCGCCGGTGAACGGCGCGCCCAGCACCAGCACATCGCCCGGCTGCACCGGCACGCGGACCACGTCGGCCCCCGCCGGAATTGCCACCTGCTGCGGTGCGCCAGGCGCTCCCGCGGGCGTGACCGCTGGTTGGGCAGCGCCGTCGGCCTGCGCGACTTGCACGAACACGCTGTCCTGCAGGTTGGCTGTGAAGAAATCGTCGCTGTGGGAATCGGAAGTGGGGTCGCGCTCGAGCGAACCGCTCGGGGTGCTGGTATCGGTGGCCATGGCCCGCCTCGTGAGGCGCCCCCTGCGGCGCCCGGGGGACGGCCGGATACCCCCCCGGGCCCGTTGCCGTCCAACCGGAAAACGAGGGGGAGGCCCTCTGTATTTCGCTCAATTTGTCGGATTATTACCGAGAAGTATCACTATTATGTAATAATCTCGTCAAGCTTTCCGGTATTTTCGGAGACCGACTTCCTATCTCACCCAGCGACGCGTTGCGCGTCTTCCAGCACCAGGTCCGCGCCCTTCTCACCGACCATAATAGAGGGTGCATTGATGTTGCCGGAGGTGACCGTCGGGAAGATCGCGGCATCGACCACCCGCAGGCTCTCCAGCCCATGCACGTTCAGCCGGGGACCGACCACGGCGTGCGCCGGATCCGGCCCCATCCCGCAGCTGCCGCAGGGATGGAACACCGAATAGGAGCGGGCGCGGATGTCGGCGATGAAATCCTCATCCGATTGGGCGCCGGGTCCCGGCTTCAGCTCGACCTCGATCAGGTCGCGCAAGGCCGGCGTGGCCGCCAGGTGGCGGAGAAACTTCGCGCCGGCCAACAGCTCGGCCACGTCTTGCTCGGTGGTGAGATAGTTCGGCCGGATGCGCGGCGGCGCGGCCGGATCGCTCGAGCGGATCTCCAGCACGCCGCGGCTGGTCGGACGGCAGGGCGAGGCGCTGGTGGTGAAGCCCGGAAAAGGATCCGGATGCATCAGCGGACGGATCCCGGGCGGCGTGCGCTCATAGGTCAGTGGCGAGAAATAGAGCTGCATGTCCGGCCGCGTGAGCTCGGGCCGCGTGCGGAAGAAGCCGCCGCCCTGGTTGACGCTGAGCGAAAGCGGCCCGCCCCGCGTCAGCACGTAGCGCAAGGCGGCGCGCAGCTTGCCGTGCCAGGGATAGAGATCGTTGTTCAGGCTCGGCCGCTTCGCGCGATAGACATGGTCGTAGCAGAGATGGTCCTGCAGATTGCGCCCGACCATCGGGCTGTCGTGCACGACGTCGATGCCGTGCGATTTGAGCAAAGCTCCCGGGCCGACGCCGGAAAGCTGCAGCAGTTGCGGCGAGTTGATCGCGCCGCCGGAGAGGATCACTTCGCGGCGTGCGCGCACTTCGATCGTGCGGCTGCCGTACCGATAGACCACACCGACCGCGCGCTTACCCTCAAACTTGATCTGCGTGGTGAGGGCGTTGGTCCGCACCACCAGGTTGGGTCGCCAGAGGGCCGGCCAGAGATAGGCTCGCGCCGAAGACAGGCGGAAACCGCTGCGGGTGGTGATCTGGTAGTGGCCGACGCCTTCCTGGGTGGCACCATTGAGATCTGGATTGTAAGCGAGCCCGGCCTCCTGCCCGGCCTTGATGAAGATCGCGGTCAGCGGATGTGCGGTCTTGGAAATCTCCGTGACATGCAGCGGCCCACCGGCGCCGTGATAGGGACTCGCGCCGAGCGCGTGGTCTTCCATGCGGCGATAGAGCGGCAGCACGTCGCGCCAGCCCCAGCCGGGATTGCCGGCCTTCTCCCAATCATCGAAATCCTCCGCCTGGCCGCGCACATAGACCATGGCGTTGATCGAGCTCGAGCCGCCGATCACTTTGCCGCGCGGCCAATAGCTTTTCCGGTCGCCGAGACCCGGATCCGGCTCGGTCTGGTATTTCCAATTGTAGCGGCCGTCATAGAAGGTCTTGCCGTAACCAATCGGCAGCTGAATCCAGAACCGATGGTCCCATGGTCCCGCTTCCAGCAGCAGGACCTTATGCTTGCCGCCGGCGCTCAACCGATTCGCCATGACGCAGCCCGCCGAGCCCGCGCCGACGATGATGTAATCGAACGTGTCCAAGACCGCCCCGAGATTGCCACCGCAAGATTGATGCCCCTGGCAGATAACTGCTAGACCGGCTGCAAATTCAAGTGAATTGCCGTTGTCAGGAGACTCTGGGGGCACCATGAAGATCAAGAAGCTGGAAACCTTCACCAACCAATCGGTCGGCTTCGTGAAAGTGACGACCGATGACGGAAAGGAGGGTTGGGGCCAGGTCTCCAATTACAATTCCGACATCACCTGTCAGATCTTCCACCGCCAGGTCGCGCGCTATGCGCTGGGTCAGGATGCGCTCGACATCGAAACTCTGGTCACGCTGATCCCCGAGCGCGAGCACAAGTTTCCCGGCTCGTATCTGATGCGTGCGATCACCGGGCTCGACACCGCGCTCTGGGATCTCCGCGGCAAGCTCGAAGGCAAGAGCGTCTGCGAGCTCTTGGGCGGCAAGCCACGGCCGTTCCCGGTCTATGCGTCCAGCATGAAGCGCGGCGAGATCACGCCGGAAGCCGAGGCCGAACGGCTGAAGCGGCTGCAAGGCGAGTGCGGCTACAAAGCCTTCAAGTTTCGGGTCGGCAAGGAATGCGGCCATGACGCGGACGAGTGGCCGGGCCGCACCGATGCGATCGTGCCGCAAGTCCGCAAAGCGCTCGGCGATAGCGCGATCCTGCTGGTCGACGGCAACAGTGGCTACACACCAAGGAAGGCGATCGAGGTCGGGCATATGCTGCAGGACCACGGGGTCGTGCATTTCGAAGAGCCTTGCCCGTATTGGGAATATCAGTGGACAAAGGAAGTGAAGGAGGCGCTCGACCTCGACGTCACGGGCGGCGAGCAGGATTGCGATCTGGCACTCTGGCGCTTCGCGATCGACATGCGCGCGGTCGATGTGGCGCAGCCCGATGTCTGCTACATCGGCGGCATCAACCGCACCATGAAGGTCGTGGAGATGGCGAAGCGCGCCGGCATCCCGGTGACGCCACATTCCGCCAATCTCTCGATGGTGACCGTCTTCACCCTGCACTTGATGGGTGCCATCGAGAATGCCGGACCCTATGTCGAGTTCTCGATCGAGGGCGAGGATTACTACCCCTGGCAGGACAGGTTGTTCGAGCCGGCGCTGATTGCGCGAGACGGCAAGGTTCAGATACCTGACGCGCCGGGTTGGGGCGTGGAGATCAGCAAGGACTGGCTCGCGAAGGCGAACTACCAGAAGAGCGAACTCGCCTGAACGAGCTCGAACACGTTTTCGCGACGATGCCGTTTCGGAGGTGCGGCATGCGAACCCTGAGGGCAAGGTGAGACTTTAGGGATGAACATGATGAACACCCGATTCGACCGAATCTCCATCGCATGCGCACTGGTCGGCGCCGCCTTCGGCTTGCTGGCCACGGCGGCGGAGGCCCAGTCGGTGTCCGGCAGCATTTACTATGGTCCGGCGCCCGGGCCGGTCTATGTCGAGCCGCAGGTGGTCTATGTGGACCCTCAGCCAATTTATGTGGAGCCGCCGGCTTACTACGTGCCGGCTCCCACATATTATGCACCGGCGCCCACCTATTACGTTGCGCCACCGCCGCCGGTCTATTATCCGCAGCCGTCCTATTGGGCGCCGGGGATCAGCGCCACCTTCGACTTCGGCGGCGGGAGCCGGGGTGGTGGCCATCATTGGGGCCATCATTAGCGCTCCATATTGGTTCCGCCGGGCTTGCGATCCGGCATCTCTTCCTGGCCAGGGCGCCGAATAAGCTTTATCGTCCTATCCCGCGTGCCGAGCCGGCACGACGTTCCGACGAAGCGTGATGGACGATTTCACCAAGGACCGGACCGACAATTTTGCCGCCGAGGCCCTCGCCCGGCGCGTGGCCGAGCAGGCTGCGCTTTACGAGTTCACCGATCGGCTGTTCCGGGCAACCACACGACACGAGATCTATGACGCCGCGCTGGACGCGATTATCCGCGCACTGGGCTGCAGCCGCGCCTCGGTCCTGCTGTTCGATGACAGCGGCAAGATGAGCTTCGTGGCCTGGCGGGGGTTGTCGCAGGCCTATCGCGATGCCGTGGCAGGACACTCGCCCTGGCGCCCAGGCGACCGCAATGCGCAGCCGGTCTGCATCGACAACGCCGACACGGCGGACCTGCCGCCGGAATTGAAAGGCGTGCTGGCGCGTGAGCGCATCGAGGCACTGGCCTTCATTCCCTTGACGGTCGACGGCGCGGTCATCGGCAAGTTCATGACCTACTACGCCACGCCGCACCGGTTCGACGGCGGAGAGATCGAGTTGGCGGTCACCATCGCGCGCCAGCTCGGATTCCGGATTGAGCGCCTGCTTTCCGAAGAAAAGCGCGCCGCCGCGGAACGCGCGCTCAAATCCGAACGCGAGTTGCTGAGCACGATCATCGATCGCGCGCCGGTCATGATCACACTTTACAACCCCGCGACCGGCAAGCTGCAGCTCAATCACCGATACGAGCAGCTCACGGGCTGGACCGTGGAGTCAGGGACGCCGGATCGGCTGATGGAGCAAGCCTTCCCCGATCCAGCATATCGCACAAAGATCGCGGCCTTCATCGAGGCCTGCGGCCCCGAATGGATGGACATGACCATGCAGACGCGGAGCGGCCGCCCGATCGAGACCAGCTGGGCCAACTATCGGCTCTCCGACGGGACGCGGGTCGGCATCGGCATCGAGATCACCGACCGCAAGCGGCTGGAAGCACACCAGGCTTTGCTGCTCGGCGAGACCAGCCATCGGCTGCGCAATCTGTTCGCGGTCGCCAGCAGCGTCATCGACATGAGCGCCCGCAACGCGCAATCGCCAAGCGAACTGGCGGAGGTGGTCCACGACCGTCTGAGCGCTCTCACCCGAGCCCATGCCCTCAGCAATCCCACCGGGAGCAATCCCGGCGAACAGGATCGTGCGGACGAACCGGAAACCACGCTGCGCGCGCTGCTGGTGGCAATCTTCGCGCCGTTCGCGCCGACCGAGGCGACGCCGCCTTTCACCTTGACCGGAACCGACCTGTCGCTCGGCGCCGATGCGCTCTCCGCACTGGCGCTGCTGCTGCATGAGTTTGCCACCAATGCCGCAAAGCACGGAGCGCTTTCACAGGCCGGCGGCCGCGTGCTGGTCGAGAGCACGGTCGTCAATGCCGAACTCGCCCTGGACTGGCGGGAAATCGGCGGGTCGCCGCGCATTGCGCCGCCGGGACCGCGCGGCTTTGGCGCTTATCTTGCCGATCGCGTCGTGACCGGCCAGTTCGGCGGGCGCATGACGCGCGAATGGTGCCCGACCGGACTCACCATCCGGCTCCGCCTGCCGCTCGATCGGCTAATCCCCCCTGCCGGCAGCCCCCTTGTTGTGGGAACGCCGCGCAAATAGGCTCTGTCCCCAAAAGACCGTCTTGGGGGGAGAGTTCATGCCCGATTTTCCGATCATCGATGCCCATGTCCATCTGACCGACGTCAAGAACCTCGGCTATGCCTGGACCAAGAGCGCGCCGGTCCTGAACCGCAGCGTGCTGCCGGCCGATCTGTTCAAGGCGGCGGCACCGGTTGCGATCGAGAAGTTCGTCTTCGTCGAGGTCGATGTCGACATGCCGCAGCATGTCGCGGAAGCCGAATGGATCAACGGCATTGCGAAATCAGAGCCGAAGCTCGCCGGCATGGTGGCCGCGCTGCCGCTGGAACAGGGCAACGCGGTCCATGCGGACCTGGAGAAGATCGCCGGGCTCAAGACGGCGCGCGGCATCCGGCGGCTGATCCAGAACCAGCCGGATCCGGATTTCTGCATCCAGCCGAAGTTCATCGAAGGTCTGAAGCTGCTCGCCAAGCACGACCTGGTGTTCGACATCTGCATCTTCCACCACCATCTACCGAACGCGATCAAGATGGTGCGGCAATGCCCGGAGGTCCGCTTCGTGCTGGACCACATCGCCAAGCCGGCGATCAAGGCCGGCGTGTCCGATCCCTGGCGTCAGCACATGAAGGAGCTGGCAGCACTCCCCAACGTCACCTGCAAAATCTCCGGCGTCTCCACGGAAGCCGACCACAAGAACTGGACCCGGGAGCAGCTGAAACCCTACGTCGCCCACTCCATTGACACGTTCGGTTTCGAGCGCTGCATGTTTGGCGGCGACTGGCATGTGCTGGAGCTGGCCGGCACCTACCCGCAATGGGTCGAGGTGGTGGACTGGGTGATCGAAGGCGCCAGTGCCGACGAGAAGCGCAAGCTCTACCGCGACACCGCGACCCGCGTTTATCGCCTATGAGCGGGCAAGAATGACCGGGGCGGGGCCGCAATGGCGGCGGCGCGCCATCAGCGTCGCGGCGATGCGTACGCTGGCGCGTTCCAAGCTGCCGCGGCCGATCTTCGACTTCGCCGATGGCGGCGCCGAGGACGAGCGGACGCTGCGGCGCAATGAATCCGCGTTCGACGATATCGATCTGCTGCCGCGGCCGTTGAGTGGTGCGGCGACGCGGGATCTCTCGGTCGAGCTGCTCGGCAAGAAGCTCAACCTGCCGGTGATCATCGGCCCGACCGGCTTGGGAGGTCTGTTCTGGCCGGACGGTGAGCGCTGCGCCGCCCGCGCCGCGGCGGTAGCCGGCACCGCCTATTGCTTGAGCCATGGCTCGGTCTGCACCTTGGAGCAGCTGGCGGAGACCGGCGTATCCCCACGCTGGATGCAGGTCTTCATCTATCGCGAACGCGGCTTCACGAAAGAGCTGACCGAACGTGCCGCGAAGGCAAATTACGATGCGCTGGTCCTCACCACTGACAACCAGATGCTCGGCAACCGCGAGCGCGATCTCAGGAACGGCTTCACCATCCCACCGCGTCTGGGGTTGAACAGCCTTGCCGCGATGGCGCTGCGGGCCGAATGGCTCTGGCGGATGCGCAACGACTTGAAGAGTATCACCTTCGGCAATTACGTGCGGCCGGGCGAGAGCGCCGATATCAAGAGTCTGGCCGGGCGCATGGCGCATCTGCTCGATCCCTCGATGAACTGGGCGGATGTCGCGGAGCTGCGCAAGGTCTGGACCAAGCCGCTCATCTTGAAGGGCATCCTGCATCCCGACGAAGCCCGCAAGGCGGTCGAGCA
>Ga0268265_10002738_pt1 | contig 13007 bp, 12 predicted proteins | sample KBSSwiS52_FD_190355 | JGI IMG/M metagenome (GOLD analysis project Ga0268265, IMG submission 190355) | Switchgrass rhizosphere microbial communities from Kellogg Biological Station, Michigan, USA - KBS Switchgrass S5-2 (SPAdes) (version 2) | ecosystem: Host-associated > Plants > Roots >... | reverse complement strand
GGCTGTTCTGGGCCGCGCAGGATTTCGCCCGCGCCCGCCAGCGGATCGAGCAGGAGGTCGAACCCGAGCGCCGCCCGGCCGAGCGCGAGCGGCTGAACGCGCTGGCGGCGCTGGTCGAAACCCCCGGCTGCCGCCGCGCCATCCTGTTGCGTTATTTCGGTGACGACCCGCCCGAGCAGTGCGGCAATTGCGACAATTGCCTGGCGCCGCCGGCGACCATCGACGCGACCGAAATCGCACGCAAATTGCTGTCGGCGGCGTTTCGCACCGAAATGCGTTTCGGCGTCGGTCACCTCGCCGACGTGCTCGCCGGAAGCGACACGGAGAAGGTCCGCAGTTTCGGGCATGACCGGCTGTCGGTGTTCGGGATTGCGACGGCGGACGAACTCGCGCTGGTCCGGCCGGCTTCGCGCGCGCTGATCGCCCGCGATGCGCTGCGCGCCGATGCTTATGGCGGCCTGTCGTTCGGACCCGGCGCGAAGCCGATCCTCAAGGGCGAGGAGCAGGTGGTGATCGCAGTCCCGCCGCCGCGCTCGCGGAGGTCGCGGGTGCCGCGCGACGGTGGCCCAGCCGACCCATTGTTCGACGCGCTGCGCGAGGCGCGCCGGGCGCTCGCCGCCAGCGCCGGGGTTCCGGCCTATGTGGTGTTTCACGATTCGACGCTGCGCGGGATCGCGGCGGCGCGCCCGCGCTCGCTTGACGAGCTGGCGGCGATCGACGGCGTCGGCGCGGCCAAGTTGCAGCGCTATGGCGCAGCGATGATCGAGGCCGTTCGATCCTACGAAGCGGTGGCTTCGGCGTAACCGCCGTTGGCAGAATTCATGCTTGCGTAATATGCGACTCAGCTAGAGAGCGCTCCGACCGAAATTCCAATCAACCCTGGGAAACACGATGATCCGCAACATGCTTTTTGCGACCGCAGCTATTGCGGTCGCCGCATCCGCCCCGGCGACAGCCGCTCCGCGCACGGCCGCAGCATCGGCGGTCCTGCCCGCCTCCAACCCGTTCGCCAAGCCGAGCACCCTGCCGCTCCAGACGCCCGACTTCTCGAAGATCAAGGACAGCGACTATCTGCCCGCGATCCTCGCCGGCATGGCTGAGCAGAAGCGCGAAATGATGGCGATCGCCAACAACCCGGCGGCGCCGAGCTTCAACAATACTTTGGTCGCGATGGAGCGGTCGGGCGCGCTGCTCGAGCGGGCCAGCCTCGCGTTCAATGCGGTCAACGGCGCCAACACCAACGATACGCTGCAGGCGACCGACACCAAGACCTCGCCGCTTTACGCCGCGCACAACGACTTCATCTTTTTGAACGCCAAACTGTTCGCCCGGGTGAAGTCGCTTCACGACCGCCAGGGGAGCCTCAAGCTCAATTCCGAACAGGCCCGGTCGCTCAAGGTCTATTATGACGGGTTCGTTCATGCCGGCGCCGAACTGACGCCGGCCAAGCAGACCGAATTGAAGGCGTTGAACCAGCGCCTCAGCACGCTCCAAACCGATTTCAGCCAGAAGCTGCTCGCCGCCGCCAAGGCCGGCGCGCTGCACGTGACCGACAAGGCCGCCCTCGCCGGCCTGTCGGACGAGCAGATCGCTTCGGCCGCCGAAGCGGCCAAGGGGCGCAAGCTCGACGGCTACATCCTGCCGCTGCAGAATACGACGCAGCAGCCGTCGCTGGAATCGCTGACCAACCGCGATACCCGCCGCCAGTTGTTCAATGCCGCCTGGAACCGCGCCGAGAAGGGCGATGCCAACGACACGCGCAACGTCGCCAGCGAGATCGCCAGCCTCAGGGCTAAGAAGGCCGCGTTGTTCGGCTATTCGAACTGGGCCGATTACACGCTCTACGACCAGATGGCGAAGAACCGCGCGACCGCGATCGGCATCCTCGACCGGCTCGCCCCGGCGGTGTCGGCCAAGCAGCACGAAGAGGCCGCCGACATCCAGAAATTGGTCGATGCCCAAGGCGGCGGCTTCAAGGCCGGGCCGGCGGACTGGAACTTCTACGCCGAGCAGATCCGCAAGCAGCGCTATGCGATCGATAGCGACGAGCTGAAGCAATATTTCGAGTTCAACAAGGTGCTCGAGGACGGCGTCTTCTATGCCGCCAACCAGCTTTACGGGCTGACCTTCAAGGAGCGGAAGGATATCCCGACGTGGAGCCCGGACATGCGCGTGTTCGACGTCATCGACGCCGACGGCAAGCCACTCGCGATGTTCATGATCGACCCGTGGAAGCGCGACAACAAGAACGGCGGCGCGTGGATGTCGAACCTGGTCAACCAGTCGGGGCTGCGCGGCACCAGGCCGGTAGTGTTCAACGTCGAGAACTTCACCAAGCCGGCGCCGGGCCAGCCGATGCTGATCAGCTTCGACGACGTAACCACGATGTTCCACGAGTTCGGCCATGCGCTGCACGGCATGTTCGCGGCGCAGACCTATCCGAGCATTTCGGGCACCAGCGTGGCCCGCGACTTCGTCGAGTTCCCGTCGCAGTTCAACGAGAATTGGGCGCTCGATCCGAAGATCCTCCCGCACTATGCGGTCAGCTACAAGACCGGCCAGACGATCCCGCCGGAGCTGATCAAGAAGGTGCTCGCCGCGCGCACTTTCAACCAGGGCTATGAGGTCGGCGAAGTGCTCGAAGCCGCGCACCTCGACCTCGACTGGCACTCGCTCGGCGCCGACGCGCCGCGGCAGGACGTCGACAAGTTCGAAGCCGATGCCTTGGCCAAGAGCGGCTACGACACCGCCGACGTGCCGACGCGCTATCGCTCGAGCTATTTCCTCCACATCTGGAGCAACGGCTATTCGGCCGGCTATTACGCTTACCCGTGGACCCGGATGCTCGGGCAGGACGCGTTCAACTGGTTCGAGAGCCATGGCGGCCTGACCCGCGAGAACGGCCAGCGCTTCCGCGAGATGGTCCTGTCGCGCGGCAACACCGAGGATTATGCCGAGATGTACCGGGCGTTCGCCGGGCACGATCCCGACATCCAGCCGTATCTCGATTATTATGGGCTGTCGGGTGGCTCCGCTCCGGCCGTAGCGCCGCCACCACCCGTGACAACTCCCGCACCGACCGAGCGCGGGAACTGACGCCAATGATCCGCCAGCTCGATGATCGTACCCTGGTCAGCGGCCAAATCCGCCCCGACGAAATCGCCGGGCTGGCGGCGCAGCATGGCGTCACCATGCTGGTCAACAACCGCCCCGATGGCGAGGAGCCCGAGCAGCCGCTCGCGGCCGACGTCGGGGCTGCGGCGGAAGCGGCGGGCATTTCCTACCGCCACATCCCGATCATCCGTGGTATCGGCCCAGCCGACGTCGAGGCGATGCAGGAAGCGCTGCACCAGGCCGGGGACGGCAAGCTGCTCGCTTTCTGCCGGTCGGGCACACGCTCGGCACTGACCCTGGCACTGGCGCTGCGCCAGGAGGGCGTGTCGCGGGAAGAGGTCGAGCGGCGCATCGCCGAGGCCGGCTTCGACACCACCCCGATCGCGCATCTGCTCTAGACGGCGGCGTCCTTCGCCAGCAGCGCGAGCGCGCGCTCAAGATCTTCGTCGAGCACCATCAGGCGGATCGGCATGAAGATGCCGCCGAAGAATCCGTAGAAATTGCTGGTCTCGGTATCGAACAGGACGGCGCCGATCTCCTCGCTTTCGAGATAGAGGCGCGCGAGGTCGGCCTCGACCCGAGTCATGTAGCGCGCGGCTTCGACCAGCTCGCTCACCAGGGAAACACGTCGCCGGCGGCGATCTCGTCGGGTCGCGGCGCGCGGCCGAGCATGGCGTTGCGATGGGGGAAGCGGCCGAACCGTTCGATCACCTCGCGGTGCTTCTTCGCGTAACGCACCTGCTCCTCGTCGCCCAATTGCGTGAACAGCAGGACCGATCGGTTCTGGTCGTCGAGATCCTCGCTATGCTCAAACGGCATGAAGAGGAACTTGCGCTCGTCGTGGGCGAGCTCGTCATCGAATCCGGCGTCGAGTGCGCCCTTGGCGATGGCCAGCGCCAGATGATCGGTGGCGAACTGGTCGGCGTGCCCCCGAAACATGTTGCGCGGGAACTGGTCGAACAGGATCACCGCCGCCGCCGCGGTCAGCGGATCGGTCAGGAAAGAATCGACCGGAAGCTGGCGCTTCTCCACCCACAATTTGAGGAAGGTTTCGCGGATCCGGTGATCGAGCTCGGGCTCACCACCCCACCAATCGTCATAGCTGAGCCCGAACCAGAATTTGAGGACGTCGGCGCGCCAGTCCGTGCTCAAGCGGCCGTGCCTCCAACGGTGAGGCCGTCGATCAGCAGCGTCGGCTGCCCGACGCCCGCCGGCACGCTCTGCCCGCCCTTACCGCACACGCCGATGCCTTCGTCGAGCGCGAAGTCGTTGCCGATGCCCTTGACCCGGGTCAGCACCGTCGGCCCGTCGCCGATCAGGGTCGCGCCCTTGACCGGCTCGGCGATCTTGCCGCCGCGGATGCGATAGGCCTCAGTCAGGTTGAAGACGAACTTGCCGCTGGTGATGTCGACCTGGCCGCCGCCGAAGCTCTTGGCGAAAATCCCGTCCGTGACCCGGCCGATCAGTTCCGCCGGATCGTCCTGGCCAGCGAGCATGAAGGTGTTGGTCATGCGCGGCATCGGCGCATGGGCGAAGCTTTCGCGGCGGCCGTTGCCGGTCGCTGCCATGCCCATCAGCCGGGCGTTGAGCCGATCCTGCAGATAGCCTTTGAGAATGCCGTCCTCGATCAGCACGTTGCGCTGGGTCGGCGTGCCCTCGTCGTCGATGGTCAGCGAGCCGCGGCGCAGGTCGATCGCGCCATCGTCGATCACTGTCACGCCAGGCGCGGCGACACGTTCGCCGATCCGGCCCGAAAAGGCCGAGGTGCCCTTGCGGTTGAAGTCGCCCTCGAGCCCGTGGCCGACCGCCTCGTGGAGCAGCACGCCCGCCCAGCCCGATCCCATCACCACCGGCATTTCGCCCGCCGGCGCGGCGACCGATTCGAGGTTCACCAGCGCCTGGGCGAGCGCGATGTCGATCGCCCGGTTCCATTCGGCTTCGTCGAACAGCCGGCCATAGAGATAGCGCCCGCCGAGCCCGTGATAGCCGGTCTCGCGGCGGCCATTGTGCTCGGCGACAATCTGCACACCCAGGCGGACCAGCGGCCGCACGTCCGAAGCGACGAAGCCGTCGGCGCGAACGATATCGATCACGCTCCAGCTCGCCGACAGCGCGACATTGACCTGGGCGACGCGCGGATCGCGGGCCCGGGCGGCGGCGTCGATCTGCTCGCACAGCGCGACCTTCTCGGCGAACGGGACGAGGCTCAGCGGATCGTCGGCGCCGTACATCGCCTGGTTGGTCCGCGCCGGCGGCGCTGCGGGGACACCTTTGGCCGGATCGAGCAGCTTGAGCGTCGCGGCGGCGCGCTCGATGGCCGCTTCGCTGATCTCATTGGCATGGGCGAAGGCGGTGGTCTCGCCGGTCACGCCGCGCAGGCCGAAGCCCGAGGTGGTGTGATAATCGGCGGTCTTCAGCCGTCCGTCGTCAAAGCCGAAGGACTCACTCGCCGCATATTGGAGATAGAGTTCGCCATCATCGCAGCGGGCCAGATGCTTGGCCGCGAGCTGGCGCGCGCCGTCGGGATCGAGGCTGCGGTAGAGAAACCGCCGGGGATCGAGCGCGGTCATGCCGCGCGGGTGTCCGCGGGTCCCCCTTCAAGCACGTAGCGGCGATCGCAATAGCCGCATTCGACGTAACCCAGCTCGGCATCCATGCGGAGGTAGATGCGCGGGTGGCCAAGCTCGGGGGTGACTTCGCCGGACCCGTCGCAAGCGACGGACATTGTGGCGACTCGAATGGTTTCAGGCGGCGGGATCGAGGACATCGACCCCGAAGTAGCAACCGCCCGTCAGCGGTTCAATGGACGCTATTGATAGTTGGCGTTGACGTTGAAGATCGCGGTGTAGGTGCCCTCGGGCTGGTCGGCCGCGATCAGGAGGATCCCGCCGACCCCGAAGGCGAAGGTCCGGGTGGTCGGATCGATGGTCTTGAACGGCGACCCTTCGAGGGTCAGCGCGAGCACCTGGATATTGTCGCCGGCAACGCTGGTCAGCTGGGTCGGCGGGGTGATGACGACCACAACCTGCTGGTTGGGCGTGCCGGCACCGGCGAAGCGGGCACGGTGCCCGGCATCGCTGGGTACGCCAGTGACACCGCCCGCCACTGTGCGGTTGCCGGTGGCGGCGTCAATCGCCACCATGCCCGACACCGCCGACGGCACCAAAGTCCCGAAATCGAGATCGTCGATCTTGGTCAGGCTTAGCGGCACCAGGATCAGCGCTTCGCCATTGGCGTCGCGATCCGGCGGGACGACCTGCGCCCCGGCGGGCACCGCCGTCGCCGCGGCCAATGCCGCGATCAGAATTTTGCCAATGCGCACAATCACATTCCCCGCTTGTCGAGAGGGGGAGAGAATGCGCCCGCCGCCTGACCATGCGTTGAAAATGTCTGGTTCCGGAAATTTTAACCGGAAACGAAAACCATGAACGGGATATCAGTTGTAATCGATGGTGACGTCGAACGTGCCGGTATAGGTGCCTTCGGCCTGGTTGGCGCCGACGTGCAGTGTGCCCCCGATCTGGAACTGGAAAGTCTCGTGGGCGACGACGTTGCGGGTCGAGCTGCCGTTGAGCGTCCAGGTGTCGACGGTCATCGTCTCGGTCCCGCCGGAACGGGTCAAGGTCACGGCCTTTTTGGGCAGGCGGATGTGGACCACATTCTTGCTCGGCGAGACCGCTTCGAACAGCGCGGCATGGGGCAATCCCCCAGCGAACAGCACCCCGCCGGTCGTCGTCACCGCCCCGGTGTTGGAATCGACGATCGCGGTGCCGACGCCGGTCACGGTCACAAACCCGAAGTCCATGTCGTTGAGCTTGATGATCTGCGCCGGGAGGATGACCTTGGCCGTGCCGGTCGCATTCTTGTCGGGCAGGAACAGCTGCGGCGGCGCGGCATGCACGGCGGTCGGCGCGACGAGCGCGAGCAGCAACGCGAGGCGAGGAAGGGAAAACCGGCTCATCCGGTGCCCGCGCATATGTGGTTAACCTCAAAATCACTCTAGCGGTTAAGGTAAACGCGCGATTTACCATCCTTGCTTGTCGCTTCGGGATCGCCCTTCTATGCGCCCGAGCGACATGGATGACCCCGCGATCCGCATTGAATCGCTGTCGAAGACCTACGCCGGCGGCAAACGAGCGCTGGACGAGGTCACGTTCGACGTCCCGCGCGGGCAGATATTCGGCCTGCTCGGACCCAATGGCGCGGGCAAATCGACCCTGATCAACATCCTCGCCGGGCTGGTCGTGAAGACCGGCGGCAAGGTGACCATCTGGGGCTTCGACATCGACGAGCATCCGCGCAATGCGAAGCGCTCGATCGGCGTCGTCCCGCAGGAAATCATCTTCGACCCGTTCTTCACGCCGCGCGAGACGCTCGAAATCCAGGCCGGGCTCTATGGAATCGCGGCCAAAGACCGCAACAGCGACGAACTGCTCGCAGCGATGCACCTGACCGACAAGGCCAACGCTTATGCACGGACCCTGTCGGGCGGCATGAAGCGGCGGCTGCTGGTGGCCAAGGCGATGGTCCATTCGCCGCCGATCCTGGTGCTCGACGAGCCGACCGCCGGGGTCGACGTCGAGCTCCGCCGCCAGTTGTGGGACTATGTCCGCCAGCTCAACGCCCAGGGCGTGACCATCGTGCTCACCACCCACTATCTCGAGGAAGCCGAGCAATTGTGCGACCGGATTGCGATCATCCACCACGGCCGGGTGATCGCCAATGAGCCGACCCGCGAGCTAGTCTCCAAGGCGCAGGAAAAAGCGGTCGTCGTCACCTTCGACCGCGACATCGCCGAGGTGCCGGTCAATCCGTGCTTCGAGAATATCGCGCTGATCGACGAGCGGACGCTTGAGATCACGTTCCGCAAGGACAAGGTCAACGCCGGCCAGGTACTGGCCTCGCTGACCGCCGCCGGATTGGGGATCGTCGACGTGTCGACCCGCGATCCCGACCTCGAGGACGTGTTCCTGAGCCTCGTCGCGGCCGACGAAACGGCATGAGCATCGATACCGACGTCTTGATTGTCGGCTCGGGCGCGGCCGGGCTGACCGCGGCGCTCAACCTCGCCGAAACGCGCAAGGTCGCGGTCATCGCCAAGGGCGCGCTCGGCGACAGCGCCAGCGCCCGGGCCCAGGGCGGCATCGCCGCAGTGCTCGAGGAGGGCGACAGCTTCGAGGCCCACGTCAAGGATACGATGATCGCCGGCGCCGGCCTGAACGATCCCGCGGTGGTCGAGCATGTCGTCGAGCAGGCGCCGCGGGCGATCCAGCATCTGATCGAACTCGGCGTGCCCTTCGCGTCGGAGAATGGCGCACTGCATCTGACCCGCGAAGGCGGTCACAGCCACCGCCGCATCGTCCACGTCGCCGACGCCACCGGCTGGGCCATCAGCCAGGCGCTCGAAGCCGCCGCGGCCAAGCACCCCAACATCACGCTGATCCCCGACATGGTCGCGATCGACCTCGCCACCGGCAAGCATGCGGTCAATTTCTCGACCAGCGGCGCGGTCCACGGGCTCTACGCCTGGAACCGCAAGACCAAGAAGGTCGAAGTGCTGACCGGCCGGGCGACTATCCTCGCCAGCGGCGGGGCGGGCCGTGCCTACCTCTATTCGACTGCACCGCGGGGAGCGACCGGCGACGGCATCGCCATGGCGTGGCGGGCGGGCTGCCGCGTCTCCAACATGGAGTTCATGCAGTTCCACCCGACCTGCCTGTACAATCTCGAGGTCAAGAACTTCCTGATCACCGAGGCGGTGCGCGGCGAGGGCGGGCAGTTGAAGCTCCCGCCCGGGGTCAAGGGCGCCGGGCAAAGGTTCATGGAGCGGTTCGACGAGCGCGCCGAGCTCGCCCCGCGCGACATCGTCGCCCGCGCCATCGACCATGAAATCAAGCGGCTCGGGCTCGATTACGTCCACCTCGACATTTCGCACCGCGAGCCCGAATTCGTCCGCGAGCATTTCCCCAACATCTACGAGAAGCTGCTCGGGCTCGGCATCGACATCACGAGGGAACCGATTCCGGTGGTCCCGGCGCAGCATTACACCTGCGGCGGGGTGGTCGTGGACCTCCACGGCTGCACCGACGCGCCGGGGCTCTATGCCGCCGGCGAAGTCACTCAGTCGGGGCTTCACGGCGCCAACCGCCTCGCCTCCAACAGCCTGCTCGAATGCCTGGTGTTCGGCGAGGCCGCGGCGAGCCACATCGCGGCGAGCTGGGCCGACCTTCCCGAGGTGCCCGAAATCCGCGCCTGGGACGAAAGCCGGGTGACCGACAGTGACGAGGAAGTGGTCATCGCCCAGACCTGGGGCGAAATCCGCCGCTTCATGTGGAATTATGTCGGCATCGTCCGCACTACCAAGCGGCTCGAGCGGGCCAAGCACCGGATCGACATGTTGCGCCAGGAAGTGCGTGATTATTACCGCCATTTCCGCGTCACGCCCGACCTCATCGAGCTCAGAAACCTGGTCGAGGTCGCCGACCTCATCATCCGCTCGGCCCTGAGCCGCCACGAAAGCCGCGGATTGCATTACACGCTCGATTTTCCGGAGATGTTGAAAGAGGCGAAGGACACGGTGCTGGTGCCGTAAACGCAAATAGGGGGACGAAAATGCCGGTAGAACTGACCATCCTGACGCTCGGCGCGCTGCTGCTGTTCGTCCACATCTTCGTCGCGATCCGCTTCAAGACCCAGCAATATGGCCGCAACTGGAACGTCGGCGCCCGCGACGAGGCGCTGCCCGAAGCCAACCCGATGACCGGCCGCACGGCGCGCGCCCAGGCCAATTTCCTCGAAACCTTCCCGATCGCGATCGTCGCGCTGCTCGGCGTGGTTGTCGCTGGCCGCACCGGCCAATGGACCGCACTCGGCGGGTGGATCTGGCTCGGCGCGCGGATCGTCTACCTCCCGCTCTACATGGTCGGGGTGCGCGGATACCGCACCATCGTCTGGGCAGTCAGCATGGTCGGGCTCGGCATGGTGATCTGGCCGCTGCTGTTCGGGTAGACCCAAGCCCGACGCCCTAACTTCGGTCGAGCTTCCTTCTTGGCCCTGCAGTGCTAAACCCGCCGTCTCGGCGGCTTGAGCAGGGGGGCTCCCAATGACCGTCCACGACCGCAAGGGGCTGGAACGATACCGCGGCCTGTATCTGTGGATGATCATCCCGATGGCGATCATGCAGATCGGGATATTCCGTGATTATTGGGGTGACCTGACCGATAACGCGTGGGCGGTTCATGTTCACTATTGGACGGCGACCCTGTGGTATCTCTTTTTGATCCTTCAGCCCTATTACGCCGAACACCGGCAATTTGACCGGCACCGGACGAACGGAATCATCGGCTTCGTTCTCGCGGGCGGCGTCGCGTTCACGGCGCTGAGTGCGCTGCACCGCGATATCGCGAACGCGGAGCTCTCGGCCCGGATGCGGGTCGAGTTCGGGCCGTTTGAACCTTGGTTCTTCTACGGCATCGCCGCGGTCGAGTTCGTGATGATGTCCGCCTTCATTTTTGCGGTCATCCAGGCGATCCGGCATCGCCGGTCGCTGCCCGATCACGCCTGGTGGCTGATCTCAACCGTCTTCATCATCATGATGCCATCGCTGGGCCGGGGGATCGGAGTGCTTTGGGGGGTAATCTTCGGCAAGGACGATCCGGGTCAGCTGACCTACGCGATCTATCTCACGACGGGGATCATCATTGCCCTGCTTCTTTGGGCGGCGAAGAGATACGGCCGGTTCAATCACCCGGCGACGTGGCTGGCGTTGGGGGTCAATCTCTTCAATCTGCTGTTTGAACCCCTCGGCAAATGGGCATGGCTGCAGGGCGTCCTCAAGATGACGATCAAAGGTTAGGCGTTCCTAACGTCGGTCTAGCTTCCCTCTCGCCGCCACCCTGCTAAACCCGCCGCTTCATGTCCGATACCGATACGACCGAAGCACCGACGGCCGCGGCCGCAACGCCCGCCGCCCAGCCCCATCTCTATCTCGTCGACGGGTCGAGCTACATCTTCCGCGCCTATCACCGGCTGCCACCGCTGACGAACCGCCACGGCCAGCCGGCCGGCGCGGTCTATGGCTATACCGCGATGCTGTGGAAGCTCGCCGACGGGCTCAACAAGGCCGACGGGCCGACCCACATGGCGGTGATCCTCGATGCGTCGGAGCACACCTTCCGCAATGAGATGTACGACCAGTACAAGGCGCACCGCCCGCCGCCGCCCGAGGACCTCGTCCCGCAATTCCCGCTGATCCGGACCGCGACGCGGGCCTTTTCGATCCCGTGCATCGAGGAAGCTGGGCTCGAGGCCGACGACATCATCGCCTGCTACGTCACCGCGGCCAAGGAGGCCGGGTGGCGGGTGACGATCGTCAGTTCCGACAAGGATCTGATGCAGCTGATCGACGAGGATGCCGGGGTCGACATGCTCGACACGATGAACGACCGGCGGATCGGGCGCGACCAGGTGCTGGAGAAGTTCGGCGTGGGGCCGGAGAAGGTCGGCGACGTCCTCGCGCTGATGGGCGACAGCGTCGACAATGTGCCGGGCGTGCCGGGCGTCGGTCCCAAGACCGCCTCGCAGTTGATCCAGGCGTTCGGCGACCTCGATACGGTGCTGGCGAGCACCGACCAGATCACCAAGCCCAAGCTCAAGCAGTCGCTGATCGACCATGCCGACAATGCGCGGCTGAGCCGCGAACTCGTGCGGCTGGTGTGCGATTCGCCGCTGCCCGAGCCGCTCGAGGGGCTGATCCTGACCGGAATCCCGCCCGAGCCGCTGCGGGAATTCCTCGAGGACCAGGGGTTCAAGACCTTGCTGCAGCGGATGGTCGGCGGCGGCGCGGCGCAGCAGACCGGCGCGACCGTACGCAATGACGTCATGGCGGCAATCGAGGCGAAAAAGCCGGTCGCCGCCGAGCCGGAGAAGATCATTGTCGACCGGAGCAAGTATGAGACGGTGACTGACGTGGCCGTACTCGACCGCTGGATCGCCGAGGCGGTGGCGCAGGGCCATGTCGCGATCGACACCGAGACCGACCACATCGACAGCATCGTCGCGCGGCTGGTCGGGGTCAGCCTCGCCACCGGGCCGAACCAGGCCTGCTACATCCCCATCGCCCACGTCGGCGGCGACCTTTATTCGGAAACGCCGAGCCAGTTGTCGCAGGAACTGGTGCTGGCCAGACTGAAGCCGCTGCTGACCGACCCGGCGGTGCTCAAGATCGGGCACAACCTCAAATACGACTGGGTGCTGCTGCATCGGCTGGGGATCGACGTCGCGCCGGTCGACGACACGATGGTGATGAGCTTCGACTTGGATGCCGGGCGGAGCTTCGGCCATGGGCTCGAGGAGCTGGCCAAGCTCCACTTCGAGCATGAGGTCATCACCTTCAAGCAATTGTGCGGGACCGGACAGAAGCAGATCACCTTCGACAAGGTACCGCTGGGACCCGCGACCGAATATGCCGGCGAAGATGCCGACTTGGCGCTCCGGCTGTGGCGCAGGCTCAAGCCCCGGCTGGCGCAGGAGAATGTGACCCGGGTCTATGAGCGCGTCGACCAGCCTTTGGTCAGCGTGATCGGGCGGATGGAGCGCCGCGGCATCCGCGTCGACCGCGACTATCTGGCGCGGCTGTCGAGCGAATTCGCCCACGACATCCAGGGGCTCGAGGCGAAAATCTATGAAGCGGCGTGCGGGCCGTTCACCATCGGCAGCCCGCAGCAGCTTGGCGAAGTGCTCTACGGGCGGCTTGGCCTGGCCGGCGGGCGCAAGGGCAAAAGCGGCCATTATTCCACTGATGTCAATGAGTTAGAGCGGCTGGCGGCAGAAGGGGTCGAATGCGCGAGCCTGGTGCTTGAATGGCGCCAGCTGACCAAGCTCAAATCGACCTA
>Ga0268265_10002729_pt1 | contig 13055 bp, 11 predicted proteins | sample KBSSwiS52_FD_190355 | JGI IMG/M metagenome (GOLD analysis project Ga0268265, IMG submission 190355) | Switchgrass rhizosphere microbial communities from Kellogg Biological Station, Michigan, USA - KBS Switchgrass S5-2 (SPAdes) (version 2) | ecosystem: Host-associated > Plants > Roots >... | reverse complement strand
GGTGGAGTCCTTGGCCAAGTCTTCTGAGGCAAAGCGCAAGAAACGCAACGGCGGCACCACGACGTCCCGCATGCGCGATGTCGCGCGCAAGGCCGGCGTCTCGGTCATGACCGTCTCGCGCGCGCTCAACGATCCCGACAAAGTCTCGAAGGAGATGCGCCTCAAGGTGCGGGCGGTGGTGGACGAGATCGGCTATGTGCCCAATCGCCTGGCCCGCAGCCTGTCCTCGAACCGCTCGAACCTGATCGGCCTGATCGTGCCGAGCATCCGCAACTCGCTGTTCGCCGAGACCATCAAGGGCATCTCCGACGTCGCGAGCGCCAACGGCTACCACCTGATGATCGCGGACAGCGGGCCCGGCCTGCTGGAGGAGGAGGAGGCGATCACCGCCTTTCTGCAGCAGCGCGTGGCCGGGCTGGTGCTGCACAACACCAGCCACACCCCGACCGCGATCGAGATGATCCGGAATTCCAAGGTGCCGGTGGTGGAGAACGGAAACCTGACGACGTCACCGCTCGATTCCGTGGTCAGCTATTCCAATTACGAGGCGTCGCGGGCGATGACGCTGCATCTCGCGCGCATGGGCTACAAGCAGATCGCCTTCGTCAGCCTGGTGCGGCGCGAGAACGACCGCGCGCGCGAGCGGTTGCGCGGCTATCAGGCCGCGTTGAAGGAGCTGGGGCGGAAATCGGATGACGCTTTGATCCTGGAGCGGCCATCCGGCTTCAGCGCCGGCGCCGAAGTCGTCGTCAATCTGATGGAGACGGCGCCGCAGGTCGATGCGGTCTTCTTCGCGGGCGACGTCCTGGCCGTCGGCGCGGCGCTGGAATGCCAACGCCGTGGCTGGAACGTCCCGGGCCGGGTGGCGCTGGCCAGCTTCGATGACCTCGACATCCTGCGCCACGTCAACCCGCCGCTGACCACGATCCGCCTGCCGCGCTACGAGATCGGCCGGCGCAGCGCGGAATGCCTGCTCGACCGCGTCGCCGGCCGTGCCACCGAGCGGGTCAGCCTCGATCTGAAGTTCGAGATCATCCAGCGCGAGAGCGCGTAAACGGCGGATTAGTTAGGACAACCGCCTTGCCTGGACGCTAGTTTCTGCGATTAAGTTACCGGTATCACAATTTCCTTGAAAGCCACTCGCCCGGCTGCAAAGATGCCCGGATAACAGGGTCCTGAACCCTGGCTGCCTGGGAACGAGTCCAAATGAACCTCATCTGTCTGCGCTGCCCCGAACCGCGCCGAAAGGTCCGGGAGGGTCGTGCATGTCGGTGATCGAACCGCCGATGCCGACCTGCTCCGATCAGCTGTCCGACTGGGTTTCCCGGGTCCGTTTCGGCGACCTGCCGTCGGACGTCGTGGAGCAGACGACCTTGCGGGTGCTCGATGTCGTCGGCTTGGTGCTGGCCGGGCTCGGTACGCCGTTCGGCCGGTCGGTGCGCGAGGCGGTGCTGGCGCTCAATCCAGCCGGGCCAAGCCGCATCTTCGGTCGCGGTGACGCGACCACGGTGCCCGGGGCGGCCTTCGCCAACGGCGCGCTCTCCCAGGCGCTGGAATTCGACGACACGCACAATGAGTCGATCGTGCATATGAGCAGCCCGGCGGTCGCCGCCGCCTTCGCGCTGGCGGAATCGCGGAAGGTGAGTGGCGCGGATCTCATTACCGCGATCGCTGTCGGCAACGAGATTTCCTGCCGGGTCGGCAGCGTCGCACCGGGGCAGTTCCACCGGCGCGGCTATCACCCGACCGGTCTCTTCGCCACCTTCGGTGCGACTTGGCTGGCGGGCCATATGCTCGGCGCGAGCCGGGTTGAGATGAACAATGCGGCCGGGATCGCCGGCAGCTTCGCCTCCGGCCTGCTGCAGTGCTGGGTCGATGGCACCCAGTCGAAGTTCCTGCATCCCGGCTGGTCGGCCCAAAGCGGCATCGCTGCGGCGACCTTGGGCAAGGCGGGAACGACCGGACCGGCAGCGGTGTTCGAAGGTCGCTTCGGCCTGTTTGCGTCGCATCTGCAGGACGAGAGCGTGCCGTGCGATTACGGCCGGATCACCGACAGGCTTGGCGACCATTGGGAGAGCCGGAATGCGTCGTTCAAGCCGTTTCCGGTCGCCCATGTGATCCATCCCTATATCGACGCGCTGCTGCGGCTGCGGACTGAGCACAAAATCGATCCGGCCCAGGTCGAACGCATCACGGTGCCGGTTGCCGCCTATATCGTCGGCATCGTCTGCGAACCGCTGGCCGAGAAGCGGCGGCCGCGCTCGGACTCGCATGGCCGGGTCAGCATGCAATACACTCTGGCCGAGGCGCTGGTGCTGGGTCGCATCGACAAGCACGCCTATCGGCCGGAATCGCTCGCCGATCCGAACATCCTCGCGATCGCCGATCGTGTCGAGATCGCGGTCGATCCGACCTTCCCAGGGCCGGAACGTTTCAAGGGTGCGTTGAAGATCGTCATGAAGAACGGCTCCGTTTACGAGACGGTGGAGGAACATAACCGCGGCTCCGCGGCAAACCCGATGGCGGTCGAAGACATCATCGCCAAGTTCGACGCCAATGCGGCGGAAGTGCTGAATGCATCCGAACGGCGCGCCCTGGTCGATGCGGTGCTGGCTCTGCCGGAAACGAGGGACGCAACGGAGATCGTCGCCCTCACGATCGGTCGGGGAACCGCGGCATGATCAAGGGCAAGAACGCGCTGGTCACCGGCTCTACCGACGGACTCGGCCATGCCGTGGTAAAAGGCCTCGCCCAGGCCGGGTGCAATGTGATGATGCATGGGCTCGAGCCCGAGCAGGCGGTCGAGACGCAGCTCGCCGCGCTCAGGCGCGACCACGGCGTCGAGATCGGCTATCACCAGGCCGACCTCGCCACGACGGCCGGCGTCGAGGCCGTCATCGCGGCGAGCCGGAAACGGCTGGGAACGCTCGACATCCTGGTCAACAACGCCGTCACACGGCATTTCGCCCGGGTCGAGGACTATCCGACCGAGAAATGGGATGAGGCGCTGGCGGTCAATCTTTCGGCGGCCTTTCATGCGATCCGCCTGTCCCTGCCCGAGATGCGGGCGAAGAAATGGGGCCGCATCATCAACATGGCCTCGGTCTACAGCAACTTCGGCATCGCCAATCGAGTGGATTACGTGACGACCAAGACCGCGCTCATCGGCATGACCCGGGTCGTTGCGCTGGAGAATGTCGATCTCGATATCACCTGCAACGCGGTCTGTCCCGGCGCCATCCACACGCCCTACAGCGAGGCGAAGATCGTGGACCTAATGGAGGCCGAGGGACTCACCCGCGAGGCGGCGGAGCGCAAATTCTTGGAGGTGCGGCAGCCGACCGGCCGCTTCATCGCCGCCGAAGGCGTCGCCGATCTGGTGGTGTTCCTGTGTGGAGCCAATGCCCGTGACATCACCGGCTCGACCATGCCGATCGATGCCGGCTGGACCGCGGGCTGAGAGAGGGCGCGATGCTGAAGCTCTCGGGGCGAGACGGCAAGCGGTTGGCGGGGCGACTGGCCGATCCGCCGGTGCCGTTGTCCGCCGATGCATCGGAAGCACCGGCGCCTTGCCTGATGGGCGCGGTCGATGACGCAACCGCGGCCTATGTGACCGAGCTGCGCGAACCGTTCGAGCTGCTGCGCCAGGCCGAGGCGCAACTCGCGGGCCTGATGGTGCTGGCGACGGCGAGCCGCCAGCCGATCGCCGGGCATCCGATGCTGGATCTCGCCGCCGATGCGATGCGCGAAGCGGAAGACGGGATCCGCGCAGTGCGTGTACCGCCCCGGGCCAGGCATCATCATGCGCATGTGCTCGAAGCTATGGGCGCGATCCAGACCGCGATCCAGGCGGCACGCCGCTGCCTGATACGTGGCGATGAGACCGCGATCGACGCTGTCCTCATGCCGCTCTGCGCGGCGCACCAGAATCTCCTTTGGGCAACCGGAGCCTTGCCCGGCTTTGAAATCGTCGCGCTGTCGCAGTCCTGCTGCGCGCAACACGCGGCCGCAAATCGGCCGGAACAACGATAAAAACGAGACGCTGGGAAGGAAACCGTCATGGCCGACTATTCGATCTGGGTGCTGGAATACGGCGCGGTGCCGAACGCACCGAAGGGTATCATCGCGCATGGCCAGTTCAACGCGGGGACCAGCAAGCTTCCCTATTGCTATGTGGTGATCAAGGGTCGCGACCACGTGGCGATGGTGGATGTCGGGTACAACGACAAGGATCACGGCAAGGCCATTGCCGACATGTATGGCGTCCAGAACTGGCATGCACCGGCGCCCGTCCTCGCCGAGGTCGGCGTCAAGCCGGAGCAGGTGACCGAAGCCTTCATCACCCATGCGCATTTCGATCACATGGGCAACACCGACGCCTTCCCGAACGCGACCTTCTATGTGCAGGAGCGCGAGATCTCGAAATGGGTCTGGTCGCTCTCGCTCAATCGCAAGTTCCGCTGGCTGAATGCCGCCACCGATCCCGGCGACATCATGCGCACGGTCGATCTCGCGCGGCAGGGCAGGTTGGTCAGTGTGGAGGGTGACCGTCCCGACGTCATTCCCGGCATCGACCTGCATGAGGCCTTCGATACCCACACCTGGGGTTCGATGTTCGTGAACGTCCGCAACGACGGCAAGGCGGGCAGCGCCGATTGCTGGATCTTCGCCGGCGATCTCATCTACAGCTACGCCAATCTCGAGGGTTTCGAGCCCAATGACCCGCAATACATCCCGATCGGGCTCGCGACCGGCAGCCAGACCAATGTGATGCTGAAGATCGAGGAGATGATCAAGATGGCGCAAGGCCAGGTGAAGCGCGTCATCCCGATCCACGACGAGGCTTTGAAGGACATGTTCCCGTCGCGCATCACCGCGAAGGGCTTGCGCATCACCGAGCTCGCCCTCGCCAAGGGCGAGAATTCACGGGTTCACTGACTGCGCATTGCAAGGAGCAGACGAATGACGGGCGAACGCCTCGGTTTCATCGGCACGGGCCGGATGGGTGGCCTCATGGCGGCGCGGCTGATCGCGGCCGGGCATCATTTGACGGTCAGCGACGGCAGCGATGCCGCGGTCGCACCGCTCGTCGCCGCCGGCGCCAAGCGGGCGAAGACGGCGGCCGAGGTCGCAGGGGAGGCCGACATCGTCTTCGCCAGCCTGCCGACTCCCGACGTGGTGCGCACGGTAGCACTGGGCCCGAACGGTGTGATCGAAGGTGGCCGCGCCAAGACTTTTATCGATCTTTCCACCACCGGCCCGCGGGTCGCAGCGGCGGTCAGCGCCGGCCTCGCCGCCAAGGGCATCACCGCCGTCGATGCCCCGGTCAGCGGCGGCATGGCGGGCGCCAAGAACGGGACGCTCGCCGTCATGGTCTCCGGGCCGCGGGCCAGCTATGACGCCCTGGAACCGATCCTGAAGGTCTTCGGCAAGCTGTTCTTCATCGGCGAGAAAGCCGGCGCCGCGCAGACCATGAAGCTGGTCAACAACCTGCTCGCGGCCTGCTCGCTGGCCATCACCTGCGAAGGGATGGTGATGGGGGCCAAGGCCGGGCTCGACGCCAAGACCATGATCGACGTGCTCAATGTCAGCAGCGGGCGCAGCAGCGCCACCCAAGACAAGTTTCCGCGTGCCGTCCTGCCGCGCAGCTTCGACTTCGGCTTCGCCACCGGGCTTTCGCACAAGGATGTGCGGCTCTGCCTTGACGAGGCCGAAGCTCTCGGCGTGCCGATGATCGTCGGCAGCGCTGTGCGGCAGGTGCTGGCGATCACCAGTGCGCTCTACGGACCCGATTCCGATTTCACCTCGATGGTGAAGTGTGGCGAGCAATGGGCCGGCACCGAGGTCCGCGGCTGAAGTCACGGCCGGTTCTTGATACCAGTATCATATTGACCCGTATGGCGGACCGTCGGTTTGCGGCGGCCTTTCCGTGCATTCTGCACGGAAAGGCCGATTTCACTGGCCTTTTAACCACAGAACAACGGCGCAGATCATAACTGATAGTCTTGTGGTGATAAGATACCGGTAACTTTTATTCTTGCCTCGTTCCGGACCGCATGGGACAACGGGATCAACAAGAATGCTGTGCAACAGCGCGCGTCAGTGGTCGATGAACCGCGGCGCTTTCGGGAGGGAGAAATCGATGAAGAGAGCCATTCTAGGAACCGTCGTCTCCGTGCTTGCGGCGCTCGCCGCGGCCGGGCCTGCCGCCGCCGATGAAAAGCCGATCCTGATCGGCCTGATCGCCGGCACCACGGGTGCTTACGGATCGACCGGTGTCGCCGTGGTCAACGGTGCGCAGCTTGCGGTCGACAAGATCAACGCCGCCGGCGGCGTGATGGGTCGTCCGCTCAAGCTCGACGCCCATAACGACAACGCCTCGGCGACGCTCTCCGGTCAGCTCTTCGCGAAGCTGGTCAGCGACGGCGCGGTGGTGATCGCCGGCTCGCCGGATACCGGCCCGACCACCGCCGAGCTCGCCATCCGCTACAAGATCCCGACCATCGGCGTGGTCGATGACGGCGGCCTCACGGTCTACAAGGACGGTCCGGACGGCCCGGCCAATCCCTGGGTGTTCGATTTCGGCCTCAACACCTTCGCCTGGGGCGAGAAGATCGGCGAATACGCGCTGAAGCATTGCCCGGACAGTCTCGCGGTGCTGCACGATCCCTCGACCTACGGCGAAGGCGGCATGTACGGCATCAACATCGCCTACAAGAAGGCCGGCAAGAAGGTCGCCTATGAGGAGAAGATCACCGAGAACTGGTCGACGGGCGCCACCGCGGCGTTGATGCCGCAGGCGACCGCGATCAAAGAGAAGGGGATCAAGTGCGTCGATGTCTGGCTGACCCCGCAGGATCAGGCCGCCTTCGTGCAGGACCTGCACTCGCTCGGCTATGAGGCGACGGTGTTCGGCAACGACGAGACCAACGCCGACGACACCTTTGCGAAGCTGGCCGGCGATCTCGCCAACGGGATGATCACCGCGGCGCTGACCTCGGGCCTGCACCCGAGCCCTGAGCTCACGGCCTTCCGCGAGGAATACAAGGCGAAGTTCAACGTCGAATCCACGCCCTTCGCCGAAACCAGCTACGACAGCATCCTGATGCTGAAACAGGTGATCGAGAACGCGAAGTCGACCGAACCCAAGGCGCTGCAGGCCGAGTTCAACAAGACCCAAGGCTTCAAGGGCATCACCGGCGATCTCGGCTTCACCGAGAAGGACCACATCACCATCACCGCGGCGCAGATCACCCTGGTGAAGTACGACACCGCCGCCAAGGGCTGGGTCGAGGTCAAGGACTGATCCTTTGTCCTGAACCGTCGGATCGCCTGGGGGTGGTCCGCCGGTTCCAGGGAAATCGACGGGGCGAGGGCAGCAACCGCTGTCCTCGCTTCGGCGCAAGAAGGGAGAGTGTGTCTTTGCTGCAATTCCTGCTCAGCGGTCTGGCGATCGGCGCGGTCTATGGCCTGATGGGTATGGCGCTCGCCATCTCCTTTTACGTCACCCGGGTCATCAACTTCGCTCAAGGCCAGATGCTGATGATCTCGGTCATGATCGTCTCGACCCTGGCCGCCGCCGGGTTCTCGCCCTGGCTCGCGGTCATCGCCGGGCTCGCCGCTTCCTGCATCGTGGCCGTGCTCTCCTACCTTCTGGCGGTGAAACCGATCCTCGCTTTCGACCGCTTCAGCTTCGGCTGGCTGGTGAGCACGTTGGGCTTCGCAGTCGCGGTGGAGAATGCCGCGGCTTACATCTGGGGCCCGACCTCCCAGGCATTTCCGCCGATCCTCAACAACATCAGCGTGCCGATCGGCAACGCCGTCCTGACCGCACAACAGATCCTGGCGATCGCCATCGCCGCGGTCCTGACGGCAGCCTTCGAGCTCATCCGCAAACGCACCTTGTTCGGTAAGGTCGGCATGGCGATTGCGGCGGATCCGGAGATGGCCTCCGCGATCGGTGCGAACACGACGGCGGTTGCCATCATTGCCTTTGCGATTTCCGGCCTCTTCGCCGGGATCGCCGGCGTGCTGATCGGACCCAGCACCTTTGCCAATCCCTATCTCGGCGGCACCTTCGGCACCTACGGCTTCATCGCCATGATGATCGGCGGCGGCACCGAGAAACCGGCGGCGGCGATGTTCGGTGGTCTGCTGTTGGGCGTGCTGGCCGAGGGTGCCAACGCGACCATCAATTCGCAGGCGTCCGACTGGTTTCCGTTCCTGGTGCTGGTGGTCATCCTCATCGTGTCGCCGCGCGGGTTGTTCAGCTCCGGCAGTGCCTTCCTCCGCCTGTGGCCGCGCCGCCCGGCGGTTGCGCGCGGATGAAGCCGCCCATGGACAGCAGCCGCGCCCAGATCACGCTCCCGGCCAGCACTGCGCCGGGTGGGTTCGGCATACTGCGGCGGCTCATGAGCCCGGTCTTTATCGTCGCCTATCTCCTATTCACCTATGCCATCGCCCAGTCCAATCTGCATATGCAGAGCCTGGCGCTGATCGCCGCGGTCTTCGCGATCCTGGCGATCAGCCTCGATCTCGTCGCCGGCATGCTCGGACTCTATTCGCTGGGTCAAGGCGGCTTCTTCGCGATCGGCGCTTATTTGACCACCATTCTAGCGACACAATACGAGGTCGACATCTTCTGGCTTCTGCCGCTCGTGCTGATCGGCTGCGGCATCACCGGCGCGCTGATCGGCGCGATGTCCTTGCGGGTGAGCGGCCTCTACTTCGCCATCACCACCTTCGTCTTCACTCTGGTGCTAACCGTCCTCGCCACCGATCTTTCAATCACCGGCGGATTGCAAGGCATGCTCGGGCCTGCCTTCCCGGATTTTCCGGACAGCCTTGCCACGCTCGGCACCGCAGTCGTCTGGTGTGTGATGCTGGCGCTGCTGGTGGCAATCGCATTGGTTCGGAACATCCGCAAGTCGCCACTCTATCCGGTCCTGCTGTCGATCCGCGACGCTGAGCCCTTTGCCGAGGCGGCGGGTGTCCGTACCAAGGTGATCAAGGTCGGCCTGTTCGGCGTTTCCGCCGCCATGGCCGGCCTCGCCGGCTGGCTGTTCTCCTTCCTCGGCGTGGTCTCGCCGGGGCAGTTCGACTGGTCGGTCTCGCTCAACATCCTGGTGATGGTGCTCGTCGGCGGCATCAACACCACGCTCGGCCCGATCCTGGGTGCGATCTTCGTCACCATGTTCCCCGCCGTGGTGAATATCGACCCCTGGATCCAGGAGATCCTCTACGGCGCACTCTCGATCTGTGCCATCACGCTGTTTCCAGAAGGGGTGGTCGGTCTCGTGAAGCGGCACCTTGGCGCGCGCCTCAGGTCGGCGACGTCGGCGGACCGGGAGGAAGAAGTGTCGGTCGCTTCCGCGCCCATAGAACGCTCTGTGGTGGATGACGGCGCGCCGATCGTCGAGTGCCGTGGCATCGACTTCGGCTACGGCACTGGGTTGAAGGTGCTGCGTAACGTCGATTTCAAAGTGCAGCGCGGCCATATCCATGGGCTGATCGGCCCCAACGGCTCGGGCAAGAGCACGCTCGCGAACATCATCGCCGGCCGCTTGAAGCCCCAGGCGGGCAGCGTCCTGATCAAGGGCCAGCGCGTCGATGGCCAGGCGCCCAGCGACCGCGCCAAGCTCGGCTTGCGGCGGACATTCCAGGCGGCTCAGCTGGTGCGCGAGCTGCCGACCAGCCGCAACGTGATGGTCGGTCTCTACAACAGTGTCCCCGGCATCGTGCGGCGCAGCGCGTTCTGGCCGTTGCTGCCTTCGGGATATCGCGACGGCGCCAACATGCTTCGCCAATCCGAGCAGGCGCTGCGTGCGGTGGGCGCGGGGAGCTGGGTCGACGCCAAGGTCGGCGATGTGCCGCATGGCATCGAGCAGTTGACCCAGCTCGCCACGGTGCGGGTCGCGGGGCCGGAGATCATCGTGCTCGACGAGCCGGCCACCGGTCTGTCGGTATCGGAAGTCGATCACCTGGCGCGGTTGCTCGGTCAGCTCAAGGCCCAGGGCGTCACCATGATCATCATCGAGCATCAGACGCGGTTCTTGTTTCCGCTTTGTGACCAGGTGACGGTGCTCAATGCCGGCGAGGTGATCCTGACCAGCACAGCGGATGTCGTGCGCGCCGACCCGACCGTCCGCCAGATTTATCTCGGTGAATGAGGCAGCGATGAGCGACGCCGCTGCCCTCGAAGTCTCTGCCCTCTCTGCCGGTTACGGCCGGTTCGATGTGGTGCGCGACGTCGGCTTCCGGGTGGGGCAGGGCGAAGCGGTGGCTCTGCTCGGGCCGAACGGCGCCGGCAAGACCACGGTGCTGAAATCGATTATGGGCCTGGTCAAGCACCGCCGCGGCACGATCAAGGTCGGCAAGGCCGACGTCTCGTCGCTCCCGGCCCATCGCATCGCCCGTGGCTTCGCAGCCATTGCCCCGGAGGGCCGCCGCCTGTTCCTCGAACAGTCGGTCGAGGACAATCTGATGCTGGGCGCTTTCCATTTGCGCCGCGAGAAACAGCGGGTGAAGGCGTTGCTGGAATCGGTCTATGTGCTGTTTCCGGTCCTGCGCGAATACCGGGCCCGCCGCTCCTCCTTCCTCAGTGGGGGCGAGCAGCAGATGGTGTCGATCGGCCGGATGCTGATGAGCGATCCGGCGGTCCTGCTGCTGGACGAGCCGTCGGACGCGCTCTCGCCGGTGGCGGTGGACAACGTCGTCAAAGCGCTGATCGAGCTTCGGCGCCGCGGCGCCTCGTTGCTGCTGGTCGAGCAGCGGGTCGATGTCGCGATCCGGCTCTGCGACCGGCTCTACGTCATGACCCATGGCGAGATCGTCGATGAGATGCGGCCGGAAACGGTCCGCCAGGAAGGCCTCGGCATCATCAACAAGTATCTCGGCTGAAACAGGGAGCGACGCAATGGCCATCGATCACAGTCTCACGCCGGATCGATTGGTTCTGAACACGGCGGCAGCCGAGGCGCAATGCGGCTGCGAGGATCACGACCGCTTCGCCGGCGCGCTCTCCGACACACTGGATGACCGCACGATCCGCTACGTGCTAGAGACCCGCCCGCATTTCGAGGATCTCCGACACGCCGTCGGCCAGGTTGCCGGCATGCTGGTGCTGGCCGCGGCCGGATCGAAGACCGTGACCCAGGACCATCCGCTCTTCGCCACCGCGCGCGCGACCTTGGAGCGAGTCTCCGACGGCATTGCCGCCGCGCATCCGAGCGGCCGCGCCTTGCACCACCATCGCCATCTGATCGCGGCGGTCGGCGGCCTCGGCCTTGCGCTGAAACAGGCACGGGAAGACCTGCATTTGCACGGTATCGATCGCGCGCGGGTCGATCCGGTGCTGCGGTCCCTGCAGACCGCCTATCAGAACCTCGCCTGGGCGGCACAGGCGCTGCCCGGCTTCGAGCTCATCAGCTTCGACCAGGCATGCTGCGCGCCGCAGCAGCCTGCAAAAACCCATTGATCAAGGGAACGGGAGAGCCTGCCATGAGTGACTATTCGATCTGGGTGCTGGAATACGCCTATGTGCCGCAATACCACATGAGCGGCATCATCTACGGCGCGCACAACGAGGGCTATCGCAAGCTGCCCTACGGCTATGTGGTCATCAAGGGCAAGGACCGTGTCGCCATGGTCGATGTCGGCTTCAACAACAAGGATTTGGGCGGCACCTTCGCCTCGATGTACGGCGTTCAGAACTGGCATTCACCGCGCGAGGTCCTGGCGCAATGCGGCGTCACGCCGGAGCAGGTGACCGACATCTTCGTCACCCATGCGCATTTCGACCATATCGGCGGCACCAGTGAGTTTCCCAATGCCAAGTTCTACATCCAGGAGCAGGAACTCTCGAAGTGGATCTGGGCGATGTCGCTCGGCCGCAAGTTCAGCTTCTTGACCGGTGCCATCGATCCCGCCGACATCATGCGCATGGTCGACTCCGCGAAGGAGGGCCGGCTGGTCATCGTCGACGGCGACCAGGAGGACATCCTGCCGGGCATCGACGTCCATGCGGCGCTCGACAGCCACACCTGGGGCTGCATGTATGTCCGGGTGCGCAATGACGGCAAGCCCGACAGCCAGGACAGCTATGTCTTCGCCGGCGACCTGGTCTATTGCATGGAGAATCTGCGTGGCCGCGACGGCAACGAGGGCATGTATATCCCGGTCGGCCTTGCGGTCGGCAGCCAGATGAATCTCCTCACCGCGACCGACCGCATGCTCGGCATGGTCGGCAACGACGTGAAGCGCGTCATCCCGGTCCATGAGGAACGACTGAAGGATCTCTATCCGTCGCGGCTCAACAAGGACGGGCTGCAGGTGATCGAGATCCGCCTCGCCAAGGGCGAGAAGAGCCTGGTGCACTGATCCCGCTCTCCGTCGCCGGATCTCCCTCCTGGCGACGGAGCTTTTCTCAGCGCGAGGCGGCGTAACGCCGCGCCAAAGCGGACATGCCGACGGCGAGGATCAGGATTCCGCCTTTGAAGATCGGCTGAAAGTTTGTCGGCGCGCCCATGATGGCGAGGCCGTTGAACCCGACCGCCAGGATCAGCACGCCTATGAAGGTGCCGACGATGTGGAACTGCCCCTCGCGCAACGTCGCCGAGCCCAGAAACACCGCGGCAAAGGCATCGAGCAGGTAGCCGTCGCCGACACCGAGCGTGCCGCTCCCCAGCAGGGAGGAGAGCAGGGTGCCGGTGATTGCCGCGCATAAACCCGCGGCGCCGAAGGCAAACAGCTTGATGCGATCGACGCGGATGCCTGACAGGCGCGCGGCTTCGATATTCGCGCCGACCGCCTGCATCTTCTGGCCGATATCGGTTCGGTTAAGGATCACCCAGAGGACCAGGAGGATGACGGCCATGAAGTAGACCGGATTCGGGATCCCGAACAGCATCCGGCCGAGCGAGATGTTGGTGAAGGCGCGTGGGATTCCGGTGGCGATGGGGAAGGCGCTGTAGGAGAAGCCTATCCCGGTCAGCATCGTGCCGACACCCAATGTGGCGATCACCGCGTTGATCCGGACCTTGGTCACCAGCGCGCCG
>Ga0268265_10002727_pt1 | contig 13061 bp, 11 predicted proteins | sample KBSSwiS52_FD_190355 | JGI IMG/M metagenome (GOLD analysis project Ga0268265, IMG submission 190355) | Switchgrass rhizosphere microbial communities from Kellogg Biological Station, Michigan, USA - KBS Switchgrass S5-2 (SPAdes) (version 2) | ecosystem: Host-associated > Plants > Roots >... | reverse complement strand
TCCTCCTGTGCCGACAGCAGGCGAGGCACCGCGAACAGCGACAACACGCACGCGACGATGGTCAGTTGTTTCATCTGGGACTCCTCGGATCAAACTAACTGTAGCGCGGCCCGCGGAGGCTTGCCAGCGGGGACGGAGGTTGCCAGCGGGGACGGAGGTTGCTGGCGGGGACGGAGGTTACTGGCGGGGACGGAGGTCCTGGAGACCGCCGTAGGCGGTCTCCACATACAACCCGTGTTCATCGACCACGCGGCAGGTGTCGCCGCCGTGGTAGACCATCAGCACGACCGGCGTCCCCTCGGCAAACTCCCCGTTGGGTTCGTGCCGAGGGTCCTCATAGAAGTAAGGCTGCGAACGCTTCACTTTGTGGGTGAATCGATTCGGCGGCGGCTTGATCACGTTCTTTCGCGGCACGAGCGCGTCGTTGTCGAGCACCACCGCTTTCGGCCGCAGCATGCGGCCGGGAGGCAGAGCCTTCTTCCGGGGGGGACGCTTGGCCATCGTGTCATGTTAGACGAGGCTGTCGTCGGGCAGCTGCATCGGAACCGTCGGGATGACCAGGCCGCCGTGGTCGTGCGGCGCGCCAAGCGACGCACTCTCGGCCAGCTGGAGCAGGTTCGGCAGCGCATACGCCTCAGCCTTCGTCAGGTCGACGACGTATCCGAGATCCTTGAGGCTGGCGACGGTCAGCCGGCTCATCGGGTTCGGCGGTGAGGCCACGAAGCCGGTCATCAGCTCGTTCCTGAACACCGTCTCACGCCAGTGCGAGTTCTTGGTGCCTGGCCCGCCGGTGTTCTCGACGGGGACGGCTGCGGGCCCCGTTCCCTTCAGCGTCCCGTATTCCTTCTTCGCGTTCGTTCCCGTGAACGTCGGGTTGTTGCCACTGGCGCCGCTCAACAGGCCTTTCATCGTCCAGATAGTGCCGATACCCAGCACGTGTCCCATCTCGTGCGTGATGACGTCGCCCAGCGTTCCGTTGGCCTGCATGTTCGCCAGGTCGGCGGTGTCGAACTGCATCCGTCCCTTCGCCGGAATGAACTTCGCGGCGCCGGCACTGGCCGGCCGCAGGTGCGTCGGACCTGCTTGTCCAAGAATCCCCCCGGGACCGTCGATGGCGACCCCCGACGCCTCGATGAGCACGTCGTCGATGACCTGGCCGTTGACCACGACGTCGGGAAGATCGCCGACGATGACTTTCGACCAGCGGTTCGCCGCCGTCTTGAACGCGTTTTTCTGCGCGGTCGTGAGCCCGCCGAGGAACACCACGGTGATAGTGAATGGCGCTGCGGCTTTGGCGGCCTTCGCTCGTTTCGCGTCGGCTCTGACGACGTAGACCTCACGCTTGTTGGAAGGCGCCTTCTTCTTTTTTTTCGCCACGGTGCATCATCCTTTCGAGTGGGGGACAGATGCGATTATCTGTGTGATGCACAGAGAGTCAAGGCTCAACGGCAGCGCTCTGCGCAAGTTGGCCGGTGTGGCCAACCCATTAACTCGGCCTTGACCTGGCGATCGGATTGCTTGGGACTTCGCCCTATGCCTTCATCGTCTCTATCCCGTTCGATCGATCGTCGCCCGTTCGGGCGCCATCCGGATCGCGTCTCCGTGATCGGGCTCGGCGGCTATCACCTCGGCAAGCCGAAGACCGTTGCCGAAGCGGTCCGCATCGTTCACGAGGCCATCGACGCCGGGATCAACTTCCTCGACAACGCCTGGGAGTATCACGACGGCGAGAGCGAACGTCGGATGGGACGCGCCATCGCCGACCGCCGCGGTTCGGTGTTCCTCATGACCAAGGTCTGCACGCACGGACGCGACGCGAAGGTCGCGATGCGGCAGCTCAATGAGTCGCTCCGCCGGTTGCGCACCGACTACCTGGATCTCTGGCAGATTCACGAGTGCGTCTATGACAACGATCCCGATCGGCACTACGCCAGAGGGGGCGTCGTCGAGGCACTCGAGCGCGCCAAATCGCAGGGGAAAGTCCGATACGTCGGCTTCACCGGGCACAAGGATCCGGAGATCCACCTGCGGATGCTGTCGTTCGGGTTTCCGTACGACGCGTGCCAGCTGCCGTTGAACGGGTTCGACGCGGATTTCCGGAGCTTCCAGAGCCGCGTGCTCCCCGAGCTTGAACGGCAGAAGATCGCGGCGATCGGGATGAAGAGCCTGGGCGGCGACGGCCGCGTCGTCAAGAGGAAGGCGGCGCGCGTCGCCGACGCGCTGCGCTACGCCATGAGCCTTCCGGTGTGCACGACGGTCTCGGGGATCGATTCGCTCAGAGTGCTGCGGCAGAACCTCAGGATCGCGCGCGGCTTCACGCCGATGTCCGCTCGCGAGCGGCGGGCATACGAACGGAGCCTGACCGAGTACGCGCCCGACGGACGTTTCGAACTCTACAAGACGACGGCGGAGCACGACGGCGCGGTCGGGCGCGAGCAGCATGGCTTTCCTTCGCAGGAAGAGGTGGCCATGTGAGTCGCCCTCATGTCTACTTGAGTTCAATCGCGATTCTGTCCGCGGGTTGATCGCTCGCGTTCTGTTCGGTGTGGGTCGCCGGCCCTGACATCCGCACATCGTCCGCCTTAGCCCCGGGCTGATCGTTCAGGTACACAACGACTCGGTTCAGCATGTGCTGGTGCTGCGGACCCGATTCGCGCGCGTCGTAATGCACGCGAAGAACCCGAACGTGATCGTTCTCGAACAGCACCTTGTAGTGGCGCTGATCCACGACTGCCGGATCGAGCTGGGTGACGGGCGCCGGGCCGGCAGGCGCGCCTTTCAGATCGATTTCCAGAATCCGGATCGGGTGATCGCTGGTGTTCTCCGCCACATATGCGCCGCTCGCGGGGCGCCAGCGGACGTCACCGCGGCGGAACGTGACCGTCTGCGTGTCCGTGCCCTCCTGCCTGGTCATGACACCGTCGTCGAGGTACACAAGGACGCGATTCGTCGCGTGACCGTTCGGCGATCGAGACGGCATGTGGGGTTGAAGGGTCGCCACGAAGACGCGAGCCTGCGGTGTGTCGAGCTTGTCGGCAATCGTGACCGGGGACGGACCGGTTTGCGCCCGGAGGCTGGCGGCCAGTAGAAGTGCTAGTGCCGTGTGTTGAGTCACTCGCGTTCCTCGCATAGATCGCTCCTTGGTGGCCGGCGCGGTGCTGCCGGAACACTGTACGCCGGTGAGTCGCTGGCATGCACCTTGATGAGACATGGGCCGTCTCCCCCGTACCCAGGAAGCTCTGCGCGACGAGGCACGGCGCCAGATTACCGCTGTCCGCGCATTCCATACCGGCCTGGTGGCCGAAAGTCATAAGCATTTGCGAGTGTTGGCCATGTTTACCCGCCATGTGGAGGCGCTGCGGGAGGACCGCCGGCAAGCGCGTGACAAGCTCGCGGCGATCCGCGCGTGTTGCCAAGAGTTGGCAAACCTTCGGCGCCTTCGCGACCCGTGGCGCGAAACCTACGAGGATCTGCGGCGCAGCCTGGTGCGAACCCGTGCCCTCTTTCGACGCCTCGTTGACAGCTCCCGTCCGAAGCGCACGCGAACCTGACACGTCGGCAGGCCCGTGGCAGCCCTGAAGGGCTGCGCCACGAGTCCCTCAGACATCGAAAGGGCGAACGCCGTCTTTCGTATAATCCAGCCCATGTTCAAGCCCTTCCTTCGCACGGTCGCCCTGGTGTTGGCCGCCACCCCCTGTCTTGCGCAGGACGCCGGCCAGCTGGACCAGGTCGTCGACGCGTATGTGCAGAACAAGACGTTCATGGGGTCTGTGCTGGTCGCGCGCGATGCGGCGGTCCTCCTGAACAAAGGCTATGGGTCCGCCAACCTCGAATGGAAGGTTCCCAATACGCCGACGACGAAGTTTCGGCTCGGATCGATCACGAAGCAGTTCACGGCCGCGTCGATCCTGCTGCTCGAGGAGCGCGGCAAGCTGAAGCTCGAGGATCCGATCAAGATGTACGTGACCGATGCGCCGTCGGCATGGGACCGGATCACGATCTTCAACCTGCTGACGCACACGTCCGGCATCCCGAACTTCACCAATCTGGCGGACTACAAGACGCTGCAGCTGGCGGACACGCCTCTGACGAAGACGATCGCCATGGTCCGCGACAAGCCGCTGGACTTCTTCCCCGGCGAGAAAATGAGCTACAGCAATTCCGGGTACATCCTGCTCGGGTACGTGATCGAAAAAGTCACCGGCGACACCTACGAGCGCTTCGTCCGTACCAACATCTTCACCCCGCTCGGCATGAACGACTCGGGCTACGACTCGAACAGCGCGATCATCGACCGTCGCGCCGCGGGCTATTCGCCGTCGCCCGACGGCCCGATCAACGCCGGCTACATTCACATGAGCGTGCCGCATGCCGCCGGCGCGTTGTACTCGACGACCGAGGATCTGCTGCGCTGGGAACGGGGACTGTTCGGCGGCAAAGTCGTGTCCGCCGCGTCGGTGAAGAAGATGACGACGCCCTTCAAGAACAACTACGCACTCGGCGTTGTCGTGCAAACCGTCGACGGACGAACGGTCGTCCAGCACGGCGGCGGCATCGACGGCTTCAATACGTTTCTCGCCTACTACCCCGATGAGAAACTGACCGTCATCGTTCTCGCCAACATCAACGGCCAGGCGCCGAACGCCATCGCGTCGAAGCTCGCCGCGGTGCCGCGGTAACCGACCGCTCTCGATGTTTCAGAACTTGATCCGCGTGCCGATCCAGTAGGCCGCGGGGGCGCCGGGCGCATAGAAGGTCGCTTGCGGCACCGGGAACTGCCCTTGGATCGCCGGCAGCGCTCTCGCGGTGAACTGGCCGGTGGGCGTGAAGCCGGTCGGGCCGAGTTGGGCGGCCGTGTAGTAGCGGCGGTCGAGCAGGTTGTTGATCTGCGCCAGGATCTGCACGCGACGCGTGAGCTGGAAGCGCCCGCCGAGATTGGCGATCCCGTACGCCGGCGTCATGCCGGGCCCCAGGTAATAGGTGCCATCCGGCTGGCTCGCGTTGTTCTCGTTGCCCCGCGCGAAGACGCCGGCGGCCGCGACGACACTCACGTCGAGCGACAGCCTCGACGTCACCTGACAGTCGGCGAAGGCCTTCAGCGTGTGCCGTGGAATCAGCGGAATGCGATCGCCCGGCCGGATCGCAATGGTTCCGTGCAATCCCCTGCTCCCCGCAACAGCCGCGTTGTTCGTACTATTGCCAACGCCGTTGACCGTTTCAGGGCTTTGGAACGTCGCATCGAGCCACGTGTAGCCGGCGCCGCCGCTCCAGCGCCCCTGTCGAGCGTTCACGCCGAACTCGATCCCCTGACGCCGTGTGCTGCCGAAGTTCGTGAAGTATCCGAATCCGGTCTGCGTGGACGACACGAAGAGGATGTCGTCCTTATTGGCGGCCGTGAACAGCCCGGCGTTCCAGGTGAGGGCGCCTTGTCCGCCGCGCACTCCGGCTTCTAACGTCCGCGTGACCACCTGGTCGAGCGGCGGATCACCCGCCAGCGCGTTGGGCAGCTTGCACGGCGCGGCCGGATCGGCGCAACCCAGCTCGATGGAGGTGGGCGCACGACTGCCCTCGCTGTATCCGGCGTAGAGGTGCATCGCCGGCGAGGGCGCGAACGTCACACCGGCGGCTGGATTCAGGCGGCCGAAGACGTGGTCGCCGTCCAGCGAGCCCGCGCCACCGCCCGGGTTCAGCCGATCGGCATTGCGGACGGCCGTCCGGTTGTAGCGCGCGGAAATCGTCACGTTCCAGGTGTCGCCGATCGCCAGCACATCCGACGCGAACACGCTGCCGGTGTGAACGCGGCCTTCGAGGTTCACGCGGTTGTCGAACGGCTCCCCGTCGACGCTTCCTCCCGTGACCCCGTCGGCGTAAGCGTTCAGTCCGGTCACACTGCGATCGGGATTGAGGTAGCCGAGCTCCGTCGACTGGTGGAACGTCGAGCGGCTATGGTCGTAGCCCACGCCGAGGGTCAGCGTGTTGCGCGGCGCGAGCCAGTCGCGCCAGGTCATCTGGCCCGACAGACCGATGTTGCGCTGCACGCTGTCCGCGCGGTTCAGCAGGGCATTGCATTTTTCGCCAGGCTCGTCGTTGAGCAGCACGTTGCCGATGCAGCGCCAGACGGGAAACGGCGTGTTGGCTGCGGTTGCGCCGCTCGCCGGAAAACCGGCGTAACCGGCGGCTGCCAGCGCCCGCTGCTCCGCCGCGCTCGGCTGATACACGGCCTGATCGAGCGAGTCGTCGTTGATGTCCCCATTGAACGTGTTGGTGCGGATGTCGCGGTAGTAGACGTTGCCGCTCAACGTCAACGTCCGGCTTCGATCGTGTCTCGTGGTCAGGTTGACGAACGTCGAGCGGTTGTCGGTCTCGTCGGGCTTCGTGTAAACGCTGGCATAGTCCTGCGCCAGCAGGCGCTGCTCCTGAAGCGCGCTGCCGTTCAGCGCGTTGTCGGCGTAGCCGACCGACAGGGCGGTGTCATGTTTCGAGTCGTGGCGTCCGACCTTGCCGAACAGCTGTCCGACCCGCGACGGCGACGCGTCGCGCCAGCCGTTGTCCGCGAACAGGTTGCCGGCCAGATACCAATGCAGCCCGCTCGCCCGGCTGCCGCCGTGCTCGAACTCCACCGCGCGCCGCACGTCGCTGCCGTAGATCGCGCGCATCGTCGTACCTGGAAAATTACGGCCATCTTTCGTTTGAATCGACAGCGCGCCGCCGAGCGTGTTGAGACCGAACAGAGGATTGGAGCCCGGCATCAGTGTCGTGGATCCGATCGCCAACCGGGGAATGAGATCCCAGCTCACGACGTCGCCAAACGGCTGGTTGAGCCGCACGCCGTCCATGTAAATGGACATGCCCTGCGGCGTGCCGAGCACCGGCGACGCGGTGTAACCGCGGTAATTGAGATCGGTCTGAAACGGATTGCCCGACATCTCGTTGACGAAGACGCCGGTGAAGCGCCGGTTCAGGAAGTCGGAGAGATCGAGCGCGCCGCTCGCCTCGACGTCAGCGCTGACGGCGGTCTGAACCGGAGCCGGAATCTGTTCGAGCTTCAGATCGAGGCCCGGCAGCGGCGTCGTCTCGATCACTTCCACCTTGAACGTCGGGGGCGGCGGCGCCGGTGGCGGTTTTTGCGGCGGCGCCTGCGCGTGTCCAATCGACTGCCGCACGATCAGGACGGCCGCGACCGCCAGCGAACGACAGAGTGGACGGACAGGCCGGCCGAAAGCCATTCAGGGTCGCCAGGTACCTTACAAGACCGGTGCGACGTCTGTCGACCACACGCGCCGAGCGGTCTCTCCGACCAGTTCGAGCTTGCGGCGCTGCTCGTCGAGCGACAAACGATTGCCCTCCGTAGTCGAGGCGAACCCGCACTGCGGGCTGAGCGCCAGGCGCTCCAGTGGCACCACGCGCGCCGCCTCCGCGATCCGCGTCTCGAGTTCGCGCGTCGATTCGAGCCGGCCCTTCTTGGTGCTCACGAGCCCGAGTACTACCGTCCGGTCGTCGGGGACGTGCCGCAGCGGCTCGAAGGTCCCCGACCGCTCGTCGTCGTACTCGAGAAGGAACCGATCGAAGCGCGAGCGGCGGAAGACCTGCGCCGCGATCCGGTCGTAACCGCCCGACGCGTAGAACATGCTGCGATAGTTGCCGCGGCAGATGTGGATGCCGAACACCATCCCGGCGTGGCCCTCGATGATCGCGTTGTCGAGCTCGATGCAGGCGTCGAGCATCCGGTCGGGATCGCTGCCGCGCTTCCGATAGCCCTCACGAATGGATTCGTCGAGCAGCGCCGCGTACTGCGGCGCGTCGATCTGCACGTACTCGCACCCGAGCCGCCGCAATTCCTGGATCTCGCGGCGCGTGAAATCGACGATGTCGGCGAGATAGGCGTCGCGCGTCGCATAAGCGCCGCGTGACTTGTCTGGATCGTAGTAGGCCGCCGCCTGCTGCGCGCTGACGAGCGTCACCTTGACGGGCCGCCTGGTTCGTCCGCGCAGGTAGGTGAATTCCTCCACGCTCATCTGGCGGCGCCACCGCAGTTTTTCCACGACGACGGGCCGTTCGAGCGTGAGCTCGCTGCCTTGTTCGTCGTGAAACGTGATGGCCCAACCGGCCGACTTGTCGAACCCCTCGAGCGCGTCCACCAGGTGGCCGAAAAAAGCGTAGCGCCGCTGTTCGCCGTCGGTGACGATGTCGAGCCCGGCCGCCTCCTGCAGCGCGACGGCTTCGTCGACGGCCCGATCTTCGAGACGCTTGAATGCCGCGGGCGTCAGCTCCCCTTGCGCGAGGCGCCGCCGGGCGTCGAGAAGATAATCCGGTCGCAGCAGGCTGCCGATGGTCTCACCGCGCGGCGCCATTTCAGGCCATCTTAACGCGGCAACATGGCCGCTGCACGTTCACTCAACGCAGCAGGTGGTCGGGTGTGATGATCCGATGAAGCTGACGGCTGAATGCCTCGGCGTACGCCTCGACCGTCCGCGGCTTGGCGCGGCTTCCGGCGTGGATGTGACGAAGGATCGCGCTCTTGTCGATGCCAGACGCTTTCGACAATCCGCTGAAGGACCAGCCACATTCCTTTCTCAACCGGTCGATGTTGAGGGCGAACTCGGTCTTGTAGCGATTGTGAGTCAGGACGTCGCGCAGATGTTCTTCGAGAGGTGTCGCCTCGAGCATCCGGCAACACTCCGCCGAAGCGAGGCACACCGCCTCGATCCGGCCGCCGACTCTCATGGAGGGTTCGACCGCGAACATTTCGTGTGGGCTCGAGCGGTAAAACGGACCCTGCTTCAAGTGGTTCAGCCACGCGTCGACGGGACTGCCCCGGCCCGTCAAGTGCGCGCTTTCGGCAGCTTCCTTGGCGAGGGTCCGGAAACTTTTCTGTAATGTCTCGCGCGCGGCGCGGTCGGTCGGCCCTCCCCAGACGACCCACGTCCCGATATCCGATTCGGCCGCCCACAAGGTCCGTTCCGGGTCCGGAAGTGCTCGAAACCTGGCTTGTAGGGCGCGCCAAACCTGAGCAGTTTCCGTGATCGCCTCCGGTTGATCGTGCTGTTGAGAGTGCGCATCTGAGCGCATCTTTTCAACCCCTGTCGCGCGTCCAGCGAACAAGTTCGCCGCTGCGGCCGACTTTATGAAAGTTCTTATGGGTCCTATCTTGCCTAACTTCTGCCTTTACACCATTTAGCACGTAGAGCTCGGCTGGACGCGGTCTTGCTTTTCCAAGAGCGTTCCACCACGTGGAAGGGTTACGAGTTCATATGGGTTACTTCGCCCGTCGCATCACGGTCGCACTGGGATTGGCAGCAGGGGTGCTGTTCTTCACCGCTGACGCCTCGGCCTCCGGCTGCAACCTATATCAGGCCACCGATAGCTGCACGTTCAACGCAGGCGTCTTCGACGTCGTCGGACCGCACCCGACCGGCACAGGCGTTATCCAGTCGTTCCTCCGTGTCCAGCAAAATGGCGCGGAAGAGGGATTTAACACCGGGGCACGCCCGATGCTGTGCGACGGACGGACATGCGACGACAAAACAGACCCGAATTTCACTCGGAATCTGCTTTCGTCCTCCGTTCCGATCGTCAACATCGGCGGAACCGATTACCGCGCGTTCTACCTCGACATCAACGAGCCGGCCAACCTCCCGGGCCCAAACTATATAACGCTCGATCAGGTTGAGATTTACGTGTCGAATACAGCGAACCTGACCACGCACACATCGACCGGCGGCGGCTCGCTGACAGGCGCAACCAAAGTGTACGACATGGAATCGGGCTCGACCGACAACTGGGTGAACCTCGATTACGTCCTCGTGGGCGGGGGCAGTGGCTGGGGCGACATGGTGCTGTACGTCCCTAATAGCCTTGCGTTTTCAACCAATCAATACGTTTACCTCTACTCGGAATTCGGCTGCGGTGGGACGTTCACCGCGTCACTCTCTTGTGGAAGCGGTTCAACCAAGAAGTACGCGTCACAGGCCGGCTTCGAGGAATGGTGGGTGCCTGGATCGACCACCACAACCCAGTCACCGGCGGTTCCCGAGCCGGCGAGCCTGATGCTCTGCGGCACCGGGCTCCTGTTGGTCGCGAAACGTTACCGCCTCCGCCGTCGATAGTTTCTTCGTAAACTTTCAAGAAAGGACCACTTGCAGCGACAAATGTCTGCCTGCCAGCGGTCTATATCTCGCCTTCCAGATCATCAACATCGTTGTGGTCATCTAAACATAGCTATTGCAACAGTTAGCGCGAGTGCCTCGCCCTCGGGCCGGTCGGAGAACTGTTTGCTCATGTCCTAGATCTCCTCACTACCATGTTTACGCGCCCCGGCCTCCTCGGCGTGCTTTCCATCCTGAGCCTGTCCGTCTTGGCCTGTACCAGGGATCCCAAGGACCTGACCGAACGCCACGTCAAACGAGGCGATCGCTACCTCTCTGAGAAGAAATACGGCGAAGCCATCATCGAGTACCGCACTGCACTGTCCTATTCGCCCCGATCCGGCGAGGCGCACCTGAAGCTCGCCGAAGCGTTCATGGCCAACGACGACCTCCGGAGCGCCTATCCTGAGTTCTTGCGGGCCGCCGACGGCCTCCTCGACAACGAAGACGCTCAACTGAAGGCAGGAAATCTCCTGTTGATGGCGGGCAAGTACCAGGATGCGAAGACGCGGGCGCGCGCGGCGTTGAAGAAGAATCCGAAGAATGTCGCCGCGCTCATCCTTCTCGGAAATGCGCTGGCCGGTCTCAAGGATCTCGAGAGCGCCGTCGAGCTCAGCCAGCAGGCCGCGCTGCTCGAGCCGCAGAAGTCCGGGATCTACCGGAACATGGGCGTCTTCCAGATGGCCCGGGGCGAAATCGACCTGGCCGAGCGTGCCTTCAAACGTGCGATCGAAGTCGACCCGAAGTCGGTCAGCGCGTGTCTTTCGCTCGCGGAGCTGTATCGAATCTCCGGACGCTCAAATCAAGTCGAAGCGGTACTTCGCCAGGCGCTCGCCATCGATCCGCGCCACGTCGTGGCGAATCAGGCAATGGCGTCGTTCTTTGTGCACGGCGACCGCGCGCGCGAGGCCGAGCCTTACCTGAAAACGGCGTACGAACAGGCCAAGACGGTGGAGGCTGGCCTCTCGCTCGCTGACTACTACCTCGCGATCGGACGGCGATCGGACTCAGTCGAGGTGCTCAAGGGCATCCTGACCCTCAAGGACGGCTATGCGTCGGCGACGACGCGAATGGCCGCAATTGAATTCTCCGCCGGGCGGAAAGCGAACGGCTACAAACTGCTCGACGATGTGCTGAAGCTGAATCCGAAGCACGTCCCGGCGCTCGCCGTCAAAACCAGGTTCTTCCTGACCGAGGGGCGAACCGATGAGGCCCTGAAAACCATCACGCAGGCGGTCAGCGCCGACCAGAAGGAACCCGAAACCTACATTCTGCTCGGCAAAACGCACCTCGCGCGTCTCGAGCTGGACGACGCGAAGACGGCATTCAACGAAGCAGTGAAGCTGGGATCGCGCAACGTCGAGCCGCAGGTGGAGCTCGCCAAGCTGCACCTGCAGCGCGGCGAGGTGGGTACGGCGATCGAATTCGTCGAACAGGCCATCGAAACTGATCCCGACAACATCGACGCGCAGCTGACTCTCGTACAGGGGCTGATCGCGCAGTTCGAATTAGGCCGCGCGCGAGCGATCCTGAAAACGCTGCTCGTGAAGGCTCCCAAGTCCGCGCAGGTGCACGGGGCGGTCGGCTCGCTGGCGTTTGCCACGAAGGACTACGCCGGCGCGCGTGCGGCCTGGGGACGTGCGCTCGCGATCGATCCCGACAACATCGACGCTCTGGGCGGGATCGCAGCAATCATGACGGCCGCCAAGAAACCGCAAGAAGCGCGCGCCCTCATCGAGGCCCGGCTCGCGAAACAGCCGGATCGGCAGGGACTGCTGTTGCTGGCGGGAAAAGTGCGATTGGCTGCCGGCGACCTCAAGGGCGCGGAAACGGCGTTGAAACACGCCATCGAAGTCGCGCCGCAGGATTTGCAAGCCTATGGCCTGCTCGGTCAGATTCTTGTTGGCCAGAAGCGAATCGCCGAGGCCAAACAGGAATACGCCGCCGTGCTCAAACAGCGCCCGCGTTCGGTTCCCGCACACACCATGATGGGCCTGCTGTCGGAAGCCGAAAACGATGTACCGAAGGCGATCGAGTGGTACCAAAAGGCCGTGCAGATCGAATGGCGGGCCGCCGCAGTGGCGGCGAACAACCTCGCCTGGCTCTATGCGTCGCAAGAGACGAACATGGACCTTGCGATCCAGCTGGCGGAGTCGGCGACCGCGGCGATGCCGTCACAACCCGAATTCCACGACACGCTGGGCTGGGTCTATTACAAGAAGCAGATCTCCACGATGGCGATCCGCGCGCTGCGGCGCGCCGTCGAGATGGATCCCAGGAACCCCGTGCATCAGTACCACCTCGGAATGGCCTATGCCCTCGAAGGGCAGGATAAGATCGCGCGCAAGACCCTTCAGACCGCCTTGCGGCTCAGCACCGACTTCGACGGAGCGGACGAAGCGCGCAAGGTCATCGCGACACTCCTCTACTGAGCCAGCGGGGGGATTATCGGGGAGCGCCGACGAGGCCTTCGGCCTTCAGGATCGCCTCGATGGCCGTCTGCGCGCGCTGCAGTTCTTCGCCCCTGATTCGCCGCGTCAGGGCGGCCAGCTCGGCGGCCGATCGCCTGGCGTCGGCCACGTCGGTCGCCGCTCGGATCCGCTGTGCGATGGCGATCGCTTCCCCCAGCGACTCCAGGGCGTTCGAGAGTGAAGACGACACGTCGACGGCGTGGGTCGTGATGCTGGCGGTCGCGCCATCGGCCCGGGCCGCGAAATCGAGATGCTGCCGTGCGCCGATCGCAGCGGCCTTCACACCGTATCCGGTTCCAGGCCCTTTGGGTTCGACAGCGGGATCGAGCGCGTGCAGCACGTGCCCGGCGTGCAACTTGATGTCGTCGAGACTGGCGGCGCTGGCGGCGAGGCCGGCGTGCAGCGCCGCCACGCGCGCCTCGTCGACGGCGACCGGCAGAAATCC
>Ga0268265_10002723_pt1 | contig 13065 bp, 8 predicted proteins | sample KBSSwiS52_FD_190355 | JGI IMG/M metagenome (GOLD analysis project Ga0268265, IMG submission 190355) | Switchgrass rhizosphere microbial communities from Kellogg Biological Station, Michigan, USA - KBS Switchgrass S5-2 (SPAdes) (version 2) | ecosystem: Host-associated > Plants > Roots >... | reverse complement strand
CCTGTCGCCCGGGCGACCGGGACCTGCTGATCAACATGATGGTCGGGGTGGAGGACATCCCCGAGCCGGTGCTGTCCGCCGGCCTGCCGTGGAACTGGGAGACGTTCCCGGAATACCTGAACGTGGTCGATTCCCGTCGCCGCGACATGGACGTCGCGGCCCAGCTTCCGCACTCCGCCTTGCGCGTTTTCGTGATGGGCGCCCGCGGGGCTGCGCGCGAGAACGCGACCCCTGAGGACCTGCGGGAGATGACCCGGCTGACCGAGGAGGCGATGCGCGCCGGCGCGGTCGGGTTCGGGACCTCGCGCAGCATCTTCCACAAGGATGGGGACGGCCGGGCCATTCCGTCGAAGGATGTCGGCGAGGCGGAGCTGCAGGCGATCGCCGCCGGCATGGCGGCGGCCAACATCGGCGCGATCGAGGTGCTGCTGGACTTCGACCAGAACTTCGACGCCGAGTTCCAGCTATTCCGCCGCATCGCCGAGACGTCCGGGCGGCCGATGAGCTTCTCGCTGTTCCAGTCGCCCAACTATCCAGATGTCTGGAGCCACGCGCTCGACCTGATTGACCGGGCCAACGCCGACGGGCTGAACATCAAGGGGCAGGTGATCGGACGGCCGACCGGTTTCCTGCTTGGCCTGAACCTCTCCATCAACCCGTTCTCCTACCATCCGAGCTATCAGGCGATCGAGCACCTGCCGCTGGATGCGCGGGTGCGGGCGATGCGCGATCCCCAGGTGCGTGAGCGGATCCTCAACGAGGCCCATGGCGAGCCGCCGAACCCGGCGATCACCATGATGTACGCCTTCGATCGACTGTACGAGCTCGGCAACCCGCCGAACTACGAACCGCGGCCGGAGACCTGCGTGGCGGCGCTGGCTGCCAAACAAGGCGTGAGCCCCTGGAGCATCGCCTACGACATGCTTCTGAAAGAGGAAGGCCAGGGCGTGATGTTCACGGTGCTGGCGAACTATGTGAACGGCGACCTCGAGCCGGTCCGCGTGATGCTGGAGAACAAGAACACAGTGCTGGGGCTCGGCGACGGCGGCGCCCACTGCGGGATGCTCTGCGACGCGGGCTATCCCACCTTCATGCTGACCCATTGGGCGCGGGATCGGGCAGGGGGCGGGCTGCCCATGCCGAAGGTCATCCAGTCCCTCACCCGTACGCCGGCGGCGATGATCGGGCTGAACGATCGCGGGTTGCTGCGGGAAGGTCTGAAGGCGGACCTCAACGTCATCGACTTCGACCGACTGACCCTGCATCCCCCGCGGGCGGTTTTCGACCTTCCGGGGGGCGCCCGGCGGCTGATGCAGGCCACCGAGGGGTACGAGGCGAACATCGTCAGCGGGCAGGTGACCTATCGCGAGAACGTCCCGACCGGGCATCTGCCCGGCCGCCTCGCCCGCTCGACGGCCGGGATCTGAACGCCTTCAAGCCCTTGCGGCCTCACCACGAGGCCATGACCTCAGGAGACCGTCCGTGAGCCTTTCCGAAAACAAGTCGCTGGTCATCGAAACCCTCGACGCCCTGGCTGCGGGCGACGTCGGCAAGCTCGGCCAACTCCTGGCTGACGGCGCCACCTACACGATCATGGGCGACACCCCGATTTCGGCCGCCCACACCAAGACGGCGTTCCTCGAACTGGTCGCCGGCATACGCGACAGCTTCGACGGGGATTTCGTGTTCGAGTACGACGATGTCACCGCCGAAGACGATCGCGTGGCCATCGAGGTCAGGTCGTTCATGACGACCAAGACCGGGCGGGACTATCGGAACCACTACCACATGCTGTTCAAGATCAAGGACGGCAAGGTGGCGTCGGTGAAGGAGTACAACGACACCAAGCATGTCATGGACATCTTCTTCACCTGAACGCCCACGGCCGCGCCGCGGCCGGCGGGCGGGCGCATCGACAACGGAAGAGGGGGAGTAGGGGCTTGGCTGAACGTACGGGCCAGGCGGCCGTGGTGGTCGGGGGAACCGGCGCGTTGGGCCGGGCGATCGCCTTGCGGCTGGCGGCGGAGGGCGCCGATGTCGCCTTCACCTACCGGAGCAACGCGAAGGGCGCGCAGGCGCTGGCCGGCGAGATGGACCGCCTCGGGGTGCGAAGTCTTGGGATGGCGGTGGCGATCGAGAACCCGGCGGCGGTCGAGTCCTATGTGGCGCAAGTGATCGGCACGTTCGGGCGGCTGGACACTCTGGTCTACGCCTCAGGGCCGACCTTTTCCCTGGAGTTCGTGGCCGGCGTCTCCTTCGAGGAGTGGAGCCGGGTGATGGATGCGGACGTGAAGGGCTGCTTCAACATCGTGCGGGCCGCGCTGTCCCATCTGCGGGACACCAGGGGCTCGATCGTCGCCGTGGTCACCGGCGGGGTGAACAAGGCCATCGCCCGCGACGTGCTTTCGATCGCGCCCAAGGCGGCGGTGCAGTCGCTGATCCGCGCGGTGGCGCTTGAGGAGGGCCGTTTCGGGGTCAGGGCGAACTGCCTGGCGCCCGGCTTCATCGCCGGCGGTCTGGGAGCCTCCATCATGGACGCCGTCGGGCCGGATCAGGCCAAGGCGATGCTCAAGGCGGTGCCGATGCGACGCACGGGCACGGTGGACGAGATCGCCGACGCCGCCGCCTACCTTAGCTCGGCCAGGGCGTCGTACGTGACCGGCAATACCCTGTTCGTCACCGGCGGCATGGAGCTCTAGCCGCCTACGCCCCGGGTTGCGGCGATCTGCGCCGCGGCGTCGCGGAGCAGATCCTTGCGCACCTTCCCCGCAGCGGTCTTGGGAAGTTCATCCACCAGTTCCAGGTGTTCCGGCGTCTTCTGACGCGCCAGCCCGGCCTCGCGGACCAGCGCGTCCACTTCCGGCAGGTCGATCCGTGCGCCCGCGCGCATCACCAGGAAGGCGCAGATCGCCTCGCCGGTGCGCGGGCTGGGCATCGAGACGACGGCGGCCTCCTCGATCTTGGGCGAGAGCGCCAGGACGTCTTCGATCTCTTTGGCGCTGATGTTCTCGCCGCCGCGGATGATCAGGTCCTTGGCGCGGCCGGTGCACAGGATGTGGCCGCCGTCGACCAGCCGCACCAGATCGCCCATGCGGAAATAGCCCTGGGCGTCGAAGGCGGCCAGGTTGTCGGCCGGGTCAGCGTAGCCCAGCATCAGGCCGGGACTGCGCGCCAGCAGTTCGCCCTCGTCGCCCTCGGCCTTGTCGACCCCGGTGACGAGGTCGACGACCCGGACCTCGACGCCCCAGGGCAGGCCATCGGTCTCGGCGCCGAGGCGTATATCGTCGCGGGTGGCCGGGCCGCGGGTGAGGGTGGTGGTCTCGGTAGACCCGAAGGTCCGCCAGGGGATGCAGTTCGGCAGCAGCCTGGCTGCGTCATAGATGAGCTTCGGCGGCACCGCCGCGCCTCCGCAGATGTAGTGGCGCAGGTCCGGGAGCGTCTCGCCGGTCTCCTCGACGATCTGGGTGACGCCCTGCAGAAAGGGGGTCGCGCCGACCATGACCGAGCAGCGGTGCTCGGCGAGCTTCCGGAAGCTGTCCCAGGGCTCCCATACGTCCACCGCGACGGAGGTGATCCCCGCGAGCCACGGCAGGTTCAGCACCCACAGGAACCCCGTCACATGGGTCACGGGCGAGGCGGAGAACGAGACGTCGCGCTCGTTCAGGCCCATGGCCGCGCACATCCTCAGGCCGTCGGAATGGATGGTGTTGTGGGAGTGCAGCACCGCCTTCGGCCGACCAGTGGTGCCGGAGGTGTACATGACGAGCTTGACTGAATCGGCGTCGACCTTCCGCGGCGTGGTCAGCGGATCGGCGCAGCGCAGGAGGTCATCGAAGGCCAGGAACTCCCCCGGCGCGCCGCGAACCACGACCACCTTCGGCGCCGGCGAGAGGGTCGGCGCCACCCGGCGCAGCATCTTGGCGTAGTCGAAGCCGCGGAACACCTCGGGGACGAACATCATTTTGGCGCGCGCGTTCGGCAGCATGTGCCGCAACTCGCCGTCGCGGTTGATCGGCACGATGGGGTTCACCACCAGTCCGGTCATGGCCGCCGCCAGGTTGATGACCGAGGCCTCCCACCAGTTGGGCAACTGGAACGAGATCACCTCGCCGACTTGCAGGCCGGCGCCGACGAAGTAGCCAGCGAGACGCTGAGCGCTCTCGAACAACTCACGCACGGTCAGGCGTCTGTCGCCGTCGATGATGAGGATCCGCTCGGGTTCGGCGGCCATGCGTTGCGCGGCGAGGTCGGCGACCGTCACGCCCGGCCACAGGCCCTCGGCGACCGCCCTGGCCGCCTGTTGCGGGTTCCAGCGCACCGTCCAGCCGCTCGGGTCCGGCCGCTGCTCGATGATCGCGGGCGGGCAGGCGGTCTCCGGCGCGTCCGCGGGTCGAGGCATTCATTCCCTCATGTCGTGGCGGCGCGAGCGTCGCGTGGGTCCCTGCGACGCCAGGGTCGCAGCCGTCTTTGAACCAGCTTACGGCGACTTTGACGAGCGCGCCGCCCCGGGCCATCCCTGGCAGGCAATCCGCCTTGCCGGACGGGGCAAAGGCTGCCCGGCCGGGTGGCGGCTAGGGGGCGGCCCGCGCCGGCCGGGGTTCCTGCCGAAGGCGCAGCTCGATCGCGTTGTCGGCGAGCGTGCGGGATTCCACCGGGAAGACAGCCCCGACGGCGGCCAGGAACTGCTCGGGCGTACGGGTGTCGAAGACGCCGCCGATCCGCTTGGCGGCCAGGGCGCTGTCCGCGATCCGGATCGGCCGGGCGCTGTAGCGGTTCATCCGCTCCACCGCGTCCTGCAGCGTCACGTTGTCCAGGGTGAGCAGCCCGGTCTGCCAGGCCACCGCATCCTGCACGGCGACGTTGCGGCTGACGACCGCCTGACCGCCCCGGGGCTTGATCGCCTGGTCGCCCGGATCCAGCTGGATCGCGTCCCGCCCCGGCGGCCTTGTCCAGAACGTATCGAGCCAACCCTGCGGCTGGCTCGGAGAGACCGCGACCCGCCCGGAGATCAACGTGACCGCCATCCGGCTGCTGGTGAGGTCGATGTTGAAATCGGTGCCGACGGCGCGGACGTCCTCGCCCGCCACCCTGACGATGAACGGACGGTCGACGTCGTGCGCCGCCTGGAAGCGCGCCTGGCCGCTGGTCAGCGTCAGGTCGCGCCGGTGGCGCGAGAAGCGCGTCGTCACGCGGGCGTTGGCGTCCAGCGACACCCGGGACCCGTCGGCGAGCACGAACACCCGCCGCTCGCCGACGCTGGTGCCGAGCACCTGTTCCTGAACAGGTCCCGGGCCCAGCTGCAGCAGCGCCAAGGCGCCTGCGGCAATCACCAGCGTGGCCGCGACAGCCGCATAGCCGCGGTGGCGGTCCGCGCGTGACGCCCGCTCGCGCCGGCCGGTCTCGCGGGCCTCGGCCAGCGGGCCGGCGAAGGCGGGGTCCCGTGCGGACCGATCGAACGCCTGCACGCCCTCGACGACGGACCTGTAGGCGGCCTCGTGCTCCGGGCTCGCGCTGCGCCAGGCCTCGAACCGCGCCTGCAAGCCCAGATCCGAAGTGGGCTGCGCCAGCCGCAGGCGCCACCAGCCGGCCTGTTCGAGCAGATCGTCATCCATGCGACGACATCCGCCGGCCGAGGTGGGCGGTGGCCTTCACGATGTGCTTCTCCACCGCGCTCACCGAAATCCCGAACATCCCGGCGATCTCCCGCTGCCGGACCCGATCCACCCTGTGCAGGATGAAGATCGTCCGCGTCCGCTCGCCGAGTTCATCGAGGGCATCCATGACGACGCGAAGTTCCTCCCGTCCCAACAAGACGCGCTCGGCGTCAAAACCCACACTTCCCACGTTCGATTCATCGTCGCTCTCCTCTGCGGCTGCTGCCGTGGCGCGCAGGTGCTGGTCGCTCACCCGGCGGCGGCGAACGTGATCGCGCAGCACGTTCATGGCCGCGGTGAAGATGAAGGCGTTGGGATTTTGCAGCGTGTTGTCGCGCGCGTAGGCGACGGTCTTCAGGAAGACCTCCTGGGTCAGGTCTTCGGCGACCACCGGGTCGCGCAGCCGCCTGACGAATAACCGGCGGACCCGGCCCTGCAGCTGCGCGATCACCTGCGCCGGCAGGCCGGAGGAATTGGATTCGGGCGGGTCAGCCATCGTGGCGAGTCGCGTCCAGGCGACGAACCTCGGTCACTGTTCTCTCCCGGACTTGGCTTCGGAGCGACCCCGCTGACCTGCAGAAACCCCGGTTGGACAGATGAGGATTTCGGCGCTGCCGTCGTCCTGCATATTACCACCACGCCGGTGGAGCTAGAAAATACCGGGAGGGTCGTCTTCGATGGGGCGCTGGGTTCGCCAGGGATTTTCGCTCGCCGCGACGGCCTGCGCCCTGGGCTTCAGCCTGCCCACGGAGGCGGCGTCCGAACGCGCCCGCGCGTTCGATATCCCGGCCATGGACCTGGGCCCTGCGCTGATCCGGTTCGGTCTGGCGACGCACAGCCAGGTGATCTTCAGCCAGGAGGTCGTGCGCGGCCGGCGCAGTCAGCCGCTGTCGGGCCGCTTCGAGCCGCAGGACGCCCTTACCCGCCTGATCGGCGATCCTTCCATGAAGGCGACCATCATCCCCGGCGGGGTGATCCTGATCTCCCGGCCGGCCGCCGCGATCGCGCCGGCGCCGGTCGAGCCCGGTCCCAGACCGGCGGCCCGGGCACCGACGCGCCCGGACACGACGGCGATCGCGCCCACGGCGCTGGAAGAGGTGGTGGTTTACGCCCGCAAGCGGCCCGAACGGGCCCAGAACGTGCCGGCCTCAGTGCTGGCGGTCCCCGCCAGGCTGGTGGAGCTCTACGATCTCACCAGCCTGGAGCGACTCTCCGCAGCGACGCCGCAACTGATCGTCGGGAGGGCGGTCACCGGCTCGGGCGCGCAGCTCGTGCTGCGCGGCGTGGGCTCCAGCTACACCAGCGTCGGGATCGAGCAATCGGTGGCGACGGTGCTGGACGGCGCCTACTACGGCCAGGGCCGAGCGATCAACGAGGCCTTCCTGGACCTGGCCCGTGTCGAGGTCCTCAGGGGCCCACAGGCGCTGTTCTTCGGCAAGAACGCCACCGCCGGGGTCGTCGCCCTGACCACCGCCGATCCGACGTCCACGTTCGAGGGCTTCGGCCGCGTCGCCTACGAAGCCGACGGGCGGCAGGCCTACGGGGAGGCGGTCATATCCGGACCGCTGAGTGGCGCCTTGGGCGCCCGGCTGGCGGTTCGCGCCTCGCACATGTGGAGCGGGTATTTCATCAACCGGGCCACGCCCTTGGTCGTCGACACCCAGGACATCGCGACGGGCGCGACAACGCCGCACCTCGCGCCCGCAGGCGCGAGGAACCTGCCCGGCGACGGTCAGGTCAGCGGCCGTCTGACGCTGCGACTTGCGCCGACCGACCAGTTCTCCGCCGTACTCAAGGTCAGTGCGAGCCAGGACCGGTCCGACAATCCTGCGTCGAACTACGTGGTCTTCAGCTGTCCGTCCGGGGTGGCCCAGAACAACGCTGCGATCACCTGTGGCCGGGCGTTCCGGGTCCAGTTCAACGACCTGCCGGCGGACATGGCCGCGCTGATCCGGCGCGCAGGCGATGGCGGGCTCTACAACCGCTACCGTTCCGCGGCGGCCACCGGGACACTGAACTACGAGACCTCGGCGCTGACGCTGAACTCGGTGACCAATCTTCAGTGGAACGCCAACCGGCTTCTGACCGACGTGAGCTTCGTCTCCAGCCCGACGGCCCATGCCTGGGTGACCAACGACAGCCATTGGCGCGCTGTATCCAGCGAAGGTCGCGCACTCACGCGCCTTGCGGGTCCGCTGAACGCCCTGGTCGGCTTCTATTTCCAGGACTCCCGCCTGCGCTACGGCGAGGAAGACATCACCGAGCGCGCGATCCTGCGTGAAAACAGCGCCGCGCCAAACCCGGCCGATCGCTACCTGACCCGCAACAAACTCTCGACCACCAACGGCAAGACCTCCTCGGTGTTCGGCCAATTGATCTGGACGGCGGCCGACACCGTCGAAGTCACCGGCGGGGCGCGGTACACGCGCGAGACCAAGACCAGCGCTTTCGTCCAGCCCTATGTCCTGCCGCCCCTGACTGCGGTGCTTCCCCAGGGCCTGCCGCTCGACGCCGGTCAGACCTTCCGCAACTGGTCGCCGGAGATCACCTTCAGGTGGGGGCTGACACCGCAGGTCACGGTCTATGGCGCCTATAAGACGGGCTACAAGTCGGGCGGGTTCTCCAACAACACCGTGCAGTCGCGGGCGTCCACCACCGCCGGCGTGGCCTTCGGTCCGGAGCGGGCCGAGGGTGTCGAGGCCGGCCTGAAGGCGACGCTGCTGGCGGACACCCTGCGGCTCAATCTGGGCGCCTACAGCTATCGCTACCGCGGTTTGCAGGTCGACTACTTCAATCCGGTGATCGTCGCCTTCATCACCACCAACGCCGGTTCGGCGGCGACGGCGGGCGCCGAGATGGACGCAGAATGGGCGCCGGCTGCGATCCGTCGCCTGACGCTGCGCGGGTCCGCCAACTACAACAAGGCCCGCTACAGGAACTTCAACGGGCCCTGTTTCGCCGGCCAGACACCGGCCGAAGGGTGCGTGCTGGAAGGGCCGAACGGAGCCTGGTTCCAGGATCTTCGGGGCAAGCCGCTGCTGAACGCGCCCCGCTGGACGGGGGCGCTCGGCTTCACCTATGAGGTCCCGACGGAAGCCGGCGCCGTGCTGCAGGTCAGCGCCGACGCCCGCTACAGCAGCGCATATCTGGCTTCGAACGCCGGCAATCCGTCCGCCCGCCAGCCGGCCTATGTCGCCCTCGACGCCGCGGTCAGCGCCCATACGGCGGACGGCGGTTGGGAGATGGCGCTCGTCGGCAAGAATCTCACCAATCGGTTCGTCATCAACGGCGCGTTCGAGACCGCCTACAGCGGCGGCGGCACGGGGACGGCGGCGGGCGTGCGCGCGGACCTGGCCGGGCTCGTCGCTCTGCCGCGCACCGTGCAGATGCGCCTAACGCGCCGGTTCTGAGCGCGTCCCATGTACAAGAAATTGACCTCGTCCCGGCTGCCGCGATGCCCGCGCGCATCACCCGATCCTGCCACCCGACATTCCTGCGACGGTTCCGCGATGACCGCTGGGCTGTCGAATCCCAAGGAGTGACTTCTGTGACTACTGACAATGACCTCGTGATCCGTGGCGGCCTTGTCGTCGATGGCTCGGGCGCTGCGCCGCGCCACGCCGACGTCGCGGTGAAGGATGGCCGCATCGTCGCCGTCGGCGAGGTCGCGGCGCGCCAGGGCGAGGAGATCGACGCGACCGGGCGCTTGGTCACCCCGGGCTTCATCGACATCCACACGCACTACGACGGGCAGGTGACCTGGGAGGACCGGACGATGCCGTCCTCGGCGCACGGGGTCACCACGGCGGTGATGGGCAACTGCGGCGTCGGCTTCGCACCCTGCCGGCCCGAGGACCGCGACCGCCTGGTCAACCTCATGGTCGGCGTCGAGGACATTCCAGAGTTGGTGATGACAGAGGGTCTGCCGTGGACCTGGCAGTCTTTTCCCGAATACCTCGACGTGGTCGACAGCCGCCGCCGGGATATCGACGTCGCCGCGCAGCTTCCGCACTCGGCGCTCCGGGTGTTCGTCATGGGAGAGCGCGGCGCGGCGCGTGAGGAGGCCACCGAGGCCGATCTGGCGGAGATGGCGCGCCTGTCGCGCGAGGCGATGGAGGCCGGCGCCCTCGGGTTCGCCACGTCGCGCAGCATCTTCCACCGGGACGGCGATGGCGCGCTGATCCCCAGCAAGGACGTCGGCGAAGCCGAACTGCACGCCATCGCCTCGGGCCTGAAGGCCACCGGCCATGGCGTGATCGAGGCTCTGATCGACTTCGACCGGCTGGAGGACGAGTTCGCGCTGCTGCGGCGTATCGCCGAGCGGTCGGGCCGGCCGCTCAGCTTCTCGCTATTCCAGAGCCCGCGCCAGCCGACGGCCTGGAGGCGGGCCCTCGACCTGGTTCGCGCAGCGAACACGGCGGGCGCTCGCATGCGCGCGCAGGTGCTGGGCCGGCCGACGGGTCTGTTGCTCGGCCTGGAGCTGTCGTTGAGCCCCTTTTCCTACAACAGCGCCTACCAGGCGATCCAACACCTGCCGTTGGCCGCCCGTGTCGCGGAGATGCGCAAGCCGCAGGTCCGCGCCGCCATCCTGGCGGCCGCCGGCGCGGAGCCACCGAACCCGCTCATAAGCGCCATCTACAACTTCAGGGAGATGTTCCTGCTGGGCGACCCGCCCAACTACGAGCCGCCGCCGGAGACCACCGTCGCCGCCATCGCGGCCCGCACCGGCACGGCGCCGGAGGCGGTGGCCTACGACATGCTGCTGGCCGACGACGGGCGCACGGTGCTGTTCAGCCTGCTGGCCAACTACGTCGACGGCACCCTCGAGCCTGTGCTGACGATGCTGAAGGACGAGAACACCCTGCTCGGCTTGGGGGATGGCGGGGCGCACTACGGGATGATCTGCGACGCCGGCTATCCGACTTTCATGCTCACCTACTGGACCCGCGATCGAAAGGTCGGCGAACGGCTGAGCATCCCGGAGGTGATCCATGCGCTTTCCGGGGCGCCCGCCGAAGCGATGAGCCTGACCGACCGCGGGATCGTCGCCCCCGGATACAAGGCCGACCTCAACATCATCGACTACGATCGCCTGAGCCTGGGTGCGCCCACACCGGTCTTCGACCTGCCCGGCGGCGGGCGACGCCTGGTGCAGCGCACCGAGGGCTACGACGCCACGCTGGTCAGCGGCGTGGTGACCTACCGCCAAGGCGTCGCGACCGGGGCGCTTCCCGGCCGGCTGGTGCGGGGAAAGGCCTGGAAGCGCCCCGCCTAGGAGGCGCTTCGCCCGTCAGGCGACGGCTTCGGCCGCCGGTTCCGGCCAGAAGGGGCGGACGTTGGCGGCCATGCGCCGGAGGTGGAAGGCCTCGTCACCGGACTGCGCGGCGATCACGAACAGCCGCCGGTAGTAGTGGCCGATGGCGTTCTCCTCGGTCATGCCGATGCCACCGTGCAGCTGCACGGCGTTACGCCCCACGAACATCGCCGCGACGCTGACGATCGCCTTCATCGCCGAGAGCCCGCGGGCGCGCTCGGCGCCGGAGAGGGCCAGGGCCGCGACCCCCTGGTAGACGATGGAGCGCGACAGCTCGAGTTCGACCAGCATGTCGGCCATGCGGTGCTGCAGCGCCTGGAAGCTGCTCAGCGGCGCGCCGAACTGGCGACGGGTCTTCAGGTATTCGCGGGTGATCGCGATGGCGGCGTCCATGACGCCCACTGCTTCCGCGCACGTGGCGACCAGCGCCTGGTCGCATCCGGCGGCGATCGCCGCCACTGCGGCTGGCGGGGCGGCGAGTTCGGCCTCCACCGGGGTACCCTCGAACGTCAGGTCGGCGGCGCGGCTGTTGTCGAGCAGGCGGTAGGGGACCGACTTCAGGCCGCTGGCGCAGGGGTCGACCAAATAGAGGCCCACGCCGGCCGGACCGCGGGCCGAGACGATCAGCCTGTCGGCGAGGGGCGCGGCCAGCGCCAGCGACTTGGCGCCCGAAATCCGTCCGTTCTCATACCGCGCCTCGACGAAGCCGACGTCGCCGCGCGCCGGCGCCTCGTTGTGCGCGACCGTCACCAACCGCTCGCCAGTGATGATCGACGAGACGAGGTCGTCACGCAGCGCCGTCGACGGCGCGGCCGCCAGAGTCTGCAGCGCATGTATCGCCACCGGACCCAGCGGCTCCAGGATCAGCGCCCGGCCCAGCCGCTCGGCGATGATCATCGTCTCGATCGCGCCGCCGCCGAATCCGCCGGCGGCTTCGGGGAGGCCGGCTCCGAGCCATCCCAGCTCCGCGAAGCGCGACCAGTTCTCGCGTGAGAACCCGCCTCCGGTCGCGATGAGGGCGCCGCGGGTCGCGAAGTCGTAGTCGCGCGCGGTGAACCGCTCGACGCTGTCGGCCAGCGCCTGCTGCTCGGAATTCAGCGTAAAGTCCATGTGGCAGCGCCTCAGAGCCCGAGGATGGTTTTGGCGATGATCGTGCGCTGGATCTCGCTGGCGCCGCCGTAGATCGTCGTAGCTCGCCGGAACATCGCCCGGGAGGACACGCCGATCGCCTCGTGATCGGTGATATCCGGCGCCAGACCGTCCTTGTGCAGGATGTGCAGGCCTTCCGGGTCTGGCATGACCGCCATGCCGTGGTCGCCCAGCGCCTCGGCTGCGAGCAGCGCGGCGCGCTCGCTGAGTTCGGACCCGCGCAGCTTGAGCAGCGAGGCAACCGCGTCGCCGCTGGAATCGCCCTCCGCCGTATGGAGCACCCGCATCACGGCCCACTCCAGGGCGATGACCTCGGCCTCGAGCCGCGCCAGGCGGGCGGCGAAGGCGGGGTCGTCGATGAGCCGCCCTGCGCCGGCGCGGGCCGTGGCCGCCAGATGGCGGACCTGTTCCACATCGCGTTTGGTGTGCGAGACGACGGCCGAGGTCGTGCGCTCGTGGGTCAGCAGGAACTTCGCGTAGCTCCACCCCTTGCCGGCCTCGCCGACAAGGTTCCCGACCGGGACCTGGACGTTGTCGAAGAACACCTCATTCAGGGTGAGGCCCTCGTCGATCGACCATATCGGCCTGCGCGTGATGCCGGGCGAGGTCATGTCGATCAGCAGGAAGGAGATGCCCTGCTGCGGTTTTACCGCCTGATCGGTTCGGACCAGGGCGAAGATCCAGTCGCCATAGTGCGCCTCGGACGTCCAGATCTTCTGCCCGTTGACCACATAGCTGTCGCCGACCAGATCGGCGCGGGTCCGCAGCGAGGCGAGGTCCGAGCCGGCGTTCGGTTCAGAGAAACCCTGGTTCCACCATTCGTCGCCGTTCAGGATGGGAGGCAGGAAGCGAGCCTGCTGTGCGGGCGTCCCGAAGGCCGCCAGAACCGGCCCGAGCAAGTCGAGGGCGCAGCGGTCGAGCACGGGCGCCCGGGCCCTGCGGATCTCA
>Ga0268265_10002719_pt1 | contig 13084 bp, 13 predicted proteins | sample KBSSwiS52_FD_190355 | JGI IMG/M metagenome (GOLD analysis project Ga0268265, IMG submission 190355) | Switchgrass rhizosphere microbial communities from Kellogg Biological Station, Michigan, USA - KBS Switchgrass S5-2 (SPAdes) (version 2) | ecosystem: Host-associated > Plants > Roots >... | reverse complement strand
CTGCCCGCCGGCGAGCATGTCGCGCACCGGGCCGGGCTTGTCGTCGAACTCGGTGGCGCCGCCGATCATCGGGCAGCCGCCGGGCAGCTCGGCAGATTCCGTCCAGTCGAGCCAGTTGGTGAACATGGCCTTGAGGCGCGGCAAGCCGCGCGGCTTGGCCATCGCCGGCTGGAACACAACTTCGGTGAATTCCGTCTGGCCGTGGGCCAGCACCGCCAGCAGCAGTTCTTCGCGCGAGCCGAAGTGCGCGAACAGGCCCGACTTCGACATGCCGGTCGCATCGGCGAGGGTGCCGATCGTCAGCCCGTCGAGGCCCGCCTTACTGACGATGCGCAGCGCGGCGTCGAGGATCGCCGCGCGGGTGCGCTCTCCCTTGGTCGTGGCAACCGTAGCCGTGCTCATCGTTCCTCAGAATAGTACGAACGTTCGTATTTGTCAACGAGCGCGGTCTGGCCAAGCAGCCGCAGCTCAGCCGACCGTTCGCGCGCCATGAAAGCGGAGCACTGCGCCTGGGCTTCGAGCGTGGCGCTTTCCGTCTGCCGCTCCCCGATCAGCGCGCAGGTGGCCGCGCGGTAGTCGAGCCATGCACGCTGCGCGGCATCGAGCCAATCGCGTTGCTGTTCGTCAGCGACCTCGCGCGCCTCCAGGAACACGGCGTGCAATTCGGCTTCGGACGGCGGCTGCACGGTGCAGGGATCGGTTTCGTGCGCGAGCAGGACGACGGGAAAAGCGAGCGAGAGAAAAGCGGCGGCGGAGCGGGTGTGCATGGCGGTCTCCTTGGTTGAAGGCAACCCCATTGCAACAGGCGAAAGTGGCCGCGCTGCGGCCGAAGGAAGGCTAGCCGAGGGCTCTTGCCGGCACTGCGCTGGAAGATTTCGCTTCCGCGAGGACCTGCCGCAGGTAGTGCCCGGTATAGCTCTCTTTCACCCGGGACACCTGTTCGGGCGTGCCCTGGGCAACGATCGTTCCGCCGCCGTCGCCGCCTTCGGGACCGAGGTCGATCACCCAGTCGGCGGTCTTCACCACGTCCATGTTGTGCTCGATGATCACCACCGTATTGCCGGCGTCGCGCAAGCGGTGCAGCACTTCCAGCAGCAGCTTGATGTCGTGGAAATGCAGGCCGGTCGTGGGCTCGTCCAGGATGTAGAGCGTGCGCCCGGTGTCGCGCTTGGAAAGCTCGAGCGAAAGCTTGACGCGCTGCGCCTCGCCGCCGGAAAGCGTGGTCGCCGATTGCCCGAGGCGCACGTACCCCAGGCCGACGTCGATCAGCGTCTGCAGCTTGCGCGCGATCGGCGGCACCGCGGAGAAGAAGCCGACCGCTTCCGACACGGTCATTTCCAGCACCTCGTGGACGTTGCGCCCCTTGTAGCGCACCTCGAGCGTCTCGCGGTTGTAGCGCTTGCCGTGGCAGACGTCGCACGCCACGTAGATATCCGGCAGGAAGTGCATCTCCACCTTGGTGACGCCGTCGCCCTGGCACGCCTCGCAGCGCCCGCCCTTGACGTTGAACGAGAAGCGCCCGGCGTCATAGCCGCGCTGGCGCGCTTCCGGCACGCCGGCGAACAAGTCGCGAATCGGCGTGAACAGTCCGGTGTAGGTCGCGGGGTTGGAGCGCGGCGTGCGGCCGATCGGGCTCTGGTCGACGCTGATCACCTTGTCGACGAGCTCCAGGCCGGAAATGCCGTGATGCGGCGCCGGCTCGGTGCTCGCGCCGTAGAGCGCCTTCGCCACCGCGGCATACAGCGTGTCGTTGACCAGGGTCGATTTGCCCGAGCCCGAGACGCCGGTGACGCACACCAGCAGCCCGAGCGGCAGCTCGAGGTCGACCTCCCTCAGGTTGTGACCGCTCGCGCCACGCACCACGAGCCGGTTCTTGCCGGGACGGTTGCGCAGGCGAGGTACGTCGATCTTCAGCGCGCCGGCGAGATATTGGCCGGTGAGCGACTGCGGAGCGGCGATCACTTCGTCGGGACGGCCCTGCGCGACCACGTGGCCGCCGGCTTCGCCCGCGCCGGGGCCCATGTCGAGCACGTAGTCGGCGGCGCGGATCGCTTCCTCGTCGTGCTCGACCACGATCACCGAGTTGCCGAGGTCGCGCAGGCGCTTGAGCGTGCTGATGAGGCGCGCGTTGTCGCGCTGATGCAGGCCGATCGACGGCTCGTCGAGCACGTACATCACGCCGGTGAGGCCCGAGCCGATCTGGCTCGCGAGGCGGATGCGCTGGCCCTCGCCGCCGGACAGCGTCTCGGCCGAGCGCTCGAGCGACAAGTATTCGAGGCCGACGTCGACCAGGAACTCCAGGCGGTTGGCGATCTCGCGCACGATGCGGGCCGCGATTTGCGCCTTTGCTCCTTCAAGGCGTAACCCTTGAAAAAACTGCAGCGTGTGGCGCAGCGGCCAGGCCGAGACCTGGTAGATCGTCTTGTCGAGCACCTTGACGTGGCGCGCCTCGCGCCGCAGGCGCGTGCCGCCGCACTCCGGGCAGGCCTGCAGGCTGCGCAGCTTGGCGAGCTCCTCGCGCACCACGCCGGACTCGGTCTCGCGGTAGCGGCGTTCGTGATTCGGGATCACGCCCTCGAAGGCGTGCTCCTTCACCGTGCTGCGGCCGCGGTCGTTCAGGTAATGGAAGGAAATCTTTTCCCGGCCCGAGCCGTGCAGGATCAGGTTCTGGATGCGGTCGGGAAGCATCTCCCATGGGCTTTCGATGTCGAAGCCGTAGTGCTTCGCCAGCGATTGCAGCATCGAGTAGTAGAAGTGGTTGCGCCGGTCCCAGCCGCGGATCGCGCCGCTCGCCAGCGACAAATTCGGGTGGGCGACGATGCGCTTCGGGTCGAAGAACTCGATCGTGCCCAGGCCGTCGCAGCGCGGGCAGGCGCCCGCCGGGTTATTGAACGAGAACAAGCGCGGCTCGAGCTCGGGCAGCGCGTAGTCGCACTTCGGGCACGAGAACTTCGACGAGAACAGATGTTCCTTGCGCGCGTCGGGCTCGACCACCACGGCCTTGCCGTCCGCGTGCCGCAACGCGGTTTCCAGCGATTCCGCCAGGCGCTGGCGCGCATCCGCGCGCACCCGCAGCCGGTCGATCACCACGTCGACCGAATGCTTCACGTTCTTCCGGAGATGCGGCGCCGAGTCGAGGTCATGGACCGCGCCGTCGATGCGCACGCGGGTAAAGCCCTGCGCGCGCAGCTCTTCCAGCAGGTTGGCCTGCTCGCCCTTGCGCCCGGCGACCACCGGCGCGAGCACCATGATGCGCGTGTCTTCCGCCAGTTGCGCCAGCTGGTCGATCATCTGCGCCACGGTCTGCGCCTCGAGCGCGAGGTTGTGCTCGGGGCAGTAGGGCGTGCCGGCCCGCGCGTAAAGGAGGCGCAGGTAGTCGTGGATCTCGGTCACGGTGCCCACCGTCGAGCGCGGGTTGTGGCTCGCGCTCTTCTGCTCGATGGCGATCGCCGGCGACAGTCCCTCGATCAGATCGACTTCCGGCTTCGACATGAGCTCGAGGAACTGGCGCGCGTAAGCCGACAGGCTCTCGACGTAGCGGCGCTGCCCTTCGGCGTAGAGCGTGTCGAACGCGAACGAGCTCTTGCCCGAACCCGACAAGCCGGTGATCACCACCAGCCGGTTCCGCGGCAGCTCGACGCTCAGGTTCTTGAGGTTGTGGGTGCGCGCACCGCGCACCCTGATTGAATCCATCTCGCTGAATCCATGTTGCTGTTTGCGAAGTGAAACCGGCTACTATAGCGCGTCTCGCATTTCCGCCGCCAGATTTTCAATGAATGAACGAATGACCAGCGTCGAGCTGCGCGCGGGCGTCAGCCTCGCTGGCGTCTTCGGCCTGCGCATGCTCGGGCTGTTCTTCATTCTCCCGGTGCTCGCGGTGCACGCCGCGCACATCCGCGGCGGCGACGACCTGACGCTGGTCGGCATCGCGCTGGGTGCCTATGGTCTGTCGCAGGGAATTCTGCAGATTCCGTTCGGCGCGGCTTCCGATCGCTGGGGAAGAAAGCCGGTGCTGTACGCTGGACTGCTCATCTTCGCGGCCGGCAGCTTCCTCGGCTGCGTCGCGGGCGACATCTGGACCATGATCGCGGCGCGCACTTTGCAAGGCGCCGGCGCCATCTCTTCGGTGGCAATGGCGCTCGCCGCCGACCTCACGCGCGAGCAGCATCGCACCAAGGTGATGGCGATGATCGGCTCGATGATCGGCTTCGTGTTTGCCCTGTCGCTGGTCGGCGCGCCGCTTCTCTATCGCGCCATCGGCATGGACGGCCTGTTCGCGCTCACCGGCGTGCTGTGCCTCGCCGCGATCGCGGTGGTGAAGTTCCAGGTGCCCGAGCCGCCGGCCCAGCCGCGCGCCGCGGGGCCGGCGGGCTCGATGCGTGCCGCAGTGCTCGATGCCGAGCTGCTGCGCCTGAACGCCGGAATTTTCATCCTGCACGTAGTGCTGTACGCGATGTTCGTCGTCGTGCCGCCGCGTCTGGTCCTGGCCGGCCTCGAGCTGCCGGAGCACTGGAAGCTCTACCTGCCGGTGGTCCTCGGCTCGTTCGTGCTCATGATCCCGGCCGTGCTTTACGCCGATCGGCGCAACCACCCCAAGCCCGTGCTGATCGCTTCGGTGGTTCTGCTGCTGGCGGCGGAAGCGGGATTCGCCGCGTTCGACGGTGGATTGGTTGCCATTGCCGTGCTGATGCTCGCGTTCTTCGTCGCCTTCAACGTGCTGGAGGCGCTTCTGCCTTCGCTCGTGTCACGCCTTGCCCCGGCGCGAGGCCGCGGCGTGGCGATCGGCGTGTACAACACGACGCAGACCCTCGGCGTGTTCTTCGGCGGGCTGCTCGGCGGCTGGGTCGCGTCGCATCAGGGCGCTACCGGGGTATTCGCGGTATGTGCCGTATTGGTGGCAGTCTGGTTCGCGATCGCGGTCGGCATGCGGCCGCCGCGCGCGCCGGTCAACGCGCTTTCGAGTCTGACGTTTTCCATCGCATCCGGGGTGAGCCTGGAGGGGCTGCGCGAGGCCCTGGCGGGCGTGCGCGGCGTGCGCGAGGCCGAAGTGATGGCCGCCGAGCGCATTGCGCGGCTGAAAGTCGTGCCGGGAGAATGGGACGAGAATAGAGTGCGTAAACTGATTACTGGGGAGGTTTGAAATGGCATCGGTGAACAAGGTCATCATCGTCGGCAACCTTGGAGCGGATCCAGAGACGCGCTATCTGCCGAGCGGCGAAGCCGTCACCAACGTCCGCGTCGCGACGACCGACCGCTGGAAGGACAAGCAAAGCGGCGAGATGAAGGAAGCCACGGAATGGCATCGGATTTCCTTCTTCGGTCGCCAGGCCGAGGTCGCGGGCGAGTACCTGAAGAAGGGCTCGCAGGTGTATGTCGAGGGAAGCATCCGTACGCGCAAATGGCAGGACAAGGAAGGCCAGGATCGTTACACCACGGAGATCCGCGCCGACCGCATGCAATTGCTCGGCTCGCGCTCGGGTTCCGGCGAGCCTAGGGGAGAGCCGCGGAGCGACGCGCCGCCAGCGGAAGGGAAAGCCGCCGAGCCCAAGGCCGCGGCGGCCAAGAAGCCGGCCGGCAAGTTCGACGACCTGGAAGACGATATTCCTTTCTGAAATCAGCGATATAATGCGCGCATGCCGATTTACGAATATCGCTGCGCGGAGTGCGGGCAGGAGCACGAGGTCCTGCAGAAGGTAAGCGAGCCCCCGCTCACCATATGTCCGGCGTGCGGAAAGCCGGCGCTGCAGAAACAGTTGAGCGCCGCCGGTTTCCAGCTCAAGGGAAGCGGCTGGTACGCGACCGATTTCAAGGGCCCGGCCAAGAAACCGGCCGAGAAAAAGACCGACAAGACCGAAGCCAAAACCGAAACCAAGACCGAAACCAAGTCGGATACGAAAACGGACACCAAGCCCGCGTCTACCTCGACGACAACCGACTGAGGCCGGGCTGAAATCCGACCGGCCCGGCACGCGCCGGGCCTTTTCATTTCTGGAGCTTGCCGTTTAGCTTCTAGTCCCATGAAGAAATACTTCATTACCGGGCTGCTCATCTGGATCCCGCTGGTCATCACGATCTGGGTGCTGAAGACCGTGGTCGACGTGCTCGACCAGTCGCTGCTGCTGCTGCCGACCGCGCTGCAAACCGAGAACTGGCTCGGCGTGCACATCCCGGGACTGGGCACGCTGCTCACGCTGCTCATCGTCCTGGTCACCGGCGTGTTCGCCACCAACTTCTTCGGCGCGCAGCTGGTCGAGCTGTGGCACGACATCCTGCACCGCATCCCGGTGGTGAACTCGATCTACTCGAGCGTGAAGCAGATCTCCGACACGCTGTTTTCGTCGAGCGGCCAGGCGTTCAGGAAGGCGCTGCTCGTGCAGTGGCCGGCGCCGGGCATGTGGACCATCGCGTTCCAGACCGGCATGCCGGGCGGCGGCGTGGCCGAGCACCTGCCGCCTGACTGCCTCGCGGTGTACGTGCCGACTACGCCGAACCCGACCGGCGGCTATTTCGTCATCGTGGCGCGCAAGGACGTGGTCGAGCTCGACATGAGCGTCGACCAGGCCCTGAAGTACATCATCTCCATGGGCGTGGTGCCGCCGCAGAAATGAGAAGCCATTACTGTGGAGCGCTGCGCGCAAGCCTGATCGGCGAGACCGTGACGCTGTGCGGCTGGGCGCATCGCCGGCGCGACCATGGCGGAGTGATCTTCGTCGACCTGCGCGATCGCGAAGGTCTCGCCCAGGTGGTGTTCAATCCCGAGCGCAAGGAGGCGTTCGGCATCGCCGAGCGGGTGCGCAGCGAGTTCGTGCTCAAGGTCACCGGCAAAGTGCGCGCGCGCCCGGCGGGCACGGTGAATCCCGAGCTGCCGACCGGCGAGGTCGAGGTGCTTGTGCACGAGGTGGAAATCCTCAACGCATCGGCGCCGCCGCCGTTCCAGATCGACGACGACAACCTCGCCGAGAGCACGCGCCTCGAGCATCGCGTTCTCGACCTGCGGCGCGAGCCGATGCAGCGCAATCTGCGCCTGCGCCACCGCGCGGCGTCGGCGACGCGCCGGTTTCTCGACCAGCACGGCTTCATCGACATCGAGACGCCGGTGCTTTACAAGTCCACGCCCGAAGGCGCGCGCGAATTCCTGGTGCCTTCGCGACTGCACGACGGCCATTTCTACGCCCTTCCGCAGTCGCCCCAGCTCTTCAAGCAGATGCTGATGGTGGCGGGCTTCGACCGCTACTACCAGATCGTCAAATGCTTCCGCGACGAGGACTTGCGCGCCGACCGGCAGCCCGAGTTCACGCAGATCGATATCGAGACCTCGTTCCTCGGCGAGCACGAGATTCGCAAGCTGATGGAGGAGCTGGTGCGCTTCGTGTTCCGCGAAGCCGCCGCGATCGAGCTGCCGGCGCCGTTCCCGGTGCTCAGCTACGACGACGCGATGCGCGACTACGGCAGCGACAAGCCGGACCTGCGCGTACCGCTCAAGCTGGCCGAGCTCACCGATGCGGTCAAGGACGTGGACTTCAAGGTGTTCTCGGGGCCGGCGAATTCGCCCGGCGGCCGGGTGTGCGCGCTGCGCGTCCCGGGCGGCGGCGCGCTCACTCGCGGCGAGCTCGACGGCTACGGCGAATTCGCCAAGACGCTCGGCGCCAAGGGACTCGCCTGGATCAAGGTGAACCAGCGCGCGAAAGGGGCGGAGGGCCTGCAGTCGCCGATCGTGAAGAACCTGCACGCGCGCGCGCTGGCGACGATCCTGGAGCGCACTTCTGCCCAGGATGGTGACGTCATCCTGTTCGGCGCGGACGAGGAGAATGCCGTGGCCGCCTACATGGGCGCGCTGCGCCAGAAGGTCGGGCACGAGCGCGGCCTCGCCGAGAAGGCATGGCGCCCGCTGTGGGTGGTGGATTTCCCGATGTTCGAGCTCGACCCGGACTCGAAGCAATGGAAGGCGCGCCACCATCCCTTCACCAGCCCGAAGGACGGCCACGAGCAATACATCGAGAGCGCGCCCGGCAAGGCGTACGCCAAGGCCTACGACGTGGTGCTGAACGGCTGGGAGCTCGGCGGCGGCTCGGTGCGGATCCATCGCTCGGAAATTCAGCAAAAGGTGTTCAAGGCAATGCGGATCACGGAGGAAGAGCAGCGTGCCAAGTTCGGCTTCCTGCTCGATGCGCTGCAGTACGGCGCCCCGCCGCACGGCGGCATCGCGTTCGGCTTCGACCGCATGGTCACGCTGATGGCCGGCGCCGAAGCGATCCGCGACGTGATCGCCTTTCCGAAGACCCAGCGCGGGCAGGACCTGCTCACCGGGGCGCCCACCCCCGTCACCGAGCAGCAGCTGCGCGAGCTGCACCTGCGCCTGAGGAACCCGCCGCAGTCGTGAGGTGGATCGCCGCGGCGGCGTTGGCCTGGTGTGCGGTCGCATTCGCCTTCACCAATGAGATTGCCGTCAAACAGTTGCCCAATGAAGCGCGCCAGACCCTCGCGCTCATCAAGGCGGGTGGCCCGTTTCCCTACGCGAAGGACGGCGCCGTATTCGGCAACCGCGAGGGCCAGCTGCCCAAGCGCAATCGCGGCTACTACCGCGAGTACACCGTGAGAACGCCCGGCGCGAAGGATCGCGGCGCGCGGCGCATCGTGGCCGGCGTACCCGGCGAGTACTACTACACCGACGATCACTACCAGACTTTTAGGCGCATCATCGAGTGATGGGCAAGCTGTTCGAACGACTGCAGGATTCCGTGCGCTCCGGCGTTTACCGCATCAATCGGCCGGATGAAGTTCTGGACGCGGTCAAAGACAGCGCGATGGTGGTGGCGAAGGTGCGCTTCGCGGCGAAAGAGGATCTGCTGAAGAATATCGCACAGGCGCTCGATTTCCCCGACTGGTTCGGCCACAACTGGGACGCGCTGGAAGACTGCCTGAGCGATCTCTCCTGGCGCGAGGCGCCGGGCTACATCCTGCTGTTCGAAAAGCCGAGGCGCGACGACGACTTCGGCGTGCTGATCGACGTGCTGCTTTCCAGCGCGGAATCGTGGGCGGCGCGCCGCAAACCGTTCTTCGCACTGTTCGTCGATCCCGCGCGCACGCTGCCGCTGCCCGATCTTTTCCGCCAGCCTTGAAGCTTCCGCTCTCCGTCCTCGTCGTGGTGCATACGGCGCAGATGGAAGTGCTGCTGCTCGAGCGTGCGCAGCGTCCGGGGTACTGGCAGTCGGTCACCGGCTCGCTCGACCAGCCGGACGAGCCGTTCGAGGCCGCCGCGGCACGCGAATTGCGCGAAGAGACCGGCATCCAGGCCAACGACGGACGGCTGCGCCGCTGGAATGTCGCCTACACCTTCGAGATCTACGCGCAATGGCGCCACCGCTTCGCGCCCGGCGTGACCCACAACACCGAGCACCTATTCAGCCTTGAGCTCGCTCGGCCGGCGCCGGTGAGGCTCGCGCCGCAGGAGCACACCGCTTTCACCTGGCTACCCTGGGGCGAAGCGGCGCGCAAGTGCTTCTCGTGGTCGAACCGCGACGCGATCCTGATGGTTGGCGCCGCGCTGCTCGCCGCGGGCTGCGCGACCGGCGGCGGTGGCGCACCGCTAGCCTCGCACCTCGGGTCCGGCGCGCCGGAAGTGCGCGAGTGCGCGCAGTGGTATCAGGCGCTCGATGCGGAAATCGATGCCGCGGGGGTGCGCGACGCTCAGGCGGCGCGCGTCGCGGGCTTTCCGCACCTGCGTGTCGACCGCACACTGGCCGGCCTGCGCGACCGGGCTGCCCAAGGTGAGCCCAACCTGCGCGCCTATGCCGAGCGGCTCGCCGAGCTCGATCTCGAAGCGCGTGCGCATGAGATCCAGAATCTGCCGACCTTGCCGAACGAGGCCGCCCGCGTGCAATCGTTGCGTCGCGTGCGGGATTGCGCACGCATCCTGCGGCAAGCGGATCTGGCCAGCCCGGCCGGGCGTGCCGCGATGCTGGCGGCTGCCAAGGTGCCCGACGAGGCGCCGCGGGCGCGGACGGCGGCCGAAGAGGCTTGGAGGGTGCGCACGCAGGCCGCATTCGAGGCGGAGCGGGACCAGTCCGTGCAACGCGTGCGCTATGCGCCGCCGGCTGGGCAGCGGCTGCCGCATAGCGTGGTCGGCGGCCTGCTCGGCCGCGCGACCTTCGACCCGCTCGGGTACCTGGCGCTGTCCGCACGGGAAATTGACCGGCTCGCGGTCGCCTACGCGCCGACCATCGAGATCGAGACCCGCGCCGACTACGACCGCTTCGGCTGGCTGCGCTGGCGCCGCGGGGTGTCGCTTCCCCAGGTCGACGCGGCCGAGCCCACGGTGTACGTGCAGGCGGCATACACCCGCTACGGCGAGCACCTTCTGCTCCAACTGGTCTACACGCTCTGGTTTCCGGAACGGCCTTCGCACGATACTTTGGATCCTGCAGCGGGACCGCTGGACGGCGTGGTGTGGCGCATCACGCTCGCACCGGACGGCGAGCCGCTGGTCTACGATTCAATCCATGCTTGCGGCTGCTTCCATGCTTTTTTCCCAACGCGACGTGCCAGACCCAAGTCCGGCGCTTTTGTGCCGCAGGTGCTGTCCCGGGTGGCCGAGGACGAACGGCCGGTGGTGACGCTCGCCAGCGCGACGCACGACATCGAGGGCGTGCGTCTCGAGCGCGGTGGCGACGGCCTGGCGCGCTACACGCTGCGGCCCTACGACGAGCTGCGCTCGATGCCGCGCCTGACGGGCGGCCACGCCAGCGCGTTCGGCCCCGACGGCCGGGTTGCCGGCAGCGCGGCGCGCCAGTGGGGCCGACAGACCGGCGGCGGCGACCATTTCGATGAGGGTGATCTGCTGGAGCGGCGCTTCGAGCTGGAGCTATGAGCGAGAAGCTGCGCGTCGTTACCCTGAACATCCACAAGGGGCTGTCGCAGTTCAACCGCCGCCTGGTGATCCACGAGCTGCGCGACGGCCTGCGCGCGCTCGAGCCGGACGTGGTGTTCCTGCAGGAGGTGCAGGGCCTGAACCAGCGCTTCGCGATGCGCTTCGCCGGCTGCCCGGTCGACCCGCAGCATGCGTTCATCGCCGGCGACGAGTGGCAGCACGTCTACGGCCAGAACGCGGTCTACGATCATGGCCACCACGGCAACGCCATCCTGTCGCGCTTCGGCTTCGTTTCGTTCACCAACGAGGACGTGTCCGACCACCGTTACGAGCGTCGCGGACTGCTGCACAGCGTGGTGGCGGTGCCCGGCTGGCGGCGCAACCTGCACTGCGTTTGCGTGCATCTTTCGCTGCACGAGCGCGGGCGCAACCGCCAGCTCGAGGCGATCTCGGGCAAGCTGGAAGAGCTGGCGTCGCGCGACCTGCCGATCATCATCGCCGGCGACTTCAACGACTGGCGCCACCGCGCCACCGCGATCCTCGAGCGGCGCCTCGGCATGACCGAGGTCTCGGTGGCGCAGCACGGCCGCGTGCTCGCCACCTTCCCGAGCCTGTTGCCGGTCCTGCGTCTCGACCGGATCTACGTGCGCGGCTTCAAGATCCGCAAGGCGCAGGTGCATCGCGGCAAGCCCTGGTCGCTGCTCTCCGATCACCTCGCGCTCAGCGCGGAGCTCGAGCGCGCCTAGTTCGGTCTAGGCAATCAGGCGCAGCCGGCCCTGCTCGAGCGCCGGCACCACCGGAAACGCGTCGCGCCGGCAGGCGAACTCCACTTCGTGCGCCAGGCCGCGCGCCACCATCATGCGTCCGACGCGGCAGTCGAGCAGCGCTTCCGGCGCCTTCGCATGGCGGTAGAGCGCGAGCGCGGCTTTCGCCGCGTCGGAAAGGTCCTTCACGTGCGGCAGCAGGCATTCGACGAAATAGCCGGCGCCGTAGAAGTCCTCGAAGTTGAAGTTGTCGCCCGAGCCCGAGCAGACGACGAGGATGGTCTCGCGCGGATGCGTGGCCACGATGTGCTCGACCAGGCGGCGGGCATTGAGCAATGCGCCGCAGTACACGCGCGCCGCGCCGCTCGCCTGCGTCATGGCGACGGTGCCGTTGGTGGTCGAGTAGATCACGCTCCTGCCCTGTACGCCGTGGGCGACGAGCGCGAGCGGCGCCGGATGCGCGAAGCCGGAGAGCGTCTCGGCGAACAGCTCGCCGGAGAGCACGCAGCCCGGAAAATCGCCGGCGCAGGCGCGCGCCGCCTTCTCGTCGGCCACCGGCACGATTTCTTTCGCGCCGTGCGCGAGCGCCGCCACCATGGTGGTAGTGGCGAAGATGATGTCGAGCACCACCACGACCTTTCCCGGCAGGCGCACGCTGTCGAGCTCCTCCTTCTTGGTGAGCACGTGCACCTTGTGCTGCAGGTCAATCTTTGCGGCCAAACATCCCCCAGCCTTCCATGGTGAGCACGAGCTCGCCGCGCTGGTTGACCGCTTCCCAGCGATGCTTGACCAGCCCGACGCCCTTGCGCGTGGTCGAGGCGCGCGACTCGAGAACGATGCGGCTGTAGCTGATGGTATCGCCGGGCCGCACCGGCTTCAGCCAGCGGATGTTGTCGATTCCCGGCGATCCCAGGCTGACGGTCTGACGGATGTAGCCCTCGACCATCAGGCGCATGCCGATCGCGCAAGTCTGCCAGCCGCTCGCGATCAAGCCGCCGAACGCGCTGCGCCTGGCGTTCTCGACATCGACATGGAACGGCTGCGGATCGTAACGCCGGCCGAACTCGACGATCTCGTCCTCGGTGAAGGTATGGCGGCCGAGCTCGGCGCGCTCGCCGATCTGGAAGTCCTCCCAGTACTTCATGCCTGGGGCGCGACGCGCTCGTATTTCCGCACCCGCTCGCGCAGGTCTTCGGGCAGCGGCGCCGCCTTCATCGAGGAATCCGCGTTCACGTAGATCAGCTCGGCGCTGATCAGGACTTCCGCGTCGCGGTAGAGCTCGAAGACGAAAGTCATGCTCGAGCGCCCGAGCCTGGCCACGCGGCAGCACACCGTGAGCAGATCGTCGTAGCGCGCCGAACCGAGGTACTCGAGCGTCGCCTTGCGCAGGTAGATGTCGGTGCCGTAGCGCTCGACGTAGCCCGCGGGATAGGGCAGGCCGATCTCGCGCCAG
>Ga0268265_10002716_pt1 | contig 13090 bp, 22 predicted proteins | sample KBSSwiS52_FD_190355 | JGI IMG/M metagenome (GOLD analysis project Ga0268265, IMG submission 190355) | Switchgrass rhizosphere microbial communities from Kellogg Biological Station, Michigan, USA - KBS Switchgrass S5-2 (SPAdes) (version 2) | ecosystem: Host-associated > Plants > Roots >... | reverse complement strand
ATGTAATACCCATCTTCATCTTTCTTCCACTGGTTCTTTACACCTTGTGTCTGAAGTTCACGTATCTTCTCTACACCTTCAGCATTAGGGTGAATAGTGACATTCCATTTATTGTATAGAGGATCAGGGGTGACGTATTTCACCCAACTGACCTTCCCTTGAATATATTCTGTATCAGAACCTTTAGTCGTAAAAGTCATTAAAAGGGCATATCCATTTCTTTAGATTTATAAATCAATTCCAGCTCACTCTGAACACCATCGTAGTCCATCACGGCTTCGTGATAACGTTCGAGGAATTCATCGGAGAGATCAACCTCTCGAGCGTTGGGATTATCTTGTGTATCGCTCAGCCAGTAATCGAGCGGACGAGCATCTTCGTTCAAATACATCAACTTAGGCATTTATTTCTCCACGCAACGATATGAAATATCGGGGTTAGATTTAAATATATTCTTCAATTCAGCTACAATCTTCGGACCAACTCTTTCACATTCCTCTTTTGTAGTTTCAACGGGCTGCCACCAAAGGCAACAACCGACAAGTACAAGAAATACTTTCAATGTGTTTTACTCCAGTTGGTGTCGATGGTGTAGTCATTGTATTTCTTACTCCAGTAAGAACCTGCTAAAGGACAACGTAACTTCAGTTCTTCACCTACCTCTCGCAGACTATCCGCCTGCATTTTAGCGATACGCAACGCTATTTCAATATTATTTGGACATTCAGTTTGCCACTCGTCGTGCACCATGTCCACTAAGAACGCATCTAATTCAGGAAGTTTAGGCCACCACTTCAGGGTGGCCATCTTCATTACTACAGCTTCACCGTTCTGGAGATAGCCCGACATAGCAAGGTGACGCCTCGCTCCGACGGTGTCTCCGGGAATTCGAACCGCGCGCCCGTCAAGTCCAACGAACCATCCTCGTTTCGCGTCAGAAGGTATGATCGTTTCCTTAAGGTGGGCGAAGCCCTGATATCTTTCCAGAAGTCGTTCATAAGCTGCATCCGCAGCTTGTTTGTCGAAGGAAAGTATCTCTTGTAGCTTTCCAGCTCCCGCACCAAGGAGGAGGGCGTAGATGTATCGCTTAGCTGCATCTCTAGTTGCAGCTCCAAGAATGGATTGATTAAGACTGTGGGGATCGCCGTTGAGGAGCTCATGTGTGAATTCCTTGTCATTGATGTAATGGGCGAAGATACGCAGCTGAATTCCTTCAGCATCACAACCAACTAAAAGGCGTCCTTTAGGGGCTACCCAGAGTGAACGCAACTCTTTCCCGTAGAGCTTCTTCTGACCCTTCTGGTCGGTCTCATTCGGGATATTCGCTGTGTTGGGATTTTGGTGCGCCATCCTGTGGGTCCAAGCCCCGATACCGTAGAAACGTCCACGAATGCGACCATCGGGGTGGACTAAGTCGCACCACTCGGTGAGTGTTCTTCGCCGGGACTCCAACAGGATGCGCTTTGCGATGGTCCGAGCTGAAGCCGGTGCTTTAGCCGGTAGAGTTTCAAGGTTAGTCTCGTTGACCTTCCATCCACTCACTCTCAGATCATCTAACTTACTATGAAGCTGTTCTTTCCTTAAGTCAAGCTCTTTAGACCTTCCTCGGGTATGACGAAGCTTATTAAGCTCCCGTTCGGTGTCTATATGCGTCTTCGTTCGATCTACAGGCTGCCAGCCTGCTTCATTAAGAATACTGATAATCTGCTTATGGCTGCTAGGATTAAAGTCAGTCCAATGGCAATAGCTGAAAGGAGCACCGACAGTAAGATCAGAAACGTCTTCGCGCATTTCCTTAGGAATGGAAGTAAGACTGATAGTGCCATGCTTCGTCTCCTTAGGAGTAATCTCTCTAATCAACTTAAGTCTAGGAGGAAAGGAAGAGAGGATGGCTTCGTCCAATGAGGCAAGCTCTATCTCGACTTTATCGAGCAAAGCACGAGCGCGGGTAGCATTGAAAGCAAAGCCATCCTTCTCTAACTTATTACAAATTAATTGGAATTGATGCTCGAGTCGTATGCTATTAGCACGCATAGGATTATTAATATAGCGTACATACTTGTTATAAATACGCTCCGCAATGTCAACGTCTCGTAAACAATATTGCTCCATTTCAGGAGAGTATTTAGAGAAGTCACTGAACTTACCTTTCTCTAGTCCGAATTCCAGTCCATAATCTTCGATCGAATGTCCTTGTCGAGAATAATCAACCAACTTAGACACGATAAGAGTATCGATATATTTAGAAATATCCTGAATTGGGTAACCGACCAGAGTAGAAAGAACAGGGATGTCATAACCGAGTATATGATGCCCAATCGTACAGCTGCTCTTCGAAAGGAGATCCAGTAGTTCTTTACGTACTCCTTCATGTCTAGTTACCTCCTTGAATGAATAGTAGATACCTGTGTCTATGTCCTTGCAAACTACCAACCATATCTCTGTTGGGTTTGAAAGGGAATTGGTTTCAATGTCTATAACTAATTTCATCCAGCGTTAAACGAAGCTAAGACAACAGTAGGTTTTTCAGGAGCACGAGAAAGTTCATACACTTTCAAATCGTTTAAATCATTTACCCATCCGGTGTAATTTTCTTTAGTTTTACGGCTGATGGAATACCAACCATCTTCTTTCCATTCGTAATACTCACAAGGAGAAATTCTCTTAGCTTCTTCAACTGAGTTAGCCCAGCAAACGAATTTGTCGTAATCATCGTATGACCAACGGTCTTGTCTTTCAACTAAATATAACTGCATTTTCGCAACCAAGTTTGGGGAATGAAGGAAGAATTCATCTATAGTATATCTTAAGGAATATCTTAAGTAAATACCTAATGTATATTCTTATTAGGTAATAAGGATATAAGGGATATAAGGGATATAAGGAAACAACGTATATCCTAAGGATACCTAAGTATTATCTTGTATAAGATATACCTTAGTATCCTTAGGTATTACTAAGGAGTAAGGCCGATTACTTTATCAGCGATACTCCGCAACTCTTGTAGAAGCCGAGGTCGATGCATCCGAAACGGACGGTCTGCGTCAAGACGATGGCACCGACGACGATAATCGTTGCCACAACAATAGGCACCCAAATGTCACTTCGCATTTAAACTCCCTCTTGCTCGGAATGAGCTAATTGAACAACCAACTTAACCACTCAGGACGGTAGTGGTTAACAGCTGCTCCTAACAGAAAACCCACTGCTAAGTCGCAGAGGGAATACGCGAGTACCCACCAATCACTGTAACGCATCTCGTTTCTCCATGCCACGGCTGCTCTGCAGCCTGATAAGGTCCATTTCATTCCGATACCGCGCTTTGTTTTTAGCAATCGCTTCTTCGTATTTCACTGGATCTTTCCGACGATACATCTTCTCAAGTTCTTTGTACGTCGTCATGGCCGCCGCCGTTGACTGGTCGATGTATATAACATTATTCTCGAAGTTGGTCATTCGTATTTACCTCATCCCCATCTTCGTGGGGTTCTAGATCAGGCAGTATCTGCAACAGGATGTACCTGTTGGAGAAGTTCTGAGAGATAGCCCATTTCCAAGTGATGCCGGGGCCATAGTCGGCTTCAGTTGCAAGGAGGATGCCTCCATCCGTGATATGTCCAATACCGAAGGACTCAGCATACACTGCTTGCGTCCCTTTCTTCGTCGCTAAGAAGCGAGTACCGAAAGGTAATGTTCTTAACCAGTCTGAACCATCAGGTGGCTTCTTGTCCGGCTTAGGGATAGCGTCGAAGGGGAGAACATTGTCCTCCTCTCCCTTGCGTATCTCCTTCAATAACTTCTTCATGTACCACCTGTTTTAAAAGTGCTTTTCCCTTGTGGGCGTTAGGCCCACTGGTGCGTTAAAATGAGAGAGACGTACCCTAGTAGCTCTCTCAACGAGAGCCTCTCTACGAGGCTGCTCTGAGGCACCTGTCGAGTTCTTCTCGGACTTTCCTCAGCTTGTCGAGATGGACTCGGTATGCTTCAGGGAGGAAGCGTCCTCCACAGAGGTCAGTCCGACGGTGGTTGATGAGTTGGTGCATCTTGTCGAACGTGATGCCACAGCCAGTGCAGTAAGCCTTCCGGGGTTTACGCATTCGGTATCTCCTTTGGTATCTACCATCTCAACTGAGAGTTCTACTCGTCCGTCAACTACACGGCGGACTAACATCTCCACCTTCATTACACAGCTCCTTCATCCTCGGAATGATCTTCTTGAGACGGTGGGTATCCCACACACGGCAGGAAGTGATCTCAAGTTTATTAGGCTTGAAGTCACGTCCACTGTCTGACGTCTCGACTGTATCGACAATCTCCCAAAAGAGACAGACACATTCCTTCAGATCATCAGGAGCCTTCCAGTCATTCCAAATGTCTCGCTGTGTCATGCTGCCATCTCCTCTAGTAGACCCACCACCACTCGGTGTCACCAAATTTAACTTTAATCATGATGCCATCTCTTCGATACGATTGTCTTGTTCTGCGGCTGAGATGTCATATCCCATATCTTCTCTAAGCGAATAGGTTGCAGGGTCAAATAGTAATTGACCAGCCGGACCTGTGCGTCCGCAGAACCTATTCTTTCCAACCACGACGTTGGTCGTTCGTCTTATGATAGGGTCATTGTTTAGGATATCCCTGTGTAAATTAATCCTAATATCACAAATCTTACTGATGTTCCGAGAACCTCTAGTTAATCCATCATCGTTAACATGACTGACTAGGATGAGGGCGAAGTCTAGTTCCTTCACCATCATCTCTAGTCGAGTCGAGAGGTAGTCTAGCGCTCGTCGTTCGTTTTCTCCGCCGAGACCGCTAACAACCATAGTGATGTGGTCAAGCAGAATATAGCGACAACCACGTGCTGATACGAGAAACCTGATAGTGTCGAGAATATGCTCTGGATCATCTGATCCAAAATGAGAATAGATATGAAGCCGGTCATCACTCCCAACGACTTTTTGTACTGCAGTGAATACTTCGTCGTCAGAGATATTGCAGTCCGGAAGATGGACTGGACGTTGGAGGTGAATACCCGCAAGCGCCTGAAGGTGTCTTCGTTTCGGTTCTTCCAAGAAGATAGCGCCGATAGCATCTTTTGTCTCCCTCAACAGTTGATGTTCGATGGCGTGCATAACCTCTGTCTTACCAATACCCTCTTGGGCAGTGATTAAGACAGTCTCCCCTGTCCGTATACCATACGTCATGTAGGTAAGGGTAGGGAATGGGTAAGGAATGCCTACCTTAGGCACTTCCTCTATAATTTTCTTAAATTCCACAAACGAAGAAACGATTGTATCTGGAAGATATTTCTTCGCATTGTGGAATAAATTCAGGAGGTCATCCCTCAGTCCTGTACGGACGAAGTCGTTGGCGTCTTTGAGCTTCCCTCCGGGGAACTTGAGTTCGTATACCTTTCCATAATCGAAGAGCTTAGCGACTGCAGACGAGGCTTCACGACCTCGTTCATCTGCGTCGAAAGCCAGATATATTCTCTCGAAGCTGTTAAGGAAGGCACGGTCCACAGCGCAATCAGCAGCAGCAGTACTGCTTGATTGCACAGAAACAGCAGGGCACCGACAAACTTCGTTGCACGATAAAGCATCTTCATACCCCTCGGTTATGATCACGTACTTGTGTGATCCAGCGGTGAACTTATCTACACCAAAACAACCACGCTTTACTTCACTTCCAACAGGCTTAACGTAATGAAACTTCTTGTCTTTGAGCTCTCTAACCTTGAGTACTCCAGACTCTCTGTGAGGATAACCGATTGATATAGGTTCCCCTTCAGAATTGATCTTAGTCTTTGCTCCATACCTTCGGTAAGTGGATGCTGAAATACCACGGTAGTCCAAATACTCATATGTAAATGCCTCAGTCAATTCTTCAAATACCTTATTAGGGAAAGAATGATAACCGCATGAATAGCAGTGCCCGTGTCCATCCCCATACAGGAAATACGCATCACTGCTTCCGCAAGGAGCAGGACACGGGAGTTCTTTTTCGACTATTGTATCAGCCGGAGATTTCGCGCTTTGGGTAACTGTAATACTCCTTCAGCCACGGACGCCGTGACTCATGATGTTGGACCTTACTGAAGTTGAAGGGAGAAAGGATGGGGTCCCAGTAGCTGTCAATGCCTACGTACATCCAAGCACGTACCTTAGTGTACAGCTGTTCAGGACCTGTAACTCCCTTCTTGCCTTGGAGACATCGAGGAAGTTCTTTCCCATCTTCGTCATAGTAGTCGTTACGCATTACTTCCCGATGAGGGATCAGCAACTTCACCCTTTTACGGATGTATTGTACAGTATTTCCCTTGTAAACGTCAAGGTCTCTGAACTGATATGGCCTTACGGCATGCAGTTCTCCCTTGATACGCAACGACGGAGGGAAATACTTGACAGCAGCAGGGGCCGTCGCTTCGAGGGGAATAAGCTGGCCATCCCGCTGCTGCCAATAGTTGTAGAATTTCTGCGTAAATGCATGACACACGAACGCAGAGTCTTCGATGAGGGGATATTGCGAATAACCTCGCTGGGTTTCGTCCGGACAGAACAGGAGTTGAAACTCGTACTGTTCAAGCTTACCGAAGTCCGGGGAATGTCTGACTGACTCGCAGAGCCAATCAACCTCATGCTGTGAGGGTAGAGAAGGCGTACCGAATAACTTCGGAAACACCTTTGCTAAGGCGTTCATTTGATCTCCAATGGTTGTGTGCTCGGGACCGGTACGTTGCCGGGTAGGACGCCCGGTCCCTCACACTTAGCTGCTGGTCACTTTCCGTAACGGCAGCTGAGTTACGCCGCCTTCTTGCCGAAGGAGAACATCTTCTTCTTCGCAGGAGGAGCTTCATTGGAGACCGACTCCACCTTCTTGCCGGTGTCGCCGATCTTCGTCGTGGTTGTGGTAGCCTTCGGCGCAGTGGCGACGAGGTCTTCCATCTTCAGCGTATTCCGCCACAGGTTCCGCATCTCGAGGAACCCGAGGACGAGTGCACGGCTGTCGTGCTTCCCGAGAGCGAACAGGCCGGAGACGGGCCAGTTCAGAAGCTCCTGAGGCTTCAGCCCGAGGCATTCGGACAGCGGCGGGAACTTCTTCTCGATGGCTTGGATCTCATCCGGATTGGTCATCTGGACAGACTGGCCGTCGAGATGCTTCGTGACGAAGTTGAGAAGACTTTCCATATCCTTCGCCGGAATGATAGGAAGGTTCTCCTCCGCACGAATGGCAGCGACTTCTGCACCACTCTTCGGTGCACCCGCCGACGTCGACGTAGCAGCCGGCGCGGGAGTGACGTTGTCAGCAGAGATGGCCGCCTTCTTCCGCGAGGCTCGCCAAGCATTGAGGTCTTCGACTTTTGCCGGCGGAGTAACACCTTCGATCGGGATGACCGGGATGCCCTTCTTCCAGCCGCTCGGGAGAGCGCCGCTGACCATCTGATACCACGAACGCTTGTCGTCGTTGTTGAGACACCACGACGGCGGACGAACCGGAGCCGGTCCTTCGTGCTTCTTCTCGACGGCCTTGACCTCGGGAACGGAAGCACGAGGAGTAGTGCCCGGAGTGGCGACATCCTGCGGAACAGCCTGAGGCGCAGCAGCAACAGTCTTCTTGCCGAAGGAGAAGCGAGGCTTCTTGTTTTCGGCCTTGGCCGGCTCCTGCTTCACATCGCCCCAACCATGGAGCTGTGAAGTGCGGCCCCAAGTGAAGGGCTCGCCGCCGAGGGTATCCTTGCCGAAGTAAGCAGGGTCACCTTCGAAGGGAAGGATGTTCAGAACAGCGCGGTTGCCCACCGCAGCGAGGAAGTTGTTGTTAAACATCGGCTTGCCGATGGCAGCCATCAGCTTCGCGATGTCACCATCGGTCAGCTCGCAAATATCGGCCAACGACGGTGCAATGATCTCCGCCATCAGGTTGAACTCCTGAGTGCGGCCGTTGTTGGTGTCGTACTTCGGGAAGTCACCGTCCATGCCGATGGCGAGAAACGGACTGTCGTTGACGTCGTTGATCGTGAACGGTTGAATGTCCTCGATGTTGAAGCCCTTGTCCAGCCAGCCGAAGCACAGCATCGAACGCAGACCTTGCGTCTCGGTGCTCATGGTCTCCAAGTCCACCAGTTCCGGCGTACCTTCTTCACGGCCGACGGATAGGCCTTCGCCATCCTGCACGGCATAGCCGAAGACGTTCGGCTTCTTCGAGATGATCAGCTTCAGATAGTCCAGCGGAATTATCTGATCTGCATTTTTCATCACGGTTGTATAGATATTCTTTGGTAGGTACATTCTTCCACTCCTATGAGCTTCCCCTCAGGAAGCAATGATGGGGCGACGTGCCCCGGATTACTCTACGCGGACTTACGAAACTTGTACGTGCCGATGTACTCGGCGAACTTCTTCGGCATACGCGCCTTCTTCCAAGCAGCGTAGTCGATCTTCCCGAAGCGTTGACGCTTCAGTTCTTCCTTGACAATCTTCAGCCGATGCTTCTTCGGCACGAGATCAGGGAGATCGAGCTTCGCACTCATCTCCTTGTAGAGCTCAAGCACTTCCTTGTTGCTAAGCTCACCAGCACATTCTGCTTCGAACAGGCCGTCGTTAATGACCCGTGTCAGCAACGCATGTGCCTTGTCATTTCGGTCACGAAGGACCATGCGATACCCCTTTTGCTTCCGCTCATACTCAGCGATGGCAGCTTTCTTCAGCTTCCAATCGATGACTATAGCGCGTATTCCAAGTAATATTCCGACAGTCAGGAACGTAACCCCTACATCCAGAAGCGAGATGTTTTGAAACGAACTCGCCGCTGCCTTAAACTGAGTGATCGCTTGATCACGCAGGTCGATCATGTCAACCGTCATCAGCCTCTCCTTCTTCGCTCTCTGTTACGTCACCAGTGGTCAAGACGACCATGCCCGCCTCCCAGAGATCCGAAGAGACGATGACTGTCAGTGAAGAGATGTCGAGAGCGTAACCGTTATACTCAACGCCGATACGGTGATCCCGCTCAATCCCTTCATGTTGAAGGACTTCAGAAAGTAAATCTTGCAATTCCCCGATCGTTTTCATTTCCGTTTATACCCCTTCATATAATCCACATTCCTCCCGAGATGCCAATGGTTGCACTCGATACAGTGGTAGATGTGGAGTTTCTTACCACCACTTCGTTTGTTCTCACGATTAAGCTGCGTCACCGCAGACTTCTTATCGTAAGTACGCTTACCAGTAGGACAACTGCGATCTGATAAGTCCATGTCCTCCTCCTGTGTACCAACACAGAAAGGCCCCCGATGCTGAGGGGAGCAGCACCGAGGGCCGAGCGCGAGGGGAGGGGCTTTAACCTCGCGTTAGATGACACTTCACATAGCGAAGAAGTTTCGCGACGTTGGGATCAACTTCATCGTTACGCAGTTGAATGGCACGCTGGATAGCCTCGAGACGCCCCGGAGGTGTACCTGCGAACCGTGCCATAGCTTCTTCCATACTGAGAGACTTAGCACGGTGCTTATACCCGTCCATAAGCTCCCTGTTAGGAGAACGTGGGGCAGACACACCCTCAGCCTTCAGCCGTGCAGGTATTTCTGTTCCACTGTGTTTAACAAACTTCCCCGGCGGATCTTCAATCCGACGAGGTAACTTCCGTAATTGACGCTGTAACTTCAGTGCCTTCGATTGCATCGTTCGATTGGCCATATCTCCCTCCAGTATCTAATAGTACCCCCGGTACTTCGTTAAGTCAAACGTCTAACGACTTAGGCATCGTAAGGACGCCGGCAGTACCTGCCAGCATCGTGATTAAGCCGAAGGCCCATAGGATCAATGCAAAGGTCGTCCAGAAGCGTTCCCAATCGGAAGCTACCATAGTAGCCTCCGATGGTTTAGACGCATCCATGAGCTCCGCAAGGCGTTTATTCGCCTCTTTAATCAGACTTTCCGCCGTCGTTGGTAGTGATGGCCATACAAGCGTTTGATAAGGGACAGGCGCTTGCTTTTCAGAGAACGGCGATACCGGTAAACGATATAACAGGCTATTGCCAAGTTTGTCGCAATTATTGCAATAACCGCCATTGAGGCGGTATGTAGTGCTTGTGACATCTCCATGGTACGCTCCTGCAGGTGATGATAGGACGTATAAGAAGAATGCCAGCGTTAATGCCAGCATCATCCAGAACTGTATCTTAGCTTTCTTGAGACTGTCCATAACTTTCCCCTTGACAGTTTGAATTTACTCGATAGAATGGCGGAACCGCCGCCCCGTTAGATATATCTAGGATATACTATGCCCCTGCGGATAGTGAAAGACATGCGACGGTAATTATCAGCTGTCCCGATGTACATGCCACTGGCATCGTACCCGACCATAGTCCGTCTCATCTTACGGCGGATACGAGGCTTCACTCCCATCGCATTCAGCTCAGCGAGTATACGTTGCTTACGCTTCTCGCTGTTAACCTTCTTGCCATACGAGGCAATACCTCGGAGGTAACGGGCAGAGACAAGATTTTCCTTGCTGAACCATCTGCCAAAGTTTTCTAACCAGAGAGCTCTCATGTTACCCTCCAATAACCGCCCATAGAGTTGGTCCATTCCAATTGCTCGACATCGTAGATCTCGATGTCAGCGCAACCAAATTCAACAACAACTTCCATCACCTCCCCATCTTCTTCGATGGTATTGGCGATCTCGCCGTTAGCCTGCAACCACCCAACTCTCGTCGGATGGGTGCGTCCTTCGTGGTGAACACGGTCACCGATGAATGGTTCGTTGCCCTTCATGTTACCCTCGGTGGTTTGATGTTTTCCTTGCCCTGATAAAACTGTTGGCTGGTAACATGCCAGCCTTCGCAGTGAGGACATAGGTAATAGTACAACTGAACTTTCTTCTTCCTTCTTGCATGTCTGCAAGCAGTCTTTCGTGCAAGAGAGGGTTTACCAGCTACAACACAGTGCTGATTTGGATACACGTCACCCTCCGTTATTGAACTTAAACCGACGCTCCTTCAGGATAGCCTGTGCCTTGTCAGGCCCAGCCTGTTTGATGTCAGGATGAAGATCAACGATGTCGATGAACTTATCCGCCTGACGACGCAGTTCATCAGCAATCATACTTGGCCGGCTCTTCACCGTGCTGACAACGGTGACACAGATGCCATACCGACGCTGCAACGTCTCGACAAGGAAACGGAAGTCACCGTCGCCGGAGAAGAGGACGATGTCGCTGCAATACGGTGCCAACTCCAGCATCAGCGTAGTCATCTCGACATCCATGTTACCCTTCACCTTTACCAATTTGGTAACAGGATCGACGAATTGCTTCGTCTCCTTCTGGATGACGCCCCACCCGTTGTATTCGAGGTAGTCCACCATCGGACGGAGAGACGACGGCTCTTCCTTCGGGGGCAGCGCAGTGAAGTACAGCGCCTTGTGGATAGTGCCCTCGAAATGTGATAGGATCTTCTTGTAATCGATGGCACCCAGCCCGAGGGCCTTCATTGAAGAATATAAATTACTGCCATCAATGAATATGCTAGTCACTTTGCTTCGCATCCCACCCTCCTGTTGGACGTGTCCAGAACTTCAAGGTCGTTGTCTTAGCAGTGTCATCGTAGACAACACTGTAATCGTACCTTGCCTTGAGAGCATCACCCTCAAGGGCAGCTATTGATGCAGCGAGAAGACGTTTATCTGTCTCCCCGTCGAAGAAAACAACTTGCATAACCTTGCCCATCTACTTCTCCCACCAGTAGATACTATTGCGGGTGCGGAGGATACGGTTCTCGAAGTCAATGCACTGGACTTCGGAAGTGATTGTCATCCCATCCTCGGGATGTGCAGTACCAAGAAGAGGATGTGTCTCCTGTCTGATAATCATGGCACGAATGCCATAAGGAACAAAGCGTTGAATGGGCAGAGCCTCGCCCATTGCAGTGCACAACCCAACAAACTCGCACTTCATTGGTCGGTTCATAGTTCCCTCCTATTGTTTCAGCAGCCGAATAAGCTCGGCAATCCACTCTTCGTCACTCACGTGATGCTCCTAAGAATTAATGGGGCGCGGTATTCACCGTCGTTTAAGATTTGCGATAGTCAAGTTCCAGATTGATTGCAAATCCCCCAATTGTTTACTTCACGTAGACCCACTGGTCATCCTGCACAACGAACCCAGCAGGTGGATACGTAATGGGATGGTTAACGTCACTGGGCACAACATCGACAACGATGCTTGGTGCGTTGTAGCGCATTCGCTCGCCGTCATCAAAGAACTTCATCTTCGCTTTCATGCCATTGACGAAGGCACAGACGTCAGCGCTAGGGAACGTCCCTGCGTATCGGTCATCCGGCGGAAGCATTGTGCATCCGGGAATACTTTTGTCGTGGCGGTGAGTTACCTTGTGGAAGGGCTGCTCACAGTTCGATGGATAGCTTCTGTTGTAATACTTCATAGCTTCCCCTTTGCTGGTTAAATTTCCAGTATCTATATTATGACCTCGGTATGTTCTTAAAGCAAATGAGTTACACCTTAAGCTAGCTAACAGCTTGTACCTTACCTGTCCGGTTGTTCCTATCATCATAATGCAGACCCCACCACTTAGGATTTCCTATCATCAAATCCTAGTGTGACATTTATATCACACCAGTTCGGACTTATTGTGCAGTGCGGTACATGGGAGCAAGAACATAACGGCAACGCACAATGGAACAGGCAAAGAAAAACCCCCGGCCATTGCTGGCGCGGGGGTCTGTAGTTGAGAGGTTAGGCGGCCTTTGCCTTGCGCGTCACAAGCGGATCACGCTTCGCTTGAAGGTCGGCGTACCACGGATTGAGTTTCAGTTCGTCGCAGATATCGTCGAGGTAGTTCCGGTATTCGACGATTGCCACCTTCAGTTCACCGGCATCCTTGCTGTTGATCACCTTCATAAGCTTGCCCAACTCTTTCTGGTCGGGGTCCTTATTGAAGGCGTCGATTGCCCTGAAGCTTTCGACCAGCGCCTTGATGTAGGTTTCCGCTGTCTTGATGGTGGGTATCTCAGCCGCCTTGGTGTTGGTATCACGGGCGACCGTCTTGATCAGTTCCTTCAGCGTTCCAC
>Ga0268265_10002713_pt1 | contig 13104 bp, 9 predicted proteins | sample KBSSwiS52_FD_190355 | JGI IMG/M metagenome (GOLD analysis project Ga0268265, IMG submission 190355) | Switchgrass rhizosphere microbial communities from Kellogg Biological Station, Michigan, USA - KBS Switchgrass S5-2 (SPAdes) (version 2) | ecosystem: Host-associated > Plants > Roots >... | reverse complement strand
AAGGGCCGGTGATCCATCCACGGGCTACAGGCAAGGGGAAGGCCGGAAGGGTGAATAAGGTGAATCCTTGATGGAAGCCCCGTTAAGAAAGAACGTCGGTGGTGGGAGGTCGGTCCGACGGTTAGGGTCTGTCGTTGGGAAACGGCGGTGGCAGCCGGGGGTACGTGCCTGGCTGTGGGAGCATGTACCGTGCCAGAACTCGATTTCGGACCGCTGACCTGCGACTTCATCGCTGGGTGCCGTGGTGCACGATTGGCTCATGGTGGTCCGGCTGGCGTATCTGATCATGGTGCGGGTGTTCGACTGGCTGGTCCTGCTGACGCGCGGTGACGCGGCGAGGACGACGGAGCTGTTGGTCCTGCGCCACGAGGTCGCGGTGTTGCGTCGTCAGGTGGGACGTCCCCGGTTCACCTGGCCAGACCGCGCGATCCTGGCCGCGCTGGCCCGGCTCCTACCCCGCGAGGTCCGGTCGTGCCGGCTGGTCACCCCTGCAACGCTGCTGGCCTGGCATCGCCGCCTGGTCCGCCGACACTGGACCTACCCGCACCAGGTGGGCCGCCCGCCGGTGGATGAAAAGCTCCGGACGCTGGTGATCCGACTGGCCCGCGACAATCCCACCTGGGGCCATCGCCGCATCCAAGGAGAACTACTCGGCCTGGGCCATCAGATCGGCGCGGGCACGATTCGTCGCATCCTCGCCAGTGCAGGTCTCGGCCCAGCGCCGCGCCGCCACGCCGACAGCACCTGGCGCACCTTCCTCCATGCCCAGGCCACCGGCCTGCTCGCCACCGGCTTCTTCCACCTGGACACGATCGCCCTGCGCCGGCTCTACGTCCTGTTCGTCATCGAGATCCAGACCCGGCGTGTCCACATCGTCGGCGTGACCGCCCACCCGACCGCAGCCTGGGTCACCCAGCAGGCACGCCACCTGACCATGGACCTCGACGGACGACTCGACGCATTCCGCTTCCTGATCCGCGACCGAGACACGAAATACACCCAGGCGTTCGATGACGTGTTCGCCGCCGAAGGCATCCAGATCATGCGGACCCCGCCGCGGACACCCCGGGCGAACTGCCACGCCGAACGGTTCATCCGCACCGTCCGCCAGGAATGCACCGACAAGATCCTCCTCTACGGCGAGCGCCACGCGACCACGGTGCTCGACGAGTACACCCGCCATTACAACGATCATCGCCCTCATCAAGGGCGAGACCAGCGACCACCGAACCACGACCCAGCCACCGTCACCCCATTCAACGGCCCGATCCACCGCCGCAAGGTCCTCGGAGGCGTGATCAGCGAGTACCACCGTGCCGCCTGACGGAGCTGCAAAACCGCAGGCCACGCCCCCGGATCGAGTTCTGGCACGCTACAGGTAGCCGTCGAGCCAGGCGATCGTTCTCTCGATCTTCCACCTGTGTCGGCCGAGGCGATCGGCACGCTCGACCCCACGGCGGGCTATACGGGGGACGATGTGCTGGCGACGCAGGAAACGGCGCAGGTCCAGAAAGTCGTAGCCCTTGTCCGCCCGCAGCCTGTCCGGCCGCCGCCGACGAGGCCCGCGCCGGGAACGGATCGCCGGAATGGCGGCGACCAGCGGGATCAGGACCTGGTGGTCATTCAGGTTCGCGGCCGAGACGGCGACGACCAGCGGCAGCCCCGCGCCATCGGCCAGGACATGGATTTTTGACCCCTTCTTGCCCCGGTCGACCGGGTTTGGACCGGTCAGAGATCCCCTTTTTTCGCGCGCAGGCTGGCCGCGTCCACGATCGCCGACGACCAGTCGAGTCCGCCGGCGCTGCCGTGGGCGTCCAGGACCGCGCGGTGCAGCCGCGGCCAGACCCCTGCGCGGGTCCAGTCCTGGAACCGGCGATGAGCCGTGGGGACCGTCACCCCGAACTCGGCGGGTAGATGCCGCCAGGCGCAGCCCGCGGTCAGGACATAGACCACCGCGGTGAACACCGCCCGGTCCTCGATCGACTCTGTCCCACCGCCCTGCGGGCGGGTCGCGAACCGGGGCAGCAGCGGCTTCACCAGCTCCCACAGATCGTCAGGGACCAGCCGCAAAGCCAGGCTGTTCTCCATCACATCCATGATCAGAGATGTACCCGGACCACCACACGAGACACGCTCTTATCGAGGACCCGCGGGTAGACCGGTGCCTTTGTCCGTGGTGACCTCGGCCGGCCGGCGGGCCAGCGCGGAAGAAGCGGCGGGCCGCGAGCTGGTCGCGCCGGTCGCTGGCGAGCACGTCGATGACCTGTCCGTGCTGGTCGGCAGCGCGATACAGATACTTTCACCGACCTGCGATCTTATGTAAGTCTCGTCGGCGAACCACCTACTACCCAGGCGGTGCCGGCATGGCCGGGCCGCCTCGACCAGCAACGGCGTAAACCGCCGCACCCGCCGGAAGATCGTGACATGGTCGACCTCGAGGCCGCGCTCGGCGAGTAGTTCCTCGACGTCCCGGTACGACAGCGCGAACCGCAAGTACCAGCGCACCGCCAGGACGATCACCTCGGGCGGGAACCGGAACCCAGTGAACTCCGAGACCGGGACCGGCGGGCGCGGACGGCAGCGAGCCATCATCCGAGCGTGCCGCAGCCCCACGGAGACCACAGCCTCGGCCGTGCAACAGACCCACAGCCGGTAAGCTGCTGGATCTGGTGGGATTCGGGTCACCGGGGGACATTCCAAATGATCAAGGGTGGCGGCGGCGGTGTGCCGGTGGCCGACTCGTTGACGGAGCACCAGGTCGAGGTGCTCTCCACGCTGTTCTCCACCGCTGCCGAGGCTAAGGACGTTCTCCTGGCTGCCGGATTTCCGCGCAACCGGATTCCAAGCTGGTCGGTCGAAACCGCGCTCGATTTCTGGTGGAGGGTCAGCGTCGAGCTGTGCAGTGGCGCGCTCGCATACGGGAATCTGCGGGTGCTGGCAGCGGCGGCGGACCGCTACTCCGACAACACGCTTCTCAGGCAGTACAAGGATTGGAAAGCACCGGCCGGTCCTGCTCTGTCCTCCGACGGTGCGCTGACACCGAAGACGGTCCGCCACCTTGAGCAGGCACTCGCGAAGCTCACCCAGTCCGACGGCGTGACCACACTGTCGGCGCCGACGGTGTGGACTCTGCCTGAGATCGAGGCGTTCCGTGAAGCGGTCATCGATCTGGGCCGCGGCCTGGCCCCGCTCTCACAGGAGTACGCCGACGATCTGGTCGCTCATTGCGACCTGACGATCGTCCGTCCGATTCTCGGCCGGATCGGTGCCGGCGACGTCACGTTCGAAAGGCTGAAGATCCTCTACTGGGCGGAGGTCCGCGGCTCCCAGTCATCCTGGCCCGGCGGCGAGTCGGTGTGGTCGATGGCGGTCGAGGCCGCGAAGGCGGCGCTGGTCGAGCGGGCGGATCCTGACATCCAGGAGCCGCTCGACGCACTGGAGCGGTTCGTGCTGGCAGTGGCGGCCGAGCGGCTCGTCGTGATGCGCGCGACGCCCGCTCAGCGCGGGCTCGCGGACGACGCGGCCGAGCTCCTCGTCCGCTGGGTCGACAGCCGGGACCATTCGGCGGCCGAGGCCCGAAGGCAGCTGGACCGGTGCGCCAAGCGGAAGACGGTTCTGGTCATCGACCTCGGCGACGAGCCGCTGACGCCGGGCGAGGAGCTGTGGCCGGGCCGGCAGCTGACCGCGCGCCTTTATCAGACCGACGAGGATGGGCAGCGTTCCGAACCCGTTCCGTTCGGCCCGGTGACCTGTGACCGGGAGGGCGACCTGGAGGTCTCGCTGCGGGAGTTGCTGCGCGAGGTCGACTCTGGAGGCATCCTGATCGACATCGTCGCGCCGCGGTCCCTCCTGGATCTGGATCTCGGCCGGCTGGAGATCCTTCCGCGCGGCCGGGGGCGCTATAGCGCGCTGACGGCGACGCACCGGGTGCGGATGCGCTGGTCGCTGCGCTGGTCCGACGAGGCGACCTTTCGGCAGTTGCGGAGGATGGCGAACCTCGTCGCGGACTGGCGGCAGCCGAGCCTGTACCTCGCGCCCGAGTACAGCGGCAGCCGTGACACGGCCAGGACCTGGCTGGAAACGAACAACGCCCGCCCGGTGCTGGTCGCGGCCGGGCCCGCGACGTTCGACGTGCTTTGGGAGATCCTCGAGGACGGTCGCGGCTTCGTCGTGTGGTTTCCGGACGGCGTCACGGATGGGGACATCGCTGCGGTTCAGGACGCCTACGTGGCGATCACCTGGCTCGCCCGCAGGACCGTCGCGCCCGACCAACTGGCCGACCTGGCTGCTGCCCGCCCCTTCCAGTCCCGTCACGTGATCATCTGGGACGACCCGGCGGGACGAGAAGGCGTCCTACCTCGGGTCGCCCTGCGGGACCCGAATACCTGACCAGAGAAGGTGGACGAGATGCCCTGGACGATCTTCAGGGGCGACGGGGAACAGGCGTCGCCCCAGCCGTGGGAGCTGATCCCGCCCCCGCCACCGTGGCGCAGGGGTCAGCGCCCGAGGACGCCGTTCGTCGCGGTACCCGAACTGGTCGACGCCATCAACGCGGCCCTGCATCTGCGCCGCCCGCTGCTCCTCACCGGCCCGCCCGGGTCTGGGAAGTCCAGCGTGATTGAGGTGATCGCCCGTGAACTGGCGCTCGGCACGGTGCTGCGCTGGCACGTGACCTCGAAGAGCACGGTCAAAGACGCGCTCTTCGATTACGACGCCCTCGGCCGGCTTCAGGCCGTCCAGGTTGCCGAAGCGACCGGTACTCTCCGCGGGCCCGGCGACCCGATGGAGTCACACCGCGACGCCTATGCGATCGACCGTTTCGTCACGCTCGGCCCGCTCGGCACCGCGCTCGCGAGCCGGGACAAACCCCGCGCCGTACTGATCGACGAGATCGACAAGAGCGATCTCGACCTGCACGGCGACTTGCTGAACGTCTTCGAGAACGGTGAGTTCGACATCGCACCGCTCGTCCGAAACACGCACCGCCCGACTGCGACGTACGTCGTGCGGGGAGCTGACGGTGCGTCCTACGGCGTCGAGGGCGGCACCGTCCAGGCCCGCCATTTCCCAGTGATCGTGATGACGAGTAACGGCGAGCGGACCCTGCCCGCGCCGTTCTTGCGCCGCTGCGTGTCGTTCCGGATGCCGACGCCCAACGCGGCGTTCCTTAGCGAGGTCGTCGCTGCCCACCTCGGCACAGTGGCCGATACAGAGCGTGAGCTCATCGCGAGCGTCGCGGCGAGAGTGCAGGACGGCAGCACAGTGGCCGTTGACCAACTGCTCAACGTCGTCCACCTGCTGACCGGGAACACCGACCCGCAGCTGCGTCAGATCCTGCCGGCCCTGCTGCTCGCGGAGATCGGCGACCAGTGACCGACCGTCTGGTAGGGGCGTTGGCCCAGTATGGGCTTACGGCGGCGGACATCGCCGACGTGCTCTGGCTCCTCGCCGCGCGCGACGAGAACCCCGCACCAGACGATCCGCGGCCACCCGCCGCCCCGGACTCCCTCGCCTCGTCGCCTCCCAGGTCCACCTCAGGGAGTAACTCGCAACAGCCAGTCCCGAGATCGCCCACCCCCGAGGACACGTCACCCGAGCCCGGCGGGGCACAGCTGTACCTGGGGGGGCTAGGCAGCGCGCCCGCCAGCCGCATCGGGCTGCCGTACCCGGGAACGTTCGGCCATCCGCTGCGACTCGCCCGCGCCCTCCGGCCGTTCACCCACGTGCGGGAAGCCGGGGAGCAGCGCTTCGACCTCGACGGCTCGGTCGAAGCGACTGCGGAAGCCGGCGCGCTTGTCGCCCTGTTCCGGCCCGAACAGCGCCGTCGCCTCGACGTTGCACTCGTCACCGACGACAGCGTCTCGGTCACCCTGTTTGGCGACGCGATCGACGAACTCGCAAGGATCTTCGCTGACGTCGGGGCGTTCCGTGCCGTCACCTGCTGGACCCTGGTGGCCGACGCCGGAGCCAAACCAACCTGGACGGCCGCGCCGGTCCGCGACGCCCGGGGCGAACTCCACCCCGCCGATCACTTGATCGACCCGACAGCCCGGCGGATCGTCCTCCTCGTCACGGACTTCGTCGGCGCGCACTGGGCCGGCGTCAAGCCCTGGAACACCCTGGAACGCTGGGCCAGAACCATGCCGACAGCGGTGCTGCACACCCTGCCCGAGCGCTACTGGCGTGACACCGCCATTGGCCATTCGACGATCGTGACGCGCACCCACTGGTCCGACCCCTCGAACCCGGCACCGCGGATCCATCAGCCCCGCTGGTCGCACCAGGCCACCACGGGCACCCAAGCTGTGCCCGTCGTCGCCCTCACCCCGAACGCGGTCGCCACCTGGGTGCAGGCCGCCGTCGACGGCACCGGCTGGACCCGGGCAACTCTCACGACCCACCGCCCATCACCGCTCCGGATCGCCGACGAAACCGCCACTCCAGCGGACCTGATCGCCGCCTTCCGTGCCCGAGCCTCCAAACCAGCCCAACGCCTCGCCGAAGTCCTCGCGCTCTCACCCCTGCTGTCGATGCCCCTGATCAACCTCCTGCGCACCGCCATGGTCCCCGAAGCCGACACCACGGCCGTCGCCGAAATTTTCGTCAGCGGTCTCCTCACGACCGCGTCCGGCGACGCGCCCTCCACCGCGGCCGGCCACCAGTATCGCTTCCGCGACGGCGTTGCCGCACGTCTCCGCCGAGGCACCACCGCCGCCGAACACCGTGCCGCCTACGACGCCGTAACTGCCTACCTCGACACCCACTTGACCTCAACAGGCAGCCAGTTCTACGACGCCACGACCGCGAACCCAACCGGAACCGACACCCTCGACCCCGAACTCCAACCATTCGCCGCCATCCTCTACCACGTCGACGGCCGCCGAGCCCACCGAGCCCAAAACAATCGCGGCGAAGCGCCCGAGCCAGCCGTGCGGTCGGCCGAGCCCAGGCCCTCGGACGGGAATCCGCGAGGCGCCAGTGGCCCTACGCCCGACGACAGGACCTCGGAGGAAGAACGACGGGCGAGTATCCCTACAGCCGTCCGACCGGCCCCGGGTAGCGACCAGCCAACGACACCGGTATCCCAGCGGGCCGGCTCTGGCCGCGAAGAGGATTCACCTGCGCCAGGGCCAACCGTCGCCGAGGCCTACGCCGCCTGCGAGGAGATCACCAAGCAGGCGGCGAAGAACTTCGCCTGGGGCATCCGGCTGCTGCCGGCCGACCGGCGGGGCGCGCTGTCCGCCGTCTACGCCTTCTCCCGCCGGCTCGACGACATCGGCGACGGCGACCTGCCCGACGAGCAGAAGGCCGAGGGCCTGGCCAAGGCGCGCGCGGACATCCGCGCCCTGGACCCGAACAGCTCCGACCCGGTGATCGTCGCCCTCGCCGACGCCGCCCGGCGCTTCCCGATCCCGCTCGAGGCGTTCATCGAGCTGGCGGACGGGGTCGAGAGGGACATCGTGCCCACCACATACGACACGTTCGACGACATGGTCGGTTACTGCCGGCTGGTCGCAGGCACGATCGGCCGGCTCTCGCTCGGGATCTTCGGGACGACCGAGTCGGCCGGCCATGGCGACGCGCCCGCGATCGCCGACGCGCTAGGCGTCGCGATGCAGCAGACCAACATCCTGCGGGACGTGCGCGAGGACCTGCTGAACGGGCGGATCTACCTGCCGCAGGCGGAGCTCGCGGCCGCCGGTGTGAATCTGGCCGTCGACGCAGACGGCCGACTCGGTGGGCCCGAGGACGCTCTCGTCGACTACCTGCGCGCCTGCGCCGCCAGAGCCCAAGAGTGGTACGACCGGGGCCTGGTGCTGCTCGGCATGCTGGACCGGCGCAGCGCCGCGTGCTGCGGCGCGATGGCCGGGATCTACCTGCGGCTCAACCGGCGGATCCAGACCGACCCGACTCCCGTGCTGACCCGGCGGCTGTCGTTGCCCGGCAGGGAGAAGGCGGTTGTCGCGGTCCGGAACCTCGCAGGCCGCCCCGTGCAGAGCCGGGGCGGGCCAGCGGGCGGCCAGACGACCGGACACGCTGGCTAGAGCCTGTACCGTGCCAGAACTCGATTTCGGGCCGTTGACCTGCGACTTCGCTGTCCGCCACGGTGGTGCATGATCGTCGCTCATGGTGGTGCGGCTGATGTATCTGGCGATGGTACGGGTGTTCGGCTGGCTGGCCCTGCTGACGCGCAGCGACGCGGCGAGGACGGCGGAGCTGCTGGTGCTGCGCCACGAGGTCTCGGTCCTACGCCGTCAGGTCGGGCGGCCCCGATTCACCTGGCCCGACCGCGCCATCCTGGCCGCATTGACCCGGCTGCTGCCCCGGGAGGTGCGGTCACACCGCCTGGTGACCCCGGCGACGTTGCTGGCGTGGCATCGCCGCCCGGTCCGCCGACGATGGACCTACCCACACCGGATGGGCCGCCCGCCGGTAGATGAGGAACTGCAGGCTCTGGTGATCCGCCTCGCCCGCGACAACCCCACCTGGGGTCATCGCCGTGTCCAGGGTGAGCTGCTTGGCCTGGGGTATCAGATCGGCGCGGGCACGGTCCGTCGGATCCTCACCAGTGCGGGGCTCGGACCGGCGCCACGCCGCCACGCCGACACCAACTGGCGCACCTTCCTGCGAGCCCAAGCCGCCGGCCTGCTGGCCACCGACTTCTTCCACCTCGACACCATCGCGCTGCGCCGGCTGTACGTCCTGTTCGTGATGGAGATCCAGACCCGGCGCGTCCACATCCTCGGCGTGACCGCCCACCCGACCGGAACCTGGGTCACCCAGCAAGCACGCCAACTCGTCATGGACCTCGACGGGCGGCTCGACGGGTTCCGGTTCCTGATCCGCGACCGAGACGCGAAATACACGAGGTCGTTCGACGACGTGTTCGCCGCCGAAGGCATCCAGGTCGCGAAGACTCCACCGCGGACGCCGCGGGCGAACTGCTACGCGGAGCGATTCATCCGCTCCGTCCGCGAGGAGTGCACCGACAGGATCCTCCTCTACGGCGAACGCCACGCCGCCACCGTGCTCGACGAGTACACCCGCCACTTCAACGACCACCGACCCCACCAAGGACGAGATCAGCGCCCACCAAACCACGACCCGGCCACCGTCACACCCCTCGACGGCCCAATCCACCGCCGCAAGATCCTCCGCGGCGTGATCAACCAGTACCACCGCGTCGCGTGAGCGAACAGCAAAACCGCAGGTCAAGCCCCCGAATCGACTTTTGGCACGCTACACCCCGACCACAGCATCCGCCGGCGCAACAGTGCCATCCCCAGTACCCCCGGCCTCAGTGGGACGATATTCGCCTGGTTTCGGCTGTCGCAGTCGGTGACGGTTCACTGTGGGGGTTCGTGGCCGGTGGAGGGCCTGTCGCACGATGAGGTGCGGGCGTTCGCGGCGACGTTCTCTGATCTGGCCGCCGCTCGACGGGTACTCCGGGCGTCCGGTTGGAAGCCCGGACAGATTCCGTGGTCGGTGTCGAACGCCGACCAGTTCTGGCATGAGGTGTCGGACCTGCTTGCCCAGGGCGTGGTGACTGATGGGCGGCGCCGGCTGCTTGCCGAGGCCGCCCGACTACGCCCGGGCAATCCTTTATTCGCGTCCGACCGGGACGGGCAGCCGCCCGGCCCCGAACTCGTCGACCTCGAGTCGCTGTTCAGGATGGGATCGGCCGTCGACGAATGGTCCGGCGAGCGTGCCGGTTCGGTTGGCCCGCAGGAGCCGACGCGGTCCCTGTGGGCGGTGCACAGGCGCGGACGACTCGGCCTGGCGAGTTGGTTGGTCGTCGGCGTTGCCGCGATGGCCGCCGTCGCCATCGGCCTCGTCTTTGCGGTAGGCAAAGGGGACAGCGACGGCGACCTCGCCGGGCGGCGCGGTCCGGGGGCAACGACGCCGCCGGCTACGCCGACCACCGGGTCGTCCGATCCCGGCTTTGTCTGCGCCGGGACCATAGTCACGCCGACGAGGCCGGCCTCCGCGACCTCGTCACCTGACTACACCGGCGACGCGTGCGGCCATCCCGATTTTCCCAAGGCGGACATCGGCGAGGCACGCTGGTCGGTGAGCCTCCAGAACCTGACGTTCATCGTCAGCTTCGGACCGACGGTCACGGGCGGCGAGGCGGCGTCGATCCACTTCGGCGCGACGGCTGCCGAGGCCGACGACTGGTGCGCGGGGTTCTCGTTGACTCTCGGCTATCCGGCGGGAGTCGCCTCGCTCGCTACGGGATGCGATGAGCGGGGAACGACCAGGTCGCTGTTCGCGCCCGCGCTCGACCGGCGAAGCGGCGAGATCTCGGCAACGATCCCGAGGGCTGTACTGCCGACCGCGTCCAAGGAGCTGTATGTACGCGTCGAGGCGTTCACGGTGCTCCCCTCCGGCGACACCACGGTGATATCGGACCACCTGCCAGAAGAGGACAAGCCGCCCGTGACGATCCCTCTTACTTAGGCGGCGCCAGCCAGATGCTTTTGCGTGCGGGCGCCGGTGGGACCCGCCAGCGTTCCGCGAGCGCCCGGAGCCGGCCGGTCAGGGCGTTCTTCCGATGGCACCGTACGGCCGGCCATACCAGCGCGGCTCGTCAGACCGAGAGAACCTCGGCCGCGCGCCGGGATCTCCGGTGAACACGCACAGTGTGTGTTGCTATGTCTGGATGGTCGACGCTGTCAGACTCTGCCCATGGGTATGGGGAAACCCGTCGAGGCCGGCCGCGCCTTGGGCCGGCGGTGGATATTTTCGCGGCGTCCGCGCCTGGTGGTCATCGCGGTGCTGGCGGCGCTGGTCGCGGGCGCCGGGGTGGCGACGGGCGTGCTGCTCGTCGTCCGCGGCGGTGGCGGTGGCGGGGTGGCGATTCGGTTGAATCCCGCCGGTAAGGAACAAATTGACGGGTTTATGCCCCCGGTGGGCCAGGACGTTGTAGTCAAGCCCACGTCCCGGTGCCCGGCGGGCGCGACGCGGGCGCCGTCAGCGGCGATCTGCGCGCCGTTGACGGCCGCGCCGTCCGCCGGGCCGACGGGGTCGACGGGGTCGACGCAACGGTCGGGGGGCGCGGTGCCAGCGGAGGCCGTCGGGCTGTACGGGGCCAATCGTCGAGAAGCAGGGTGTGACAAGAGCCGGCTGGCGGGCTTCCTGGCTGCGAACCCCACGCTGGCCGCGGAGTGGGCCAGGACGCTCGGGATCAGCGTGGGCGATATCCCCAGGTATGTGGACTCCCTGACGCCGGTGGTGCTGCGGGAGGACACTCTCGTCACCAACCACGGGTTCAAGAACGGCAAGGCGACGAGCTTCCCCGCGGTGCTGCAGGCCGGCACGGCCGTCTTTGTCGACCAGTTCGGCACTCCGGTGGTGAAGTGCTCCTGTGGAAACCCCCTCACCAGCACGCACCTGGACGCGAAGACGCTGGCGGGCAGCAGGCTGGAGGGCCCGCGTTGGGACGGGTTCGCCCCGCAAACAGTGATCAATATCGTTCCAGCGACGGTGCGGATCGAAATTCTGGTCGTTGTCGATCTGGCTGCGCAGGACGCGTTCGCCCGGCCGGCAGGCTCGGCTGGCGAGCGGGACCACGAGTACGTCCCGGCGGCGCAGACCGACTGGCGGAACACCACCCTCAAGGCGTCCTGCGCGGACGGCACGACCGTCACCCTGGTGAATGGCGCCGCGCAGACCACAGGACCTGCCGGGACGACTCAGATCAACGCCGCCGCGATCCGGACCGGGGAACTGGTCGCCGGGTCGACCGCCGACGAGGCCGCGGTGCTACTTCGCTGCCGCCGGCAGGACGCCGGCACCGAGGCCTCGGTCGTACAGGTCTACCGCGACGGGCCGAACCTGCTCGCCACCATCGAGCCGCCGGCCATCGACGGCCAAGCCGGGCTCGGGTTCGCCGCCGACCCCTTCCAGGTCGACGACGGCGCGCTCATCACCGTGGTCGACTACCCCAGACCCGCGGAACCGGGCAAGCTCATCCGACGCACGCTCGCCTGGCGGTGGGAAAGCAGCCGGTTCACCTACCGTGTCACTGCGGAAGAAGAGACCGCCATGCCGCCGGGCGTCCCCGGCCTGACGGTGCGCCCCGCAGCGGACGCCGTCGAGGTCAGCATCACCGCGCCGATCGATGGAGGGCCGGTCACCAGCTACCAGATCACAGCCTCCAACGGCCAGAACCGCACCCTCGATCAGCTCGGCCAGATCACCATCCCAGTCACCGGATGCCAACTCGTTATCGTCACCGCCACCGCGACGGGCCTCGGCGGCACCTCGCCCACCACCAACCCGGCCCAAGCCCGCGGCTGCATCCGCCCAGGGCCGGTAAGAAATCTTCAAATCGGTAGTGGAGCGGGTCCGACCGGAGGCGTCGTGGACGTGATCTCCTGGCAGCCACCGGCAAATCCCGGAGGCGGAACGCTCACGTACACTGTGACGCGCTACTATCAAGGAACACCAACCTCATACGACACCAGCGAAACCTCGTTGCGTCTGGGCCAGACCGGTGGCACCAATCGTTTCGATTACATCAGTGTCGCGGCCAAGAACCAGGCGGGAGAGGGGCCGGAATCCCGGACCACTCGCTAGTGGTGGCCAGCGCACTCGGCGAGCCTGCTGACTCGAAGGTAAAACGCAGGGGCGCTGTACCCGGGTGCGTCTTCTCTTAAAGGCGTCACTTGCGTCTGATCGGACTGTTGCATTGTGAGGAGCCAGGGCATGCTGGCGGTTGCGGGCTTGGTGATTAGATAGCCTGTGCGAGTTCGGTGAAAGCGATTGACAGCCTCAGCCGTGGCGGGGTGTTGGTGGCGAGTTCGTAGTGGCCGCGGCGGATATTCTGGATCAAGGCGTGTCCGGTGCTGATCGTCTGGGCGGAGCGCAGCCGTTTCAGCCCGCGCATCGGCCGCAGTCTGGCTTTGAGTCTGCTGTGGTCGGACTCGATGCGGTTGTTCTCCCATCGGACGTCGACGTGGCAGGTCTCTGGTACCAGCTCGTCGAGGACCCGCGGGTAGACCGGTGCCTTGTCGGTGGTGACCTCGACCGGCCGGCGGCCGTGAGCCAGGGCCCGCTGGAAGAAACGGCGAGCCGCAAGCTGGTCACGCCGTTCGCTGG
>Ga0268265_10002703_pt1 | contig 13127 bp, 13 predicted proteins | sample KBSSwiS52_FD_190355 | JGI IMG/M metagenome (GOLD analysis project Ga0268265, IMG submission 190355) | Switchgrass rhizosphere microbial communities from Kellogg Biological Station, Michigan, USA - KBS Switchgrass S5-2 (SPAdes) (version 2) | ecosystem: Host-associated > Plants > Roots >... | reverse complement strand
AGCCCAGAATGCCGACCGGCATGTCCCGCTTCGGGTTCTTCGTCTCCTGTGCGGCCGTTGACACGGCATCGAAGCCAATGAAGGCGAAAAACACGACGCCGGCACCACCGAGAATACCCAGAATGCCGCCGTAGTTGTGCGTCACTCCTTCAGGCGTGACGTAGGTCGTCGCCGGCGGAATGAACGGCGTGTGATTGGCAGGGTTGATGAACTCCCAGCCGAACACGATCACCATCACCACAATCGTCAGTTTCGTAATGACAATCAGGTTGTTGACCAGCGCCGATTCACGTGTGCCGCGAATCAGCAATGCCGACAGCAGCGCCAGGATGACGACCGCGGGAATGTTCATGATCCCGGGGACGCCATCTGCCATTTCAAATGGTGAATGGCGCCATTGGTACGGGACCTCCAGGCCCAGGTAACTCAGCACACGATTGAAGTACTCGCTCCACGCGATGGCCACGGTGGCCGCACCGATGGCGTATTCGAGAATCAGGTCCCACCCGATGATCCAGGCGACGAACTCGCCCATCGTCGCGTACGAGTACGTGTACGCGCTTCCGGCTATTGGAATCATCGATGCGAACTCCGCATAGCAGAGGCCCGCGAACGCGCAGCCGATGCCCGCGACAATGAACGCGAGCGTGACCGAGGGGCCCGTCCGCTCGGCGATCGCGGCGGCCGTGCGAACGAAGATGCCCGCCCCGATGATGCCGCCGATGCCGAGCGACACCAGGGACCATGGACCGAGCGTCCGCCGCAGCGAGTGCTCCTGCGTCGAGCGCGCGACGACATCCGGTGATTGGGAACCCACTTCTGGCGCGTGGGCATCCTTGAGAAGCTGGTCGATTGACTTGGTCCGGAACAGTGAGCCAGCCACTCTGCCTCCTGGTTGGTGGTTCGTAGTGGTGGTTGGTCGGCTGCGAAGACTATACGCGATTTAGGACGTCAGTCTCTGAAGGAAGGCCTGCGTTCGGCCGCGCGGATCGTTACCCCCGAGGAGATCGCTGATCACGGCAACGGCGGCTGCGCCCGCGTCGATCACCGACCGGGCGTTCTCGAGGGTGATGCCACCGATCGCGACGACTGGCATCGTCCCCGCCAACTGCGCCGCAGCACCGACGAGCTCGAGACCCACAGCGATATAACCCGTATCTTTGGTGCGAGTGCCGAACACCGGTCCGACCGCTACATAGCTAATCCGTTCGCGCAGAGCGCCCTCGACTTGGGCAACGGTGTGTGTGGAAAGGCCGACGATCGCTCCTTCACCGAGCAGCCGCCGCGCGGCCTCGGGCGGAAGATCGTCCTGACCGACGTGAACGCCCTCCGCGGCAGAGATGAGCGCGATGTCAGCGCGGTCGTTGACGATGACGTTCGCGTGATAGGGATGAGCGAGCCGTACCGCCGCGTCCGCGAGATCGAGCAACGCCGCCGACCCGAGCTGTTTGGCGCGGAGCTGAATCAGCGTGGCGCCGCCGTCAAGGTAGGCCCGCGCAAGATCGATCGGCGTCCATCCGGCTCGCGCTGCCAGATCGACGTCCACGATGGCGTGGAGGCGGCTCGTAGCTAGGCGCTTTCCGCCAGGGAACTGCTTGCTTTTTTCGATGGCGCGAACCGCTCCATGAACGACGTGCTCAGCTTCCCGGCGATGAAGTCGGGTTCGTTGATGATCTTCAAATGCATCGGTACCGTCGTTTTGATTCCTTCAACGACGGTCATCTCGAGCGTGCGCCGCATCCGGGCGATGGCTTCCTGCCGGTCTCGGCCGTGCACGATGATCTTGGCGATCATCGAATCGTAGTACGGCGAGATCGTGCACTCGGGATGGGCGGCCGTGTCGATGCGCACGCCGGGGCCACCGGGTACGCTGAACGCGTGGATGACGCCGGGAGATGGCGCGAATGTGTCCGGATCTTCGGCGTTGATGCGGCACTCAATCGCGTGACCCGTGAAGGTCACCTCACTCTGTTTGAAACCGAGGCGCTCGCCCGCGGCGATCCGGATCTGTTCCTTGACGATGTCGATGCCGGTCACCATTTCGGTGACTGGATGTTCGACCTGGAGGCGCGTGTTCACTTCCATGAAGTAGAACTTGCCGTCCTTGTCCATCAGGAACTCGAACGTCCCCGCGTTCGTGTATTGGACCGCTCTCGCGGCGTCGGCGACCAGTCCGCCCATCTTGCGGCGAATCTTCTCGGTCAGCGGCGACGCCGGCGATTCCTCGAGCAGCTTCTGGTGACGGCGCTGTATTGAGCATTCGCGCTCGCCGAGGTGCACGAGATTGCCGTGGTGGTCGCCGAGCACCTGGAACTCGATGTGCCGCGGGTTTTCGAGATATTTCTCGACATAGACGTCGCCGACACCGAACGCCGCCTCGGCTTCACGCTGCGCCGTGCGGAGCTGGTTGCCCAGATCTCCCGGCGACCGCACGATGCGCATCCCGCGGCCGCCGCCGCCGGCAACCGCCTTGATGATCACGGGGTAGCCGATGTCCTTCGCACACTTCAGCGCCTTTTCGTCGCTGTCGATCGGCCCATCGCTGCCGGGCAGCATCGGCACACCCGCCTTCTTCATCGCGCGGCGGGCACGCGCCTTGTCGCCCATCAGCTTGATCACCGTCGGGTCCGGACCGATGAACCGGATGTGGCACGCCTCGCAGACTTCGGCGAGGTACGCGCTTTCGGACAGGAATCCGTAGCCCGGATGGATGGCATCCGCGCCCGTGATTTCGGCGGCGCTGATGATCGCCGGTACGTTCAGATAGCTGTCGGTGCTGCGCGGCGGCCCGATGCAGACGTCTTCGTCCGCGTACTTGACGTGCAGGGAGTTCTCATCGGCTTCGGAATAGACCGCGACCGTCCGGATCCCGAGCTCGCGGCATGCGACGATGACGCGCAGCGCTATCTCTCCACGATTGGCGATCAGAATCTTCTTGAACATGCTAGGTAGGCTTGATCGCAAATAACCGCTCACCGTACTGCACCGGCTGGCCGTTTTCGACGTAGCACTTGATGATCTCGCCGTCGCACTCCGCGTTGATTTCGTTCATCAGCTTCATCGCCTCGATGATGCACAGCACCTGGCCCTTGCGCACGATGTCGCCGACTTCCGCGAACGCTTTCGCGCCGGGCTCCGGCGCACGGTAGAACGTCCCAACGATCGGAGACTTCACGACCGCGAGATCCAGCGCCTCGTCTGCTGGTGTCAGCACCGGCGAGGCATCGACGGCAGCCGCCGTGGCATGGGGGGCAGCCGGCAACGGCGGCGCATACGGCTGCGATGACGCTGGCGCCACGCTCCAATGCCCGACCGCACCCTTCCGCAACCGTAGCTTGACGTTGTCGCGCTCGAGCTCGAACTCGGCGATGTCGTGCTCCCGCATCATGTCGAGAATCTGTTTGATCTCGTCGAAATCCATGGACATTACAGTGCGAGCAGCTCCTGACGCGGCACGCGGGTGAGCAGCTCACACCCGTCCTCCGTCACGAGCACGTCGTCTTCGATGCGAACGCCACCGAAGCCGGGCAGGTATGCACCCGGTTCAATCGTAAAGACCATGTTTGGGGCGAGTGTGACAGGTGGAAGATCCGTTCGCGGTTTGCCGACGCGCGGCTCTTCGTGCACGTCGAGGCCGAGACCATGGCCGGTGCCATGACCGAAGGCGTCGCCAAGGCCGCGGTCGCGCAACAGCTCACGCGCCGCCGCATCCACTGCCGATGCGTCGATGCCAGGCTTCACGGCGGCCACGGCCGCCGCATGCGCGTCCCGGACTGCATCGTATACGCGCCGCACCTCGCGCGAGGGCGGACCAATCGACACGGTGCGGGTCAAGTCGCAGCAGTATCCGTCCAAGACGCCGCCAAAGTCCAGCACGACGAGGTCGCCGGACGTGAGTACGCGCGTACCTGCGCGGTAATGCGGCATCGCCGAATGAGGGCCGGACGCCACGATCGTGTCAAACGCCATCCGCTCGTAGCCAGCGTCGCGCATCGCCATCTCGATCACCGCGGCGATCCCGCGCTCGGGTTCGCCGGCGTGCACGGCCGCCAGCACCTGCGGCATTACGGTGTCGAGACGCGCAGCCGCCTCTCGCAGCGTCGCGATCTCGAACGAGTCCTTGATCAGCCGCGCCTGCTCGACGACCCGCTCCGTCGCACGAAGCGTGATGTCGAGTCCGCGCCCGGCAATCGTCTCGCGCCACCATTCGTAGCGAGCGACCGTGACATGCGCGGCCTCGAAGCCAACGGTGGTGGCGCCAATATCGACCAGACACGAAACCAACGCTTCGTCATAGCTGGCAGGCACCTCCCACAGTTGAAGCGCCGGGCACGCGGATGGCGACGCCTGCAGCGCTCGGACGGCTTCGTGATAGCGGAAGTCGGCCAACAGGTGCACGGCATCGCGCGTGATGACGAGGATGCCAGCGCTCCCCGCGTGATTCGACAGGTAGCGGATGTTCGACGGGGGCGTGACGATCAGCGCATCAAGGCTGAGTGTTTCGAGTGATTCGCGAATGCGATCGTGGCGCTGTGCCAGCGCGGTAGTCGAAGGCGCAGCCACACGTCACCGCGAATGCGCTCGATCCGCCACAATGGCGGCCAGCCAATGTTCGAGCGCGGGAAGCGTCGGGTCAGTCTGTTGCACCATGGGGATCTCGATGTCCGGAAATGGTGGGGCAATTGCCGTCTCCGGTGCCGCCGGAGCCTCAACGATCCCCTCCGACATTGACGGCGACTCCACGCCGGGATCAGGCGCAGCAACCAGACCGATCGGGTCCGCGTCTCCGAGGTGCTCGTGAATCCCGGCCAGTGCCCGAATGGCAGCCAGATTGTCCGGGGCGACGCGCAACACGGCCTCGAGCTCCTTCCGCGCCTCACCGAACTGTTCCAGCTCGATGAGCGCGCGCCCGAGCGTGACCTGCGCCGACAGGTACCCAGGATGCCGCGCCAGCCCCTCGCGGCAGATCGCGATCGCCTGCTCGTAGTCGCCACCGCGCCGGTACTCCTCCGCGAGCTGTGCAAACGCGATCGACGCCGGGTCCTTGTCGACCCGGCGGCGCAGCGCTTCGATGCGCGGATTGTCATTCATACCCGTGGATTCTATGTTGGCGTGCACTCGCACCAGCAATCGGGCGAACGACGCCGGCTCCGCGCCGGAGCCGCGATGGGCTCCGGCGCGGAGTGAGCGGAATGTCGAGCGAGCTACGGTACCACGTCAACGTTCTGGCGTGTCAACGCCGTCCGCCCTTGTGAGTCGACGATCGTCAGCTGTACGACGTATCGGCGGCCGCCGTTCCCGAACGAATGCGTGATGATTGAATCCGACGTTTCGTCCGTCGAGCCATCGCCCCAGTCCCATTTGTAGGTCGAGATCGTCGCTCCGTTCGAGGGCGTCGAATTCTCGGCATGGAAGTAGGTCGTGACGTTGGCGAAACCGGAGCCGCTCGAATTCGTCGGTGTGAAGTAGAACGTCGCGTTGATGCCCGTCGGCACACCGGTCGTGAGATTCAACTGCAGGCTCGCCGACCCTGCCCGACCCAGATCATCGATTGCGCGAACGGTGGCTGAATAGATCCCTCGAGCGGTATAGGTGTGCGCCACATTGCCACCGACGGTCGTGGTGTTGCTGCCGTCGCCGAAATTCCATTCGTACCGTACTACCTGATGGTTTACCGCGGCTGTTCCAACCGCGTTGAACGTCGCCTGCTGGTTCACGACCGGCGGGTTCGGCGATACGTTCAGCGTGACTGTAGGCTCGGCAGGCATCGACGGTGTCACCAGCTGACGGATCGCGACGACCAAACCGGCGGCATCAGTGACCGTCAGCTCCACGTTGTACGCGCGCGCGACCGTGAACGAGTGCGTAACCACGCGGCCAGTGGCCGTGGTTCCGTCGTCAAAGTTCCAGGCATAGGAACAGTTGTCGAGACACTGCGCGCCTTCATCCGTTGTGGTCGTCGCATCAAAGGTCGCAACCTGATTGATTTCAGGATTCTGAGGCGTCACGGTGAATGCCGGCGCAGGTGCCGTCGAATTCGACACGCCCATGAGCGCAATCGAAACCCTTCGTGGAAGCGCGTTGTCAGCGTTCTCACCCACCGGAGTCACCGACACGACGATCTGGTTGCCGGGTACGATGATGTTTTGCGCCGGCGCCGTCACCGCAAATGTCGCGCGGCCGTCTGCGTTGGTCGTGACCGATTCCTGCGACGGTGTCCCTCCGACAACGACCACCGTCAACCGCTGTCCTGCCCTCGGCCGGTTGTCGGGGTCGCGCGACGTCACGGTCAGGATGGACTGCGAACTGCCGTCGCGCGGCAGCTGGTCGGGCGAGGCCGTTAATGAAACGGACGATCCGAGACCGGACGGTCCAATCAGCGGAGGTGGTGCCTGACTGTCGAGCCCGCAGGCCGTTGTCACAGCAGCGACAATCGGCACAACCACCAGTGCGACGCGCGTGCGAAATCTCGTGATTTCCATTCCGTTCACCTAACTCGTCGAGTCGCCGAAGTTCGCGAACGTGACGCCAATCGACCCTGTCACCGCGACATCGTTGTTATGCATGTCCTTGCCGTAGAAGGTGACATCGGCAATGGCGTCAATCGTCAGACCATTGGTGGCAAGTGCCAGCAAAGGCGGCTCGAGCTTCGCCGAGACGCGCACGATGTCGAACGTCTGCTGGACCGCACTTGAAATCGGCACGGAAATCGTCATGCCGGAGTCGAACGCATACGGCACGTCCAGGCCCTGGACGTTTCGCCCGTCCGTGCGTCGATACACGACGCGGTAGCGCGTGAACGTCACGGTATTGAGTTCACTGGGGGTGTTCGCGACGCCTGGCGCACCAGCGTCCTTGAGTCTCAGCGACAGCGTCACTCGACCAATGTCATTGAACCGCGTCGGCACCGCCGTGCCCGACACGGTGATGTTGGTGACCACATCCGAATGCAGATACCCGCCGAAGCTCTGCGAGCCGGCCCCAGATGACGCGGAAAGGTCGTCGATCCGCATGACCACCGGCGCGCGACCCTGATCGGCGACGCCGCATCCGGCGGTCGCGGCGGCCAGTGACGTCAGCAACGCAAGGGTGATGGACTGCCTAATCACGGTTCTCTCCTACAGCGTCAGAATGCGCGGCGTGATGAAGATCAGCAGCTCGCGGCTTTCGTCGTTGACGCCTTCGCGCTTGAACAGCCACCCGAGCAGCGGGAGACGGTTGAGGCCCGGCGTGCCGTCCTTGTTGGTCTGTTCGCTGCTCACATAGATGCCGCCAATGACCGTGGTGTCGCCGTTGTTGACGAGCACCTGCGTAATCGCCCGCTGCGTGTCGATGGGCGGAATGTTGTTGACGGATTTGCTGTAGTCAGGCGCGGCGTTTTCGAGCGAGACGCGCATGATGACGGTGTTGGCGGCGGTGATCTGTGGCGTCACTTTGAGCGTCAATGCGGCGTCCTTGAAGGTCACGGTCACCGTGTTGTTGGCAACCGTCTGAATCGGAATCTGGACGCCCTGCGTCATCTCCGCTTCCACGTTGTTCTGCGTGGTCACACGCGGTGTGGAGAGCAGGCGACCCTGGCCTTGCTTCTCCAGCGCGGACAGCACCACGTCGAGGTTGAGCGCACCATTGACCGAACCCATCGCCAGGCCAACCGCGGAGCTCGCGCCAGTCACGCCGAGATTGACCGCGGTTGCCGCCGAGTCGAACTGCGGCTCCGGCGCGGGCGGCCCCTGCGTGGCACCCGTGCGGCCCGTGATGCTTCCCTGATTCGGAAACGCGAGACCGGTGGTGTTCCCGATGGTGTTGCTCGCGCGGCCGTTGATGCCCCACTGCACGCCAATCGTCCGTGCGAACTGCCGCGTGGTCTGGACGATGCGCGCTTCGATTTCGACCTGCGGCTGCGGCGAATCGAGCGTCCCGATCAAATCGCCGGCGCGCTGCAATCGATCAGGCAGATCGTTGATGATGATGGTGTTCGTCCGCGGATCGGTCTGAATGGAGCCGCGTGAGGAGAGCACCGTGGCCGTCAGCAACGGTCGAAGGTCTTCAGCGCGCGCGTAGCTCAGCGATCTCGTGTACACGCGTAGCTCCCCTGAGAGCGCCTGCTCGTCGGCGAGCTTGCGGCGCTGCGTCTCCTCGTCGGCGAGGACCGCCAGCGGCGCCACTCGCACGATCGTGCCGTCGACGACGTAGCCCAGCTTGTTGGCGCGCAGGATGATGTCCAGCGCTTGATCCCAGGGCACATCGCGGAGCGATACGTCGACGGTGCCCTGAATCGTGGGATCGATGACGATGTTGAGCCCGCTGATTTCCGCAAACGTCCGCAGAACCGCCCGGAGATCGGCACCCTGAAAATCCAGGCTGACCGGATGTCCCGTATACCTCGGCGCGTTCGGCCCAATCTGCGTCGTCTGCGTACCGGGCGTCGGCGTAGCGGGTGGCGTCGTCTGTGCGGGCGCCGGTGCGACTGGCGGCGCAAACACTGCGGTCGGAGGCGCCTGTGCCTGCGCCATCTTGACCACGACGGGCTGCGGTGCGGCGGGCTTTGTCGCCGCAGCGAGCATGGCGACAGCCTTCGCCTGCGGAGTCGGCGCCGCTGCATCGTCGATGACCATCGTCAGCGCCTGGCCATCCGGTGACGGTTCCAAGTGGAACGCGGAACGTCGCGACATCTCGATCGCGACGCGCGTGAGCATCGCGCTCTTCTCGTTGATGCCGATGCGAACGCTTTGCACGGCGCCCTGTCCGACCGGCGTTATTCCTGGCAGCGCGGAGGTGGCGTTTGCGAGATCGACGTAGAGACGGGCGGGCCCTTCCTTCGATTCCTCGACATTGGTCGTCACCAGACGCCCCGTCGCCTGAAGCGTGATTGCCGTGGATGCGCCACGGCGCTCCACCTGGAGATCGCGGATAACGGTCGACGGGCCTACCGCACTGATGACACCTGCCGCGGCCCGGTCGAGGCGATCCGCCTCTACGAAGATGACATTGCGCGCGCTGCGGACCCGCGGCCGCACTGGCTGGACGAGATCCAGGCTGACGCGCGCCACTGACGAACCGTCGAACGCACGCCCGTTCTCCACGCGTACGGCGGCAACCGGTACCCGGGGATCGACCTTGAAGTTGTCTGCAAAGCCGGCGGCCACGACGTCGCGCATCTCGACGACAAACGTGCGCGGGTCAGGCTGCGAGGCGACATACGGCACCGGGTCGGATGCCTCGATGGAAATCACGCCGGCACGGTCGTCGACCCGGGACGCGATCCGCTTGAGCATGGCGGTGTCGGTGCTGCTGGCGCCAAGCTGCGCGATGGCAATGAGCGCGAGAAGCGCGCCAACCAGCAAGCCGGAACGTGGGAGCGTGGACTTGCACATTCGGGAGTCCATTACCTGCCCTCTTCGGTCTGTCGGAGCACCTTGCGCACCTCGCGCTGTTTCTCGAGCGACAGCGGATCGGTCACCTGTTGCGCGATCACCATGCTTTCGGGGTTGATGACGCGGATTGTTCCGTCGAGCAGCTTGTCGCCGGCCCTGACGATGTAGGTCTTGTTGTCGGAGCCCTGCACGATGCCGACGAAGCTCCCCTGGGTCGCGATGGTGCCTTTCAGCGTGACCTCACTGGTTTCGAGGCCCGCCAGTCCATTGGGTCTGTTGCTGCCTGACATCCGTGGCACGTCGCTGCCGCGGCGCAGCAGGCTGACGAACGGATCGCGCCGACCCTGCGGGTCATACGTGTAGCCCTGCGGCTCGAGCGGAGCCGCAGGCGCGGCCGCCGCAGGTGCAGGCGCAGGCGCGCTTGCCGGTGCCGGCGCGCTCGCAGGCGCGTTCGTAGCCGGGCTCGCAGGCGCGTTTGCAGCGGGAGGCACAGCCGGAGTGCCGGGCGGTGGAGACTGTGCCGCCGAGACAACTGGCCCCATCCAGGCAGCCAACAGCACCGCGAGCGCGAGCGCACGAGACGTCGTCTGCACGGCTACGGAGTCCCTGTCCCCGTCGTGGCAACCGGCGTCGCGGGCTTCTTCGGTTCGATCAGGACGAACGTCGTCGCCGTGCATTCGGCGCTGATCGAATTCGCCGACCCCACGCCGTCCTTGGTCGCATACGTCTTGATGTGAATGCCGTTGACGTTGATGATGCGGGGGAACTTGCTCACCCGCTCGAGGAAGTTCCCGAGGTTGTGGTAGGTCCCCTCGACCTGCAGGCCGATCGGCCACTCCGCGTACATCTGCCGCGTTGCGACGGCCTGCGGTGCGAATCCGCGAATCGTGAGATTCGACTGCGTCGCCATGCCCTGAATACGACGCAGCAGATCCGCGACGTCCTTCTCACTGGGAAGCACCGGACGCAACCGTTCGAGCTGCGCCTCGAGATCGCGGACCTGACGACGGAATTCTGGCAGACGTCTCGCCGTGCCCAGCCCGCGCTGAATCTCGGCCTGGATGGTCGCGAGCTGTGCCTCACGCTGCGAGATGCTCTCCTGCGCGGGCTTCGCGTAAAAGTTCCAGAAGACGCCGGCGCCGGCAATAGACAGGAAGGCAAACGCGCCAACCTGGCCGTACCACGGCATCTTGCTGAGACTGAGGTTGATCGCCATCGTTAGCGCCTTCCGCCAGGAGGCGGCGCAGGAGGCGCTGCCGGGCCTGCGGCCCGTCCGCCGGCAGGAGGCGGTGTCTTCGGACCATTGGCAAGCGTCGCTTTCACGGTGAACTTGATCAGATCGACGCCCGCGCCGCTCTTATCTGCCTGGCCGGTCGGCGTCACGGTGTCGACCTTGCTGTCGACGATCTCGATCGGTTTCTGTAGAAATGGCGTGCTTCCGAGATTGCCGACGAAATCGGACAGCGCAATCAGCGTGGTGCTCTGGCCTTGAATGGTGACGTCGCTTCCCTTCTGCTCGAGGTCGGTGAGCCAGAGCATGTCGGGCACGCTCTTGCTCACAATGTCGAGCAGCTGCACGGGGAGGCTCTGCCCACTTCGGAGCTGTTCGATCAGCCCGACGCGCTGCTGCAACGCGGCGCGCTCCTGTTCGAACTCGTTGACTTCGCGAATGATGGACTGCAACCGCAGCTGCTCCTGCTGCGCATGTGCGATGTCGGCGTCAACCTGTGTCGACCGCTGCTGGAGCGACCAGTACCAGTAACCGATGCCCCCCGCGGCGACGACGAGAATCAGGCTGCATGCGAGCGTCAGCCGCTGGCCGATGTCGAATGCGACCGCCTTCTTCTTGGCCTGACGTTCGCCGCCGAGCAGGTTGATGCGAATCATCGGTCGCTCATCTTCCGCAGGGCGAGGCCGACGGCAACCGCCGCGGATGGCGCCATGTCGGCGGGCTCTCCGCCCAGCTTCTTGGCATCCCACGCCACAGCGCGGAACGGATCGAAGTCTTCAACCGGCGTGTTGAAGCGCTCCTGCACCATCTGATGGAAGCCGTCGACGCGCGACGCACCGCCGCTGAGCATGATTCGATCGATCTGATCGGTGGACGCACTCGCTTTGAAGAAGTCGAACGTCTTCTGGATTTCGAGCAGCACGTTCTCGGTGACCGCGTGCAGCACCGGCTGCGCGTCCTCGAAGGTCGCGCCGTCCACGGGGATCCCTTTCTTCAACTGCTCCGCTGAGTCGAACGGCAGGTCGAGTTCTTTCTGGACCGCCTCGGTGTAGGCGTTGCCGCCCATAGAGATGTCTCGTGTGAAGACAGATTGGTCGCCCTGCAGAATGTTGATATTGATCGCGCTCGCCCCGGCATTCATCAGCACGACGACCCGACCCGCGTCGAGCCCGTAATTGACCTCGAACGCGTTCTGCAGCGCGAACGCGTCGACGTCCACAATCACCGGCGTCCGTCCCGCCTGCGAGATGACGTTCGTGTAGTCGCCGATCTTTTCTTTCTTCGCGGCGACGAGCAGTACGTCCATGCTGCCGCGCGAATTGGGTCCGGTTCCGGGATCGAGAATCTGGTAATCGAGATTGACGTCCTGGATGTCGAACGGGATGTACTGCTCGGCCTCCCAGTAAATGGACTCGGCGAGTTCGTTCTCGGTCATCACGGGAAGCGTGATCTTCTTCACGATGACCGCATTGCCCGAGAGGGAGGCGCAAACATCCTTCGCCTTGAACGCCTTGTTCCCGTCAAAGACACGGCGGATCGCTTCGGCGACAGATCCCGCGTCGATGATGGCGCCGTCGACGATTGCATCGGGCGGCACAGGCTCGGTGCCGAACGCGGTCACCTTGTACCCCTTGCCGGCCGGCTTCACTTCGACAGCCTTCACCGCACTCGATCCGATGTCGAGTCCGACGACCGTCCGCGGTTTTGCGAAAAGCGCCATCTGTCCTCAGGTGTAACAGTCGAGCTCGGCAACCGATGTGCCGCGAACGTTGCCGCGGCCACGCACGTCGAAATCCGAGCTCACTCGTTCTCGCGTGTTACGGATCTGCAAACGGTTGCAGATTCGTGCGAGGGTGATCTCCCAAAACGAGCTGTTGTGTTTGGTTATCGGCTGTTTCCTGGGCCGCATCATGTGAACGGCTGACACATCGAGGCGGGAACGGTGTTCCCTTTTCGCGGATTCGCACAGGTCGAAGTTGCAGTACGGTGATCGACCAAAATCACATCAGCACCGTCGCCGCCCGAGTCTGGGGATCACCGCACTTCGGACTCGGGCCGTGCAAAAGTTGACACTCCCTACAACCGTCCGTATCATTGGGGTTTGCGGTTATTGGCGGCGGCGTTAGAGGTTCGCCCCCCGAAGGATTCCCTTTTCATGCGTACGTTTGTGGCAAGCGCGAAGAGCGCAGACAGCCGGTGGCATGTCATCGACGCCAAGGGGCAGGTGCTCGGGCGCGTCGCGACGCTCGCTGCCCGACTGCTCCAGGGTAAGCACAAGGCGATCTATACGCCGTTTATCGACACGGGCGACCATGTGGTCATCGTCAACGCCGCCGAGGTCAAACTGACGGGCCGCAAAGAAGACCAGAAGGTGTACCGCTATCACAGCGGATATGAAGGCGGGTTGCGCGAGGAGCGCGCCGGCGTGGTTCGGAAGCGCCAGCCGGTACGACTCGTAGAAGAGGCGGTTCGCGGCATGCTGCCGAAAACCACAATGGGTGATGCGATGTATCGGAAGCTGA
>Ga0268265_10002695_pt1 | contig 13155 bp, 10 predicted proteins | sample KBSSwiS52_FD_190355 | JGI IMG/M metagenome (GOLD analysis project Ga0268265, IMG submission 190355) | Switchgrass rhizosphere microbial communities from Kellogg Biological Station, Michigan, USA - KBS Switchgrass S5-2 (SPAdes) (version 2) | ecosystem: Host-associated > Plants > Roots >... | reverse complement strand
ATTGATCAGGAACGGATACTCGTTGGTGCCGTGATGCGATCCACGGTACTTGACGACACGCAGGCGGCGAGTCGAGACCTGATCGTGGACGCGGTGATCGAGCAGGATCACGGCATCCGAGACGTACTCCTCGAGTCCCTGCCGGGTGAGGGCGCCGTCGCCCCGTTCGCCCGTGATCAGGGCGGTCACACCCTGGTCCTTCAGCCAGCGGAACAGCCGTCGCAGTTCGGACCGGAGGATGGCGTCGTTTTTCAGCCCCGCGAACAGGGACTCGATCGTGTCGAGGACCACGCGCTTGGCGCCGACGCTGCGGATCGCAAATCCGAGCCGGACGAACAGCCCTTCGAGGTCGTACTCGCCCGTTTCTTCAATCTCGCTGCGCTCGACGCGCACGTAGTCAATGAACAGCTTGCCCGCGTCGACGAGCGCCGGCAGATCGAAGCCGAGCGATGCGACATCGCTGGCAATCTCATCGCCGTTCTCCTCGAAGGTCATGAGGACTCCGGGGTCGCCGAATTTCACCCCGTTGACGAGAAAGCTCGTCGCCAACAGGGTCTTGCCCGAGCCGGCGCCTCCGCAAACCAGGGTGGGGCGCCCTGCGGGCAGACCCCCGTCAGTGATTTCGTCGAGACCTTGTATGCCGGTCCGGGCTTTACGAATCTGCATCGTGGCCGATGCAGCAAGGATCAGACCCGAGAAATCAGCGTGTAAAAACGACCTGTCAGGGTGTTTTTTGCAACGCGGCGCTGATCAACTTTACCAACTCGCCAGCCTCACTTTTATCGAGTGAGCGTGGCACCCAGTTGATTCCGAGGCCTTCGGTTGGGTTGGGGCGCGGGATGATGTGAAAGTGGACGTGAAACACGGCCTGGTGCGCCCCCGGCCCGTTGTTCTCGAGCACGTTGTACTCGGTAACTCCGGTGGCCGCGATGACAGCCCTACAAATGCGCGGCAGCACCCGCCCCAGCGCCGCCGCCGACTCATCGGACAGCTTATCCAATGTAGGGGCCGGCTCCTTGGGAACGACCAGGGTATGACCCCGGGTCAGTGGATTGATATCGAGGAAAGCGAGCACCCGGTCGTCCTCATAGACCTTGTGGCAGGGGATCTGGCCCCCAATGATTTTTCCGAAGATGGTCTCCGCCATGGGCTTCTCCTCGCGCTGGATGAGCTGAAACTGAGCGTCGGGTCCGGTTTATGTTCAAATTCTAGGGCACAGTAGGGGAGCCCGAACCGGAACATGTGCGGACGCCGCACGTCTATTTCGAGTATTCAGGAAACGAGCACCGACGTGTTACAGGTCTTGTTCAGATTCTTTTCACCCTTCAGGCTCATGAAGGATGTGAACCGCGGCTCGAAAGAAGAGCGGATTGCGGCATTTCGCCACAATCGCAGCCTGCGCCGCGAACTGCCGGCCTGCATGTTGAGATGGGCGGCCAGTTGCAGCATCGCGGTCCTGTTGACTGCGTACTTCGAGGCCCTCGGAGGAGGTGCCTCGACTGCGGGAACGCCGAGCATTTTCGTCCTGCTTGCTGCGGCGTGTGCAACCTTCATCGCATGCGGTGTGTGCGTCCTGGCAGTCACCGCATACGTTTATTTCTACCTGTCCCTAGCGCCGCGCTGACTGCCTCGCCGGAAACGCAATGCCCAGTCGCCGCATTTTGCGGTACAGCGTATTGCGTCCGATGCTGAGCTTCGATGCGACGCGGCTGATGTTGCCGTGATGCAGATCGATCTCCCGCAACAGCGCAGCCCGCTCCGCCTTTTCCAGCGGATTCAGTGACTGCGTCTCAGGCGAGACCTCGCGTGAGGGCGTCTCGGCAACCGGCACGCCGATCCCGTAGTCGGATGGCAGGTTGCCGATGTCGAGTCGGTCGCTGGTGCGCATCGCGATCATCCCGCGCATGACGTTGCGCAGTTGCCGGATGTTGCCCGGCCACGAGTGAGCGCACAGAGCCTCAACGAGGTCTTCGCTCAACGTGACCGACGGAGTTGCCGCGACCTCCTGGGCAAAGATGTGGCGGATCAACGCCGCCTTATCCTGCCGTTCACGCAACGGCGGCAGCGGCAGCACCAACCCCTGCAACCGATAGAACAGATCCTCGCGGAACTCCCCGCGTCGGACCTTTTCCTGCAGGCTGCCGCGGATGGCGCAAACCAGCCGCACATCCACTTTGATCGGCGCATCGCACCCGTGAGGCATGACCTCCCGTTCCTCAATCACATGCAGTAGTTGTGATTGCAACTCGAGCGGCAGATCACCGACGTCGTCGAGGAAAAGCATGCCGCCGTTGGCCTGTACGATCCGTCCACGGTCACCGTCGCTCGTGCCCGCACCGCCGCGTCCAAACAGCTCGTTCTGCATGAGCATCTCGGGCAGCGAGCCGCAGTTCACGGCCACAAACGGCTTGTCGGCGCGCTCACTCGCCGAGTGTAGGGCACGCGCAAAAAACTCCTTGCCGGTGCCCGACTCGCCAACCAACAACAGCGGAACATCGCGTGATTCCAGGCGCTTGGCGGCCTGGATGTTGCGCCCCATTGCCGGATCGCCGAGATCCAGCTCATCGAGCACGCTGCGGCTGATCGACGGCGCGCTGCGCTCCTCGTCAGGCGTCAGCTGTTGCTTGCCAGCCTGCAGCCGCTTCGACTGCGGCGCCTGGGCAACCGCGAAGAAACGGCCGCCGTGCCGGGTTTCGTAGATCGGCAGCGCATGGAAGGACTTCTTCTGGCTGCGACCCAACAGCGCCGTCAGCGAGATGTTGAAGACGCGCTCGAGCGGTGCCCCCATCAATTCGCTGGCGCTCTTGCATCCCAACTGGAAGAGGGCGTTGCGATCGAGAGCCGCGATGGTCCCCGCCGCGTCCAAGGCGATGATGCCTTCGCCCCATGTCCCCACCAGCTCCGGGCGGCTGTGGAAGCGCACGACGTGTGCATCGCGGAATTTGTTGAGGAACAGCCGGTTCTCGATCATCTGCGCCGACATGTTCACCAGCACGAGCGTGTGTTGTTGAGCGCGGTCGGATTCGCCGGAGGCATCGAGCACAGCCACCATCTCGCCGCGATGATCGAAGATCGGCGCGGCGCAGCAGGTGAGTCCGGTGTTGCGTGAGAAGAAATGCTGATCCCGGTGGATGATCAGGGGCGCCCGCTCGATGAGGCAGGTGCCCATGCCGTTGGTGCCGCCATGCTCCTCACTCCACACCGCACCGAGCACCAAACCGGTGCGGAATGCGGCATTGCGGAAGCTCAGGTCACCGTAGTAGTCGAGCAGCACCCCATCATGGTCCGTCAGGATGATGGAGTAACCAGAACCGGCAAGCTGGTGGTACAGGTGCGCCATTTCGGCGTCGGCGAACGAGACGAGCTCGAGGTTCGCCTCCTTCCGCTGCAGCCGCTCTTCGCGCGGCAACACGAACGGCTCCCGCTGTGATTGCGGGTCGAGATGGTACTGACTGAGGCAGCGGACCCACGAACGTTTAACGTAGTCCGGTGTCGCTGCCCCGTCCTCGCGGGCAGTGCCCTTCAGGACGGACTGAATGTAACGGGTATGACTTCCAATTGGCTGGAGCATAGCCTCCCCCTCATGTCTGGCGGAGCCCCAGGTGTTCGCAAACGCGACCACCCCCTCCGAGGCAGTATGCCACGTGCGCGGCACAACGCACTCGACCAGCATCGGAATCGATACACCGCACACGGTCAGTGTTCCAAAAAGGACCAATGACCTTGATTGGGGCGGCGCAAACCGCCTTTATATTGATACGGTCGGCTATATGTATAGATTCCCGCGTTGGACTAGCCGAATCGATGCGCGCAGACTTGCGCGCGTCATACGGCACCTATGCCGGACCATCTGGTCAAGTTAAATCTGGAAATCCATCAGCTATGAAAACCAAAGCCGCTATTGCAACCGCCGCGGGCAAGCCCCTGGAGATCGTGACCCTGGATCTCGACGGCCCGAAGGCTGGCGAAGTCCTGATTCAGATCAAAGCCAGCGGCGTTTGCCACACAGACGAATTCACCCGTTCGGGTGCCGACCCGGAAGGGTTGTTCCCTGTCATCCTCGGTCACGAGGGCGCAGGCATCGTTGTTGACGTGGGGCCGGGTGTGACGAGCGTCAAGAAGGGCGATCACGTCATTCCGCTCTATACGCCGGAGTGCCGCCAGTGCAAGTCCTGTACTTCGCACAAGACCAACCTGTGCACCGCGATCCGCGCGACGCAGGGCAAGGGCGTGATGCCGGACGGCACCAGCCGCTTTTCACTCGGCAAGGAAAAGGTCCATCACTACATGGGCTGCTCGACCTTCTCCGAGTTCACCGTGCTCCCGGAAATCGCGGTAGCGAAGATTCGCGAAGACGCCCCGTTCGAGAAGGTGTGTTACATCGGCTGCGGCGTGACCACCGGTATCGGTGCTGTCATCAAGACCGCCAAAGTGGAGGCGGGTGCCAACGTCGTGGTGTTCGGCCTCGGCGGCATCGGCTTGAACGTCATTCAGGGCGCGAAGATGGTCGGTGCCAACAAGATCATCGGCGTCGACATCAATGACAAGCGCAAGGGTATTGCCGAGAAGTTCGGCATGACTCACTTCGTCAATCCGAAGGAAGTCAAAGGAGATCTCGTGCCGTACCTGGTCGAGCTGACCGGCGGCGGCGCGGATTACAGCTTCGAGTGTGTTGGCAACGTGGAACTGATGCGTCAGGCCCTCGAGTGCTGCCACCGCGGCTGGGGCACGTCCGTTATCGTTGGCGTCGCCGGGGCGGGTAAGGAAATCTCCACCCGTCCGTTCCAGTTGGTGACCGGACGCAACTGGAAGGGCACGGCATTCGGCGGCGTTCGCGGCCGTACGGAAGTGCCGGGCATCGTCGACTGGTATATGGACAAGAAGATCAACATCGACGATCTCATCACTCACGTGATGCCGATTGAGAAGATCAACGATGCGTTGGATCTGATGCACAAGGGCGAGTCGATCCGCACGGTCGTCACGTTCTGAAGTTATATTCGAGCACCGCTACCGCTAAAGGAAAAAATCATGGCTGTTAAAATTCATCCTGCCGTCGACAATGGGGTCAAGCCGGGCACCGGCATCTCCGGCGGCACCCTCACGTGCCTGTGCGCGTCCCAACCGGTCACCGTCAGCCTCGGCGGCGACGTGGCCCATAACCACGTCTGTGGCTGCTCCAAGTGTTGGAAGCCGGCCGGCGCCGTGTTCGCGCAGATCGCAGTGATCGGCAAGGACAAGGTCAAGGTCACTGCTAATGAGCAGAAGCTCAAGGTTGTGGACTCCTCGGCCGCCATTCAGCGCCATGCGTGCACCGCCTGTGGCGCCCACATGTACGGTCGCATCGAGAACAAGAACCACCCGTTCTACGGCCTCGATTTCGTGCACACCGAGCTGTCGAAGGAAAGCGGCTGGTCCGCTCCGACGTTTGCAGCGTTCGTATCCTCCATCATCGAGACCGGCTACAAGCCGGAGGGCATGGGCGAGGTGCGCGCGCGCCTGAAGGAACTCAAGCTCGAGCCGTACGATTGTCTGAGCCCGCCGTTGATGGATGCGATTGCAACCCATACAGCCAAGGCTAAAGGCCTTTTGAAGTAAGACTGTTGAAAGAAATGGCATCCGCGGCGCTGAGCTGTCGCGGATGCCGCTTTGCGGTGGAAACCGTGTAAGATTGCCCCTTCATCAGCTCGGGGGGTGTTTGGATTTGAGTGGAGACACTCGCATGCGGAGCAGTCTCCCGGACAACGAGGCCCGCCTGCGCGCGCGCATCGTAGAGCTCGAGCAACTCCTCCAGGCGCGCGACGAATTTCTCTCCATTGCAGCCCACGAGCTGCGCAACCCCATGCATTCCTTGCTGCTGCAGGTGTCAGCGGCACTCCAGTTGGCCCGCCAGCAGGGGGTCGCACCCCTTGTCCGCCGCCTAGAGCGTGTTCAGCACATCGTTGATCGATACGTAAAACGTGCATCCCTGCTGCTCGACGTCGGACGCATGAGCGCCAATCGGATGCATCCACAGCTCGAATCAGTCGACTTCGCCGAAGTGGTCCGCGAGGCCGTCGAATCGTATGCCCCCGAGGCCGTTTTCAACCGATCACCGTTGAGCGTGCATGCTCCAACGAGGTTGGAGGGTCGCTGGGACCGCCTCGCGCTCGAGCAGATCGTCTCCAATCTCATCTCCAATGCCATCAAGTTCGGCGCCGGCGCGTCCATCGATGTGTCGTTGGAAAGCAAACAGGACAACAGCGTGCAGTTTCAAGTTCACGACCGCGGCATCGGAATTGCGGAGGTCGACCAGGAGCGCATCTTCGGCCGCTTCGAGCGGCTGGCCGCGCAACCGGGACACCCGGCCGGCGCCGGGGTGGGATTGTGGCTCGTACGAGGTCTGGTTGAAGCACACGGCGGCACCATTGAAGTCCAGAGCGAGCCCGCGCAGGGGGCGACGTTCACGATCATTCTGCCGCTCGATGCCGGCTCAACCGCGGGTGCGCATCATGACGAAGCCTGACGAGCCGGTTCCGTCGCTTGCACGACTATCGAGCGGCATCAGCGGTCTGGATGACATCCTGCGGGGTGGCTTCCTGGAGGGCGGTGTCTACATCCTGCAGGGCTCGCCGGGTGCCGGTAAGACCGTGCTGGCGAACGAGATCTGTTTCCGACATGCCGCGAACGGCGGCCGGGCCGCGTATATAACGCTGCTGGCGGAGATGCATACACGTTTGCTGCAGCATCTGCGCCCCATGGCCTTCTTTGACGAGTCGGTCATTCCCAAGTCGCTGTACTACGTGAGTGCCTTCAACATCCTGGAAGGCGATGGCCTCAAGGGTCTCATCGACGTGCTGCGCCGGGAGATCAAGGGCCAGAAGGCCGACCTGTTGGTCGTCGATGGCCTGGTTGCGGCGCAGGAGTCGGCCCCCTCCGATCGCGAGTTCAAGAAATTCATCAACGAGCTGCAGGCCCACGCCTCGGTCAGCGGCTGTACGGTGTTGTTGTTGACCAGCGGCCTGCTGCGCCACGTCAGCGCCGAGCACACCATGGTGGACGGCGTCTTCGAGTTGGAAGACCAGCTGTTTGAATTCCGCTCCGAGCGCAGCCTGATCGTGCGCAAGTTCCGCGGCAGCGGTTTCCTGCGCGGCCGGCATTCTTTCCGCATCACCGACGAAGGCGTGAAGTTTTTCCCGCGCGTCGAAGCCGTGTTTGCCTCGGCGAGCCAGGCCGACGTGTTGAGTGATGTGAAGATTTCTGTAGGTGTCGCCGGTATTGACAAGATGTTGCTCGGTGGCCTGCCCGCCGCAACGACCACCGGCCTGATCGGTCCCAGCGGCATCGGCAAGACCACGCTGGGTCTGCACTTCCTGTCGCAAGCCTCCGCCGAGGAGCCCGGCCTGTTGTTCGGTTTCTTCGAGACGCCGGCGCGCCTGTGCCTGAAGGCCCGGCACCTGGGCCTCGAGGTGGGCAAGGCGGTGGATCGGGGCCACGTGGAGCTGTTGTGGCAGCCGCAGCGCGAGAACGTACTGGACGAGTTGGCACATCGCCTGATTGATGCCGTCCGTCGACGCAAGGTCAAGCGACTGTTTATTGACGGGCTGGGTGGCTTTCTCGAATCCGCTACGTCGCCGCAGCGTGTCAGTCGGTTTTTCTCCTGCTTGACGAATGAGCTCCGCGCCCTCGGCGCCACAACCATCTTCACCATGGAAGTGCCCGAGATTACCGGCCCGGTCTCCAGGGTTCCTTCATCCGGGGTGTCGGCCCTGTTGGAAAACCTGGTGTTTCTGCGTTTCGTGGAGCGAGGCTCGATCCTGAATCGCCTCATCTCGGTGCACAAAGTGCGCGACAGCGGCCACGATCCGAGCCTGCGGGAGTTCTACATCACCGATCATGGCTTGCAGGTGGGCGAGGCATTTGCGGGAGTCGAGGGCGTGACCACCGGGGTCGCGCGCGAGCCCGCAAGTGCGGCTGCCGGCACTCCACCTGCAGTTCCCAACACCTGACGCACGGACGGGCATCCAGCCGTGCAAACCATTCTCGTTGTCGATGATGAGCTAGGAGCCATCGAAGTCGTCGCAACGGCGCTGGAGGACGAGGGATTCCGCGTGTTGAGCGCGGCCAACGGCCGCCATGGGCTCGAGAAGTTGACCGAAGGTCAGGTGGACCTCGCCGTCATCGACTTCATGATGCCGCTGGTCGATGGAGCGGCCCTGGGCCAGGAAATGAAGGCCCATCCCGTCTACAAGAACATTCCCATCATCATGATGAGCGCCGTCGGCGAGTCCGTGGTACGGGAACGCTTCGATGGCTACACGGCGTTCCTGCGCAAACCCTTCCGTATCTCTGCTCTAATAGATACCGTACGGCGAGTTCTCGCCTAACCGGAGTTTCTATCATGCGGGGTTGGCTGTTCGGCCTGATGGTGTTGGCCAGTCAGTGGACATTGGCTGCGGAAAGCCCTGCGGTGCGCGAAGGCGACTTCGTCATCCGCAACTTCAAGTTCAGATCGGGTGAGACCCTGCCCGAGGTCCGCATCCACTATCACGCCTATGGCACCCCGGGAAAGGACAACACCGTGCTGATTGTTCACGGCACCGGCGGCTCCGGCGGGAGTCTCATCCGCCCCGAGTTCTCCGGCGAGCTGTTCGGACCGGGCCAGCCTCTGGACGCCAAGCGTTATTTCATCGTGTTGCCGGATGCGTTGGGGCATGGAAAGTCCAGCAAGCCGAGCGACGGCCTGCATGCGAAATTTCCCCGCTATGGCTACAACGACATGGTGGAGACGGAGTATCGCCTGCTGACCGAGGGTTTCGGCGTCAAGCACGCGCGCCTGATCATGGGAACCTCGATGGGCTGCATGCACACCTGGCTGTGGGGTGAGCAACACGTCGAGTTCATGGACGCCCTCATGCCGCTCGCCTGCCTGCCCACCCAGGTTTCCGGTCGCAATCGCGTCTGGCGCAAGCTCGTGAGCGATGCCATTCGTAACGATCCCACCTGGAATGGCGGGGAGTACAAAACCCAGCCGCCCGCATTGCGCACAGCAGTCGAGATGTTGTGGTTAGCCGGCAGCAACCCGGTGCTGCGTCAGAAGGAAGCGCCTACGCTCGCGAAAGCGGACGAGGTGATCAACGCTTACGTTGCGAACAACCTGCCGCATGACGATGCCAACGACATTCTGTATCAAATGGAAGCGTCGTATGACTACGACCCGGGTCCGGGCCTCGAGAAGATCCGCGCACCGTTGTTCGCGGTCAACTCGGCGGACGACCTGATCAATCCGCCGGAGCTGGGTATCCTGGAGAAGGAGATCAAGCGCGTGCCCCATGGCAAGGCGGTGGTGATTCCCTACAGCGACCAGACCCGCGGACACGGGTCTCACACGATCGCTGTACTGTGGAAACAGTATCTCCAGGAGCTGTTACGGAGTTCCGATCACGGTGCCTGAACCGCATCGATACGGTAAGCCGTAAAGACGTTGCTCGTCGCATTGTAGCGCCCGACCGCCACCAGCTTCAGGAAGACGTTGCCGCTGCCGTTCAACACCGTGTTGATGTCGTTGACGAAATCCCCAAAGCTGTGGAACACCGCCAGGCCGGTCGTGGAGGTCGGATTGCCGATGGTGAACTGACCGGTCAACGTCGGGCTCGTGTTCGGCACGATGGTGACATTGCTCGGCAGGGTGGTCAGGTCGATCGTGTTGTGCGAGTTGTTGATATACAGGGGACCTGACTGCACGAGCGGGTTTCTCGCAAAGGCGCCGCCGGCGATGTTCACCACCAGGCCGTTGGCATCCTTCGTGACGAAGGGCGTCACCGTCCCGGCGCTCACCCATTCCACAGTCATCACCTGGTCGGTGCCGGATGCGTCGGTGGCGCTGTCGGCAATGAAATCAGGCGGTGCCATGCCGAAGGGCGTGATCAGGCCGGTGAAGCGGAACAGGTTGCCCGTGCTGTTGGTCAGCGAGCTCGTATCCACGCCGCTCGTGCTGATTGCATAGGCGTTGGGATTCGAATTGGTGCCGGTGAAGCTGAGTGATGTCGGTATCGCACCGCCCAGAGACAGCAGTTGTGAGGTGAGTCCGCCGCTCGCGGCGGCACTCAGAACACCCCAGCCGGTAGTGGGAGTCAGACGCACGAGGCCGCTGGCAGCCGTCCAGGTGGGCAGGCCGTTCGCATCGAGTACCGGATTGTTGCTGGAATCGGTGACGGCAAGCGCCTCGATATCCACCTGTTGTCCGACCGAAATGTAGTCCGTGGTGACATTGGTCAATTCCGGATGGCCATCTACGTTGACCAGGGTGTCAGGGCCGATCGTCATGGTGAGATCGTCCTGGAACGAGAGGGTCACCCCGGTGGCCACGCTGAAATTGCGCGCCTCGACTTCTGCACCTGTTATGTGCAGGGTGTTGCCGCTACGTGAGGACACCGTGCCCGTGATGCGATCCGTGAGCACGTTCTCGACCGAGACACCGGCAAAAACCTGCGTGGCCACGAAGTTGGGCTTGATGTTGTTCAGGTCGCCGAGCGTGCCGTAAGCCTCCACGATCGTGTTGATCTGCAGCTTGTTGACCTGTGCCAGTCCGGCCGTACCCTGGTAAATGGTGCCGTTGATGTTGTACACCGTGCTGTCGTTGGTCTGGATCTCGATGGCACCGGACGGGCTTCCCTGGGTGTCGAAGAACGACCGGGCGTTCATGGTGAAGTTGTTGTTGTTCTGGGTGTCCGTGGTCACATAGACGCCGCGGGCGCGCAGCTGCTGCGTGTAGTTCGGTACCGTGCTTGCGCTGAGGAAGGGGCGCGTGACCACCTGGAGCCCGGCAGCCGTGTCATTGACGACTGTTGCCGCACTCAAGTCAAAATTGAAGTCGAGCGGGGTGGAGACGCCGTGCTTGATGACGAGCGGATGGTTCGGGTCGAACTTCACCGTGTAGGTAACGGAGGTGGCGGCTGCGCCCGTCCCGGTCGTATCCACCGGAGTCGCTGCCACCGAATGGCCATTCACGTTCATGTAGAGCAGGGCGCCGGCGGGCTGGTAGACCGTGCCGGCGTAGTTCACCGTGATGGAGGCGGAGGTATAGGTGCCTTCCAGGATCGCTGGGGCCCCGAACACTTCGCCGAGCTCGCCCAGCTTCACGAAGTCCACCACCTGCGGTTGCAGCAGCGGGTAGACCGGAGTGTTGTCGTTCCGGGTCAGCAGGATCTGGTCGATTTCGACCAGGTAGGACGTGAACGGTCCGGGGGTGACCGAAAACGTGATGAGCGGGGTGCCGTAGGTGAAGTTGTCATTGCCGCAGCTGCTGAGGGCGAGGATTGCGGCGGCGCCAACGAATGCGGCGCGTAATACCGAGAGCGCGCCGGAAATGGCGCGACCGGACGAAAATGGCATCAAGAGGTCTCCCTTCTTCAGTAAGGCCGGGGGGCGCATATTGCCCGGAATCGGACGATTAGAGGTCTTATTCGCCGATCGGTTCAGCGCGATTATAGTAAAAGCAGCCGGCGGTTGCGCCCGGATGGGCGCTTCAGTTGATTGTAAGCGAGTAGCCGGCCGAAAGCCCGGCGCGCAGGTCCAGCGGGTTCGGGTAGGTCTCCCGGACCACGGTGCTCTGCGGATTGCTCGTATTCCAAACGCGCACTGACACGTAGTACAGCCCGTCAGCAAACTGTCCGACCCCCGAGCCGCCGCCCGGCAGGCCTGAAATCGTCAAGGTGGCGTTGGCGGTCTGTGTCAGGACGGAGTCGATCGTAGCCGTCTGCACAATGGCGCCGTTGTGACTGAATATCAGCTGGCCTTTGTTGTATTTCGTCGATGAAGCTTTGCCGATTGTAACCGTGGTCGTATTCAGCGTCGCTCCCGAGGCTGCGGCCAGCGCGGGGACGGCGATAGCAGTGGTAGTCGTAGAGCCCGACTTCCCTGTCACGGTGGTCGTCAGCGCGCCGTCAGCGAACAGGGGCGCAGTTCCGGCAACCCGATAAGTCGATGCACCTTCCGCTGCGTCGGCCGCATTTACCTGAACAGCGCCGGATGAATAGGTACCGTAGTCGAGAGTCCCGAGGGACTCGGCCACATCCGCATTGAAGGTTCGGGTGAAGGGGTCGATGGGCTGTGAGTCGATGAGGTAGGGCACCTCACTCGAACCTGGAAGCGTCTGGTAGAACCCGACCAGCGCGCCGGCGGGGAGGGGGTTGGTGGCGTTGAGATTGACCTTGAAGGTCGATGCGGCGCGCGGCGTCAGCGTTCCGATGTTCGTCGGTGTGACGGAAGTGGGGTCTCCAGTGGAGGGTGTGACGCCTTTTACGATGATCGTGGCGATTCCGGGGCCGTGAACGACGAGGTCATAGCTCGTGGAGGACGAGGAGCTCGTGGACAGCGGGTAAATGGTGAATGTGCCGTCCACGTTCACTGGCGCGCTGTTCACCGCGATGTGGCGCGTTCCATCTGTGCTGACTGACTCTGCGGTGACCTGGATGTTGAGATAGGAGCTGGTGCTCGGGCTGGTGACGCCCGTCAGGCTCGAAACATCCAGGGTGCCGGAGATCGCTCCGGATGCACTCTGGTCGTAGGCGGTGATGTGCGGATTCAACAGCATTCCGGCTGTGTCGCTGTAGGTGAACGGAACCAGGTCCTTGGAGCCGTCGACATTGATGGCGAGCTTGAAGGTTGCAGCCTGCGTTACGCCGGTGTTCGTGTTCGTTGTCGATGTGTTCGAGGTATTCGAGGTGTTGGACGTGTTCGACGTGCTCAACGGGAGGCCCGTTGTCGGGTCGGTCTCGGTCGAGGTCGGCAGGCCTGTGTTCGGATCGATCGTGTTGCTGGTGTTGCTGGTGTTGTCGGTGCTCGTATTCGTATTGGAGGTCGCTGCAAAGACGTTGCTGGTGTCGCCCTTAACCTGAACGGACGTGGTAACACCGAGACCCTTGTCGGGGTTCAGCAGCTCCAACGGCACCTGATGCGCTGTGTTATCGCTGTCGGTGTAGTCGGCTTCGGAGTTGTACTTTGCGCCCAGCGCGGATGCCGAGCTGACCAAGGTGGTGGTGGAGTCGACGGGAATCAGCCGGACCTGCGCATAGGTTCCGACGGGAACGTTCAGACCCGTGGTCAGCGAGCTCAAAGTGCCGTCGAGAGACGTCGACAGGTCGACGGTCACCGGTGTGGTCAGCGGAAACTTCT
>Ga0268265_10002694_pt1 | contig 13159 bp, 12 predicted proteins | sample KBSSwiS52_FD_190355 | JGI IMG/M metagenome (GOLD analysis project Ga0268265, IMG submission 190355) | Switchgrass rhizosphere microbial communities from Kellogg Biological Station, Michigan, USA - KBS Switchgrass S5-2 (SPAdes) (version 2) | ecosystem: Host-associated > Plants > Roots >... | reverse complement strand
CGCGATCGCGGTCGGCGTCGGCGTCGGCCGCGTCGTGCCCGAGCTCGCGGGCACGAAGGAAACCTGGCCTTACGTCATCACCGGGATCGCCTTCGCCCTCTACGGCGTCGTCTTGATCGCCTACGGTACGCTCCGTGCCCGCGAGCTGGAGCGCAAGCTGGGCGGCCGCCACGAGATCGACGCCTCGGACTCGATGCTGCTCGTGCTGACCGGCTTCGGCGTCCTCCTCGGGCTCGCCAGCATCGCGCTGATCGCGATCGAGTGAGGTCCCTACTCGCTCACCCCAGCGGCCTGACTCAGTCGTGCAGCTGGGGCGCGAAGGAGATGCCGACGATCACGCCCTCGAGCGTCTGCAGCCGCGCCACCGTTTGCCCCCACGGCTCCTCGCGCGCCTCGTGCAGGAGCTCGTAGCCGGCCGCCGCCAGCTCCCGCGCCGCGGCGTCGACCGCCGCCGGGTCAGCGACCTCGAACTCGACGCTCGCCTGCGGGACCGGCCGACCCTGCGGCCAGTCGTCCTCGCCGAAGCAGGCCCGCGCCGCCGCTGCCAGCGGCCAGACGCCGAAGTGGCGACTGCCGTCGATCTTTTCGCTGTGCAGGTAGCCGTCGTCCTCGCCCTCGAGCGGCAGGCCGAGCGCCTCGAGGTAAAGCCCGTGGCTCGCCTCGGGCTCGGGGGTGATCACTGCGAAGCTGGCGATGAATTGGACGTCCACGCCGTCCCTCCCTTCGGTCGATTTCTCGCCCGACCCTACGCCGGCGCCGACTCGCCGCCTAGGAAGAAACGGACATCAGCGCGTGCGGCGTAGCGCCGGCGAGCTCGCGCACGTCGGCGGCCATGTGCGCCTCGTCGTAGTAGCCGTGTTCGGCTGCGGTGCGAGCCCAGCTCTCCTCCCGCCCCGCCTTCAGCAGCCGCTGCATGCGCCCGATCCGCGCCATCCGCTTCGGGCTGTGGCCGGTCGCCGCCAGCACCCGGCGCCGGAGCTGGCGCTCGCTGTAGCCGACCTCGCGGGCGAGCGTGCGGACGTCGGCACTGACGGAGCTCGCCCCGGCAAGCGGGTCGGGCGGCTGCGCCTCACGGGCCAGGCGCAACAGATCGCGCTCCTTCGCGAGATCGGCTAGCGGCACCCGCAGACCGGTCAGCTCGTCGGCCGGGACCCCGAACAGCGCCGGGAAGCCGCCCGGGTGGAACCGCAGCCCTTCGTAGACGACGCCGGGCTCGAGTCGGTCGACCTCGTGCCCGCTGAACGACCCGATCGCGTCGCCGTGGATGATGTCCATGCATCCGTCGGGAACGATCCGCAGGTCGAACGGCCGCTCGGCCCTGATCCGCCAGCTGACCGCAACCCAGGGACGCAGCGGCGCCGGCGGCAGGCGCTCCTCGTACCGCACTCCCGGGCCGCCGAGGAAGACGACATGGGTGCGCGGCGACCGATCCATCATGCGGCTGAATGGAGTCGAACCATCACGGGTGTTGCCACCCACAAGGCCCTCAACCTTGCGCGTCTACCAGTTCCGCCACAGCCGCAGAGCCACAGATCTTATTGGAGGGCGTGATCGATGAACGGCCCGAGCAGCTCGGCGACCCGCTCGGCGGTCTGGTGGGGGTTCTCGCTCGGGGTGGTGATGTAGCTGATCGCAAGGCGGACGAGGGCCTCGGCGAGGAGGGCGACGTCGGCTCTGGCGGCCTGCGGCCAGCCCTGCTCGATCACCGCCGAGAGGCGGGTCGTCGCCCAGAGGACGACCGGCCGGCCCTCGGTGGTGACGAACGGCAGCAGACCCTGGGTGCCGTCGTCGCTGAGCATGATCCGGACCAGCGGGTCCTCGCCGGCGCTGCGGAGGAAGAGCTCTAGGGCGGCGCCGATCGCGGCGCGGGGGTCGTCGGTGTGGGCGAGGACGGCGGCCTCGACCTCGGCCAGGAACCGCTCGCCCTCATGGAGGATCAGCGCCAGGCCGAACTCGTGGCGGTTGCCGAACTCCTTGTAGAGGGTCTGGCGGGAGACGCCGGCAGCGGCAGCGATGTCGGCCATCGTGATGTCGGACCAGGGGCGCTCGGCGAGCTGGTCGCGGGCGGCGTCGAAGAAGGTCTGCCGCAGCAGCTCACGGGCCGCCTCCGGATAGGGGGTGCGGGCCGAGGTTGCGGGAGTGCGTGAGGGGGACGCCACGGCCCCAATCGTCGCACCGGCCGCGGTCAATCGCCCTCGTCGGGCTCGAAGTCGACCTTGTCGCGGACGCCGCAGTCGGGGCAGGGCCAGTCGTCCGGCACCTCGCTCCAAGGCGTGCCCGCCGGGAACCCCTCGCGCGGGTTCCCGACCTCCTCGTCGTAGACGTAGCCGCAGGCGGGGCAGCGGAAGCGGCTCACGCGTATCGCTCCAAGATCCGCTCCCGCGTGCGGGGATGGATGTTGGCCCGCGTCACCTCGCCGCCGTAGTGGGCGAGCAGGCGCCGGTCCATCACCCGCCGCCAGAGCGGCGGGCACCAGGCGAGGACGATCATCCCCGCGTACCCGGTCGGCAGCTGCGGCGCCTCTTCGACGTGGCGCAGCGCCTGGTAGCGGCGGGTCGGATTGGCGTGGTGGTCGGAGTGGCGCTGCAGGTGGTAGAGCAGCACGTTGGAGGCGACGTTGTTGCTGTTCCAGCTGTGTTCGGGACGGCAGCGCTCGTAGCGGCCGTCCTCCTTGCGCTCCCGCAGCAGCCCGTAGTGCTCGAGGTAGTTGACGACCTCGAGCAGCGAGAAGCCGATCACCGCCTGCAGGACCAGGAACGGGAGGACGATCGGGCCGAAGGCGACGGCGAGGGCGGCGAAGAGGACGACGGTCATCGCCCAGGCGCCGAGGATGTCGTTGCGCAGCGTCCAGTGGCCGGTCCCGACCCGGTCGAGCCGGGCAGCCTCGATCCCCCAGGCCGAGCGCAGGCTGCCGGCGACGGTGCGCGGCAGGAAGGTCCAGAAGCTCTCCCCCAGCCGCGAGCTGGCCGGGTCCTCCGGCGTCGCCACCCGCACGTGGTGGCCGCGGTTGTGCTCGATGAAGAAATGGCCGTAGCCGGTCTGGGCGAGGGCGACGCGGCTCAGCCACTTCTCGCTCGACGCGCGCTTGTGGCCGAGCTCGTGGGCGGTGTTGATCGCGATCCCGCCGACCACGCCCATGGTCAGCGCCAGCCCGATCGATTCGAGCAACGAAAGGTCGCTGCTCCCCCACATCGCGCAGGCGAGGACGAGGCCGGCGTACTGGATCGGGATGAAGAGGTAGGTGCACCAGCGGTAGTAGCGGTCCTGCTCGAGGAACTTGAGGACGCTGTCGGGCGGGTTCGAGTCGTCGAGCCCGACGACGATGTCGAGGATCGGGAAGGCGACGAAGACCAGGGCCGGACCGAGGAACCAGAAGCCGCCGAAGCCGGTCAGCTCGACCAGCGCCCAGCCGAAGAACGGCGCCAGCGGGACGATGATCCCGAGCAGCCAGGCGTAGCGCTTCGGGTCGCTCCAGGTCGCCGGATTGACCTCGACGTCGTGGTGGTGGTGATGGTGATGCTCGTGCGGGTGTTCGACATGAGCCTCCACGGCTCTCCTCCTTGTCAGAGTCGGGAAGAACGTCTGCAAGGTTTACACAGATCTAGAATTTGTCAACTACGGTTACATGCCAAGCGCCAGTGTCCGGAGCCGCGGCACGAAAAAACCGCCCCGCGGGCGGCTTTCTAGAAGCGGGATCGGCGAGCGCCGTTAAATCTTCAGCAGCAGGAACGTGTTCAGAACGAAGAGGATGGCGAAGAAGACGGTCGCCCGGTCCAGGTTGCGCTCGACCATCGAGCCGCCGCCGATCGAGCTGCCGCCACCACCGATGCCGAAGGCGCCGGAGAGGCCGGCATCTTTGCCCGAGTGGAGCAGGATCAGGAACACCAGCACGACGCTGATGATGATCTGGATAACGCTGAAGAACGTGTACATCGCCCGCGAAGTCTAGCTGCGCTCGACCTTTTCAAGCTCGGCGACCGGATCGGCGCCGTTTCCATCGCCGTTGTGGTGACCGTTGGCCTCGGCGCCGACCTTCGCCCCTCCCCCGTTCTGCGCCCGTTCGAGCTCGTCGAGCATCTCGACCGCCTCCTTGCGCAGCTCGGCGTCGAGCAGGGCGTAGTCCTCGTCGGACAGCTTGCCGGCGGCGTGGTCGAGCTCGGCGTCGCGGATCTCGCGGTATTTGGCTTCCTTCAGGGCGTCCGTCTCGGTCCGCACCAGGGCGCCCTTGCGGCGACCGCGGCTCGGCCAGATCGCGATCAGCGCCCCGGCCAGGGCGATCAGCCCGCCAATCCACATCCAGGTGACGAGCGGGTTGATGATGACCTTGAACTGGGTCGGCGCACCTTCTTTGACATAGCTGGCGGCGATCTGTTTGGCGGTCAGTTCCTGCAGCCGTTCGATCTGTGCCAAGGCATCGTCCTGCAGCGCCGGGTTGGCGCGAGCGGCGATCATCAGCGCCCTCACGTCTTTGCACGATTTCGGGGTCCCCGGCACTGCTTCGATGCATTTTTCGAAGCCTTCTTCCGCCGTTTTCGCCTTCCGCTGCAGGCCGACGATGTTGGGCTGGTTGGCGGTCCAGAAATCGTGGCCGAAGCCGGCCTTCAAGCCGATTTCGCTGTCGGCTTCGCCGTCGAAGTAGTCGACGATCCCGCCGACCCCTTCGCGGCCGGTCGGCCGGTAGTAGTTGCGCATCGGTTCGACGGTGAATTCCTTGCCGCCTTCGACGACGCGGAGGACCGCGCCGATCGAGAGCCGCAGCCCGTCGACCTCGGCCGTCGGCCGCACATACGTCACTTTCCGTCCGTCGATCACCGTGCTTTCGCCCGGCTTCAGTTCGACGTTGCGGTTGGTCTGGAAGCTCGAGGAGGCGGCGATGCCGATCAGCAGCACGGCGACGCCGACGTGGACGATGTAGCCGCCGTAGCGCCGCCGGTTGCGTCCGACGATCCCGGCCAGCGCTTTGCCCATCGGCTCGCCGGTCAGCCGTTTGCGGCCCGCGGCGCCGTTCCAGAACTCCTGCCCGATGCCGACGATCGCGAAGGTGGCGAAGGCGAAGAGCGCCAGCGCCCAGGGCTTGTTCCCGGCATCGGTGAAGAGCGCCAGCGCCACGGTGACGATCGCCATCGCCGCCAGCGGCACCCGGAAGGCCCGCCGGGCCGTCGACCAGCTGACCCGGCGCCAGGCGAGCAGCGGCCCGATCCCGGTGAACAGCACCAGCAGAATCGCCAGCGGCGTCGTGTAGCGGTCGAACCAAGGCGCCGCCAGGGAGGACTTGGAGCCGGTGAAGAGTTCGGAGATCAGCGGGAAGAAGGTGCCCCAGGCGATCACCAGGGTGAGCCCGACCAGCAGCAGGTTGTTGACCAGGAAGACCGCCTCGCGAGAGATCAGCGAGTCGATCCGCTTCGGCGTTCGCAGTTCGTCGAGCCGCGAGATGATCAGCGCGGTCGAGCCGAGCACGACGACGCCGATCAGGCCGAGGATGTAAGGGCCGACGGTGCTGTCGCCGAAAGCATGGATCGACTGCAGGACGCCGGAGCGAACCAGGAAGGTCCCGAGCAGCGCCATCGAGAAGCTGGCGACGACCAGGGTCGCGTTCCAGACCTTTAGCATCCCCCGCTTCTCCTGGACCATGATCGAGTGCAGGAAGGCGGTGCAGAGCAGCCACGGCATCAGCGCCGCGTTCTCGACCGGGTCCCAGGCCCAGTAGCCGCCCCAACCGAGCTCGGTGTAGGACCAGCGGGCGCCGAGCAGCAGGCCGAAGCCGAGGAAGGTCCAGGCGATCAGCGCGAACTTGCGGGTGGCGCGGATCCACTCGGCGTCGACCCGGCGGGTGACAAGGGCGCCGATCGCGAAGGCGAAGGGGATCGTCAGCGCCACGTAGCCCGAGTAGAGCATCGGCGGGTGGATCATCATGCTCGGGTGCTGCAGCAGCGGGTTCAGCCCGATCCCGTCCGAGGGTGCCGGGTTGAGCTTGGCGAAGGGGTCGACGCCGGGCGCGAACAGCATCAGCCCGGTGAAGAACGCGGCGATCCCCATCATCACCCCGGTCGCCCAGGGGACCAGCTGGCGCAGCTTGTTGCGGGTGAAGAAGAGGGCGGCACTGGAGAAGATCGCCAGCACCAAGGCCCAGAGCAGCAGCGAGCCTTCCTGGCTCGACCACATCGCCGCCACCTTGTAGAAGGTCGGCGTCTCCAGCGAGGAGTGTTCCTGGACGATTTTGAACGAGAAGTTGTCCGCCAGGAACTCGATCTCGATGATTGCCACGCAAGCGGTGACGAGGGCGGCGAAGAGGTAGACGATCCGGCGCGAGAGGACGAGCTTGCGCTCGTCGCGGCGCCAAACGAGAGCGACGACTCCAGCGGTTACGGCAGCGAGAAACGCCAGCGCCAGCAGGACGCTGCCGAGGCTAGCCATTGCTTTGGGTCGTGAACTTCGAGGGGCACTTGGTGATCAGAGTTTCCGGTTCGCCGACGAAGGTGCCCCCCTTCAGGCTGCCGGTTAGGACGATCTCACGACCGCCGCGGAACGGATCCGGGACGGTGCCGCTGTAGCTGACCGGCAGCTCTTCGCCGCCGCCGGTGCGGTCGACGACCATGAACGAGATGCCTTCTTTGCCGTTGTCGACGATCGAGCCCTTGACGACACGGCCGGTCATGTCGTAGGTCGTGCCCGGCGAGGCCGTGAGGATCTGCGAGGGCTCCTTCGCCTCGGTCGAAGCCGAGAACGAGGTGTAGATAAGGGCGACGGCGAGCAGCACGGCGGTGCTCAGCGCGACGACGAGGCGGATCTTCCGCTTGCGGCTCGGGTCCACGAGCGGCAATTATCGCAGCCTAGAATGCTCGGCGATGGCCGCCGTCTCCGACGACCCAGTCCTGCTGATCACCGGCGCCAGCAGTGGCATCGGCGCCGCAACCGCGCGGGCCGCGGCCGAGCGCTACCGGCTGGTGCTGGCCGGGCGGCGGATCAAGCCGCTTGACGTGGTCTCGGGCGAACTGGGCGGCACCGCACGGGCCCTGCCGGTGCGCTGTGACGTCAGCGAGTGGGACCAGGTCGAGGCGATGGTCGGGCAGGCGCTGGAGCAGTTCGGCCGCATCGACGCGGTCTTCGCCAACGCCGGTTTTGGCGCCAAACGGGGCTTCCTCGAGGAGTCGGTCGAGCACTGGCGCTCGATGGTCCTGACCAACGTGCTGGGACCGGCGCTGACGATCCGCGCCACCCTCCCCCACCTGCTCGAGCGCGGCAGCGGCCACTACCTGATCACCAGCTCGGTCGCCGGCCGGATGACGCTGCCGGGTTCGCTCTACTCGGCGACCAAGTGGGCGGCGACGGCGATCGGCCAGAACCTCCGCGCCGAGCTGCGCCAGATCCACGACAACCGGACGATCCGGGTCAGCGTGATCGAGCCGGGAATGGTCGACACGCCCTTCTTCGACAACCGCCCCGGCGAGTGGGCGCTGCAGGACGAGGACGTCGCCCGGGCGGCGATGTATGCGCTCGAGCAGCCGCCGCACGTCGACGTTGCCGAGGTCCTGGTGCTGCCGACCAGCCAGGGCTGAGCCGACCGTGCGCGAGACCAAGGCCGACCTGGAGCGCCTGCAGGAGCTGCTCGACGCGAGCTACGCCAGCGCCGGCCCCCACCTGCTGCGGATCCACACTCCGGAGCGGCGCCTCGACGCGGCCGGTGTCGCCGCCGAGCTGACCGGGATGCGGCTGCTGGCGCTGGCCACCGTCAGCGCCGCCGGCAAGCCGGTCGTCGGCCCGGTCGACGGGATCTTCCTCCACGGCAGCTTTCACTTCGGCTCCTCGCCCGACTCGACTCGAGCCCGCCACATCGCCCGCAGTCCCGCCGTCAGCGCCACCCACCTGCCGGGCGAGGAGCTGGCGGTCAGCGTCCACGGCCGAGCGCTGCCGGTCGACGTCAACGCCCCCGAAGGCGCCGAGCTGCGCGAGGTCCTGCTCGAGATCTACGTCCCGCGCTACGGCGAGGAGTGGGCGGAGATGCTCGAGTCGGGGGCGACCTACTGGCGGATCGACCCCGAGCGGATCTTCGCCTTCCACATGCCGGCGGAGTAGTTGGCCCGCATTTGTTCGCTATAGCCGAACAAATGCGGCCCACTCAGAGCAGGGCGCGCACCACGCGCCAGTAGGCGCGCAGCGCCAGCCGCACCGGCCCCGAGCGCGCCGCGGCGGCGATGAACGGCGAGTCGAGGTCCGGGGTCAGCCAGGAGGCGAACTCGGCGGCGCCGACCGTGCGCTCGCGCTGGATCCGCCGCCGCTCGCGCAGCAACTGCGGCAGCCAGCGCAGGGCTTCGGCGTTGGCGGCCAGCTTCTGGGCGCCCCAGCCAGCGCGCGAGGAGACGAGGAGCAGTGCCAGCTCGGTCGCCAGCAGGGCCGGCGCCAGCAGGACCAGAAGCGCCGTCGGGTAGGAACGAACGAGGAAGGCGAGCCGGTTGCGCTCGAGCCAGCGCCACTTGTGGCCGGCGCTGGCGCCGAACTCGTAGTCGTGCTCGACCACCGCCCGCGGCTCGATCCCGACCGTCCCGCCCGCCAGCCGCAGCCGGATCGAGAGGTCGACGTCCTCGTGGTACATGAAGAAGCGCTCGGCGAAGCCGCCGACCCGGCGCCAGGTCGACAACGGGATCGCCAGGCAGGCGCCGGAGAGGACCGGCACCGCGGCCGGCTCGCTCGGCGCGGCGGCGATCGGTTCGCCGTGGCGCCCCGCCCAGACGATGCCGGTGAAGTGGACCGGGTTGCCCGCCGAGTTAATCTCCGTCCCCCCTGCCTCGGCGACCAGCGCCTGCCAGGCGGCCCAGCCGCGACCCTCACGCCAGGGGAGGCGTATCGCCTCGCCCCAGCCGGGCAGCGGCGCCGCGTCGGGGTTGAGGATCACGAGCAGGTCGCCGCTCGCCGCGGCAGCGCCGGCGTTGCAGCCACCGGAGAAGCCGGTGTTGCGACCCATCCGCACCAGCTTCGCCGCCGGCGCCAGCTCGCGGACCACCGCGGCCGAGTCGTCGGGCGAGTCGTTGTCGACGACGATCAGCTCGTCGCCCTCTCCCAACTCGGCCAGCAGCGCGGGCAACGTCCGCCCCAGCTCGGCGCGGGAGTTCCAGGCAACGATGAGGACCGAGAGCGAAGGGTGCACCGGCGCGGAGGCTAGTGAGCCATCCGCGCCGGTGCGAGCACTGCGATCAGCGGAGCGCCGCTATTTGTTGCCCTGTTTCCCTTTCGAGTTGCCGCCGCCACACTTGTCGATCCGCAGCGGGAACTGGTTGTCCTTCACCTTCTTGCCGTTCTGGCCCTTCAGGTTGAGGATCGCCTGCTGCGGCGATTTGCAGAGGTTTTCCGAGTTCTCGATGAGACTCTTTTTGCCCCCCTGCATATTGAGGATGAACTTCGACACCGGCACGTCCGGCACTTCGGGGAACACCGTCTTCAGCCCGCCGTGTTTGGAGCTGATCACTCCGCGGAGCTGGATGTTCACCTGGCCGCGCAGGTCAGCGACGAGGTTCGGCAACGTGTTGTTGGAGGACACCAGGTAGACCGGGCCTTCCAACTTCCTGCTGATCAGCGGCGATTTCGCCGAGGCGTGGCCGTAGACCGCGCCTTTCGGGCACTGCTTCGCCGCCAGCTCAACCCGGGTGCACACCGTGCGGATGTGGCTCTGGTCGAGGAACAGCGAGTGCGGCAGGTTGAGCGCCGTGCGAGCGAGGTTGGCGTCGCCGTTGCGGGCTTCGAGGATCGCCCTTATCCGAGTGTTCTTCGCCCGGGTGGTCGGTCCGTAGATCCGCACATGCAACTTCGGCTGGAAAGCCAGTTTGTTGCATCCCGTCGCCTGGTAGGGCGAGGTGACGTTGTACGAGCTGAACTGGGCCGGATTGGCCGGGTTGCCGCCGCCACCGTTGATCACCCCGGCGGTCGCTCCTTTAGCGCAGTCCGTCGGGTTGAGCATGAATTTGCTGCGGTCGACGTTGACGTCAATCGAGCGGATGTCGAGCTTGACCCCGCCGAAAACGTCGGGGATCGCGTCGGAGACTGCGTTGACTTGGGCAGTACTCGGGTTGACGTTGAGCGCCACCCGGACGACGACGGTGCCGAGGTCGAACGGGCCGGCCACCGCCGGCGTGATCACGACAAGCGACAGCGGTGCACCCTTGTACGGACCGGCGAGGAAGACCTTGCCGGAGATCGTGAAGGGGTGGCTGCCGGTACCGGCAGTGGTCGTTGCGGTGCCGAGCAGGCTATTCGGGCCGCAGCTGTACTCCGCCTGCGTCGCCTTACCGCCCCTCTGCGCAGCAGAGGCGATGTCCGTCTCCGAGCAGTAGGGGATGCCGGCGAGTTTGGCCGTCAGACCCTTGGGCAGCGTCACGTTGACGACTTTCAGCTCCTGTTCACCGTCGGCGCGGGCGATGTTGACTCGGAACGGGCTGTACTTGGCCGCCTTGGCGCTGTCGGATTTGGCGGTGTAGCCCGGAGCGAACTTCCGCGCTCCCAGCGAGGTCGGGCAGCTGCCGCCGCCGGGGACGCTGCTGAGCGCGAACGTCGAGCTAACGCCGACGTTTTCGCCAGGACGCGCCCACGGTTCCATTTTTCCGGTGGTCTCCGCCGTAGAACAGGTCGGCGGGCTGGTCAGCACGTCTTTGCCGTTGAAGTGGATCCGGACGAACCTGAACGGCACCTGCGGCAAGCCGGCGGGCAGTTTGCCGGCGAGTTCGCCGATCTCCTGTTCGTAGAAGGTCGTCGTCAACTGGCCGGTGACCGGGTTGGCAGCGGCGTTGCCGACAAGGCGAACGGCGATGCCCAGACTTTCGTCCTTCGCTTCGACCAAGATCCGGAACTGTTCGCCCGAAGCTGGGTTCATGCTCTTCTGTTCCCCGATGTAGACGTTGCCTTTCAGCACCGACGAGAGCGGTGGCGAGTCGACTTCGGCGCTGCCGATGATCGAGCCCGCTGGGCATTCGTTGCTGTAGACCCGCTGGCCCTTCTTGAACTGGGCGTCGGTGCAGGCGACCAGGCCATTGGCGCCGGAGGGGTTTAGCCCCATGCCTTCGGGCAGGGTCACAACCGCCTTGCGTAGATGCGACTCCTGGATCGGGCTTTCAGCGCCAGTCAGCCATTTGAGCGTCGCAGTCACCGCCGCCGGCGACGGTGAGTCGACGTCTTTCGTCCCCGGCGTCACCTCGATGCCCGGGGTGAAGGGGACTTTGTCGCATCCTTCCTGGCCGAAGAACTGCCCAGTGGAGTCGATGATCTTGTTCTCCACCGCGGTCGAACCGCGCGGGAAGGTGGCGTCCGGTTTTTCGTAGGACTCGGCGCGGAACCAGGTCGAGTAAAGATGTTCGTTGGCTGGTTCAGCCGGATTGAAACAGGTGGTCGGCTTGCTGATGTAGGTCCCGTCGCCCGCCGTACCGTTGTTGACCAGACGACTGATCAGGGTGTTCAGCCCGGGAGCCTCTGCCGTATTGGGTAGTTTGATCGTGAAGCTCTCGTGGAAGTCACTTTCCCATGCAACTGCAGTTTCGAGGAAGACCACCTCTTGTCCGGCAATGACGAAGCCGAACAAGGCCGGTTCCCCTGGTTTCGGCTGGAGGTTGTAGACCGGGACTTTGGTCAGGGTTGGAGTCGGCGGAATCACGAATCCTTCGACTGGAATCAGACCAAAAGGAGGCGGAAGTTCGACGTTCGGCGCGTTCGTGACGAGGGTTACTTCCTCTTCGCCAACTTTCGTAGCGGGACTGCAGGTCGGTACGAAGGTTTTGGGAGCCGGTTCGTTGAGGAATTCGGCTAGCGAGCACTTGCTCGCCGTTGCGTTGGGATTGATGGTCTCGCCCGGCGGGAGGTCGACGCGCAAAGTTTTGATCGTATGTCCCTCGAGCGGCGGTTTGATTTTTGCCGTCACGCTGCCGGGTGGGAAAGGTGGTGAAGGAAGTGGGGTGATCGGTTCGTGTTGAATCGTGTATTGGGTGAACCCGACAGGCGGATGTCCTCCGGCCTGTCGGAGCAAGGCGCCGGGAGTCTGCGGCGAGCATTTGATTTTCGGTTCGCCGAGCACGGGTTCGTCCGTCGTGCAACTGGCAGCTTGCCATCCGTTCAGCGCCGTCGGCGGTTCTTTCTGCGGTTCGATGATTTCGGTCGTGTCCGCCTGCGCGGAGGCGGCGAACACCACCAGGCCGAGTACCGCTAGCGCGACGACTGCAAAGCGCCTAAGCATCAGTCCCTCCTGTTTTCCCCAGAACTGCGTTCGTGCCGCCCATGCCGCGACACCGTCCCCTCTCCCACGCCGACCCTAGCTGGTCGGGTGGCCAGCAAGCAAGTCTCTGCACCGGTCATACCGATTACCGGGGTAGAAATTTCAGGACTTCCTGGACTTCTGTTTGCCGCCCCCGCCCTGCTGGTTGGCGCCGTCTTTCTTGTGCTTGGCGCCTTTGCCTTTGCCCTTCTTGTGTTTCCTGGGGTGCTTGCCCTTACAAGGGGTCTGCAGCTTTTGGCGCTTGTTGGCGGTCTTGCCGTTCTGCCCTTTGAGCTGGACGATCGCTTTGACCGGCTTCGCACAGAGATTGCGCGAGGCGACCAGGAGCCCGTGTTTGCCACCCGGCAGCGTCAGCACGAATTTCGTCACCGGCACGTCGGGGACGCGGTCGAAGGTGGTGCGGATGCCGCCTTTGTAGGAATCGATCCGACCATCCAGGTCGATGTCGATCTGGCCCTCGAGGTGGGCGACCATGTCGGGCAGGGTGTTGTTCGAGGAGCGCAGGTAGACCGGCCCTTCGAGCGGTTTGGCGAGCAGCGGCGTGTAAGCCTGGGCGTACCCGTAAACGGATTTGCTCGGGCAGTCGCTGGCGGCGAACTGGACCCGAGTGCAGATCTGGGCGATGCTCGACTGCTTGAGGAAGATCGCGTGCGGCAGTGCGACCGATGCGCGGCCGATGTTGGCGTCACCCCCGCGCGCTTTCAGTTCGGCCCGGAGTTTCGGGCTCTTGTTGCGCTTGGTCGCGCCGAACAGGCGCAGCTTCAGGGTGGGTTTGAAGTTCAGCTTGTCGCAGTTGTTCAGCTGGATCCCGTTGGTGACGTTCGCCGAGGAGAACGACGCCGAGTTGGTCGGATCGGAGCCGCCGCCCTTGACAGAACCGGTGGTCGCGAGCTGCGAGCAGCTGGTCCCGTT
>Ga0268265_10002692_pt1 | contig 13166 bp, 10 predicted proteins | sample KBSSwiS52_FD_190355 | JGI IMG/M metagenome (GOLD analysis project Ga0268265, IMG submission 190355) | Switchgrass rhizosphere microbial communities from Kellogg Biological Station, Michigan, USA - KBS Switchgrass S5-2 (SPAdes) (version 2) | ecosystem: Host-associated > Plants > Roots >... | reverse complement strand
CTTAAACCCCTTGGGATGATTTTGAGTGGCTCGATTTCCACGGTGTTGATGGTAGAATATCGAGTTATTAACGCTGTGATGTTGTTGGGGATGATATATCCGCTCCTTTTTATTAACAATGTAGTCTATTTCCAAAAAACATATTTCAGGGCAAAAAAAGAGAAAAAATAAATCACTTACCAAATGTTTTGGATAGATATCCAACATAACAGGAAAGGCCATGTGTGCGATATGCGAGTGATAAAATGTCTCTTGGAGTTCCTGTGGAACTTTCATTTGACCGAATTTACCTTGAGATGTATCCACATGAAAGATCGATAACTTGTCCATTCTGTGAGCTACTGCCTTTAAAATTTCACGACATAGTTTTTTTGTATATTTTCCGTTTGTATTGACATTCAACGTTATTCCACAAAGTTTTGGCAGAGAATCTTTCTGGCTTAGCAAGTCACAAATATCATGTATCTGTGGTTTATTTCCTGCTAAGGCCACATGTTCAAGCCGTTTCATGGTGAACAAAATAGTTTGATAGGTTTGTTGCGTTGTACCGCGTAACAGATTGAGACGTTCAAGTTGCGGACACAATCCAAGAATGCTTAACAATGTCGTTGGATGGATGTGATCAAAATGAAGTTCAATCAATTGGGAGTAATGGGGAATTTCTTTAAATTCTGAAATCGATAAATGCTCGGTTTTATCTAGAATCCTGAGTTGTGTGACCAAAGGTTCGATCAATGCCTTTAAACTTTGATGCAAAGTTTTCGTGCAGCATCTTTCCCATGTTTTTGTTTCTGGATGTGATCGAATACAACATCTTTGTCCCAAAAATACAAGTCCATTCGGATATTCTTTTGCCATCTATTGATGAAATGGAATCAGAATGAAACAAAAACAGAAAGAACAAAAAAATTAGGAATACATTGCTTTTTCCAAGGGATCAACATGCACATCAGCTCCTCCAGGACGAGTGAAATTATTCATCATAGCGGAATATTGAGTTTTCAAATGCTTGTGTTTTTTGGAAATCTTCATATTTTGTGAAGCTTGTTGATGTAAACTCATCACTTGTTGTGTGATTTGCGATTTGATTTCTGCAGATTCGATATTTTTGCCCTGTCCTCGAATTTTTTTCAATGTATTTTTCAATTGTGACTGCAATTGCATCGCACGAGGATTCCGTTTGGCTTTTTCATCGTTGAGGACGGCTAATCCACTGTCTTCTTCTTGATCATTGTTCTTGAAAAATAAATTGTACTGATCTTTATTCATCGCCATCTGTTGTTTTTCTGTAAAAAACCGCGAAAGCTCAGCGGTGTGAAATTTATGCTCGGTCTCGTCAATTTTATTGCGATTGGTCTTTGCTTTTTGTTTTTTCTTGTTTTTGCTCAATTGAATACCATCTAAACCATAATAGGGTTTAATCGGTATTGAATTGGGAAATACCAAGTCTTTTAACTCGAGATCACCATCATCATCGTCATCATCTTTTTTCACATTTTTTTCAGAACCAAACAACGACAACAGAGAAGGAGCAGCAGCCGCAGCCGTTGTTGTTGTTGCAAGCGCTGAAGGTTTCTTTTTCTTTTTCTTTTTCTTCTTTTTGTCTGTGTTGTTGCTACTTGCAGCAACCGTTGTTTGAGGTACAGGAGGAGTTGACGGTAGTATTGCTGGTGCCGCAGAATTCATCCTAAGAACAAATTATAAACGTTCAGCAAGAGGATAATTATTCCAAGAAGGTCCGCAATCGGATCGTTGTGTATCGGGTTGATGAGGAACCCAATACTGAGAAAACAAAATGGGCAGATTGAGGTGAGCTTGTCTGAATGTAATCCCTTTAAATGAACGCTCTCTTAACTGCATAATCCAAGTATCCACTCCCACATCGATGGGTTTTGGAGTTTTTTCTAGGATTGCCACCAATTTTGCTGCACTCTCACGTGTCGGGATAATGTATCCAAACATCCCGCCAATATAAAATGGAGGTGGACCTTCAATCATCAAACGACTCGAAACATTCAACATGGCCTGCATGCGTTCCTGAATGGGCATATGATAGCCGATCCAAATCAAGTCCCATTGTTTGCTTTCGGGTAAAGCCGCGACAAGGGTTTCGAGGGTTGATTTGTATATAGGCGAAGGGATCATGTCGTCTTCGCTGTATTTGATGCAACACTGGGTTTTTTGGTTGGCATGACATCGCCACATAGCATCATGAGATTCGGATGCTCCTCGCGCTCCATAAGAAAGTTTGTTCGAATACAGCGTATCCAGTTTAACTTTAAGATCCGGATCCTTCCATCCTAAACGATAGTTGAGCGCGGGGAAAGGTGTAAGTTCTTTTTCCCATTCAATTCGTTTCATCATGGAACTGCGATACCATCGCACAGGATCCGTCAAAGTCAACATCCAAGATTGAAATCTTTTTTCTTGGTGTAAAAAAGAATGAATGTCCAATATGATGTTTTCCGGCAAAAATTCCAGATGTAATTTTATTTCCTCTTTTATTATTGGTCGTATCGGTTGTTGTTTTAAAATCATGGCTGCTCGTAAATGACGATTCATTGCATCAATTGGAGACAAAGACGAGGTGGATGATGATAAATCGGCAAATGTTTTGGCGAAAACCTGTTGTTTTTGTTTTTGCAACTTTTGTAAACACGGATGAAGATATTTCAGATCCATATCGCTGTCCATGACTGAAAATAAATCCAACAACCATTCCCACGCAACCTGAATAAAAAGTTTTTGTTGGGTTGGAAGAAGGTTTTCAACGGAAGGGATGGCTATAAGTTGCTCAACACTTGCCGCCAAGTCATTATCATCATCATGGCGTTGTGTAATATTATCATTTATTTGGTGCATACCATAACAAAAAGCAAGACAACCCTTCCACGGAACATGATTGTTGCGATAAGTCATCAACTGACGACGCAACGTTTCAAGAATACTCATTTTCGTTGTGGGTGTTGTCATCTAAAAAAAAAGGAAAAAATTAAGATAATTTCTTTATAGGGGCCAAGATGAGAGATGACCACCAAAGTAGATTTTCAACTCTCAGACTGTGAATCCGATATCCCTTTATACTGATCAAAACTGAGTAGTAGCAATCTGATTTAGTGATCCTCTCTCATCACGGCCCCTTTGTTGTACCGAAAGCGGGGGGTTTACGAACAGAAAAACACGCAACAATTGTATTGTGACGTTGTGGATTCGATTTTTGAATAAATCGTGATACTGACGATTGCAAACAAACTTGACTGGGTAACAATGATTTGCTTTGCTTCAAAGCCGCCGGTGGTGCTGAAGGCGAAGGTTGTGGATAATGTTGCATAATTTGGGTGAGATGAAGATGTGATTTGGGGGATTGTTGAATGGCGGCAAAACATGTATCTTTTTTCTCAAGATTGGCGGTTGCTGCCGCCGTGAGGATGGGAGCGAAAGGGCGCGATGGTGGTGGTTGTGGTGGTGATAGTGGTGGTGGGGGTCTTTTTTGTTTTGTTGGAGGAGGAGGATGAGGAGGATTGGTGTGTTGTTTTACGGGAGGCACTTGTTTATTGGCGCGTGGGGTGCGTTCTTGTTCTTCCATGCGAATCTTTTTAAAAGTTCCAGCTTTGGCATCCAATAAAAATTGATTCACTTGTTTCCCTGCATTAAACATTTTTGTTGGGTTTGGAAAATGTTACAAAGCGAGTCAAGAACTTATTTTTTGACTCTAGTTTTCGGATTGAGAGAGAGAGAGGGCAGAGGCAAAAAAAAATTCTTTCACTGTGCAAGAGAGCAAAGAAACGGTGAAATGGATAAGAGAAAAAGAGTCGAACCAGACACACATATACCATTGGGTAGGTGGTATAAGCAGGATTTTGGATGGATCAAAACGGAGTACCAGCCATCGCAGCAGATGATCGAAGTAATCTGTTGCTTTGGATCATGATTGTAATTTGTGTGATTGTGGGCACGATTTTTACCTTGTGGTATGTCATTGAAAGCGGAAAATCGGGACCCACAGGCGACACCGGAAATCAAGGTGTTGTTGGTCCTCAAGGCAAACAAGGACATCAAGGTGCAGAAGGAGCAACCGGTGAGAGTGGTGCAACCGGTGATCCTGGCCCGACAGGCCAAGTTGGACCAACAGGAGGTGGAACAGGACCAACCGGTCCAACGGGAGCGAGAGGCAATACAGGTTTTACTGGCGCTTCTGGCCCAACCGGCAAAGATGAACCTACCGGGGCGACAGGATTTACGGGACATCGAGGCGTAACCGGCGCGACAGGGATGACGGGACACCAAGGTCCAATAGGAATGACTGGATTTACCGGCCCATCTTATCCACAACAGTGGGCATTGATGTACAATACATCACTACAATCCGCAGTTATCGATGGAAATGTGGGTACAGGAACTCTTTATTTACAATTCCCAAACATTGCGGCACAATCTCCCACTGGATGGAATACCAAATTTACAATTGGTTTGGGGAGCAACAATGAAACGGAAATTAACGTGTTAGACGAGGGTGCTGGCTCGGATGGGTTTTTCACAGTTGAAGCGGGTGTGAGTTTGGAAGTTTTTACACCCTTTGTGGATCCGTTTATACAAAACATTCGCACGTATCTTCATCAAAATTTGGCGCCTACTCGAGAGTACATGGTGCAAGAAACATTTTCTGTAGATTATCCAAATCCGCAAACTGATTTGAAAACCTATCATACACTCAGTTTCTTGTGGCCATTTGTCGCTACCGAACGGTTTTCAATTCGGAGCGATTGCCTCGCCGTGCCGGGTGTGGTACCATCCTTTACTCTAAGAGCGACCAACGATGTGAACGTTTCGGCCTGGTTATACGTGGCGTGGAACGCAATTGCTGTCATTATTCTGGATCCTCTCACCGACCGTAAACACATCAGCATGGAATCCAAAGATACACGAATTGGCAGCGCGCGTTTTCGTGACAAGAAAAAACGCAACAACCATAATCACAAACAACATTATCAACATCCACAACGCGCATTACTTTTGCCTCCACACCCCGACACGGTTATTGTCCCCTCTTGGCAATTAAATGAACGTAAAACAACACAGAAATGTCCTCAAGTGGCCATTCAAGTCTTGGAACCACAACAAAAACAACCCGAACCACAAAAAATCAAACCTTTTACGTTTTCCTCCTCTACACTTTCTAGTCGCGCTTCTTCCTCTGTTTCTGTTAAATCGACCCCAACTGTTTTCAAAAAATAATATTTCTCTTTTTTTTTCATATGGGCGCCAGAGTCTCCAACAACGTTTACATATGAATAGATGGGTCTAGGGGTTTCATTCGCTCCGCCTCCGAATTCTCAGGCGGTTGCACGGGCGAGCCAACCCTCCTCTTTTTGTAACCATGAAGGGCCATTTTATAAGAAACTCGAAACCATTCTAAACAAGGATACGGTTAAACCGAATCATGATGCCCTCATTTTTCAAGGCAAGAAGCCTTTACAACATTTGCAAGTATGTCGACATCTACCACAGGATATTTCTTGCACGGGAAGAAAAATGTTTGTGTTATTGGAATTAACCTATGGATTTGAATCTCGCGGTCGTTGGATCGTTCCCCAACTTAAAACGCTTTTGTTACACGCTTTAAAAGAAGCAGAACCCCAAAAGTACAAAAAATTACTACCTTTTTTCTCCAGTTTCTACACAATTCCAATTCCACCCAACTCCATCTTGCTGAGTGGTTTGGAAAATTGGATTGGCTCAATTTCTATCTTGGGACAAGAATTCCAAGATCGTCCATGGCCACATTTCAAGCGTTGGTGGGCCACCCAAACCTATTTACCGCTTCCATTACAAAAAATAGTTTGTTTATATTTGTTGGGGCCGGAACATGTGTGTAATCCATTGTATGCGTGGGACCTACTCGAACATAAATGTTAAGAGAGAGAGTCTAGACAATGGAAGATCCATCCAACGAGGTATTTTCTCTCCAAAACGATCTCCCAGAAGAATGGACATTGATTGTCCTTTTAATTGTTGGTATCTACTTGATTGTTATGGCTTTTGTGATCACCGCGATGGATGAATCTAATAATAAGACGACGTTGGACAACAATATGTCTACTCAAAAAAACGATACTACCAGTATCCCTCAATTGTTTGGGATAAGCACGGCCTTGTTTGTTCTCTTGATTTTTGTGGGCGCCATTGTCATCTTGGCGATCATCTTTTTGGCGATTCGAATCACGGAACAAAAAGTCTTGTTTGTACCTCACAAAACACAAATGTATAGAAAAATTGGTGGAAACTGGATTCAACTTAGATCGGGTGGTGGATTGCTCCACTGTACACCTCATGCAAACCCCAACAGTCGCCCGTTATTGTTTTTGCACGGCAACACCGGTAATTTGGACTTGTACGAAGCCGCACTCAAACGATGTGCTCGCTTGGGTTACAACATGTATGCTTTGGAATATGCCGGGTATGGATTAGCGGCGGGCAACGAAAAAGTCATTCCCAATTGCGACAGCGTGTTGCAAGATGTTTTGGAATCCTGGAATGTTTGTGGTTCTGAACACGCGATTATCATGGGATTTTCATTGGGGGGTGCTATCCTTGGCAAAACATACGACCGTCTCAACCCAATGCCTGCACAAATCGTTTTTCTCAATACATTTCACTCTTTATCTGGCTTGGTGGAAAGCAAATTGAAAGTCTTGGGACCATTGATTACACCTTTCCTCAAAACTCAATGGTCGACACAACCTCCAAGATTTTATTACAATAACGTCCTCATTGTCTATACCAAGGACGATGATGTCGTAACACCTGAACAAGGCAAAGAATTGAAAACCATCTTTCAATCGCTAAATCCTGTGGTGGTGGAATTACCCGATGGGGGACATCGATATAGCACGATTCGTCATTTAGATCGCTGGGCCAATAATGAATGTCTATTGCCTCCATTTATTAATTCAGGATAAATATTTTTTTTTTCTTGTTTTAATGATCCAAATCTCGAAAGCTCACACCATTTTTTCTCAGATGAGTGTGACTGCATCATTTAAGAGCGACCCCATGGTCTGCTTCGCAGGCGTGGTTAGCACATGTGGTGATCCACAATATTTCTCGAAAGTGGAACTCGAAGCAAAAGCTCGCGCTATGATGCAAGATCACAAATTAATGCATGAATTGCTCAATGGAGACTCGGGGATTCTCAATATCCTCGTTGAAGATTGCAAAATGACCACCAAAGAATTACAGAATTGGTTTACAGAGATGAAAGTTGATATGTTTGATCCAAAAGATGCTATTTGGAAGCTCACGGAAAAACATGATCCAAAACCAAAACCGATCGTCACAAAAAAATAATCTCTTCTTTGTGTTCCCGTTCATGCTATGCTCTGAATCTCCTTAGATAGGCAAAATGGCATCGACCGTATTGTGCCGTTTTGGGGTCATGTGTCGACATGGACTTTTTTGTTCTTTTCAACACTCTGAACAAGAACAACAATATTTTCAAAAAATGGTTTGGCTTCCTTTCGGTTCGGCGCCATGGGAATGCAAATTAGGACTTCAATGTCCCTATGGGCTTTCTTGTGATTTCGAACATACTGCGTTTGAAACAAAATTTTTTATAGGGGCCAAGATGAAAGATGACCACTAAATTAGATTTTCAACTCTCAGACTATGGATCCGATTTCCAGTTATACTGATCAAAACGGAGTAGTAGCAATCTGATTTAGTGGTCCTCTCTCATCACGGCCCCTGTACGATCGTCTTGATAAAAAAAAAGACACGTCCACAAATAACCATTTGGGTGTTGTCACGGCTGTTGACACACAACAAAACAAAACAACTACCGAGAAAGAGATTTTATGGAGTAGAATCGTAGGTCGAATCAATCCAATCAAACACTCGGGAAAAAAGTAAATTTTTTGGTCATCTCTCATTTTTTTTTAAATCGAGATTCTTTTTTCTCTTTTTTAGATGACTTCCTCGGGTTCAGCATCTTCTTCATCCTTGTCTTCATTGGCAACGGCCTTGTTAATGTCGGGAAAAAAAACACTCTCAGCCGCTTCAAAAATTCAAGATGACGAGTCTTGGGGCTTGATGCAATTTCATCGCTATGCGAATAAAGAAGCCAGCGGAAAACCCTACATCACACATACTTCTTTGGCAGGTTCGGGTGTTTATGTGTTGAATACCGTCGAAGAATATGAACGTTTGAGTGGTTTAATCGCACATGATGTGGTTCATCATGATGGGTCTTCAGCTCTCGCAGAACAAATGCCCACGATTAGTGGCAATAAATGGCCACATTCACTCGAAAAATATTCATATCTCGATGAAGATACTCAGGTGACATTTCACCACACCATCAAACTTTTGCCTCCTCTTGAACTCATTTCACGCGCAGATCACATTTTTGGCACCAATTTAGTACAACAATTACAAAAAAAACATCCTATTCTGTTGGCATCATCATCATCCGCATCAGCCGCTGCTCTCGCTCCCGCTTCCGCCTCCGCTTTCGCTTCGGCTTCGGCTTCCGCTTCGGCTTCGGCTTCTGCGTCTACAACCATACCAGTGTCATTAGCGCAAAAAACAGTGGAAAAAGATCCAGGGGAGCCGGAAGAGGAAGAGGAAGGAGACGAAGACGACGAAAAAGAAAAAGAAGAAAAGAAAACACAAGAGGAAAAGAAAAAGCGGAAATATGAAGATGAAGCGCACGATTGGACACGAATGCGATTTTGTATGGATCTTGATTACGGATCCACGAAAGCCACACAATCCAATGGCCATTCCGTGGAAAGACCGCTCCAAATCCACTTGCTTTTACAAGAAATCCGATTGATTCAAAAAGTCATGACCGAATGTGGTGCCAATCCCGCAAGCCTGGGTTGTGTGGTTGCCTGGACATGTCATGATTATAAATTGGGTGTGCATTTGTATTTTCCCTACACATCCTATTTTCCAGAACAGATTGTCTACATTGTCACGCAAATCATTGCGAAATTCGAACAAGACCCAGAGTTTACAAAAGGGGCACATTGTGGAATTGACACGGAAATTGTTAACCAAGTTGTCAAACCAAAAAGTTGGAAAAAAGTTGTCGATCCTGACATTTACAAAGCTTCTTTGCGCATGATTGGTGTTGCAAAAGCGGCAGCTTGTTCAACCTGTGGAGGACAAGGCAAATACGTGCCGGAAGGGATGGGGATAAAAAAAAAATCCAAAATAATCTGTCCTCTATGCTTGGGAAAACGAATTTTCTGGCATCCGCGCAAATATTTCCCTCGATTGTTTATTGGTGGCAACGGATATAATATCCCGGGAAATTCCGATCATTTTTACTTGGCAGCCAATTATCTCAATCATGCCGATCCAACAATTACTGTGAGAATTGATGAGCCTTCATTTCACATTGATCGACCGCAACGTATGATTGAATTTATTGATAAACGTCCTCTTCTTTGCGCGTTTTGTTTTATTGACTTGAAAGCTGTTCAGCTATGTCGAATCGCAAGTACCCTCAATGACGCGACGAACATCATCCCCACGACCATGAAAACCTCAACCACCACCCAACCCCCGACCATGCAGCGATCGAAATCAACAACATCAACAGCTCTTACCGATAAAAAAAACGATGTGTATGATTGCTGTCGCAAATGCTTGTTAGTTTTTAAAGCGTCTCCATTGTGGAGAGAAGTGCCAATGACACACGTCAAGGCGCGATATGCTATCCAACAACACATTTCGGATAAAGATTGGGAAATTTATGATGCGCTACCCATGTTTCAAGCCTTTGTTCAACTTACAGCCATTCGCATCAATCGAGCAGCAGATATCATTGAGCCGACCCATTTTAAACCCAAACTAAAAATGAAAAAAGAACTCGATCTGGAAGAAGAAGAGCACACTCCTTTTAGTTTATCCTTGTACGAAAATTGGAGAACTTGTTTCCGATCCATCAAATTTGCAGCTCGAGATCAATTGGACAGCCATGAAATTAAAAATCTAACACCCAATCAACAAACGATGATGCGACATTCTCTCGGTCGATTCCGAATGCTCGTGATTCAGGATTGGAAACGGGATGCCAAAGAAAACAAAATTGTACATCAAATCGAAATGGATGACGACGAAAACAAGACCGTGAATGTCGAACATTGTTTCCGATTAACGATGGATTGTCTGAGAATTCGTCCATGGACAAGTTTATTTGGAGAATTGTTTGACATGAAAATCAACCGACAAAAAACGGTAAATTTTACCAAATTAATGAGTGATTGTGAAGATGAAGAGGAAACCAAGGAAATATCCACAAGTTCGTTTCGACATGCTTGGAATCGATTACTCAACGTTAAACATCCATTTATTGCACATTTAGGTGAAGATATGACGAAAATCTCCATTGCTGACAAGAAGGAAATTATTGACCTCCACCAAATTCTGTTTACCGATTGTAGAACCAACAAAGGCAAGTTCACCAATGAAAATGAAATTAAACCGGGTAAAAAATACCAGTATACTCATTTCTCCGAAGCCGAAACGCCGGCCATGTATAAAGAATTGACTCGTATTCTTCGCAGTTTGGCATTTATTGGTGATAAATGGAAGACGCTTGAAATTTCAAAAATCTCGACCAAGGGTGTATGCCTACATATTGAAACACTTTCTTCATTGTATTGTTGTATCAAAGAAGGTGTGCACAACAAGCCTCGAAAAGTCTTTTTCACGATAAACAGCCAAACCGGAATGTTGAAACAAAACTGCTGGAAATGTGCAAACAAAAGCGATGGCAGCAAAGACACGAAAGGAAAAATCATTGTCGGAAGAGGCAAGGAAATTGGTACGCTTTTGGAACGTCAGATTGTGGTTCCTGAACAAAAAGATCCAGAAATTGCACAACGCCTGGCTTGGTTTGCGCCGTCGTTATTGGCACAGGAACTTGAAAAACCAGCCGAAAAAAGATTATGCACCATTTATGAATTACATATCGCCAGTGCACTCCAAACCCTGAATGATTTTCCGGATTTTGAATTTGATCGAGAGGTGACTTCTGAAAAGGAACCTCCTACGTCTTTGTCGTCCTCCTCATCATCCGCATCCGCATCCGCTTCCGCATCCGCCTCCGTCAAACGAAAAAAAACCCAAAAACACTCTAAAAAAAAGATGCGCGACATTTTTCAAGAAGCATTGGCAAGCTTTAAACCCAAAACGAATATTTCAGAGGTGGAAGATAATAATCCCCCTCTAAAAAAACAAAAAACCACATCTTAGATCCATTCAAACGTAATGTTTTGATCTTTTGCTTCTTGCATGACGTCTCGTGAATGGCATCCAGCTGCTTTTGCATCTGAGAATTTTTATTTTTTTTTTGAGTGCGTGCTCCAGCAAAGAGACATACATTCGTTTTTCTTGTGAGCAAATGACAACTAAAAACAATAATAAAAAAAATCAAGAATTGACATTGGTTGAAAAACTAATGGTGGAGCGAGCACGGCGTCATGTCCACGCTCTCTCTTCGGATAAAAAAAAGCAAATGCGAGATATCATCTGTGCAAAATCCAAAATTTCTATGCGATCGATTGAGAGATTCAACAGCGCATTGGATATTCATCCCGAATACGCGGCTTTTTGGCTTTTGGATCCGGTTACCCGCAAAAGCGAGCCAGTCCACATTCGAAGATTAATCAAAGAACTTACCGATATGTTTCAAGAAAAAAACATCAAAGCATTCAATCGACATAAATTGGTCAAGCAATGGCCCTATAGCGCGGCGGTATGTCAATTGGGATATTTTCCTTTAGCCCTCCAATTTGGCATGCTGGATTATTTTCAATCGATCGAAACATCCAAATCCACCTTTTTTAAACCGTTACAAGAAGAATTATTAACCATGAAACGAACCAAACGCAAAACTCCGCTTGAAATGGAGACAAAAACCGAGAGAAAAAGAATGGGAGGTATTTTCATGTATGAAAATCCTGTGGAATTACCCGATCTTACCCATCCAGTAGTTGTTGACAATAGTACTCTCATTGTTACCGAAGTGGAATCTCAGGAGCAAAAGAAAAAAAGATTTCGTTCGAGTGTCGTTGAAAATAAATGGTTTATTTGTGTTCCTGCGACAGAGGAACAAGAACCCATTCGTGGGTGGATACCCTTACAAAAAAATGAAGAAACGCCCACACAAATTGTATCACAAACCGCATCAATCGCGTTGCCCGCAGTGGTAGTCTTGGGTGGGGATGGATCCAAACAGCGATTGATAAACAACAACAAAAAAAGAAATCGCAAAAAAATATTGACCGCTCCGGACGAAGAAAACATTGAATCTTTCAAAGATTCCGGACTTCCATGTTTTTTATGGTGAGACTTTTTTGATTCGGTCATTTTTTTTTCGAAAACAACTGAGCAAATTGTACTTCGATACCGATGACGGGTGGTAAAGTAGCAGCAGCAGAAAGGGGCGCTTCCGATTCCTCTTCGTCACTTTCTTCTTCAACGGCGGCGGAGGCTGCGATAGCAATGGTTTTCGGTTGAGATTTCTTTTTGGTTGATTGATTGTCGATGTACCAACGCGGAACAGAAAAGCCTGGTACATCTCTGGGTATCATGAACTCTTGTGGTAGAGGAATCAATTTACTAGCTTCAAGTGAGATTGGGGGTTGCTTTTGGTTTTGTATGGGGTTTGGGTTTTGTTCCGTAAAATTTTTCCAAAGAACTTCCCATTCTTTGTTTTGACCTATCAATGGATCCACCTTTGCGTCTGGAATCTCAGCATATTCGTAATATGGATCTTCTTCTTTGGGGGGACTGTAATCTTGGTCGCAAGATTTGTGAAAATCTGAAACACGCTGTAAATGTGCTACGCTGGGGATGTTCAAAATTTCATATTCTGTGTCGATGGGCTGTGGTCGTGAGGATGGTGGTGGTGGTACAAGTGGTTGTCCCGCCGATGAGGCTGCTACCGCTGTTGCTGCGACGGGCGGTTGTTGCAGCAAAGATAGTATTCTTTTACGCGAAGATGGTTTTTTTGAATCGCCTCCACTTTGTTTTTTCCTTGCTGGTCGTTTATTCATTTTTTTTCTAGTGTTTTTTTTTGGCGAAGGCGGTGGAGAAGGGAGAGAAATAGGAGCAGTAGGTGGCGGTGGCGGTGGGGGAGGTGGTGGGGGTGG
>Ga0268265_10002690_pt1 | contig 13168 bp, 13 predicted proteins | sample KBSSwiS52_FD_190355 | JGI IMG/M metagenome (GOLD analysis project Ga0268265, IMG submission 190355) | Switchgrass rhizosphere microbial communities from Kellogg Biological Station, Michigan, USA - KBS Switchgrass S5-2 (SPAdes) (version 2) | ecosystem: Host-associated > Plants > Roots >... | reverse complement strand
CCGGTCAGTGTCGACAGATTGACGTTCCCGATGGCCGCCGCGACCTGCTGCCAACTCATGCCGCGCGAACGACGCTCCGCATCGAGAGCGTCGTGCAGTGCCGCGACGTCGAAGGCTACCTGCTCGCTCTTGGGCAAACTCCACCGCGGTTGGTGTGCCTAACGATGGCCTCGCTGCATATCACTCCCTCGCATCGCTCCCCTGAAGCAGGCGCCCAGATAGAGGTCACCGGATTACGGTCACTGTGTTCGTGCTGGTGGGTTGCGCAGAACGGCGATCAGGCGCCTTTGCTCATTGAGCGCTGAAGTCCACGAGCTCGGCGAGCGCCGATGAGGGCCGCGAAGTACCAGGCGATGCTCGACAGCGCCCGCCGGAGATACAAACTCTCAATCGCTAGGCGGGCGTTTCGTTCAGGTCCAGCATTGTGCGCCACACCGCGAGCCACTCGGCACCGTGCTTCGCGAAGACCCATAGATCGCGACCGGTCACACGGTACTGCGCCGCCGAGCGTTCGTAGAGCATCTCGTAATCGAAGTTGACCACGGCCGTGTCGCCGACGACATCGATCTGATGCTCACCCTCGCGGAAGTCGTGAATCCTTGCGTTCTCGCAGAAATCACGGAACCCGGCAACAAGCGTCTCTCGTCCCTGGACGCGGCCGGCGAAGCCGGGAATCACCATCACGATCTCGTCGTGAACCATCGGGGCGAGATCGTCGACTCGGCCCGCGAGCCAGGCATCGGTGATCCGGCGCATCGTCCCGGCCACGCGCTCGCGTTCATCGCTCACGTGCGCTCCCCGTCGAGTGAATCCTGTGTTGCCTAGCGCGCGAGCATCGGGGCATCAGGCCCGATGAGAAATCCCGGTGGGTCCGTCTCGGCCCTCGCTATTTCGCGGGCGGCGGGGCAGGCGCTTGTGGCGGGGCATCCGCGTTCCAGACGTCCTGCACAATGCGCCAACTGCCATCCGGCTGGCGGTGGTAGATGTGGATTCCCTTCAAGACGTCTTCGGCGGCCGCACCGCCCGCCTTCGGGGTGAACCGGAGCACCGCGGTGTAGCGCTCGGTCGCCCAGTCACCGTTGATGTTGATCTTGGAGCCCGTGTAGCGCGCGTTCACCGTGACCTGGCTTGCCATGGTCTGCGCCCAGGTTCTGACCGCGTCAGTGCCGACGACAATCGGCTCGTTGGGTGGCATCATCACGGCGTCAGGGTCCATCACGGCGAGCAGACTGTCGACCGCGCCAGCAGAGAACGCGGTGATCTCCCGCTCGCGGACTGCGTTGATGGCTTGCTCGTCCGCGGCGGTGTCGGCAGGCGGCTTGCCTGGGGCGCAACTGACGGTACCGAGGACCAGCAACCAGGGAACGAGGCGACGACGACGCTGCGCGGTCATACATACCTCCGACGTAGGTGCCTAACGACTGTCCATAGCGAACGCCCGCAACTCGTGCTGCCTACGACAACCGCCAGAGCAGATAGCCCGCCCAGATCGACAGCACGATCGCCCCGCCATAGCAGAACAGGTTGATCAACTCGTTCAGATGCTTGATCTGCAGCCCGTCGTAGAGCGTAAAGCGGAAGCGATGCGCGCCGTGAATCAGCGACAACGTGCAGACCGCGAACAGCACCAGCCGAGTGAGGGGATGCCGCAGCACGCCGTAGAGGTGCTCGTAGCTCGGCGGCGAGAGCCACCCGAGCGGAAACGCGAGGCCGAACAACAACACGAGGATGGGCACGAACAGCGCCGACGCCACTCCGCCGGCGCTGAACAGCAACCACAACACGGGCTCGAGCGATCGCCTGGCCATGTCAGCCTCCGAGCAGCAGCCAGAGCACGAGCGCCGTCGCCGCCACCCACGCACCGTAGTTGGACGCACTGATCAACGCGGCCGGAAGTTGCTTGCCACGCAGGTGCACCACCATCGCCTTCGGCGCGAGCTTGAACCATGTGACGGCGTGGAACACCACGAACAGCAGCGTCACCACGTTCAACACCAGCACGACGGGGTGACGACTCCACGCGAGGAATGCCTGATAGCTCGAGTCGCCTCGACTCACCGCGCGGACGAGCAGCAACAGGTACACGACGAACCACGCGATGAAGATGCTGCTCAGCTCACGGGTGATGAACGAGAGATACGCGCGGCGCTCGAGCCACCAGTACGTCGACGGCTGGCGGCGCAACCAGCGCGGGTGATACTCGGTATAGGCGGGACGCTCGCTCATCGCGCGCTCTTCGGAATCACGAACGATTTCAGATTGTCGAGCGCCGCGGTCAGCTTGTAGCGCTGAATGGCACCCGCGGGATCGACGTGCTTCGGGCAGACCTCGGTGCACTCGCCCACGAACGTGCAGCCCCAGATCCCATCGTGCTCCGACAGCACCTCGAGGCGTTCAGCGCTGCCTTCATCGCGCGAGTCGAGGTTGTAGCGCTGTGCGAGCGCGATCGCGGCAGGTCCGATGAAGCCCGGCTCGAGCCCGTAGATCGGGCACGCCGAATAACAGAGCATGCAGTTGATGCACATGCCGAACTGCTTGTACTCATCCAGCTCGTCCGGCGTCTGCAGGTACTCGCCGTCGGACAGCAGCTTTTCCTTGTTGCGGATGATCCACGGCTTGACCGACACGAGCTTCCGCATGAAGTCGCCGATCTCGACGACGAGATCCCGGATGACGGGGAAGTTCCGCAGCGGCTCGACCTTCACGGGCCCATGGCCGTACTCTGACAGGAACGTCTCGCACGTGAGCTTGGGCTCGCCGTTCACGGTCATCCCACAGCTCCCGCAGATGCCCATGCGGCACGACCAGCGATACGTCAGCGACCCGTCCAGACGATCCTTGATGTAATTGAGACCGTCGAGCACCACCCAGTCCTTGGGGCAGGGCACCTCGTACTCCTGTACGGTCGCGGAGGATTCTTCCTCTGGCCGGTAGCGCGTCACCTGCAGCGTGATCTTGTCCCCCATCCGCCGTTACCTCCCGTAGACCCGCTCGGCCGGCGGCCAGCGGGTGATCGTGACGGGCGTGTACTCGATGCGGCACGAGCCGTCCGCGTCGCGGTGGGCCAACGAATGTGCAAGGAAGCGCTCATCATCGCGCGCGGGAAAATCCGTGCGCTGATGCGCGCCACGCGACTCCTCGCGGCGCAGCGCCGATGTCGCGATCGCCTCGGCGACATCGAGCATGAATGCAAACTCCAGTGCCGCGATGCGCTCGGTGTTGAACGTGCGACTGCGATCGTCGAGCGACACGGTGCACATGCGGTCCTGCAGACTGCGCAGCTGATCGACGCCTCGCGCGAGCGCGTCACCCGTGCGATAGATGCCCGCGCTCGTCTCCATCGTCTTCTGCATCTCAACGCGAAGCGTGGCGAGGCGCTCGTGTCCGCCTTCCTTGCGCAGAAAGTCGCGGTCGAGACGCCGCTGTTCGTCCTTCGCCTGGGCGACGACCGCCGGCGTCGAGTCCTTCGCCGTCGACGCGTAGTCCGCCGCTGCTCGGCCGGCGCGCGCGCCGAACACGAGCAGCTCGGTCAGGGAGTTCGACCCGAGCCGGTTCGCTCCATTGATGCTCACGCACGCCGCTTCGCCAGCGGCGTAGAGCCCTTCGAGCGGCGTCGCACCGTTCATGTCGGTGTGCACGCCACCCATCATGTAATGCACGACAGGCCGCACCGGGATGAGATCCGTGATCGGATCCAGCGCCTCGTACTTGAGGCACAGCTCCCTAACGAGCGGAAGCTTCGTCGTAATGATCTTCTTGCCGAGGTGGCGAAGATCGAGATGGACGACCGGTCCGTACGGTGTGTCGATCGTCCGTCCCTTCGCGACCTCCTGCATGAACGCCTGCGAGAGCCGGTCGCGCGGCCCCAGCTCCATGCTGCGGAACACCGGCTTCGGTTCCGGCTTGCCGAGGTTGTAGTCCTGCAGGTACCGGTAGCCGTCCTTGTTGATGAGCAGACCACCTTCCGCGCGCGCGGCTTCGGTGATCAGGATGCCGGTGAACGGCAGGCCGGTGGGATGGTACTGCACGAACTCCATGTCCTTGAGCGGCGCGCCGGCCCGATACGCGAGCGCCATCCCGTCGCCGTTCTTGATGTTCGCGTTGGTCGTGAACGGAAAGACCCGGCCGCACCCGCCGGTGCAGATGATGACTGCACTGGCCGTGATCGCCTCGACTTTTCCCGACATGAGCTCGATAGCGACGACGCCCTGCACGCGCCCGTCGTCGACGAGGAGCTTCGTCACGAACCACTCGTCGTACCGGACGACGCTCGTGTACTTGAGCGACGTCTGGAACAGCGTGTGGAGCAGGTGGAACCCCGTTTTGTCGGCGGCGAACCACGTGCGCATCTTCTTCATCCCGCCAAACGGGCGCACGGCGACGCGTCCATCGGGCTCGCGGCTCCACGGGCATCCCCAATGCTCGAGCCGAAGCAGCTCCTGCGGCGCTTCCGTTACGAAGGCCTCGACAGCGTCCTGATCGGACATCCAGTCGCCGCCCGAAATGGTGTCGTACGCGTGCTCGTCGAAGCTGTCGTCCGAGCGGGCTACACCAGCCGCGCCACCTTCGGCGGAGACGGTATGACTGCGCATCGGATACACCTTGGACACCACGGCGACTCGGAGTCGCGGATTCGTCTCGGCGATGGCGATGGCGGCGCGCAACCCCGCGCCGCCACCGCCCACGAGCAAGACGTCATGGGTAGGAGCCACGTGCCGTCGTGGCTATTCCGCGGAGAGCATCTCGTCCACGAGGACATGTCCGTCGTGGCGAATCACCTTCTGGCTGAGACTGCCGTCGTGGTACTCGTGGCGGATCGTTCGGCAACCGCACGCGTAGTCCAACTCGAGCGTGAGTACCGTTTCGTCGTCCCGATCCTGGTAGATCTCTCCGTCCACGGTCCGCCCACAGGGTGCCTGCTGGGCTTTGAAGCCGGTGTTCGTGGCGACCATCGTCCACCTCCTTCCTGGCTCAGCGTCACCTCGAGGCTGATACGCGCGCGGCCATCTGAGGCAGCACAGCGTCAGGATGGGATCGAGCCCATCACGGGGGTGACCAGGCCTAGGACGACCTCGTCCCCTACGCTACGTCAGACGCGGTCCCCCGGAAAGCCCGTCGTGGCGGAAAGCGTATCACAAATCCCCTTTCCCCCAGGTTCAACGGACTCGAATCGCGGGCAGGATACGGCGGTCGAGCATGGAATCGGTGACGGAGGCCGTGCTGTCCTCGAGCCTCCCGCCGCCCAGAATCACGCTGCCCGTCGTCGGCCACCACGTGCGCGTGGTCTGGGCATCGGCCGGGGAGGCAACGAGCGCCGTGACTGCACATGCGATCACAAGCGGCAGAACGTGTGGCGACGCTCGCCAGAAGCGCCACGTGCTCACGGCGAACAGCGTCGCGCCGAGGTAGAACCACGGCTCCCAGATACCCATGGCCGCGAGGCTGAATTGTCCCGTCGCGACGAAGTACGCCGTCTGAATCAGGCTGGCGACGGAGCGCAGCACGAGCAGACCCGTGCCGGTCCAGGCGAAGAAGCCCAACAGACGCCGCGGAAGGCGCCTTCCCCACGGCATCGTTAGGGCCAACGCAACCGGCACGGCGACCAGGCACATGCCGCCCGCGACAAGGTCGTAGATCAGCTTCCATCGTACGGCGAATGCCCTGCGTGCTTGCTCGGCATCCAGACCTATGTACCAGCCGGACGCCCAAACGAAATGAAACACGGCGAAGATCAACGCCCAGACAGCCGCCGCGTATGCCGTCCACGCGCTGCTCGAGTGTCGTGAGCCTTTCGCCAACTGCTACTCCTTGAGCGCCCGACGAACGCTTGCTGTAAACGATGAAGAGACACGGTGAATATGTCGACGACCATCACGGATGGCTCGTAGCGCGCGGCGGAGCATCGTGTGAGAGATGTCGAGACCGCGTGATCGTCGAGAAGAAGCGCAGCTCGCGGTCGTCCTTCCGAAACACCGTCAAAACGCTATCGATCGCGATGGGCGGTACGGGACTGGCTACTGGCGCGTGGCAGCCGCTGCAACGCGAGCTCGGTCGCGTATACCGCGGCGCGCAAAGGGTCTCGCAATCCGACGGCGCCCGTCGGGAGGCCGGCGCGCAACGCCCGCGCGAGGGCCGTAACGCGGGCCTGGGCGTCGGCCGGCAACGGCTTCCTCCCGGGTAGTTGCATGGGGTGAGTCTCTCGAGCCAGCCCCGCGCGCCACGGTTCATTCCTCGCGGTCACGGCGAGCCCCACGGTACTCGACGAGTCGAGCTGGGCGACGAGAACGAGCAGGGCCGCGCCACGCTCGGCCGCCGGCCGTCGTGAATTGGAGGCCACCGCGAAGGCCGCGTCGAAAATGCGCGCGTCACGGATGTTGCCGCTCGCGAACAGGAACTGGTCGAGTCGGGAGGTAGCCGGGAAGGGCCCACGCCAGACCGACGCCAGCGCGTCGGGACCCGTTTCGTCGCACCAGGCAAGTGTAGTGAAGGTCTTCGCGACCGCCTTGCCGGTCGCGACCTGTGCGGCCGCGGCGCGGCAGTCGCGCCGTTCGCCGGGGATTCGCCCTTCACGAGTCTGGGGGTTCGAGAGGCAGGCGCCGGTCAGCGTGGCCAGCACCACCAACCCGCACCACGAACGCGTCGACGTGTCCATCGGAGACACTCCCTGATACCTAACGCGAGCTCCGCATTGCGGCCGCAACGACGGGAGCCCGGCGCTTGATCGAAACCGTCTGTCATGTCGACGATTCGCTCGCCCGTAGAGCTACGCGATCCATCGGGCGCGGATGGGCTGTTTTGTGCGCCAGGACACGGCGCGCCTCGCACCTGCGCAGGTGACGGACGCGTCGACAACCGCGGACAGGATGACAGGATGAACAGGAAGGCCCAATTGGCCATTCATCCTGTTCTATCCTGTGTTCCTGTCGGTGTGCTCGAGTGTCGTCGTCAGGCTCAAAGCCAGCCGGCGTCTCCCGCGATGCGTATGGCATCGAGTCGGTTCCGTGCGCCGAGCTTGCCGATGGCATTCGACAGGTAATTGCGCACGGTTGCGGCCGAGAGGTTGAGCCGATCGCCGATCTCCTCGGTCGAGAGCCCTGACTCCGCCGCGCGCAGCACATCCGCCTCACGGTCCGTGAGTGGGCTCGATCCCGTCTCCACGGCCGCGGCGACGAGCTCGGGATCGAGCACGCGGCGTCCCATTGCCACCGATCGAATCGCGTTCGCGAGCTCCGGTGCCGGCGCGTCCTTGAGCAGAAATCCCCTCACGTGCACCTTGAGCGCGCGCAGCAGATTGCCGGGCTGGCTGAGTCCCGTGAGCACGAGCGTCCGACACGCCGGCAGCTGCTCGTGCAGCGCTTCGGCGGCGCTCAAGCCGTCGAGACCCGGCATGTCGATGTCGACGACGGCGACGTCAGGCTTCGTCCGCAGCGCCGTCTCGAGGATCGTGTCGCCGCGATCCAGCTCCGCCACCACCTCGATGTCCGGCTCGAGCTTGAGCAGCGCCACCAACGCGCCGCGGATCATGTGCATGTCCTCCGCGATGAGCACGCGGATCATGTCGCGACCTCCGGCACTTCGACTCGGAGTCGGAACCGCCCGTCGGCGATCGCGCGGGCGCTCGCGGAGCCCGACAGCGCCGCGGCCCGGGCAGCGAGGCCACTCAAACCCGTCCCGGTCTGCGACGGCGGCATCGCGCCGTCGTTCACGATCTCGAGCCTGACGTTACCAGCATCGCGACCGATGTGGATCGAGCACGTCGTGGCAGTGCTATGACGCAGCACGTTCGTCACGCCTTCGCGCAGCGTCCAGGCGAACAGCTCGTCGATCGCGGGTGGGAGGTTGCCGACGTCGATGCGCACGCGGGTCTCGGTGCCGGAAGATGCAAGGAGATCGGACGCACGGTCGATCTCCGATTGGAGCGCGATGGGAGGTTCTCGATGGGCAATGCCTCGCAGGTCGTGCAACGTCGATCGTGCAACCGACACGAGGCTTTCGATCTCGCCGACGGCCTTCGGGACGTCGTCGCGCGCCAGGAGCCCGATCGCGAGATCGCCCTTGAGCGATACGGCGGAGAGGGATTGTCCGAGCAGGTCGTGCAGATCGCGAGAGATCCGAAGTCGCTCCCGCTCGATGGCCAGCTCCGCGAGATCGGCGCGGGCGTCGCGGAGCTGGTCCATGAGCCGTACGAGGCGCGTCGCGCCATAGAGTCCGGCGCCGCCAAGAAACAGCAATGCCTCCCAATACCAGAAGTTCCATGCCCTCTCCCCAACGCTCGCGTCGGGCAGGAGCAAGACTCGCGCGTACCACAGCCCGCTCGTCAACGCGACTGTCGCGATGGCCACGAGCGCGAGTCGGACGGGAAGAAGCATCGCGAACGACGCGACGACGAACCACTGCAGCGTGATCCAGCGATCCCTGAACGTCGGAATCGGAAGGGCGACGATCAACACCAGCAGGAGCAGCGTCCACATCCAGTACCGCGGCCTGACTCCTTCGGCGACGGCGAGGCTGTGTCGCAGCTGGATGGCGCCGGCCGCGATGGCGAGTGCGATCGCGATTCCGTCGTACTGCGTCATGCGGGGCATCGCGAGGCCAAGCCCGCCCTGCATGATCGTGAACGCGATGAACGGCACATGGATGGCGACGAGGAGCCACCCGGCACGGCGACGAAGCGGGGGAACGCCGGAGAGCGGGAGGGCGACCGTCACGTGCCGCTCCCGTCTGTGGCGGAATCGGCCGCCGCGTGCTCCGGCGTCATCGCGACGATCAGTGCGCCATGCGCATCGCGCGCCACATCGATCCTGTAGGTCGCGTTAGGTTCGTCGCGCAATGCGATCGCCAGCGCGCCACGAATGGCGCGGCGGGCATTCTCGTCCGGCGCATCGAGCGCTATGCCACTGGCCGCCGTGACGCGAACGGTCGCACCCGACGCCTCGAGCAGGGCGACGGCGGCGTCCAGCTCCGCCCGGACGGACGCGCGACGATATCCCGCGACGACGCGGCGGGCATGCATCAGCGCGCGGCGAGAGTCGTTGACGAGCGCCCGGAGCTCCGCTGTCGCACGGGCTGGATCGCTCTCGGCGTATGCGTACGCGGCGTCGCCTCGCGCGACGATCTGCCGCAATGCATCGGCCACGCCCGTGCTCAGCTCGCCGTCGATCCGCACTCGCGCCTGCACGACGGCACGCGCTTCGAGTTCGCGGCCCGCAGCATCGAGCGCCCGGATCGCGGCCATGAGACGGAGAGGCACGAACTGCGTCGTCGCGCGCCAGATGATGGCGAGCGTGAGATAGGCGCCGGGATACACCACGTCACCGCCGTACCATTGCGTACCGACCAGGACGAGCGGCGAGAGCGCGATCGCGGCGGCGATCAGCATCGCCCACCCGCCGGGTACGATGATGAGAACCGACACGGCGAGCGACGCGAACTGAAAGATCCACCCGTCGCCGACCAGATTCACGGCGACGACGTTGACGATCGCGAGCGCGATCAGGGTCCAGGCCCCCGCCGGTGGTCGCTCACCGCGCAGTCCGTAGATGACGTGTCGGATGTGCAGCGGAATGGCGACGGACGCCGCGAGCAGCGCGACGCGAATGGCTGCGGGTGGAACGGGCACGTAGGCGAGCCGCCAGACGTCGATGAGGCTCAGTGCGACGTTCACGCCGATCGCGGATGCGGCGACCGCGCGCACGACGTCGCGCGTCAGGGTCGGTGCAAGCTCGGGCGCTCGCGCCTGGTGTCGCCCGGCCACAGACGGTGCGGTCATGCCGAGCGGGGCGGCCAGGGGCATCCCCCAAAGCGGCGCAATGGACGCACGAACCTCCAGACGGTCCTCGACGAACATGGGTCGGAGAGTCGCACGAACGCGTTGGCCGGACCAGTCGAGCTTCTCATTGGTTTTGAATGACAAATGTCACACGCCATCGCGAGGCCGCCGCCTTCGACCCCGTGGCTCGATGCCGTTCATGTGTATGCACACGCGGTCTCGATGACAATCATCACGCGGATGTGACCACATCGGCTTCTGCCGGTGACGCGCCCCTACGGCGACCGTGCGGTTGAAGACCACGATGCTCGCGCAAGGAAGTACGCGAGCGTCGGGACCACTCGGAACCTCGCTTCAGGAGGCCGCACGATGGAACCCGCGTCGCCGCATGAAGACCTCACAACCTCGGCCACTGCTCCCGATCACGGACACGGCCCGGACACGAGCGCGTCGCACCAACCCGTCGCGTCGGCACCTCGGGTCGGAGCATCGGGTGAAGCTCCAAGGCGCCGACGGCGAACGCAGCGCTGGCGAATGCCGATCACCGATGGACCGTTCGCCGAATCGAAGGAGATGCTTGGCGGACCAGGCGTCGATCGCCGAGTCTGGAGCGAGGAGGTGTAATTGGGTTCGGCACTACCTACTCGCTCCGCAGCGCGATCAGCGGATCCACCCGCGAGGCCCGCCTCGCCGGCGCCAGACTCGCCACCGCGGCCACGCCCATCAGGATCGCCGCGATGGCGAGGAATGTTCCGGCGTCGGTCGGCTCCGTCTCGAACAGGATCGTCCGGAGCACTCCCGCCGCCATATACGCGCCGATACTACCTAACGCGACTCCGACCGCCGCCAGTCGTACTCCCTGACCCAATACCGCGCGCACGATCCCCCGCGGCGGCGCACCGAGCGCGAGCCGGACCCCGATCTCTCGCGAGCGCTGGGCAACCGTGTACGACACCACGCCATACAGCCCGATCGTCGCGAGCACGAGTGCCGCCGAGGCGAAGATCCCGAACACGAGCACGATGAGCCGCGGCTCGGCGGTCGCGTCACGTACCAGGCGCGTGAGGGGCTGGACGCGCGCGACCGCGACGTTAGGGTCGAGCGCCGCGACCTCACGCCGCACCGCGTCGATGATCGCGGTCGGATCACCCGTCGCGCGCACGGTCAGCCACATCGCCGCCCACGGGAACTGCCCGTGCGAGAAGTACATCGTCGGCCCGGGAAGGCTGTCCACGAACATGATGCGAGTGTCGCGGACGATTCCCACGACGGTCATTGTCCGCCCGCTCGACAGCTTGACCAGTCGGCCGACGGGATCGCCGCCCGGCCAACCGATGCGCGCCATCGTCTCGTTGATCACCATCACGTCAGGCGCCGGAGCACGGTCGCGATCGTCGAACACGCGCCCTCGCACGAGCGAGGTACCCAGTGCGGTGAAGTAGGCGGGGGTCACGACGCGCCAGCTGGCGCTCCGGTATTCGCCCGCGCGCGCCGCCGTCTGCTCGACCGGCTCGAAGCCCATTCCTGTGTTGCCGCCACTGAACGGCGCGATGTTGACCGCCCCCACGGTGCGAACGCCCGGCGCGCCCATGAGACGCTGGGTGAGCTCGGCGTAGAACGCCGCGATCCGATCCGGCGCGTAGCGCCCCGGGGTCGAATCCGTGGGAGAGCGCTTTTGCGGGAGTACGACCGACGCCGCGAGCACGTGGTCGTGAGAGAAGCCGAGATCCACCCGCATGAGCTTCACGAAGCTCCCGCCCACGAGCCCCGCGCACACGAGCAGCAGCATCGCGAGGCCAACCGACGTCACGACGAGGGTACTTCGGAGCCGGCTGGCATCTATGGTGCGCGTGCCGCTGCGGAGCACGCCAAGGGCTCCGGCTCCGTTCGCGCCACGCGGCCGAGCGAGGTGAAGCGCCGGGGCGAGACCGAAGACGACGCCCGTCGTCAGGCACGCACCGAGCGCGAACGTCAGCACCTGCCAGTCGAGGGCCATCTCTTCGAGCCGCGGGATGGCGGCGCTCCCGATACCGCGAACGACCGGGATGGCGACGGCCGCCACGGCCACACCGACCGCGGCGCCCAGGAACGAGAGCACCAGCCCTTCGGCGAGGAGCTGCCTGACGATGCGCCCGCGGCCGGCGCCTAACGCCGCGCGCACGGCCATCTCCCGCTCGCGCGTTCCCGCCCGCGCGAGCAGCAGACTGGCGACGTTCACGCACGCCATGAGCAACAGGAGTCCCACGGTCGCCAGCAGCGCGACGAGGCGCGCGCGCAGCTGCGGCGTGACGTACGCCTCCGACAACGGCTGGACTCGAGCGCCCCATTCGCCGTTGTCCGCGGGGTATTCGGCCGCGAGCTGTCGAGCGATCCCGGCGAGCTCCGCGTCGGCCTGCTCGCGCGTGGCTCCGGGGGCGAGTCGTGCCACGGCTTCCAGCCGCCGGTCGCCGCGATGATATCGTTCGCTCGGCGCGAGCGGGACCCAGACGTCCACTCGGTCGGGAAAGTCGAACCCGGGCGGCATCACGCCGATGACGCGATGGAGCACGCCATCCAGCTCGACCGACTGCGCGGTCACACGCGGATCGCCGCCGAAGCGCTGCTGCCAGAGCGCGTAGCTGATGACGGCGACTCGCGTGTCGCCCCCGGGCCTGTCCTCCTCCGCGGCGAAGGTGCGCCCGAGCACCGGAGAGACTCCGAGCACGGTGAAGAGCGAATGCGTCGCCCCCATGCCCACCAGCCGTTCCGGCCCGGCGTCGCCGCGGATGGTCGGGCTTCGTCCGCTGAACGCGCCGATGTCAGAGAGCCGCCGAACACGCGCGCGCCAGTCGAGGTAGTTCGGCTCGGAGACGGAAAACGGCCGTCCCACCGGCGTCGTCTCCGACGCGATGACGAGGCGATCCGGATCCGCGAACGGGAGCGCCCGGAGCAGGACCGTGTTCGCGATCCCGAAGATGGTGGTAACCGCGCCGAGTCCTACGGCGAGCGTGAGAACACTGACGATGGTGAAGCGCGGGCTCGCGCGCAGTTGGCGCAGCGCGTAGCGAACGTCGTGGCGGAACTCCCCGACCCATTCAGACCGACGCATCTCTCGATCCCTCCCTTCTCCGATGTCACGGCACTCGTCTCCGATGCGCGCAGCGTCCCCGAACTTCGCGCGGGCCGCGGCTCGCGCCGCGGCGGGCTCGAGACCGTGTGCGGCGAGGTCCTGCTCGAGCATCTCGAGGTGGTAGTCGAGCTCGCGACGCACCTCCTCCTCGACCGATGGTTTCCAGAGGCGGGCGCGAAGCTCGCGCGCGAACCGACCCAGCCGCGGCATGCTCGCTCCGGCGTCAGGTGGGCTCGAGCAGGATCCGCGCGACCCCTTCGGCGAAGCGCGCCCACTGCTTGGTTTCGATC
>Ga0268265_10002684_pt1 | contig 13192 bp, 10 predicted proteins | sample KBSSwiS52_FD_190355 | JGI IMG/M metagenome (GOLD analysis project Ga0268265, IMG submission 190355) | Switchgrass rhizosphere microbial communities from Kellogg Biological Station, Michigan, USA - KBS Switchgrass S5-2 (SPAdes) (version 2) | ecosystem: Host-associated > Plants > Roots >... | reverse complement strand
ACACCTGGTCCCGCTCGCGCTTGTTGATGCCCTGCATCAGGCTGTAGCCGGCCACTTCCACCTCGCCCACCTCGCCCGGCGGCAGGGGCTCGCGGGTCTGCTGATCGACGATGCGCAGCTTCACGCCGGGGATGGTGCGGCCGCAGCACTCCTGCTTGTCATCAGGCAACAGCTCGCCCGACGGCAGGGTGGTGTGGGCCGACAGCGTCTCGGTCATGCCGTAGGAGCGCGGCACCTTGTGCGGGTGGGGGTGCGCCGGCGTCCGGCCGGCCCGCTGCGGCGTCAGGAACTTCAGCCCCTCCGGCGTGCGCCTGGCGATCGCGCCGCAGTCGTTGCTCTCGCGGATCACTTCGTAGCCCGCCGCGGCCAGGTCCGGATCGGCGCGCAAACTGGCCATGTAGGCCTCCGAGCTGCACACCGCATTGACCCCCTCGGTCTCGATCAGCCGCACCACGGCCGCCCCGGAATCGTCGTCCGGGGTGTAGAGCGAGCGGCCGCCCACCAGGCACTGGAAGACGCTTGCGGCCAGGCCGGCGACCCAGAAGAAGGGCCGGATCCCCACCGCCACGTCCCCGTCGCCCAGGGGCCAGTAATGGAAGGCTTTCTGATAGCTGTGCCGGATCATCGGCCCGTGGCTGTGCACCACCCCCTTGGGCTCGGCGGTGCTGCCGGAGGTGTGGATGATGCAGAGGAGATCCGCCGGGGTGATGTTCTCCTCCAGCCGGGCGAGGAAGGCCGCGTCGAACTGCGGGCGCTCCGCGGCGGCGTCGCGCAGCGCCTGCGGGCCGGGCCGGGCCCAGTCGCGGCCGTCGTCGCCCCAGACCAGGATCTGGCGCAGATAGGGCGCTTCCGGCAGCACCAGCCGGCCCGCCGTCTGGCCCTTCAGCGACGGCAACGCCTCCTCCAGCCGCGCCAGGTAGTCGTGGCGCAGGTAGCGGTCGGCGACGATCAGGGTGTGGACGTCGGCGTGGTTCAGGACCCAGCGCAGCTCCGGCGCCTGGTAGAGGGTCGACAGGGGCGCGACCAGGGCCCCGATCCGTGCGGCGGCCATGAAGGCGGCCACGAACTCCGGGCCGTTCGGCAGCATCACCGCCACCCGGGTCCCCTTGCTGACCCCCAGGGCCAGCAGGCCGCGGGCATAGAGGCCGGAGCGTTCCTCGAGCCCTTCGAAGGTCAGGCGATCGCCGCGGGCGGCATGGGCGACGCGGTCGCGATAGGTCTCGGCGACATGGCGCAGCAGGCCCGGGACCGTCGCCGTGAATGGCGGCTCCGGGCGCGTCTTGAGCTCCTCGTTGGCGGCGGACGTCATCTCTCTCCCCTGGCGCTGCGGATGCGCGCCTTCGGGCCGTCCGCGTCTCGCTTACTGTCACCGGCCGATGTTAGGCGGCCAGGGCCGCTCAGGCCAGCGCCGCGCGGCCCGGTCTGCGAAAGCCGCAACATCGCAATTGCGAGTCGTTATCATTTGCAATAATGCTTCTGCACGACGTGGGCGCGGGGCCGCGCGCCGCAGGAGATCTCGCCATGACCGTACGGCGCGCCGCCGCCATTCCTCCCCTGGTCCGCCGGCCGCTCGCCGCGCCCTGGCCAGCGGAGCGGCTCCTCTACCTGGGCATCCGCGGCTGGGTGAGCGCGCGACGCCAGGGCGCGGCGCCGGCGGACCTGGTCAGCGGCGCCATCGCCAGGCGCACCTCCGGGCGCGCGGCGGCGCTGTTCACCGCCTGGATCCAGGCGGTGGAGGCCGGGGGCTTGCGGCCGATCGAGATCCAGTGCGCCGACTGCGGCGGCGTCTCCCAGGACGAGCAGCGCCTGGTGATCGCCTGCGGCGGCGCGCCGGTCGCCTTCGACGAGGCCCAGGCCCTGCTGGAACCGCTGGTGCGGGACGCCCAGGCGATCACGGTGCTGGGCCGCGCGCTCAATTTCGCCCTCGCCCAGGCGGGCTGGCGGCTGCCCTGCCGGCTGGGGGCGGAGCCCTTCGCCCACACGCCCACGCTGCACTGAGACCCGGCGCAGGCCGGCTCAGGCGCGCGGCCCGCCCGCAACGACGATGGTTTCCCCGGTCATGAAGCTCGCGGCGGGCGAGGCCAGGAACAGCACCGGCCAGGCGATCTCATCCGGCAGGCCCACGCGGCCCATGGGATTGCCGCCGCCGACGACGTCGGGGTCCAGCTTCATCCGGTCCATGGCCCGCATGAAGCCCTCGGACTTCACGGTCCCCACCGCGATGGCGTTCATCCGGACGCCGACCGGAGCCAGGTCCACCGAGAGCGTGGCGGTCAGGTTGTTCACCGCCGCCTTCGCCGCGCCGTAGGGCGCCGAATGGGTCACGGACCGCAGGCTGGCCATGGACGAGATGTTGACGATCGCCCCGCCCCGCTCGCGCATCCGCCGCGCCGCGGCCAGCGACAGGACCCAGACGCTGGTGAGGTTCAGCGACACCATGTCGTTGAAATCCGTTAGGGTCCACGTGTCCAGGCTCTTGCCCCGGCTGCCGCCGGCGTTGTTGACCAGCACGTCCAGGCGGCCGTGCGCCTCCAGCGTGCGCTCGATCAACGCCTCGCAGGCGGCGGGATCCTTGACGTCGGTGGGGATGACGCTCGCGCGGCGCCCGAGCGCCCGCACCGCCGCCGCGGTCGCCTCCAGCGGCTCGACCTTGCGGCCGGCCAGCGCGACGTCGGCCCCGTGCTCGGCGAACAGCACCGCACAGGCCCGCCCGATGCCGGTTCCGCCGCCGGTCACCAGCACCGTCTGGCCGGAGAAGTCGAAAGGGTTCGCGCGCATCGGGCTCAGGCCTCCGCCAGGGTCATCGTCGCCGTCGTGGTGGTCTCGCCCTGGCCGTCCCGGGCCCAGAGCTCCAGGTCGAGCAGCTCGGCCCCCGCCTCCTGCCGGCGGCGCACGACGCGGCCGCCGCAGGTGAACGACCCCGGATAGGTCGGCTTGCGGTAGCGCACCGCATAGGTCCTGATGTCGGCGATCTCCGGCGGCGCCCAGTCGGTCACGGCCCGGCACATGTGGGCGAAGGTCAGCCAGCCGTGGACCACCACGTCGGGAAAGCCCAGCCCGACCATCTTCGGATGATCCCAGTGGACATAGGTGAAGTCGCCCGACGCGCCGGCGTACTTGACCAGCGCCAGGCGGTCGATCTCGCTGGTCAGCACCGGGATATCCTGGCCTTCGATCACGCTCGCGAAATCCTTGATCGCCATCTGTCCGGCCCTCAATCGAAGTAGACGGTGTAGACGCGGACCACCGCCACGCGCTCGCCGTCCTGGTTGGTCAGCGTCATGTCCGCGCCCTGGAACAGCATTTCGCCGTTGCGGCCGGTCCGGGTGAAGACGTCGACGAAGCGCGCCTGGGCGGTGATGACGTCGCCGGCGCGGATCGGCCGGTGGTTCTCGACGACGTCGTCGGTGTGCAGGAACCGCGCGAACGGCATGTCGCGGTCGAAGACGCCGGTGAACGCCTCCGGGGTGAACACCGAGACGAAGGTCGGCGGCGCGATCACCGCGCCGAAGCGGGTCGTGCGGGCATAGGCTTCATCGAGGTAGACGGGATGGGCTTCGCCGATCGAGCGGGCGAACCGGACGATCTCGCCCAGCTCCACCTTGCGCGTGAGCGGCGCGCCCTCCGTACCGATCCGTTCGCGAAGCCGCTCCACCAACGGCGCGAGATCCACCGCCATGTCGTTCCTCCTGTCAGCCGAGGCCGATGATTCCGCGCTCGGCCAGGTCGGCGATCTCGGCCTCGCCGTAGCCGTAGTCGCGCAGCACCTTCTCCGTGTGCTCGCCGATCAGCGCCCCCGGACCGGCCCGGGTGGCCGAGCGGGAGAACTGCATCACCGAGGTGAGCCGCTTGTGCTCGCCGAACAGCGCGTGCTCCACCTCGCAGCTCATGTCCAGCTGGTCGGCCAGGCCGCCCGGCAGCATCAGCACGTCGTGCGACGGGCCCTTGATCGATTCGACGCAGGCGACGTCGGCCTCGGTGAGCCGGGCCTCCCACTCGGCGGCGGGGCGCGTCGCGAACGCGGCTCCCAGCCGGTCGGCCAGCGCTTCGGCGGCCTGGCTGCGCCCCTGGGCGCCGGCGAAACGCGGATCGTCGAGCCCGGCTTCCGGCATCGCCTTGACCAGCGCCGTCCATTCGCGGTCGGTCGTCACCGCCAGGAACACCCAGCCCGCCTTGGTCTCGTAGAGCCGGTAGAGCGGCCCGAAGCCGTGCAGTCCCGCATCGGCGGTGGGGGCCGGCGGGCGGCCCTCGTACTCCACCATGTCCTCCGAGAGGATCTGCGACATGGTCGAGAGCATGGTGGTGACCACGCCTTGCGCCCCCGCGCCGCGCTCGCGGGCCAGCAGGCCCAGGGCCTGGCCGCAGGCGACGCCCAGGGACGAGAAGCCGTCGGCATGGGCGACCGACAGGCTTCCCGCGCCCATGCGGATCGCGCCGTCCTTGGTCTCCGCCAGCGTCAGGTCCGCGCGCTCGGGGACGGAGGGGCCGACATTGCGCCGCGACATCCCCGAGCCCGCGCCGATGGTGGGCGCGTAGGCCGGCCGGTGGCCGTAGGGCCCGCCGACGCCGAAGCCGGGCGCCTGATGGTAGACCACGTCGGGATTGATCTCCCGCACCGCCGCCTCGTCCACGCCCAGCCGCTTGGCGACGCCGGCGCGGAAGCTCTGCAACACCAGGTCGGCGCTGGCCAGGAACTTGCGGACGATCGCCAGGCCCTCGGTCGTGCCGATATCGACGGCGACGCTCTCCTTGCCCTGCGTCACCTTCACCCCGCCGATCTCCGGCATCGGCAACTGGAAGCGGATCGGATCGCCATCCAGGGGCTCGATCTTCAGCACCCGCGCGCCCAGGTCGGTCAACAGGGTGATCCCGAACGGCGCGGCGTAGAAACTGCCCAGCTCGACGATGGTCACGCCGTCCAGCGGCAGGCCGGTGGGGGCCGCGGCCGGGGGCGGCGCCCTGGGCGCCTCTGCGGCGGCCGCCTCGCGCAGCGCTCCGCCATGCTCGTCGAGGCCCGGCGGCGGCCCCACCTTGCCGGGGGTCCCGCTCAGCCGGACGAAGGGCTTGGGCTGGCGCACCGGGCCCAGGCCGGGGACGTCGACGACGGCCACCTGATCGTCGTGCAGCATCTGCGGGTGATGCAGCAGCTCGGTTCCGGAACGGAACACCTCGGCGAACACGTCGGGGTGCGCATCGAACGTCTGCCGCCACTCGGCCACCGTCTTGGACCGCACCGCCCCCAGCAGCCGCTCCCAGAACGCCTCGCGCCGGTCGAGATCCTCGTCCTCCCAGGCGTCGTTCCACTCCGGATCGTCGAGCCCGGTGACGTTCAGGAAGGCCTGGAACAGCTTCGGCGTCGCCTGCGAGAACTGCAGCCAGCGGCCGTCCTTCGACAGCGCCTGCAGCAGGCCGTAGCGGAGCCAGCTGTTCGGCACCTGGCGCGCCGCGTTGATCACCGGCGCGGCGGTGTAGGCGTCCGGGTATTTCCGCGCCCAGTGGGTGATCATCCAGTTCCAGGTGTCGTGGGCGGCGAGCGCCTGCAGGAGCGTGGTGTCCACCCGCTGGCCGAGGCCGCTCTTCTCGCGCTCGTAGAGGGCGACCAGGGCGCCGGCGATGGCCAGCTGGGCGGCGCTGGCGGTGCAGTTGGGGACGGAGGCGAACCCCGGCCCGGGCCGCTGCACGAGAGCCGAGAACTGGTCGTGGCCGCCGATCTTGGCCATCACGACGCCCTCGTAGCCCTTCAGCCGGGCCAGCGGGCCCTTTCGCCCGAAGCCGGTGATCGCGGTGGTCACCAGGCGCGGGTTCTCGGCGGCGAGCTGTTCGTGGCCGAGGCCGTGGCGCTCCAGCACGCCGGGGCGGAAGGTGTCGATCAGGACGTCGGCGCGCCGGGCCAGCGCCTGCACCGCCGGGTCGTCCAGCGACGCCTCCAGGCTCTTGGAGCCCCGCGCCCAGATCGGCCAGCCGGCCTGGCGGCGCAGCGGGCTGCCGCCCTTGGGCTCCACCAGCGCCACCTCGGCCCCGAAGTCGGCGAAGAACTGCCCCACGAACGCCCCGCCCAGGGTGGACGAAAGGTTCAGCACCCGCAGCCCGCCCAGGGCCTCGGTCAGGACCTTTTCGGATGCGGTCATCGGCGGCCCCCTTGCGGACGTACGGGGGACGCCAGGGCGAAGCGCCCGGGGCCGGGCAGCGGCGATCGCTTCAGCACTCTGAATTCCTCCCGGCTATGGAATTACGTCTTAGCGCCGGCCTCGCCTGGGGCCAGCCGATTTTCGCAGCCAGCCACGTTACCGCCCGGGGCGCAACCCGGCTCGCGGCCTGGAGCGACGTGCGCCCTACCCCCAGGCCCGCACGCCGGGCGCGGGGCCGTCGAGGGGCGGGCCGGTGATGCACTGGGCGATGCGCATCCAGGCCTGCGCCGCCGCGCCCGTCACCTTCAGCGCCGTGTCGGCGACGTTGCGCCGCTGGGTCGCCACCAGGCAGAAGTCGGCGGCGGCGCCTTCCACGCGGGATGGCGCGGCGGGGTCGTTCCAGGTCCAGACCTCGCCGGCCGGCGAGGTCAGCGACAGAAAGGGCCGCGGCTCCGGGACCGGCAAGCCGCGGTTTGCGAAGCTGAAGCCCAGGGTGCGCACGCCGAACTCGACGACGTTGCGCACCCGCTCGCCCTCGACGCGGCGCACGCGCAGCATGTCGAAGACGTCCTGGCCGTAGCCCCAGACCTCCATCTGCCGGGCGTTCACCAGGGTCTGCGCCCGCATCGGCGCGGCGAACCAGGCGACCTTGGCGTCCTCGGCGCAGCCCGCCGCCGCCGCGCGCAGGTCGGCAAGCCCCGCCTCCCAGGCCGCCAGCAGCTGGGGCCAGCTCAGAAGGTCCAGGCGCGTCGTCTCATAGGCCTTGAGGCGGGCGAACGCCGCCTCCCGCGGCGTGTCCGGCGAGGGCGGCTTCGTCCCCTCGGCGAACCGCGCGCGCTCCACCTCGAACCTGGCCGGATCGGACAGGCTGAGCGTCGCCAGCCGGTCGAGGGTCACCATGTGCTCGATGCTGTCGCGCACCCGCCAGCCATAGAACGGCGTCACCGCCTCCGGGTCGGCGCCCGCCGCGACGGCCCGCAGCGCCGCGGCCTCCGCGGCCAGGTCCTCACAGGCCTGGGCGATGCTCATGCGTCCTCCTCCCCCTCATTGGCGGGGGGCCAATTGAGGGGCGCGCCGGCCCAGCGTCAACACGACGGCCCACATACAGGCTGAATCCGGGCTTGCGTCCGGCGGCGTCCGGCGGCTCAATCGGCGGCGAGGACGGCGGAACGGCCGACGAAAGGAACGCCCATGGAGAAATGCCCGATCGACTTCAACTTCGACCCCGCCACTTTCAAGGTCGGGGACCAGGTGAGCTATCGCGTGCCGAAGACCTTCCAGGACTTCCCGTTCGCCGGCGTGCTGCTCGAGGTGCACGAGGACTATGTGGTCCTGACCTCCGACCCCGACGACCCGGCGAGCCGGATGAAGGCCACCCGCGAGAGCCGCCCGGTGGTGGCCGCAGAAGACGTCTGCTGAGCGGCGCGGCGCGCCGAACCCCATAAACAAGAACCGGGAGGACGCCTTGGAACGGGATTTCGAGGGCAAGGCCGTGCTGGTCACGGGCGGCGCGCGCGGGCTTGGCCGGGCGGCGGCGCGCCTCTTCGCCGCGCGAGGCGCCTCGCTGTTCCTGGTGGACGTGCTGGCCGAGACGCTGGAGGACACGCGCGCCGAGCTGGAGGCGGCCGGCGCGCCCTGCCGCGCCCACGTGGCCGACATCTCCAGGCGGGAGGCCTGCCACGGCGCGGTCGCCGCGGCGGTGGCGGCGTTCGGCGGCCTCGACGTGCTGTGCAACGTGGCCGCCGTGCTGCGTTTCCACCATGTGACCGACGTGACCCAGGAGGACTGGGACCGCGTGCTGGCGGTCAACATCAGCGCGCCGTTCTATTTCAGCCAGGCGGCGATCCCGCACCTGCTGGCCCGGGGCGGCAACATCGTCAACGTCGCCTCCCAGGCGGCCAGCATCGGCTGCGCCTACATCGTCCCCTATTCCGCCAGCAAGGGCGCCCTGGTGCAGATGACCCGCTCCATGGCCATGGAGTTCATGAACCAGCCGATCCGCATCAATGCGGTGGCCCCCGGCACCATGCGCACCGACATCGGCCAAGGCGTCACCCGGCCCGACGACCTCGACGTGAACCTGATGCAGCGCTACTCGGGCGTGCGCCCGCCCTCCGAGGCCGAGGACGTGGCCGAGCTGATCGTCTTCGCCGCTTCCGAGCGCGCCCGGGCCGTCCACGGCGCGCTGCTGACCGCCGACGGCGGCGTCACGGCGGGCTGACGGGGCGGCGCGTCAGCGCTTCCCAGCGTGGCCGATCGCCCAGACGTAGGCCGAGACCGCCGCCACCTCCTGCGGCGACAGCTGCGCGCCGCCGGCCGGCGGCATGGGGGCGCGGTACTTCTTGGGCGTGGGCACGCCCTTCGCCACGATCCCGGTGATCGAGGCCAGGCCGCCGTCGCCCCACAGCCAGGTCCCGCCGGTCAGCGCAGGACCGAGCGGCGTGCCGGCCCCGTCGACCCCGTGGCAGCCGGCGCAGGTTCCGCCCGAGGCGCCGTGGTAGATCTTCTCCCCCAGGGCCACCTGCTCGGTCGTGCCGCCGGGCGGAACCGGCAGGTCCGGGCCCGCCGCCGCCGTGGCCGCGGCCTTCGGCGCGGGCGCCGGCGCGATCGCGCCCGTCCCCGCCGCGCCGGCGTGGGCCACGCGCCAGATGCGCCCCTTCACGTCATCGGCGATGTAGAGCGCCCCGTCCGGCCCCACCGCCAGGCCGGCCGGCCGGAACGCGGCCTTGCCGGGGTCCTTCTCGCCGCCCGCGAAGCCGTCGGCGAACACCACCCAGTCGCCCGAGGCCTTGCCGTCCTTCAGCGGCTGGAACACCACATTGTAGCCGCCCTGCGGGAACGGGGCCCGGTTCCATGAGCCATGGAAGGCGATGAACGCCCCGCCGCGCCAGGCCGCCGGGAACTGCGCGCCCGAGTAGATCGCCACGTCGTTGGGCGCCCAATGGGCCGGGAAGGCGGCGACCGGGGCTTTCCGCTGCGCGCAGACGCCCACCGCCTTGCCGCCGTCGCCGCCATATTCCGGGGCCAGCACCAGCTTCCCCTGCGTCCCGTCGTAGTAGCACTGCGGCCAGCCGAAATTGTCGCCCGGGCCCACCTGCAGCAGTTCCTCGGCCGGCAGTTCCGCCCCCTCCCCGGGCTTGTAGAGCGCCGGCCAGTTCTCCGCGAGCTGGTCGCGTCCGTGCTGGGTGGCGAACATGCGGCCGCCGGCGTCGAAGGCGATCCCGCCGGTGTTGCGGATCCCGGTCGCATAGCGCGCCTCCGGCGAAAACCTCTGCCCGGGCCTGCCGGCGTCATAGCGCCAGATCCCGCCACGGGTCGCGAGCTCCGTGCAGGGGTCGGCCCCCGGAACGCCGGGGGCGCGGTTCTGGGCCTGGCAGGCGTTGCTGGCCGAGCCCAGGTTCACGAACAGGCCGCCCTTGGCGTCGATGGCGAAGGGATGCATCGGGTGGTCGCCGCCGAGCGGGAGCCCCGAGACGATCACCTCCGGCTGGCCCCTCGGCGCGACCTGCCCCGCCGCGAGGGCGTAGCGCACGATCCGGTCGCTCACCTCGGCGTAGAGCGCATTCCCGTAGACGGCCACGCCCGTGCCGCCGGAAGCGCCCTGGGCGACGCCTTCGCCGAACCGCTCGATCACCTCGGCGTGTCCGTCCCGGTCGGCGTCCCGCAGCGCCACGAGGAAGCCGCCCTCCGGCGGCGGCGCGTTCGGATAGTACCCGCCGCTCCAGGTGTTGGCGTAGACGACCCCGTTGGGCCCCACGACCAAATGTCGCACATGGCCCAGGTTGTCGGCGAACACCGTGGCGCAGTAGCCGGGCGACAGGGTGAGGCCGCCGTTGTCGGGATCGCACGGGACCGCCTTGGCGGCGGAGTCGTCCGCAGCGCACGCGCCGAGCCAGGCCGCGCCGACCAGCGACGCGGCGCCCGCCGCCGCAGCGAGCCTGAAGCGCCGCGTCCGACGCTGAACATGTTCGGCCATACCGGTTCCTCCTCCCCTCGCGCCCTGCAGATCGGGCCCCGAGGCTAAGGGCGTCGCCGCCGCAAGGCCAGCATCGGGTTGTTCGCGGAACGCTTGCGCGGCAAGCGGGAACGGACCTGATTCGCACAGTTCCCCCGCAAATCGCCGCACTGACTCGGTTGTACAAAACTTGGGCATTGCTGCGCTGCACAAACGCTGCCTTACGGTGTCTGCTCAAGTTCGCATCATCGCCCGACCGACCGCGTCGGAACGCCGCAACCACCTTGCTGCGACTCGGCATTTGATGTGCACTGATAAGTAACGGGTCGGCGTTACTGTTCGGTCTTGAGACAACGACGCCTTGCAGCGGGGATGGTCCCTTTACGGGATTAGTTGCCGTGCGCAAGCTGGGCAGTGACTGCTGTTTCCGACCGGGCGTTTGAGGTACGAATGTTGCCGTACGTTCCTCTAATTCGTTCTCTGGACTTGGGCCGCCAAACGGCGAGCCGCCCGACGGAACCCGCGCATTTCACACTCATTAAGAACGAGGAACGGTCAAGACGCCGGCCGTTATCGTTTTTCCCTCCCCCGGGCGCCTGAAAGATTGGAATGACCCAAGAGCCCGACGTCTTCGATCTCTGCTCCCACTACTTCGAGAGCCGGAAGCAGACGGAGTTGTCGCTGCGGGACTACCTTACCCTCTGCCGCGACAGTCCCACCACCTTCGCCAACGCCGCCGAGCGGATGATCGCCGCCATCGGCGACCCCGAGGTGATCGACACCTCGTTCGATCCGCGCCTCGGCCGGATCTTCATGAACCGTACGATCAAGCGCTATCCGACCTTCTCCGACTTCTACGGCATGGAGGAGACGATCGAGCGCATCGTCGGGTTCTTCAAGCACGCGGCCCAGGGCCTGGAGGAGCGCAAGCAGATCCTCTACCTGCTGGGCCCGGTGGGCGGCGGCAAGTCCTCGCTGGCCGAGCGGCTGAAGTCGCTGATGGAGACCCTGCCGATCTATGTGCTGAAGGCGGGCGACCAGGTGAGCCCGGTGTTCGAATCGCCGCTGGGGCTGTTCGATCCCGAGCGGATCGGACCGCTGCTGCAGGAGCGCTACAATATCCCCCGCCGCTATCTGACGGGCCTGATGTCGCCCTGGGCGGTGAAGCGGCTGAACGAGTTCGACGGCGACATTTCCAAGTTCACCGTCGTGCGGCTGATGCCGTCCAAGCTCAACCAGATCTGCGTGGCCAAGACCGAACCCGGCGACGACAACAACCAGGACATCTCCTCCCTGGTGGGCAAGGTCGACATCCGCAAGCTGGAGTTCTACGGCCAGAGCGACCCGGACGCCTACTCCTACACCGGCGGCCTCAACCTCACGACCCAGGGCCTCCTGGAGTTCGTCGAGATGTTCAAGGCCCCGATCAAGATCCTGCACCCGCTGCTGACGGCGACCCAGGAAGGCAATTACGTCGGCACCGAAAGCGTCGGCGCGATCCCCTTCCAGGGCGTGGTGCTCGCCCACTCCAACGAGGCCGAGTGGCAGACCTTCCGCAACAACAAGAACAACGAGGCGATGATCGACCGCATCTGCGTGGTCAACGTCCCCTACTGCCTGCGGACCAACGAGGAAGCAGAGATCTACAACAAGCTGCTGCAATCCAGCGACCTGGCCCTGTCGCCCTGCGCGCCCGGCACGCTCAACATGCTGTCGCAGTTCTGCGTGCTCTCGCGCCTGAAGGAGCATGAGAACTCGAACCTGTTCTCCAAGATGCGGGTCTACAACGGCGAGAACCTGAAGGACGTCGACCCCAAGGCCAAGTCCATGCAGGAGTACCGGGACATGGCCGGCGTCGACGAGGGCATGACCGGCGTCTCCACCCGCTCGGCCTTCAAGATCCTCGCCGAGACCTTCAACTTCGACAACGAGGAGGTGGCCGCCGACCCGGTCCACCTGATGTACGTGATCGAGCGGACCATCCGCCGGGCCCAGTACCCGGAGGCCGTCGAGAAGCAGTACATCGAGTTCATCAAGGGCGAGCTGGCGCCGCGCTACGCGGAGTTCATCGGCGCGGAGATCCAGAAGGCCTACCTGGAGAGCTACGGCGACTATGGCCAGAACCTCTTCGACCGCTACGTCGCCTACGCCGACGCCTGGGTCGAGGACCAGGACTTCAAGGACAGCGACACCGGCGAGCTGTTCGACCGCAAGATGCTCGACCAGGAACTGTCCAAGATCGAGAAGCCGGCCGGGATCGCCAACCCGAAGGACTTCCGCAACGAGGTGGTGAAGTTCGCGCTGCGCGCCCGCGCGGCCAACGCCGGCAAGAACCCCTCCTGGACCTCCTACGAGAAGATCCGCGAGGTGATCGAGAAGCGGATGTTCAGCCAGGTCGAGGATCTGCTGCCGGTGATCAGCTTCGCCACCAAGGGCGACAAGGAGACCGAGAAGAAACACAACGACTTCGTCGAACGCATGGTCGCGCGCGGCTACACCGCCCGCCAGACGCGTCGCCTCGTCGAATGGTACATGCGCGTGGACAAGGCCGGCTGACGCCCATGGCCATCAACGTCATCGATCGTCGCCTGAACCCCAGCGGAAAGAGCCTCCCCAACCGGCAGCGCTTCCTGCGGGTGGCCAAGGAGACGATCAAGGAGACGGTGGTCCGCTCCATCCGCGAGCGTTCGCTCAAGGAGGTGGGCGGCAAGGAAGTCGTCAACATCCCGATGCGGCGCATCGCCGAGCCGCGGCTCCACCACGCCGCTTCGGGCGGCGACAGAGACCAGGTGTTCCCCGGCAACAAGGAGTTCGTCGCCGGGGACACCCTCTCGAAGCCCAAGTCCGGGGCCGGGGACAAGGGCCGCGAAGGCGCCCCCGACGGCGAGGGCGAGGACGACTTTCGCTTCACCATCAGCGCCGACGAATACCTCGACATCCTGTTCGAGGAGCTGGAGCTGCCGGACCTCGCCAAGCGCAAGCTCAAGCAGATGGAGAGCCACAAGCTCAACCGCGCCGGCCTCTCCAACTCGGGCTCGCCGACCAACCTCAACCTCGTGCGCACCATGCGCCACAGCCTGGCCCGGCGCATCTCCCTGCGGCGGCCGAA
>Ga0268265_10002679_pt1 | contig 13199 bp, 6 predicted proteins | sample KBSSwiS52_FD_190355 | JGI IMG/M metagenome (GOLD analysis project Ga0268265, IMG submission 190355) | Switchgrass rhizosphere microbial communities from Kellogg Biological Station, Michigan, USA - KBS Switchgrass S5-2 (SPAdes) (version 2) | ecosystem: Host-associated > Plants > Roots >... | reverse complement strand
CCGCGCACGAACTGGCGCTACGCATCGACGATGCGACGCCAAAGGTGATTCTGAGTGCTTCGTGCGGCATCGAGGTCGATCGCATCATTCCGTATCAGCCGATTCTCGATCATGCCCGCGCCACCGCCGTGCATAAGCCAGCCCATTGCGTGATTTTGCAGCGCCCGCAATGCGTCGCCGATTTACAGCTGAGCCGCGATCTCGATTGGCGCGCCGCGCTGAGCGGTGCGACACCCGCCGCCCCGGTGCCGGTCAACGCCACCGATCCGCTTTATGTTCTTTACACCTCAGGGACTACCGGTACGCCCAAAGGCATCGTCCGCGACAACGGTGGCCATGCGGTGGCGCTGTTGTACAGCATGCGCACGATCTATGACATGGAGCCCGGCGAGGTGTTTTGGGCGGCGTCGGATGTCGGCTGGGTGGTCGGTCATTCGTACATCGTGTACGCGCCGCTGTTGGCGGGTTGCACCACGATTCTGTACGAAGGCAAACCGGTGCGCACGCCGGACGCCGGCGCGTTCTGGCGGGTTGCCTCACAGCATAAAGTGAAGGCATTGTTTGCCGCGCCGACCGCGTTCCGAGCGCTGCGCAAGGAAGATCCAGATGCTGCTTTGGCGCGTCAGTACGATCTGTCTGCACTGGAAAACCTGTTTCTCGCTGGCGAACGGCTCGATCCGCCGACTTACGACTGGCTGCGCGCGCACTTCCAGCGACCGGTGCTCGATCATTGGTGGCAAACCGAGACCGGTTGGGCAATCGCGGCGAATCCGATCGGCATCGAGGCGTTCCCGACCAAGGCCGGCTCGGCAACCAAGCCGGTGCCTGGTTTCGACGTGCGCATTCTCGATGATGATGGCAACGAATGCGCGCCGGGTGAGCAGGGCACCATCGTCGTAAAACTGCCGTTACCACCCGGCTGTCTGCCGACGATTTGGAACAATCACCCGCGCTTCGTGGACGGTTATTTGAAGCGGTTCCCCGGGTATTACCTGTGCGGCGACGGAGGATACCAGGATCAAGACGGTTACCTGTTTGTGATGGGCCGCATCGACGATGTGATCAATGTCGCTGGTCATCGGTTGTCGACCGGCGAAATCGAGGCGGTGGTGGCGGCGCATCCGGCTGTGGCCGAGTGCGCCGTGATCGGCATTGACGATGAATTGCGCGGTCAGATTCCGCTGGCGCTGGCGGTGCTGAAAGATGGCAGTGCGCTCGCCGAAAATGCACTGGAAGCGGCAGTGGTCACGATGGTGCGCGAGGAAGTGGGTGCGCTGGCGAATCTGAAACAAGTGCTGGTAGTAAAACGCTTGCCGAAGACACGCTCGGGTAAGATTTTGCGAGCGGTGCTGCGCGCGCTGGTCGATGGCAAGGCATTTACGGTGCCGTCGACCATCGACGACCCCGCGGCGCTGGACGAAATTCGTGCCGATCTGCAACGGCGGCAAATTGGTCGGCTTACGGAGCAGTAGCGGCTGCGGTTATGGCGCTTTGGCGTACAGATCGATCAATGCTTCGATCTGCGCCAGCGCACGCTCGGAAGCATCGATGATCTGAAAACCCGCCCAGTAGCGGTAGTAATTCTCGGCGTGCCGACACCATAGGCAATCGGCGCCGAGCACAATCTGATCGTCGCCCTTGAGCGGGTCGGGTAATTGCAGCGCCAACTGAAAGATCGCCTGGGTTTCAATTTCGCGATCGATGATCAGCATTATTCCTTCCGTGGTGATATTCACCAGCTCGCCGAAGGTGCCGCCGTTGATCATGTCGATCACGGCGATCGACTCGTTGAGTTCTCTGCGTTCCAGTTTGCGCGGCATAGCGATATCCGGTTTTGTGGTTGATGGCGCGATCAGCGATTAAGTCGCAATTGCTCGGCGATCCGCTCCAGTGCTTTTTCAAAAAACGGGCGCGGCGACTCCGGCTGCAGAATTTTTGTGCACCCGATGCGAATCTCGCGTGCCAGCTCGGCGCCGCTTTTGACAGCGGTCTGCTGGCCGAGCCGATTTACGAACATGTAATGCTGTGTTCGCGTGTTCGACCAAGCCAGTTTAGCCCGTAGCTGCTCTTTTGGCGGACGATCCGCCGCAAACAAAAACCAGGTGCCGAATTCGAGCGCGCTCAGTTTGACGAGCAATGGATCGCTGCTGACCTTGGCGGCAGTCGCCACCGCGGGTGCATCGATGTCCACTGTCGGCGGTGCCTGTCGCTCTGCGGACAATGCTGCGGATAAGGTCTGCTGCTGATGCGCGCGGTGCAACGCGTCAAGCAATTGCTGACCGGATTCGGCCTCGTAACCGACCGTTTGAAAGCCGTGATTGAGCGCTTCGTTCAACCGGTCACGCAGTTTCCAAATGTCGGTTTGATCGAGCTGCTGCGGATGCAGATAAATGAGGATGTCATCGACGACCTGCGCCGCTGTCTGCCATTGCGGCGATGCCGAGCCGAAACGCAATAGATTGAACGCGAGGACATTGGCCCACGGTTCTTTCAATAACGCGCGCACTTCATGCGGCAGTTCAAGGCCGGTACATTTTTGTTCGAGATATTGCTCTACGCGCATGCGGATTTCTTTCAGCGTGTCCTCGCCGCGCGCCGCCTGCAACGCGCGTTGTTCGGCGAGCCGCACGCGGCGCGCATGCTGGCGCAGAAAGTGATTGAAATCGAATGCGAGCTGCGAAAACAACCGTAAATCGCTATCGAAATCATCGAGTATCTGCTGTACCACCGCTTTGATTTGTTGAAACACTTCGTTGCGATGCCGGCCTTCAGCTTCAACCCAGCGCTCGCCAGCGGCTACCAGCGCATTGAGCAACTGCCGCGCCGGATGCTGAGGCGAATTAAAAAATGCCTTGTCGAGCAGCGCGACTTTCAAGAACGGCGTATGCAAATAACTGAGCAATGCTTTGACCGAGTCCGGTAATTGCTCATCGTTCAGCATGTAGTCGAATAACAAGCCGACGATTTCAATGACATCGGCATCGATCGCGCGCTGTGTTTCGCGTTCGATTTGCTGCGGTAATTGCACGTAATCGGTGTCGAAAATCGCTTGCTGCGTTTTCACCGCGGCCAGGGTTTCCGCACTGCGTTTCTGTAATGGCTGCAAATCCAGCGCGATTTGCGCCGCCGGTAGAGCATTGGCGATAGGAGGTCGCGCGGCGACCATAGCGCTTTGCAGTTGTTGCACCAGTGTCATCAAATCGCTTTGCCGCGCGAATGTTTCCGGTGTGCTTTGATCGGCGAATTCGCTGGGTAACGCCTCTTCGCTTTTATTAACGCGATAGCGCAAATGCGCAAGAATGCCGGCGGTTTTCAAATGGTGGTTGAGCAGGTGATAGAGCTTGTCGAGTTTGCTCATCACCGTCGCATCGAACATTTTGTAGATCACCAGTTTCGGCGCTGTTTCGAATGCGAGCGCCTGCAGCGCCTGCTGAATTGCCTCGGTGAAGACCGCGGGTGCGACCGGGTTGCCGAGATCGCTGATCTTGGTGCCGCCGGCCAATACTGATAACCGTTGATTCAATGCGTACAGCGCTTCCGAATAATCGGCATTCGCTTTCCGTGTCATGCCCGCTACCGCGATCGACTGTTCGAGTTGATCGTTATCGACCAACTGCAATTCCTCATCGGCATACGCAATATCGGCCGAGGTATGGTTGTGCTGCAGAAAATTGTCGAAAGCGACACGCATATGATCGAGCAAATATTTTTCGATGACGCGGCGCTGTTCGAGCATTTGTTTGCGCGCCAGCAGAAAGCGATTTTGTTCCTGATTGCTGCCGGCTTTATCGGCCATCCGAAACAGTTGCTCGTCGAGTTTGTCGAGATAACTTTTGAAATGCACCGACGCCCATTTATAAACGAGCGCCTTACACCCTTGTAACAACTGTTGCTTATCGGCCATCTATTGGGTTGCCGTGTGAGCTGGCTATGAAGCCGTTATTATTCGGCGCAGAAATTGTCGGTCGAGTATAGCAGGGGCGCTGTGGCGTCTTCGCGGGAAAAACCGGTCCAGAGTTGGCGCTGCGGCATGCATTAGCCCAATGCAATGGCGCAGCGCGCAGTGGCCAATCCTGTACCATTGTGCGGCCTCCCTCGCGGACGTACAGGATTGCATGCATGGAAACACCACATCGCAAGCTCAAGATTCTCGTCGTCGACGATACCCATCTCACGCGCGAGGTGTTATGCGAACACCTGCGCTTTCTCAAGCACGACCCAATCTCCGCCGCGAATGGAGAGCAGGCGATCGAGCGCTTTATTGAGAATTCGCCCGATATTGTATTGATGGATATGGTGATGCCGGGTTTGAACGGCATCGACACCATGCAGGCCATTCGTCAATTGCCGAATGCGCATTGGGTGCCGATCATCATGCTCAGCGCGCACAGCGATGAGGCCGAATTTCTGCATGCACTGAACAGTGGTTGCGACGACTATCTGCCGAAGCCGATTAAATTTCGGGTATTGCAGGCGAAGATCAATGCGTTGCAGCGCATTGCCGCTATGCAACGCGAAATCGAACGCTCGCAGCGCGAACTGCAAAAATTTTATCAACAGGCGGAACATGAGCTGCTGCTGACCAAGCACATCATGGAGCGCCTGGTGCGACGCGACGACACCAGTGAACAGCCGCCGAGTTGGAGCGAGGCGGCGGCCGGTGTCAGCGGCGATTTGATTTTGAGCGCGCAGGCGGAAAATGGTTTGCGCTATGCGATGCTCGCCGATGCCACCGGTCATGGGCTCGCGGCGGCAGTGACGCTATTGCCGGTCGTCAATGTGTTTTACGCGATGTCGGCGAAGGGTTTTAACGTCGCCTCGATCGTCACCGAAATGAATCGGCAGGTGCGCACGTATTGTCCCGTCGATCGCTTCGTCGCGCTGGCACTGGTCGCGATCAATCAGCAGGATCAGGTAATCGAAGTATGGAATGGCGGTATCCCGCCGCTGTTGTTGCTCGATGCGCATGGCAACGAACCACGCCGCTTCAAATCGCGCCATCTGCCGCTGGGTATTTTGGCAACCGATGAATTCACCGCGAATATCGAATATTTCCATTATCGCGAGCCATTGCAGCTCGCGCTGTTTTCCGATGGCCTGGTCGAGGCCGGTCAGCATCAGCCGTTTGGTATCGAACGCGTGGTCGCGGCGTTGTCGGCGGCGGCGCCGACCCAGCGGTTGCAGGCATTGCAGCAGGCTTTCAGGGACGTCATGCAGGATGCAAAACCGCACGACGATATTTCCTGCACATTGATCGAATGTCCGCTGGCGTCGGCGCCGTTGCAGGCGGAGCCGCAACGCGATAGCGCATTGGAAAATGCGATAGCCTCCGCTGCGCAGAGCGATTGGCAGCTCGATATGCTGTTGTCGGCGGAACAATTGAAAGCTGTCGATCTGGTGCCGATGGTGATGGAGTGGGCGCACGCAATGGGGTTGTCGCGGGCGCACTCCAGCACCTTCTTTCTCGTCATTACCGAATTATTCGTCAATGCGCTTGAGCATGGGCTATTGCAGCTGTCGTCCGGACGTAAAAGCGATGCCGATGGTTTCGAGAGCTACATCGATCTGCGTCGCGAGCGCCTGCAAGCCTTAAAACGCGGTCAAATTCAGCTGCAATTATCGTATCGACGCGAGGGCACTCGCGGCGTCGTGCGGGTTCATTTACGCGATACCGGTGCGGGTTTCAACACGCAGTTGTTGCCGAATTATTCGCTGACCGATACGCAGGTATTGTCGGGGCGCGGCATCGCGCTGGTGCGCACGTTCTGTCGCAAGCTTGAATACAACCGTATCGGTAATGCGGTCTACGCGGAGTTGGTGTGTTGATTTGAAATTTCGCGAGGCGATCCCCACATAAGCTCACGCGACGTTCTCGAAGTCCAATCCCCATTCGCCGTCCCAACCGACCGCAACGTACTCAGGCGCCTATGACTGAACAAAATGCTGACGATCTCGAAGTGCTGACTGCCGATGAATCCACCGCCGACCGTGCGAGCGCGTCGAGTGGCACCGAGCTGGTGTTGCCCGATGCGGTACTGCCGTCGACGCTGCAATTGATTCCGGTACCGGGGCGACCCTTTTTCCCGGCGCAGATTCAGCCGATTGTGTTGAGCTTGAAAGCGTGGGGTTCAACGCTTGAACGCGCGGCGAAGGCAGAGCAGCCGGTGCTCGGATTGTTGTATTGCGGTGAGCAGGAGCCGACGCAAATCGATCTAGACAAAGTGCCGACGATCGGCTGTGCGGTGCGGTTGCATCGCGCGCAGCAGGATGGCGAGCACGCGCAGATTCTGGTGCAGGGGCTGAAGCGCTTTCGCATTCGCCGTTGGCTCAATCGCGCGCCGCCGTATCTGGTCGAGGTCGACTATCCCGATAACGCGGGTGATCGCGATGGCGACGAGGTGCGCGCGTATGCGATGGCGCTGATTAACACCATCAAGGAATTGCTGCCGCTGAATCCGCTGTATAGCGAAGAGCTGAAACAATATCTGACGCATTTCAGCCCGAATGAACCGGCGCTGTTAACCGATTTCGCAGCGGCGATTACCACCGCGAAGGCGGACGATTTGCAGGATGTGCTGGAGACACAGCCGTTGTTGCGGCGTATGGAAAAAGTGTTGTTGTTGCTGCGCAAGGAAAAAGAACTGGCGCAGATGCAGAGCAAAATCAGCGCGCAGGTCAACGAAAATATTCAGGAGCGGCAGCGTGAATTTTTTCTGCGCGAACAATTAAAAGTCATTCAACAGGAGTTGGGTTTATCGAAGGACGATCGTACCGCCGATGCCGAAGAATTCAGCAAGCGTCTCGATGGCAAGACGGTGCCGCCCGCTGCGCAGAAAAAAATCGACGAGGAGTTGAAGAAAATTTCGGTGCTGGAAGCCGGCTCGCCCGAATATGCGGTAACGCGCAATTATCTCGATTGGGCGACCAGCATGCCGTGGGGTGTTTATTCGGAAGATAAACTCGATTTGGCGCGCGCTCGCGTCGTACTCGATCAGCATCACGATGGTCTCGATGATGTTAAACAGCGCATCATCGAATTTCTCGCGGTGGCGAAATTCAAAGGCGAAGTGTCGGGCTCGATTATTGTCTTGGTCGGTCCGCCCGGCGTCGGTAAAACCTCGATCGGGCGCAGCATAGCGGAAGCGTTAGGGCGCAAGTTTTATCGCTTCAGTTTGGGTGGCATGCGCGACGAAGCCGAAATCAAAGGCCATCGCCGTACCTATATCGGCGCGATGCCCGGCAAATTGGTGCAGGCGCTAAAAGAAGTCGAAGTCGCGAACCCCGTCATCATGCTCGATGAAATCGATAAGATCGGCGCGTCGTATCAGGGCGATCCGGCCTCTGCATTATTGGAGGTGCTCGACCCGGAGCAGAACGTCGATTTTCTCGATCACTATCTCGATTTACGTCTCGATTTGTCGAAAACATTATTTGTTTGCACCGCGAATCAGCTCGATACGATTCCCGGTCCGCTGCTCGATCGGATGGAAGTGATTCGGCTGGCCGGTTACATCACCGAAGAAAAACTCGCGATCGCCAAACATCATTTATGGCCGCGTTTGTTGCAGCGAGCAGGCATTGCGAAAACACGCTTAAAAATCGCCGACAGCGCCATGCGCGCCGTGATCGATGGTTATGCGCGCGAAGCGGGGGTGCGCAATCTGGAGAAACAGCTCGGGCGTATCGTGCGCAAAGCGGCCGTGCGTTTGCTCGACGATCCGAAATTAAATTTGCGCATCGGCAAAGCTGAAGTTGCCGAGTTGCTCGGCATGCCGTTATTCCGGCAGGAAAACCCGAAGCGCGGTGTCGGTGTCGTCACTGGGTTGGCATGGACCGCGATGGGCGGTGCGACCTTGCCGGTTGAATGCACGCGCGTGCATACGCTGAATCGCGGTTTCAAATTGACCGGAAAATTGGGCGAGGTGATGAAAGAATCCGCCGAGATTGCGTACAGTTTTGCGATGGCGAATTTACCGAAATACGGCGCGCAGGAAAAATTTTTCGACGAATCGATGGTGCACTTGCATGTACCCGAAGGCGCGACGCCGAAAGACGGGCCGAGCGCCGGTGTAACGATGGCGACAGCATTGCTATCGCTCGCGCGCAATCAGAAGTCGCAGCGCGCGCTGGCCATGACTGGTGAGTTGACGTTGACCGGTGAGGTCCTCGCGGTCGGCGGTATTCGCGAAAAAGTCATCGCGGCGAAGCGCGCCGGTATTCGCGAATTGATTTTGCCGGAGCCAAACCGCCGCGATTACGAGGAATTACCCGCATACATTCGGCAAGATCTGACGGTGCATTTCGCCGGGCATTACGACGATGTGTTCGCGGTGGTGTTTAAGCGCTAACGCTGCGCTGATGCGTGATTGTTTCCGCGACGAGAAATCTAATGATCTGCGCGGCAGTTAATCGGCGATTTTTTGCAGGTCATCGGAGCTGTCGGACTCGTCCGCGCAATGTTCGGCAATCAGAGTGAAATAGTCGGCTACCGGCTGCGGTCGCGCGAGATAAAAACCCTGGAAGCGCTGGCACTGGCGCTGCGCGAGAAACGCAAACTGCTCAATGGTCTCGACGCCCTCGGCCACCACTTCCAATTGCAAATGCCGCGTAACCGCCAGGATCGCTTCGACCAATGCCACGTCATTGGCATCGTGTGGTAAATCCTTGATGAACTCGCGGTCGATTTTTAATTCATGCAGTGGCAGCCGTTTCAAATACGCCAGCGATGAATGTCCCGTGCCGAAATCATCGATCGATAGGCGCACGCCGAGCTTTTTCAATGCGAACATTTTCTTGCGCGCGTCGTCGAAATCGGACATCACGATGCCTTCGGTAATCTCGACGATAAGGCGACCGGCATCGGCGCCGGCCTCCCACAGAATGTCGCGCACGCGCTCGACAAAATTCGGCTCCTGAAATTGGCGCGGACTGACGTTGACCGAAATCGTCAAATCGTAGCCGTGCAATTCGCATTGACGAATGATCTGCGCCACTTCGCGCAGCACCCATTCACCGAGCGGCACGATCAGGCCGGTCTGCTCGGCAAGCGGAATGAATTCCAGCGGTGACACAAATTGATTGTTGGCGCGGCGCCAGCGCAGCAGCGCTTCGCTGCCGATAATGTGACGTTCGGCGTCGTATTGCGGCTGTAGAAATACCTCGAAGCCATCGCGCTGCAGCGTTTCGCGAAAATCGCGTTCCAGCGCAATGCGGTGCTCGGCCGCGGCATGCATCTCCGGAGCGTAGAAGCGGAACGAATTCCGCTGCTCGGCCTTGACGCGATACATCGCGATGTCGGCTTGTTTCATCAGATCGTCGGCAACTTCGTCGCCTTTGGGGAACAGCGTGATGCCGATACTGGCGGTTGTCAGGTGCTCGATGCCGCTTTGCAAACGATACGGTTCGGCCAGCCGGGCGCGGATTTTTTGCGCGATATGAGTGACGGCGCGAGTGCAGGAATCGAGATCGTCGCCGAGGTTTTGCATCAGCACCACGAATTCGTCGCCGCCGAGTCGGGCGACGGTATCCTCCTCGCGCAATTGTTGCTTCAGCCGCAGTCCGATTTGCTGCAGTAGGTTATCGCCGGCGGCATGGCCGCGCGAATCGTTCAGTTGTTTGAAATTATCGAGGTCAATGTAAATCAGTGCGCCCATCTGACTGCTGCGTCGCGCGGTCGCCAGTGCGGTTTGCAGCCGGTCGCCGAACAGCCGTCGATTCGGCAAGCCAGTGAGTACATCGAACAGCGCCAGCCGCTCGATTTCCGCGTCGGCTACTTTGCGCTCGGTGATGTCTTCGAGCAGACCGATATAGAAGCCAATCGCGCCGGTTTCGTCGTAGACCGCGGAGGTGGTGACGTTGCACCAGATTTCGCAGCCATCCTTGCGGATGTAACGGCGCTCGGCCTGATACTGATTGATTTCGCCAGCAGCCAGGCGTTGTCCGTCGCGCTCGATGCGGTCTTGATCCTCGGGCGGCATAACGATTCTGAACTGGCTGTCGCGCAGTTCTTCGTACGAGTAGCCGACAATATCGAGATATTTTTGATTGATTTGCAGCGACGAGCCGTCGGCGGCAGCCAGTACCACGCCGATCGCTGCCTGATCGAACATCAGGCGCAGCCGCTGCTCGCTGGTAAAAAGCTCGCGTGCATCGCGATGACGCTGAATGACGATGGCGGTGAGCGAGCCAACGGTTTCCAGTAAATCGATGTCCTGCTCGGTCGGTGCCCGTGGATGATCGAAATACAGCGAAACAACCCCGACCGGCAGCTCTTCATTCGAATTACACGGCACCGACCAGGCTGCGCGTAGCCACGGTCTGGCACGGGTATAGGCTCGCAGTGTCTTCCACAGCGGATCGGTTGAGGTGTCGGTGCAGATAGTTATTTGCCGCCGTGCAGCAGCGGTTGCTATGACGCCAACGCTGTCGACGATCGGAATTAAATAAGTGCGATCGATCTGCGCTTCGGTGAGGCTTGGCGCCGCACCAAAATGCAGTACCTGCTTATCGTAATCGGCCGTGCAAATGACGGCGCGACTGCGCGGCCATAGCTCTTCGGTTAAAAGCGCGATTTGCTCCAGCAATGTCTGCAGCGGAGCGCCTGCCATTAACTCCCGCAGAATATTCGACTGTCCGCGAAGCTGTGCTTCGATCCGCTTGGATTCAGTGATGTCCTTAAATACCCCAACGAAAAACTGCTGCGCCTTATCGTCGGTTCTCAGTATCGACATGGTGACGCTGGCCCACACCGTGCTCTGATCCTTGTGGAAATAGCGCTTTTCCTGATTTGCGATGCCAATTTCGCCGCGCAACAGGCGCTCGGCAAGCTGATCGGTTACTGCCGCATCTTCGGGATGAGAAATGGCGCTTAGGCTGGGGATGGGCAATTCTTCGGCGCGGTAGCCCAGCATATCGCAGAGCTTTTGGTTCACCAGCCGCTCGCCGTTGGCGATGTCGGTCAGCATTAAGCCCACGCCTGCTTGCTCGAACATCGCGCGAAACTGCATTTCGCTGCGACGGAGCAGATCGAAGGTTCCACGAATAGCGGCGAGACCCGCGCCGATGGCGAGGTTGGATAGCCCCAGCGCGACGCAAAACAGTTGCACTAACCGATAGGTTGTATGGATCGAGTGGTCGAGGTCGCCAGCCACCAGATTGAGCTTTGCCACCAGCGCTGCAATTAATGCCTGACACAGCGTCATCGTAGCAACCACGCCGAAGTTGAAGCGTAACGCCATCATTAGCAGCAGCGGCATCGACATCATTGCGAGCTGGGTATCGAAACGTTCGTGAAGAACGCCGAACAGATACCAGCAAGTGATTGCCATGCTACTGAAGATGATCGCCAGCTCCAGCCACTGCCGGCGGGTAAGCGCCAGCCAATCTCGAATAGCCAGCAGCGGTGGCGCGGTCAGAAAAACACCCAGCATGCTGGCGGCAAACCAGTTCAACCAGACGTTAAGCCACACTGTGGGGGTCGTTGTAGAGGTCAGCGCTGTTGCGGCGAGTAGCCATGCGCCGCTACTGGCGCCGGTTGCAAACGTGCCGCAATAAAACGTGAAGCGCGCAACGTTGCGTGGGCTGTCGAATAGATCGCTAATACCTTGGTTTTTCAGCCATCGGACTACCGCATAGATCGGCGTTAGCGTCGCCGCTGCACCCAATGCCGCAAGCCAGATATTCCCGCTGATTAATAACCCGCCCAGCCAGGCGCCGATGGCACTGCCAATAAGTGCCGGTAGACCGAAGCGCCAGATTGCGGCGAGCGCAATACCACCGGCCGGCCACATGATGAGCCGCGGCACGCCTCCGCTGACTTCGGGTGATAGCGCAATAGCCAGCTCGCCAGCGAGAAAATACGCGGTAGCTACGGCAGCTATTAGCGATAACGACCGGATATCGAATTTCATAGATGGCATAGGGGTACAGCTGGCTCTTATAACGAGTGCACCGATTATTAATTGATCCGATACCGCGGTAGTGGACTGAGCGCAGCCTGGCTCGTCCTTGGGGGTGCCTGCCAAAAACAATAGCAGATGGTTGCGACCTAGCCATATGTGATCGCCATCACAGCTCGCCGAAGGTCTATCGACGCCGTTTTGCGACCCTGTTCCAATGCCGCGATTTTTCTATTGATGAGCTTCACAAATGCGAGATGCCGCCACGGCACCGCGCCAGCGTTCGACTAACTTTTCTTGCAGATCGCCATCCAGCGACATTGTCCCGGCATTACAAAGTTGCGTTAAAGCGAGAACGAGATGCGCAAATCGGCAGTTATCAGTGTCTGCTTCATCCTTTCGGTGGCAGCGAGTAATCAAGCGCTGGCGGGCAAACGCTCCAGCCTGGCGCTGGCTGTCGCCGGTACCGGCTCCCCGCCGGTATCCTGCGCTGATGTTGATTCCACCTATCTCAGCGATTTGTTGAACTGTCCGACACCGACACCGACACCGACACCGACACCGACACCGACACCAGCTCCCGCACCAGCCCCGGCTCCTGCTCCGACACCCGCGCCTGTTCCCGCACCAGCCCCGGCTCCTGCTCCAGCACCCGCGCCTGCTCCCGCACCAGCCCCGGCTCCTGCTCCAGCACCCGCGCCTGTTCCCGCACCAGCCCCGGCTCCTGTTCCAGCGCCGGCACCAGCTCCAGCCCCAACGCCGGTGACTTACAGCGCACAGTTGAGCTGGCAAGCGCCGACCACGCGCGCCGATGGCACCCCGTTGCTCGCCAGCGAATTGGCTGGCTACGAGATCTACTACACCACCGATACCGCCGGTGTGAGTGGCACATTTAAAATAACGGGAGGTGCGGTGACGGCCTACATGGCCAGCAATCTCTCCGCTGGCAATTATTACTTTGCGATGTCTGCGATCGACGCCAATGGCCTGAAGAGCCCGCTCTCACCCATGGTCACCGTGCACTTCGGTCCGTAATTGCGCAGGTGATAGATGTAAAAAGGGCTGCCGTGGCAGCCCTTTCTATTGGTGCGACAGGTGCGGTCAGGTATGCAGTCGATTCAAGCCGTTCAGCGTGGCGATGCGATAGGCTTCGGCCATGGTCGGATAATTGAACGTCGTCGAAATGAAATAGCGCACTGTGTTGCCGCCGTTCTTCTGCTGCATGATGGCCTGGCCGATGTGAATGATCTCGGTGGCTTCGGCGCCAAAGCAATGCACGCCGAGAATTTCGAGTGTCTCCGG
>Ga0268265_10002676_pt1 | contig 13205 bp, 13 predicted proteins | sample KBSSwiS52_FD_190355 | JGI IMG/M metagenome (GOLD analysis project Ga0268265, IMG submission 190355) | Switchgrass rhizosphere microbial communities from Kellogg Biological Station, Michigan, USA - KBS Switchgrass S5-2 (SPAdes) (version 2) | ecosystem: Host-associated > Plants > Roots >... | reverse complement strand
CGAGATAAACACTGGTCGGCGTTTTCGAGGTGCGGCTGACGCCCACTAGGATAACATCCGCGTCGGACAGTTCCACCTGCGCCTGGCCGTCGTCGTGATCCATGGCGAAGTCGAGTGCATCGATCCGCTTGAAGTATTCCGCATTGAGCTTCCGAGTCTGCCCAACCCGGTGGTTCAGCTCCTGCCCCAGATACCGTGAGGTCGCGTCGAGCACTGGATCCAGGACCGCGACGCAGGGCATCCCCATGTCGGCGCACGCCTTCTCCAGGATGGCCCGGTGCTCCAGGTTGGAGAGCGTAAACATGACGATGCCGGGGGCGTCTGCGATTTCCCCGATCACGCGCTCCAGCTGCCTGACCGAGCGGATCAGGAAATAGGGGTGCTCGACGGGGAGGATGTTGTCGAACTGGGCGCAGGTCGCGCGCATGACCCCGGCCAAGGTCTCGCCGGTCGAGTCCGACACCAGGTGGACGTTGCAATAAATAGCGAGGCGTTCGCGCATCAGGGTGTCACATATCAGCCCTGAAGGGCTTGTGGACAAGCTGTTGAACGGACGACGAGCTTCGCCGCATCCCGGCCCGAACAACCAATGAGAGGCCGAGTCCTTCTCCCCTCATGCGCGATTCCTCCAAGGGATGCTCACACCGCGACATCGTGTGCAGAAGAGAATCGTTGGCGACTCGTCGTCGGTGCAAGCCATTTCAGCGTAAGCTTTTTCGCCGAAGCGCCGGAACGAGCAAGTCTGTGAGCACCATGTGGAGAAAGAACTTCTCCCGCATAGAATGTCGCCACAACAACGAGTCCCCATTAATCATGATTCAAATTTAGGTTTTAGAGGGATCAATGGGGACACGGGATAAATCTCCCGCGCTCTTACGCGTTTTGAACGGTGAGAGGCTCGATCCTCCGCCGATCTGGATCATGAGACAGGCAGGGCGCTACCTACCTGAGTACCGGGAACTCCGGACCCGAGCGAAGAGCTTCCTCGATTTCTGCTATTCCCCTGCCCTTGCGACCGAAGCGGTGATGCAGCCTCTGCGGCGCTTCCCATTGGATGCAGCGATCCTCTTTTCAGACATCCTGGTCGTACCTGACGCGCTGGGGCGAAAGGTCTGGTTCGTCGAAGGCGAAGGACCCCGGCTTGAGCCGCTGATTGGTGAGGACCGCTGGACGTTCGACGATAGCGAGAAAGCGGTTCAACGGCTGGCGCCGGTTTATGAAGCTGTCGAACGGATCAAAGCGGGCATCCCTGAGGATGTCGCGCTGATCGGCTTTGCCGGCGGGCCGTGGACGGTGGCTACATACATGCTGCAAGGCCGCGGCGGCGATAAGGATGAGGCGCGTCGAGCGGCATACGAGCGACCCGACGACATTGACGCTTTGCTCAACGTGCTCGTTGAAGCGACGGCACAGCATCTCAATGCCCAGATCAAATCCGGCGCCGATTGCTTGCAGATTTTCGAAAGCTGGTCCGAAGGGCTCTCGCCTGCCCTCTTTCAGCGCCTCATCGTTTCACCAACACGCAAGCTGATAGAGCGTGTTCGTGCGCTTGGCGTTACCGCGTCGATCATAGGTTTCCCACGTGGGGCCGGAGCACAGATCGCGACGTACGCGCAAGAGACAGGCGTGACTGCGCTTGGCGTCGACACTCAAACGCCGGCCGACTACGCTTTCGAGGTTGCACCTGAAGGCATGGCGCTGCAGGGCAACCTCGATCCGCAAACGCTTGTTGTTGGCGGCAAGGCGCTTGAGGACGCAGCCCGCGACGTGCTGATCGCCTTCAAGAGCGCGCCGCACATCTTCAATCTGGGCCACGGCATTACGCCGGACGCCACGCCAGAAAACGTTGCGCAACTCGTTCGCCTGGTGAAAGGCGCATGAGCGCAGTGCCGATCGAAGATGACCGTCCTGAGCAGGACGGTCCGGGCCTGCGCATCATGACGTCGCGGCGCGTCGCGATCATTCTCTTCAATTTGGGCGGGCCCGACACACAGGAAGCGGTGCGCCCGTTCCTGTTCAATCTCTTCAACGACAAAGCCATCATCGGCGCGCCGCAGCCGTTCCGGTATTTCATTGCGCACATAATTTCGCGATCGCGCGAGAAGCTGGCGAAGGCCAACTACGCTCTGATGGGTGGTGGCTCCCCTATTCTGCCAGAGACGCGCAAGCAGGCCGAAGCACTCGAAGCGGAGATCGCTAAGCGCGTCAGCAACGTCACGTTCAAATGCTTCCCGGCAATGCGCTATTGGAAGCCGCTGATCGTCGAGGCGGCGGAAGCCGCGATCGACTGGCATGCGACGGATGCGATATTGCTCCCGCTCTATCCGCAATTCTCAACCACAACGACGGGCTCAGCGCTGAAGGCCTGGACTGGCGTTTGTGAGATCCCCGCTTCGACAATTTGCTGCTATCCCGCCGGCGCCGCGTTCGCGCAATCGCATGCTGACGCCATCTTGAAGGCTTGGCGCGAAGGCGGATCACCACCACAGCCACGCGTGCTGTTCTCGGCGCACGGGCTGCCGCAAAGCATCGTCGATCGCGGCGACCCCTATCAGTGGCAAGTCGAACAAAGCGTTGCGGCGGTCCGCAAACTTCTGCCGGCGGAATGGGACACGCGCATCTGCTACCAATCGCGCGTCGGCCCAATGAAGTGGCTCACGCCGTCCACCGAGCACGAGATCAAGGCTGCGGCGAAAGACAAAGCGGGAGTCATCGTCTCCCCCATCGCATTCGTCACCGAGCATGTTGAAACGCTGGTCGAACTTGATCTCGAATACAGCGCGCTTGCGAAACGCTTGCAGCTTCCGTTCTACCTCCGCGCTCAAACACCCGGAGCCGCCCCGCGCTTCATTGACGCGCTGGCGGATCTGACCGAGCGCGCCCTGTCGGCGCCGGGTAAGATGCAATCCGAGAACGGCGGCCGGCTTTGCCCTGCCGCGTTCGGTTTGTGCGCGCAGGGGCGGTGATGCAGCATCTCATCAGTTACGACCTCGCTCGAGGTCTGCACATCATTGCGGTGATCGCCTGGATCGCGGGCCTGCTGATGCTGCCGCGTTTCTATGCCTACATCACAGCGGCCCAGCCCGGCGGCGAACTCGAAACGACGATGCTGAAGGCCGCCAAAAGCCTCCGCACCATCATCCTCATCCCCAGCTTCATCCTGGCCTGGGTCTTCGGCATCTTCCTCTTCGCCACCTATCTGACGGGCGATTGGACCGGCCCGCTCCCGGAGGTGCTGGCCCATGTCCCCCACTGGTTCTGGGCCAAGCTTGTCCTCGTGGTGGGCTTGAGCGGCTACCAGGGCTTCCTATCTGTGCAGTACCGGAAACTGGTGGCGGGCCAGCGGCCGTACTCCGAAAAATTCTGGCGCATGATGAGCGAGATCCCCTTTCTCGTGGCCATCGCCGCCGTGCTTTTGGCGACACTTGAGCCCTGACCCCGGTAACTCCGGCTTGACCCTTTGAGCGCTATGTGGTGTCCATGCGCTCAAGCGTGCTTTCGCAAAGCGCGCGTGCGTCGGCGGCGCACAGCCATTTCCCAACCCGCCGGATTTCCTTTCCCATAAACGGCCCTGCCCGCGCGGAACCACGCGCGAGGTCCGTCCCCCGAGAAGAATTATGACTGACGAACAAGCACTCGAAGAGCTCACGTCGATGACGTTGCAAGAGCTCAAGCGCAAACCCGCCGCCGAGATCCTGGCGCTGGCGGAATCCCTCGAGATCGAGGGCGCGAACACACTCCGCACCCAGGACATGCTTTTTGCCATCCTGAAATCGGTCGCCGATCGCGGCGTCGAGATCGGCGGCGCCGGCGTCGTTGAGATTCTCTCCGACGGCTTCGGCTTCCTGCGCTCGCCACAATCGAACTACCTGCCTGGTCCGGACGACATTTACGTCTCGCCTCAGCAGATTCGTAAATTTGGCCTGCGCACGGGCGACACCGTCGAAGGCCAGATCAAGGCGCCCAAAGACGGCGAGCGCTATTTCGCGCTGACCAGGGTCACCTCGGTCAATTTCGAAGACCCCGACAAGGTCCGCCACAAAGTCCACTTCGACAATCTGACACCGCTCTATCCCACCGAGCGCCTGAAGATGGAGCTCGACGATCCGACCATCAAAGATAAAACCGGCCGCATCATCGACATTGTCGCGCCCGTCGGCAAAGGCCAGCGCTCGCTGATCGTCGCGCAGCCGCGCACGGGTAAGACCGTCATCCTGCAGAACATCGCCAAGGCCATCGAAGCTAACCATCCGGAAGTCTTCCTGATCGTTCTGTTGATCGATGAACGCCCCGAAGAAGTCACCGACATGCAGCGCACCGTGAAGGGTGAGGTCGTCTCCTCCACCTTCGACGAGCCGGCGACGCGCCACGTCGCGGTTGCGGAAATGGTGATTGAGAAGGCCAAGCGCCTCGCCGAACACGGCAAGGACGTCGTGATCCTGCTCGACAGCGTCACCCGTCTCGGCCGCGCCTACAACACCGTGGTGCCCTCTTCCGGCAAGGTGTTGACCGGCGGTGTCGACGCCAACGCCCTGCAGCGTCCGAAGCGCTTCTTTGGCGCCGCGCGCAATCTCGAAGAAGGCGGCTCGCTCACCATCATCGCAACGGCCCTCATCGATACCGGCTCGCGGATGGACGAAGTCATCTTCGAAGAGTTCAAGGGCACGGGTAACAGCGAACTCCAGCTCGACCGCAAGGTCGCCGACCGCCGCATCTTCCCGGCGATCGACGTGCTGAAGTCCGGCACCCGGAAAGACGAACTCATCACGCCGAAGGAGCACCTGCAAAAGATGTACGTGCTCCGCCGCATCCTCTCCCCGATGGGCACGCAGGACGCGATCGAGTTCTTGCTCGACAAGCTCAAAGGCTCGAAGAACAACGACGACTTCTTCCAGTCGATGAACACTTAAAGGCCGAGAGCAATGAGCAAGCCCGATCTTTTTTGCGCCACGGTAAGGGCCGAAGCACGGAACGTCCCAGGTCGCGCCGCCGGCGAGCGGCGACTTGTTCTCGCATTCTCGAGGTTGAGCGATGGCAAAGCGCCGAGACGGCTTGGTTTTCTGCTCGCTGCCAACGGCTGGAAGGTGGTCAAAGTGATCGATCACAAGGAAGTCTCGAGTGAAGACCCCCTGGCTGAGGAGCCCATCAAAGCCGTGCTTAAAAGCGCGCGCGAGAGCGGGTTTGCCTTCGTGGTCCATTCTGACGCGCCCCTGTAACGAGGTCCTCGATGCTCAAAGTCTATCACTCGCAAGGCGCGCGTTCGCTGCGCGTGCTGTGGTTGTGCGAGGAAATGGGCGTGCCGTACGAAACGGCCGAAGCCTCCTTTTTCAAACCGAGCGATGAGTTCAAAGCGGTGAGCCCGCTGCGCACCGTGCCGGCCATGGTCGATGGCGACGTACGCATGATCGAGTCGGTCGCGATGATGATGTACATCATGGCCAAGTACGGCCCGACCGACCTTGAAGTGAAACCGGATGAACCCGGCTATGCGAGCTATCTCCAGTTCATGCTGTTCGGCGAGGCTGGCGTCGCCGCCTATGGCAATCCCCTCGTCGCCACCCGCTTCATGGCGCCCGACGATCAGAAGCAAAACTGGACCGCGGGCTACCTGAAGACCGCGATCCTGAAGCGCCTTGAGTTCGTCGCCGATTGCCTGGGCGGCAAAGACTACGTCGCGGCCGATCGCTTCACCGCGGCCGACATCTCCGTCAGCTACATCGTCACCGGCGCGAAGTTCGCGGGCATTGAGAACGACATTCCCGCCGGCGTGAAGCAGTACGTCGACAAGCTCTGGCAGCGCCCCTCTTTCCAGCGGGCCGCTGCGGTGAAGTAACTCCTGGGACTGCGGGCCTCTGGCCCGCTGTTTCTCACCGACGCTCAAGTGCGGGCCAGGGGTCCGCCGTCCCAGATCATGGGATCAGCACCAAGCTACCAGTGGTCTTGCGCCCTTCCAGATCGCGATGCGCTTGCGCGGCGTCGGCGAGCGCGTAGTGCTTCGGCGGCGCGATTTTCACGGCGCCGCTCTTCAGCGCATCGAACAGATCGCTCGCTGTTTCATCGAGCTGCTCAACCGTCGAGACATAAGAGAACAGCGTTGGCCGCGTGAGAAACAGCGATCCCTTTTGCGAGAGCAAGAGCGGATTAATGTCGGGCGGCGGGCCGGACGCATTGCCGAACGACACGACCATGCCAAGCGGCCGCGCGCTGTCGATCGATGCAAGGAATGTATCCTTGCCGACGCTGTCGTAGACGACGTGCGCGCCCTTTCCATCCGTGAGTTCGCGCACGCGCTTTGCTATGTCTTCGCTCTGCAGGATCGCATTGTCGGCGCCGAGTGCGCGTGCGATCTCCGCTTTCGCATCGCTCCCGACAATTGCGATCACCGTTGCGCCGAGGTGTTTTGCCCACTGCACCGCGATCTGACCAACGCCGCCGGCGGCCGCGTGGATCACCACAACGTGCCCACGTTCCACGCGAAACGTCTTACGCAAAAGGAAACGCGCGGTCATGCCTTTGAGCAGCGACGCCGCGGCAACATCGAATGCAACGCCATCCGGCAAACGCACCGCTTGCACCTCTTGTACAACATTGAATTCCGCGTACGCGCCGCGTGGCCCGCTCGCATACACAACGCGATCGCCCTGCTTGAAGCGCGTTACGCTCGTGCCAATCGCATCGACAACACCGGCGGCTTCCAAACCCAATCCACTCGGCAGCGGAATCTTGTAGAGACCAGTGCGGTGATAGGTGTCGATGAAGTTCACGCCAATCGCTTCGTGGCGCACACGGATCTCGCCCGGCCCCGGCTCGCCCACTGGCACATCCGCCAGCGCCATCACTTCAGGCCCGCCGTGCTGTTCGATCCGTATCGCTTTCATGGGCATCCTTCCGACGCGCTCGATGTGGGGCGGCGTGAGCGTGCCTTCAACGCGCGACCACGCAGCGCATGGCCGCGTAACCGACTCGCCCGTCCGCAGCATCGATGGCGCGATAGGCGGCTGCGGGATCGTTCACCGCGACGCTCTGCACGCCCGCTTCCACCGCGCTGGCGAAATCCGCGCGACGATCGAACAATCCCCAGCGCGCCTCCACGCCGCGCGCATTGAGCGCCTCAAGCAGGTCGCGGTCCAGCGCGTCGTCGCCCAGCCAGGCCAGGATGTGCGTGAGGTCGACGCCGCGCCGCTGCAGCGTGTCGAGATCGCGCGCGTCGGTGATGGTCGTATAGATCATCGCCTCGGGCGCCACGCGCGCCAGGCGTGATGCGCCATCGACGCTGTAGGTGATGAACACCACGCGCCCCATCGCGCCCGCGTCGCGAACCTCGCGCGCCACGTCCTCGTACGACACGCTTCGCTTCACATCGAGTTCGAGCACGGTGCGCCCGTCGGCCCACTCCAGCGCCTCGCGCAAAGTCGGCACGCGCGCATCGACGCGGCGGCCATCATCATCCTCGAGCTGAGCCGCGAGCAGCTGCTCCATGTCGAGATCGCCGACCTGGCCCGCGCCCGTCGTTGTGCGCGAGATATCGTCGTCGTGCATCAATACGAGCACGCCATCCTTCGTTCGCGCGACATCGACTTCGAGCAACGCCGGCGCCTGGCTCAGCGTGTGCTCGAATGTTGGAATGGCGTTCTCGGCAAACCCGCTCGCCGATCCACCGCGATGCGCGGATACGATGGTGTCGCCGTTCTCCCGCAGGCAATCAAAAAACGCGGGTAAGCTGCGCGGCGCCATTGCTCCCGCCGAGTTGCCATCGCGTGTGGCGCTCCCGGCAACCACGGCCTCTTGGTAGTCGCATCCCGCCAATACCAGCGCCGCAGCAATCAGCGCGGCCCTCATGCGAGATACTGGTTGAAGAACGCGATGGTTCGCCCGTTCGCGACCTCAGTCGCCGCCGCGTTGTAGTGCTTGCCGCCTTCGCGCGTGAAGGCGTGATCCTGCTCGGCGTACTCCCAAACGGTCACGAGCGGATTGGGCGCGAGCGTCTCACGGATCTGGTTCAACGCCTCGACCGGGATGAAAGCGTCTTTCATCGGGTTGTGCAGCATCACCGGCTTCTTGATGCCGCCGGCTTCACCGAGCGCAGTGTGAATGCCGCCGCCGTGGTAGCAGACCGTCGCGTCGGTATCGGTCCGGCATGCTGCGAGAAACGCGATGTAGCCGCCCATGCAATAGCCCATCACGCCCGCCTTGCTCGGACCCATCGAACGCGCATGGGCCAACGTCGCCGCCACGTCGAGGACACCCGCGTTCTTGTCGAGCGCATTCATGTGGTCGATGGCTTGCTTCCATTCCGCGTCGGTCTGGTCGGTCAGCTCGATGCCCGGCTTGATGCGCCAGAACAGATCCGGCGAGATCGCCAGGAAGCCTTCGCGCGCCATCCAATCGCACTTACCGCGCATCACCGCGTTGACACCGAAGATTTCCTGGACAGCGACGACCGCGCCTTTGGGCGTTCCGGTCGGCCGCGCCACGTAGGCTTTGAACGCACCGTCCGGTCCTTCGACCTGAACCCATTCACCCATAGCTCGCTCCCTGGCTTTGGCCGCGTTATAGACCGGCGACGCGCAACCTGCGCGAAGGAATTGGGTCGATGAAGTTCACCGTCAATGTCGAATGCTCGCCGGAGGAAGCGCGCCGCTTCATGGGGCTTCCCGATGTCACGCCGATCAATGAGGCGCTCGTCGCCGAGATGGGCAAGCGCATGGAAAAGAACCTCGCGCTGATGAGCGGCGAAAGCATGATGAGCTCGTGGATGAGCGTCGGCACCCAGGCGCAAGACGCCTTCGTGAAGCTGATGACGTCGGGCGCGGCCGCCGCCACAGCTTCACGTGAAAAGCCCTAAACGCGCCTTAGCGGTTTTCACATGAAACCGGACACCATCGTCGCGTTGGCGACCGGCGCGGGCCGCGCGGGCGTCGCCGTGATCCGGCTCTCCGGGCCCGCCGCCGGCGCGACGCTCCAAGCGCTCACCGCACGCGATCTGCCCAAGCCACGCGTCGCCACCCGCGAAGCCTTCTGCGATCCGCGTAGCGGTGTTTCGCTGGACGACGGCATCGCGCTCTGGTTTCCCGGCCCACGCAGCTTCACTGGTGAGGACGTCGCCGAACTGCAGATCCATGGCGGCCCAGCCGTCATCGCAGCGGTGATCGACGCCTGCCTCAGCCAGCCCAGCGTCCGCGTCGCCGAGCCCGGCGAATACACGCGGCGCGCCTTCGAGAACGGCAAGCTCGACCTGGCCGAGGCCGAGGGGCTCGCGGACCTCGTGGACGCCGAAACCGAAGGCCAGCGACGCCAAGCGCTCCGCCAGCGCCGTGGCGCTCTGAGCAGCGTTTACGAGGACTGGCGTGGCCGCCTGATTGAGGCGGCCGCCCTGATCGAAGCGGAGATCGATTTCCCGGACGAGGACCTCCCAGGCGCGCTGGCGCAGCGGGCCGGCCCCATCCTGCAAAGCCTGGCCGCCGACATGGCCAGCCACCTCGACGACGCCCACCGCGGTGAACGCATCCGCGACGGCTTCCGCATCGCCATCATCGGCCCACCCAACGCCGGCAAGTCGAGCCTGCTAAACGCGCTGGCCCAGCGCGAGGCGGCGATCGTCAGCGACATCCCAGGCACGACCCGGGACGTGGTCGAGGTGCGCCTGGTGCTGGCCGGGTACCCGGTCTGGATCGCCGACACGGCGGGGCTCCGCGAAGCCGCCGACGCGATCGAAGCGGAGGGCGTGCGCCGGGCGCTGGCTCGGGCCGAGGAGGCGGACCTACGGATCGCGGTGATCGACGGCTCCGAGGACAGTTTTCCGGCGCTGCGGGACCTCCTAAAGCCGGGCGTCGACTGGGTCGTCATCAACAAGGCGGATTTGCCTGCGGGCAAGGCCTCAGATTTGGCCGCTGCTGCTGCGGTCGAATTGGACGCTTGCCTCTACCGATTGTCGCTGAGCACGCCAGCCGCGGACGCCGTGACTGGCATCGAGTCAGAGCTCGCAGGTGAAGTGTTCGATGCGCTCAGCCGGGAAGAGGCGCCGGTGCTCACGCGGGCGCGGCATAGGCGGCTGGTGGACGAGGCGCGGAGCGCGCTGTTGCGCGCGATTCTGGCGCTCGATCGGGGCGCAGAATTGGCCGCCGAAGATGTGCGCGTTGCGGCTGATCAGATCGGGCGTTTGACGGGGCGCATCGATGTCGAGGATCTGCTCGATGAAATCTTCTCGAGCTTCTGCATCGGAAAATGAGATCGCACGAAAACCCACGTTTGACGCGGGTTTCACGCGAAACCTGTGAACCGAAATTAGCGGGTTGCACGTGAAGCGCAGCGCTCAACATCACGCAATTCGCGCAGAATAAAACACCCATTCCCGGGGCTTCGCGCAGCGAAGAGCCCGGGACCCAGGATCGTGAACCTCAACCGAAAGAGGCGGCTACGTTCGCCGTTCAATTGACGACCGCCTGTGTGCCTGGGTCCCGGGCTCTCGGCGTTGCCGAGCCCCGGGAACGGGTGTGGTGCATGTGCTGAGCGCACATCCGTGACGCGCCCACATCGCTCCTATATGAACCCCCAGCACATGAGCTCCGGACCCGCATACGACGTCATCGTCATTGGCGGCGGCCACGCTGGCTGCGAGGCAGCGGCGGCGGCTGCGCGCCTGGGCGCGCGCACGCTGCTGCTGACCCATAAGCTCGAGACCATCGGCGAGATGAGCTGCAACCCAGCCATCGGCGGCCTCGGGAAGGGCCACCTTGTCCGCGAGATCGACGCCCTCGACGGCGTCACGGGCCGGGTGGCCGACGCCGCGGGCATCCAGTTCCGGCTGCTCAATCGCTCCAAGGGTCCCGCCGTCCGTGGCCCCCGCGCCCAGTCCGACCGCAAGCTCTATCGCCAGGCCATGCAGGCGGCGCTGAGCGAACAAACTAACCTCACAATCCTGGCTGGGGCCGTCGAAGACCTCATCACCTCCGTCATTCCGGGGCGGCCGGAGGCCGAGCCCGGAACCCAGGGGCAAACGACGGAGCGTGAGACCCCTGGGTCCCGGGTCTCGCTCCGCTCGCCCGGGATGACGGAAGAGGTGGTTGGCGTACGAACTGCTAGCGGGGAGGAATTCCGAGCCGCCCGCGTGGTGTTGACCACCGGCACGTTCCTGAAGGGCGTGATCCATATCGGCGACAAGCGCATTCCCGCCGGCCGACACGGCGAGGCGCCGGCCATCGGGCTCTCGGACCGCTTGTACGGCGCGGGTTTCGCGATGGGGCGGCTGAAGACCGGCACGCCTGCACGTCTGCAATCCAGCTCAATCGATTGGGCTTCGCTGGAGAAGCAGCACGGCGACGAGGAGCCTTCGCCATTCTCGTTCCTGACCGAGCGAATCACCAACGAGCAGGTCGCGTGCGGCGTCACTTACACCAACACCGAAACGCATCGCATCATCGAAGCGTCGCTCACCAAGAGCGCGGTCTATTCCGGCGCGATCAGTGGGCGAGGGCCGCGTTATTGCCCGTCGATCGAAGACAAGGTCGTGCGCTTCGCCGACAAGTCCGCGCACCAAATCTTCCTCGAACCGGAGGGTCTCGACGACGACACGGTCTATCCGAACGGCATCAGCACATCGCTGCCGGAGGATGTGCAGGAGCGTTTCATCCGCACCATCGCCGGGCTTGAGAATGTCGTCATCAAGCGCCACGCCTATGCGATCGAGTACGACTACGTCGATCCGCGCGAGCTGATGCCGACTTTGGAGACCAAGCGCATCAAGGGCCTCTATCTCGCCGGCCAGATCAACGGCACGACCGGCTACGAGGAAGCTGCAGCGCAGGGCCTGGTCGCCGGCCTCAACGCAGCGCGTGCAGCGTCTGGAGCAGGGCCGTTCGAGATCACGCGCGCCGAGGGCTATATCGGCGTGATGATTGATGACCTCGTCACGCGTGGCGTCACCGAGCCCTATCGCATGTTCACCTCGCGCGCAGAATATCGCCTGAGCCTCCGCGCCGACAACGCCGACCAACGCCTCACGCCGAAGGGCATCGAGCTTGGTTGCGTGGGCGCCGAGCGTTCGCGCGTTTTTGCCGATAAAATGCGGGAAATCGAAGCGGCGCGCGCGATGACCAAATCGCTCCAGCTCACGCCGCAGCAAGCCGAAACGCACGGGCTCAAAGTCAATCAAGACGGCCAGCGCCGCGATGCGCTGCAGTTCTTGGCGTACCCCTCGATCGGCTACGACCAGCTCGCTTCGATCTGGCCAGAGCTGAACTCGTTTTCGCGCCAAGCGCGCGAGCAGCTTGAGATTGACGCGATGTATTCGGGCTACCTCGAACGCCAGGCGCTCGACGTCGAAGCCTTCAAGCGCGACGAAGATCTGCGCCTTGATCCCGCGCTCGACTACTTATCCGTCGGCGGGCTTTCCAACGAAGTGCGCGAGAAGCTTGCGGCCGCGCGTCCGGTCACGCTTGGTCAGGCCTCGCGCATCGAAGGCGTCACCGCCGGCGCGCTCACGGCGTTGTTGGCGCATGTCAAACGAGAGCAGAGGAAACGAGCATGAGATTGGCGCGCGATACCTTGTTCATCCTGCGCGCGCCGTTCGAGGATCCCGAGCTTGAGGGCACGTGGTTCTGCACATCGTGCGCGACGATGGAAGGCGCGTTGCTCGCCAACCCGCACTGGGCGCGCTCGATCGATGTGAAGCGCAGCGCGTACCCGCGGCCGCGCCACGAGGTGATCGCGCTGATCGGCGAAGAGAACCAATCGCTGCCGGTATTGGTGCTCGCGGACGAGTCCACGCCGCCAGCGGACGCCAAAGAGTTCGAGGGTCGCCGCTTCCTCGATGAACCGAAGCCCATCACGCGCTACCTGTCCGCCACATACGGCGGAGCAGGGCCGCACCCTTGAGCCCGCGTCAGCTGGTCGAAGCCTGGGTCGAGGCCTTCAACCGGGGCGACGCAGACGCCCTGGCCGCGATGTACGATGCCGACGCCCTCAACCACCAAGTCGCCAATGAGCCCGTCATCGGCCGCGAGGCGATCCGCGCCATGTTCGCCGAAGGCTTCGCCCAAGCCGAGATGGTCTGCATCCCAGAGAACCTGTTCGAGGACGGGGACTGGGCGATCCTGGAGTGGCGCGACCCTAAGGGCCTGCGCGGCTGCGGCTTCTTCCAGACCCAGCGTGGCCGGATCGTCTTCCAGCGCGGCTATTGGGATAAGCTCTCGTTCCTCAAGCTCCAC
>Ga0268265_10002674_pt1 | contig 13213 bp, 10 predicted proteins | sample KBSSwiS52_FD_190355 | JGI IMG/M metagenome (GOLD analysis project Ga0268265, IMG submission 190355) | Switchgrass rhizosphere microbial communities from Kellogg Biological Station, Michigan, USA - KBS Switchgrass S5-2 (SPAdes) (version 2) | ecosystem: Host-associated > Plants > Roots >... | reverse complement strand
GTCTCCGAGCTCGCACCAGACGCTCTTGGTCTGCAGGTACTGATAGACCGCTTCGATGCCGTTCTGACGTCCGATCCCGCTCGCCTTGTAGCCACCGAAGGGCGAGTTGAACGTCAGCGCTCGATACGTGTTGACCCAGACGGTGCCGGCCTCGAGCTTCCTCGCCATCTTGTGCACGCGTCGCACGTCGTGCGTCCAGATGCCGGCCGCCAGGCCGAACTCGGTGTCGTTCGCCAGCGCGAGCGCTTCGGCTTCGTCCTTGAATGGCGTGACCGCGAGGACCGGACCGAAGACTTCGTTGCGCATCAGGAAGCTGTCTTTCGCGGCCTGGTGCACGATCGTCGGCTCGTAGAAATATCCGTTGGGAAACTCGGCGAGCTGCGGCCGGCGGCCGCCGCACAGCACGGCCGCGCCCTCGCTGACGGCGCGCTGCACCATCGACTCGTCTTTCTCCAGCTGCATCTTCGTCGCGACCGGCCCCATCTGCGTGGTGAGCTTCAGCGGATCGCCGAGCGTGATCTGTCTGGCGCGGCCGACGAGCCGATCGACGAACGCGTCGTAGATGCGCTCGTGGATGTAGGCGCGCGAACCGGCGACGCACGTCTGCCCCGCCGCCGCGAAAATGCCCGCCAGCACGCCCGCCTCCGCCTGATCCAGGTTCGCATCGTCGAACACGATGTTGGGGCTCTTGCCGCCGAGCTCGAGCATGCAGCTGACGAGACGTTGCCCGGCGCGGGCCGCAATGGCACGGCCGGCGCCGACGCTGCCGGTGAACGACACCTTCGCGACCAGGGGGTGATCGACGAGAGCCTCGCCGGTTTCCCGGAAGCCGGTGACGACGTTGATGACGCCGGGGGGAATTCCCGCCGTCTCGGCCAGGCGGGCGAGCTCGATCGCCGAGGCCGACGTGATCTCCGACGGCTTCAGCACGATCGTGTTGCCGGCGGCGAGAGCCGGCGCCAGCGACATGATGGCGATGAACGTCGGCGAGTTCCACGGCGTGATCACGCCAATGACGCCCAGCGGCTCGCGGAGCGTGTAGTTGAAAATGCTTTGCCGATCGAGCGGGATGACCGTGCCCTCGATCTTGTCGGCCAGGCCGCCAAAGTAGTAGAGCCAGTCCTGCGCGATCCGCGCCTGCGCCCGCATTTCGGCGAACAGCTTGCCGTTCTGCTCGGTTTCAATGGTGGCAATCGGATCCGCGTGTTCGGCGATCACGTCGCCCCACTTCATCAGCAGGCGTCCGCGGCGGGTCGGGGACAGTGCGCCCCAGGGCCCGTCCCGAAACGCCGTTGCAGCCGCTCGGACGGCCTGATCGACTTCAGGCGCTCCCGCAAGCGCGAAAGTCCCCCACTGATCGCCGGTCGTCGGATTAAAGGCGGTGAACGTGCGGCCATCGGCGGCAGCCACATCCTGGCCCGCGATGTAGTTCAGATAGGAGTTCATAGTTCTAAGGTTCTCAAATGCAGCGTCCGCCGTCGACCTCGATGACCGCCCCGGTGATGAAACTGGCCTCATCCGACGCGAGAAACACCATGGCGCCGGCCACATCCCCCGGCGCGCAGAGACGGCCGAGCGGGATCGACTGGAGAAACGCCGCGCGATGCGCTTCCGACTCGCCGCCGACGAACGTCGCAAGCATCGGTGTGTCGCCTGGCCCGGGGCAGACTGCGTTGACGCGAATGCGATCCGGAGCGAGCTCGATCGCGAGCGATTTGCTGAGCACGAGCGCGGCGCCCTTGCTGGCGTTGTACGCCGCCAGATGGGGCCGCGGGCGGATGGCGGCGACCGAGACGGTATTCAGGATCGCGCCACCGCCCTGCCGCCGCAGGATCGGCACGGCGTGCTTTGCGGCCAGCGCGATCGCCTTCGCGTTGACCGCCATGAGCCGATCGAAATCGCGCTCGTCAATGTCGGTGATCGGCGTCGGCGCCTGAGGCGCGCCCGCATTGTTGACGAGGATGTCGAGTCGCCCGAAGCGTTCCACGGCGGTTGCGACCATTCGACGCGCGTCGGCCTCGGATGCGACGTCCGCCTCGACGAAGATCGCGCCGGTTTCGCGCGCGACGGCGTCGCCGCCCTCGCGACGGCAGTCAACGATCACCACCTTCGCGCCTTCTTCGACGAAACGGCGACAGATCGCGGTGCCAAAGCCTGACCCACCGCCGGTGACGATCGCGACTCGATCTTTCAAACGCATGCAATGACCAACGGCAGAGGAAATCTTACGCTAGAGTACCTCTCGCAGGAGGAGTCCGATGCGCCGTCGAGTCAGTTTAGGTGCGCTGCTGATGTTCGCGCTCGTGCGGTTCACCGAGGGCCCTGTCACCGCCCAATCGCCCCGTCCCTCGGCCGACGTTCTCAGCGCGCTGAAATTCCGGTACATCGGCCCGGTCGGCAATCGCGTGATCGCGATTGCCGGTGTGCCGGGCAGTCCGCATGTCTATTACGCCGGTGCGGCGTCCGGCGGCGTCTGGAAAACGGTCGATGACGGCGCACACTGGGAGGCGATGTTCGACGACCAGGACGTCCAGTCGATTGGCGCGCTCGCCGTGGCCGCGAGCGATCCGAGCACGGTCTGGGCCGGCACCGGCGAAGCGTTCATCCGCAGCAACATCTCGATCGGCAACGGCATCTACAAGTCGCTCGACGCCGGGAAAACCTGGACCCGAATGGGTCTGGAACGAACCGGCCGCATCGCACGCGTCGTTGTCGACCCGAAAAACGCCGACGTGGTGTTCGCGTGTGCGCTCGGCCACGCCTACGGCCCGCAGCAGGATCGAGGCGTCTACAAAACCACCGACGGCGGCAGAACGTGGACCCGGGCGCTCTTCGTCGACGAGAACACCGGCTGTTCCGACATCGCAATGGACCCCAACAACCCGCGGGTGCTGTTCGCCGGCATGTGGCAGCTCGAAATTCATACCTGGGGCCGGACCAGCGGCGGCCCGGGCAGCGGACTGTTCAAGTCGATCGACGGCGGCGCGACCTGGAAACGGCTGGCGCCGGTGCCGGCCGGGAGCGACGCACACGGCCTGCCAGGCGCACCGCTCGGCAAGATTTCGGCGCAAGTCGCGCGCAGCAACTCGAACCGCGTCTACGCGCTCATCGAAACCGGCGACGGCATGCTGACCAACAACGGTCAGAAAACGCAAAGCGGATCGCTGTGGCGCAGCGAGGACGGCGGCGAGAACTGGACGATGGTGAGCGCCGACCGCCGCCTGCGCGGCCGGACGCACTACTACACGCGCTTCGCCGTGTCGCCGGACAACGAGAACGAGGCATTCTTCCTTGCCGCAGAGTTCACGAAGACCGTCGACGGCGGGCAGTCGAGCATCGATCTGACCGGCGCCGTCGCGCCGATCGGCGACAACCACGACATGTGGATCGACCCCGGCAACGGCGAACGAATGGTCGTGGCGCACGACGATGGGTTGAGCTTCTCGATCAATCGCGGCAAGAGCTGGCATCACGTCCACTTGCCGATCGCGCAGATGTATCACGTGGCCACCGACCGTCAGGTGCCGTACAACGTCTACGGCAATCGGCAGGACGGACCATCGACGCGCGGACCGAGCAACAGTCGCCTCGGCAAGCAGTCGGCCGAGGCGGAAGCGGGGCCAATCCCGCGCGGGATGTGGCACTCGGTCGCCGGAGGGGAGAGCGGCTGGGCGATTCCCGATCCCGTCGATCCAAACATCGTCTGGGCCACGGGCACCGGCTTCGGGAGCCTCGGCGGAACCGTCGAGCGGTTCGACCAGCGTACGCGGCAGGCACGTGAGGTGGAGATCTGGCCCGAAGTCACGGTCGGCACGCCGGCGGCGGGCGTGAAGTACCGCTTCAACTGGACGTTCCCGCTCGCCATCTCACCGCACGATCACAACACGATCTACGCAGGCAGCCAGCACGTGCACCGCACGACCAACGGCGGCCAGAGCTGGCAGGTGATCAGTCCCGACCTCACGACGGGCGATGCGTCGCGCCAGCAGTCCTCGGGCGGACTCACACCGGACAACGTCGGCGTCGAGTATGCCGGCGTCGTGTTCGCCATCGCGGAGTCGCCAAAGGAGAAAGGCGTCATCTGGGCCGGGACCAACGACGGTCAGGTGCAGGTGACGCGCGACGCCGGCGCGCGCTGGACCAACGTCACCGCGAATCTGCCGGGTCTTCCCCCGTGGGGCACCGTCAGCAACATCGAACCGTCACGATTCGACAACGGCGTCGCCTATGTGACGATCGACCTGCATCAGGTCAACAACCGCGACCCGTTCGTCTACAAGACGACGGACTATGGCCGTACGTGGAAACTCATTGCCGGCGATCTGCCGAAGAGCGTCCACAGCTACGCCCACTGCGTCCGCGAAGATCCGGTGCGAAAGGGCCTGCTCTATCTCGGAGTCGAGAACGGTCTGTACTTTTCTCTCGACGACGGCGAGCACTGGACGCCGCTGCAGTCCGGACTGCCCCACGCACCGCTCCACTGGCTGACGATCCAGGAGGACTTCAACGATCTGGTGGTCGCCACCTATGGACGCGGCTTCTTCGTCCTCGACGACGTGACGCCGCTGCGTCAGCTGACGCCAGAGGCTCTGAATGCCAACACGCACCTGTTCGCGCCGCGCTCGACGTATCGCCTTCGCAACATCACCGAACCGATGATGATGCCTGACGATGCAACAGAGGGCGTGAATCCGCCGGATGGCGCGCCCATTACGTTCGTACTGAAAACCGCCCCGCCGAAGGATCCCAAAGCCCCAAAGGACGCGAAGGCGCCGGTACGAATCGTGGTAAAGGACGCGGCAGGACAGCTGGTGCGCACCGTCGACGTCAAGGAGCCGAAGGTCGGTCTCAACCGCGTCTGGTGGGACCTGCGTGGCGAGCCGACCGCCGAAGTGAAACCGCGGACGCCGCCGATCAACGCCGACGATTTGAAGATGAATCCCGACGGTACCCGGACGTTCGCGATGGCAGGCGCGAGCCGGCTGTCCGTGATGGTGCCGCCGGGCACCTATTCAGTCACGCTCGAAGCCCCAGGCGCCGCCGGAACGGTGACGCAACCGCTCACGGTGCGCAAGGATCCGAACACCGCGGGCAGCGAGGCGGACATCCAGGCGCAGACGAAAGCGATTCGCGAAGTGCGCGACGCCATGAACAAGACCGCCGATCTCATCAACCGCGCCGAGGCGGTCCGCGCGCAGATCGGGCACGTCAAGACATTCATCGGCGACGACGCCGCCGCGAAGGAGCTGATCGCGGCGGGCGAGGATCTCGACAAGAGAGTGATTGCCGTCGAAGAGCGGCTGTTCAATCTGCACGCCACGGGGCGCGGCCAGGACTTTCTGCGCATGCCGAGCCAGTTGATGGAAAAACTCGCGCACCTCGCCGACACGCTGCAGCTCGCGGACTTCGCGCCAACCGACCAGCAGCTCGAAGTCCACAAGCTGCTGACGGATCAGGTCGCGGCGGCCGCGACCGATCTCAACAGCGTCGTCAACAAAGACGTCGCGGCGTTCAACGACATGCTGCGGCGCAGGAATATTGGAACGATCGTCGTCCGGTGAGGTGAACTGGACGAGACCAATCAGAAGGTGCTGATCGGCCCTTCCTGGATGAGGTCGGCGCCGGTGGCCGCCCGGACCCGCTCGACGGTGGTGTCGGAGGCGATCTCCTTGAGCACCAGCCCGCGATCGGTCACGTCGATGACCGCGAGCTCGGTGACGATCATGTGGACGACCTTGAGGCCGGTCAGCGGCAGCGTGCACACCTTCACGATCTTGTGGCCGCCATCCTTCGTCGTGTGCTCCATCGCGACGATGACCTTCTTCGCGCCAGCCACGAGGTCCATGGCGCCGCCCATCCCCTTCACCATCTTGCCTGGAATCATCCAGTTCGCCAGGTTGCCCTGCTGGTCCACCTGGAGGGCGCCCAGCACGGTCAGGTCGATGTGCCCGCCTCGCACCATGGCGAACGAGTCGGCGCTGCTGAAATAGGAGCAGCCCGGCGTCTCGGTCACGGTCTCCTTGCCGGCATTGATCAGATCCGGATCGACCTCGTCTTCCGTCGGAAAGGGGCCGATGCCGAGCAGGCCATTCTCGGAATGCAAGGTGATGTGCACGCCGGGCGGGATGCAGTTGGCCACCAGCGTCGGCATGCCGATGCCGAGGTTGACGTAGTCGCCGTCACGCAGCTCTCGCGCGACCCGCGTAACGATTCGCTCGCGCACGTCCATGACAGCTAGCCCCTGGCCCCTGGCGTCGGTCTCGTTGTCCGTTTCTCGATTCGCTTCTCGTAGCGCTGGCCCTGCAGGATGTGCTTCACGAAAATCCCGGGCGTCACCACGTGATCGGGGTCGATCTCGCCGGGCTCCACCAGGTGTTCGACTTCGGCAATCGTCACGTCGGCGGCGGTCGCCATCACCGGGTTGAAGTTGCGCGCCGTGCGCCGATACAAAAGATTACCAACGCGGTCGCCCTTCCATCCCTTCACGAACGCGAAATCGGCATGGAGCGGCAGCTCGAGGACGAACGGCCGGCCGCCGATCGTGCGGGTTTCCTTGCCTTCGGCGACCGGCGTCCCATAAGCGGTCGGCGTAAAGAAACCGGCAATGCCGGCACCGCCGGCGCGAATCCGCTCGGCGAAGGTCCCCTGCGGGACCAGCTCCACTTCCAGCTCGCCGCTGAGGAACTGGCGCTCGAATTCCTTGTTTTCGCCGACGTAGGTCGACACCATCTTGCGGACCTGGCGGTTCCGGAGCAGCACGCCGATCCCGAAATCGTCCACACCGGCGTTGTTGCTGATGATGGTGAGGTCCTTCGTCCCCCGCTGCCGCAGCGCCGCGATGAGGTTTTCGGGAATGCCGCACAGCCCGAAGCCGCCCATCATAATTGTCGCCCCGTCCGGGATCAGCGCGACGGCCTCCTCGGCGCTGGCGAGGACCTTGTTCATCGACGGCATTCTATCAAGTAAGATGTCACCCCCAGTGCATCCAGACCTCGAACAAGCCATCAGTTTTCACGAGTCGATCGTCGCCGAAGGTGGAAAAGCGCTCGTCGGCTACGACACGGCCAAGGCCCTCGCGAACGTCGTGCTGATGTCGGAGATCCCGACGTCCTACGACAAGAAGGAACAGCGGCAGGTCAACGCCGGCAACCTGCTCCTGCGCGGCGTGCCCGGCGTCGGGAAGACGTTCTTCGGCGTCATTCTCGCCGCGATCAGCAACGCGAAGTTCGCGCGCATCCAGGGGCGCGCCGACCTGCAGCCGACCGAAGTCGTCGGTTTCCAGATGATCAATCCGGCGACCGGCGACATGATGACCGAGTTCGGTCCGCTGGTCGAAGCCGAGGTCATCCTCCTCGACGAAATCAACCGGATTCCGCTGAAGTCGCAGAGCGCCTTTCTCGAAGCGCTGCAGGATCGCACCGTCACCGTCGGCAAGAACACCTACGAGCTGCCGGCGTTCAGCTTCGCCATCGCCACGATGAACCCGGTGGAGCTCGGCCAGGGCACCTTCCCGTTGTCGGAGGCGGCCACCGATCGCTTCGCCATCATGGTCAACATCGGCTACCTGCCTCCGCTGGAGGAAGCGAAGCTGGTCAATTTCGATTTCAAGAAAGTGCGCCTCAACGCGTTGATGACCAAGGAACGCATCATTGCGCTGCGCAGCGCGATCAACGAGCAGGTGTTTCTGCACGAACGGCTGGGCGTCTACATCCAGCGTCTCGTGGCCGCGACTCGCCCCTACAACCCGGAGACCGACTGGCACGTGCGTTCGCCGTCGGACCTGGTCGAGCACGGCGTCGACCTCGGCGCGTCGCCGCGCGCCATCATCTGCTGGGGCCGCCTGTCCAAGGTCTGGGCGCTGCTCGTCCGCAAGCGCACCGAGGTCTACCCGGAGGACATCCAGGATCTGGCGCCGTACATCCTCGGCCACCGGATCTGGCTCGGCCCGCACGCCGCCAGCCACGGCCTCACCACCGACAAAGTGATCGACGACGTCATCGAAAGAGTAGCCATTCCTTGAGGACCCGCGAAACCGACGTCGAAGCGTTCGTCAACCTGTCCGAGCTGACCGAGATCGAGCTCCTCATCATGCGACGGATGCGGGAGTTCACCATCGGCGAGCACCGGAGCGTGTTCCACGGAACCGGGTTCGACTACGTCGGACTGCGCGACTGGCAAGCCGGCGATCGCATGTCGCAGATCGACTGGCCGCAGTCGACGCTGACGAACTTCAGTCCGATGGTGGTCCGCGATTACGAACAGCGCAGCACGGCGACGGTCATCGCGGTCGCGGACGGCTCGCTGTCCACCCGCTGTGGCATCGACGGCGTGCCGATTGCCGCCGCGATTGCCCGGGCGATTGGCACGATCGGCATGTCGGCGGTGTTCTTCCAGGACATGTTCGGCCTGATCACCTTCGACGCGAAATTCGAGAATCTCGGCGCGGTGCGGCCGCGCATCGGCAAGAATCAGGTGATTCACTGCCTGGACGCCTATCAGTTCCACCAGGGCGTTCAGCCGTTGAAGCGCGCCGACACGCTCAGCATGACGCTCGCCGGCTTCATGCGGAAGACGTCGATGGTGCCGGTCATCTCGGATTTCCTGTTCGACGATGCCGAGCCGGTGCTGAAGGAGCTGTCGCTGCTCAACTCGGCGCACGACGTGTTCATCGTGCTCATCGACAGCGCGTTCGCCTTCGAGCTGCCGCGGGTGTCGGCCGGCTGGATCGAGGCGTTCGACGTGGAAACCGGACGGGCGCGCGTGATGTCCCGAGGCCAGCTCAGCGCGATGTCGGCCAAGACCCGGCGCTGGCAGGACGAGGTGTCGCGGATGGCCAAGGATGCCAGCCTCGACGTCCTCCGCATCGGGGTCGACGAACAGCAGACCGCGATTGCGCTGAGCGAGTTCATAGCAGAGCGGCGGCTGAGGAAAGCAGCGTAGTATCGCCACGAAAACACGAAAACACGAAACCAGATAGCAACGATGATGCAACGACGTAGCGGATTCCTCCTCGTGTTGCTGCTCTCCGGCGGCCGGTTGGCATCGGCCCAACCGACTCGAAGTGCCGATCCCCTCCAGTGCTGGTGGCGAACCAGCGCCGGCGCCATTCGGATTGGGGAGCAGTTCTCGATCGTCCTCACCTGCGCGGTCCTCGAAACCGAGGCGGCCACCGTCGTCGTCGACCAGTCTCGGCTCGAGCCGTCGGTGGTCCAGTTCGCGCCGTTCGAAGTGCTCGGCGGATCGCACGGCGCCGACCTGCGGCGCGACGACCGGCGCTTCTTTCAGTACGAGTACCGCGCGCGGTTGATCGCTGAAAACCAGTTCGGCAGGGACGTCTCGCTGCCGGAGACGAAGCTGAGCTACCACATCCAGAGCAGCGTCGGCGAGAAGACGGCGCTGCAGGGCCGCGACCAGTCGTACATCCTTCCGCCGTTGTCGCTGCGCGTCCTGTCGCTGGTGCCGGCCGACGCGACCGACATCCGCGATACGCCGTCGATCACGTTTCAGGACATCGATCAGCGCGGGTTCCGCGCCAACCTGCTCACGGTCATCGGCGGCGTGCTGTTCGCCGTCGCGGGGCTCCTCGCGCTGTTGGCCCTCGTGCGTCTGCTGTCGCGCTTCCGCAAGCCGGCTGAAGCAAGCACCCGGCTCATTTCGGATTCGGCCGCGCTTCGCGCCGCAAGCCGCGAGCTGGCGGCCGTGCGCCGGCAGCGCGAAGACGGCGGGTGGACGCCGGACCTCGCCGGCCGTGCTCTCGCGGCGCTTCGCGTCGCGGGCGCCTATGCCGTCGGCCGGCGCGCGAGTCTCATGCCGGCAGCGCTGCAGTCGACCGCCGGCCAGCCGTCGCCGGACGGCAATCAGGGGCCCGAAGAGGCCGGACGGCTGATCGTTCGAACGGGCTGGCCGCGGGCACGCCGAGTGGCGGTGTCGGGGGCAATCACATCGCAATCCGTCGGCCGCGATCGCATGCGCCGAGCGGGGACGGCGGGGTACGCCGGGTCGGACCTCTACGAATCGCTGGAGCAGGCGTTGGACGCGCTGACGGCGGCGCAGTACGGCCGCAATGGCAAGCTGGACGACGGCGCGCTCGACCAGGCGCTCGACACCGGCAACCAGGTGCTCAAACGCGCGCGGCTCGGTCAAACCTGGGTGATGAAGCGGCTCGCGGCGCGCCGCATCGAGCGGCAGGGGGACACGCGCGCGTGGTCCCGCTGACCCAGGTCCCGACGGCGCTGCGTGACGTGGTGATGGAGTGGCGCAACACGCGCGCCGCGACCCTGTTGTTCACCCATCGCGACACGGCAATCCTCGCGGTCGTCGCCCTGATCGGGTTGTGCTTCACCATCCTCGTCGGACGCGCACTGACGCGAAAGAAAGCCGGGCGCACGCAAGTGGCGCTGCCCGCCGTGCTCGACTGGAGCGGACGCAACTGGACCGCGCTCGTGCGCCACGGCGCGCTCCTGCTGTTCCTGGCCGGCCTGCCATTTTTCACCCTGGCCCTTGCCGATCCCTACTCGTCGCTCACGCGCGAGGATGTGTCGTACCCGGGCCGCCGGATCGCGCTGATGATCGACGCCTCGTCGAGCATGATGGCGCGCTTCCCTGCCGCGCACCTCAACGCCAAGGCGCCGAACGAAGCGACGTTCTTCACGACCGTCGCCGCCGCCGAAGCGTTCATCCGGCAGCGCATGAGCGGCAAGTATCACGACCTCATCGGCCTGGTCGAGTTCGGCGACGAGGCGTATGTCGTGACGCCGTTCACCACCGACTACGACAACATCCTGCTCAGTCTGTCGCTGGTCGGCGATTGGACCGAGTTCATGAAATTCCCGGATCAGGGGACGACGATCGCCGCGGCGATCGAGCAGGGCACCGGACTGTTCAAGGCATTCGACTTTCTCGACGCCTCGGGCAACCTGATGCTGATCTTCAGTGACGGCCAGGACACGCAGGTGATGCTCCACGGGAAGAGCGTCAACGAGATCGTGTCGGGCGCCGTCGCCGCGAAGATTCCCGTCTACATGATTCGCACCAGCTACAACAAAGGCCTCGGCGCGGTGCTGCCGGACGACATCTGGAAGCCGGCGGTCGAGGGCACCGGCGGCAAGTTCTATCCGGCCGGCGACGAGCAGGCCGTCCTCAACGCCATCAAGGACATCGATTCACGATCGGCCGGCCGCGTCGAGGTGAAGCGCTACAGCACGCAGCGGCCGAAGTTTGCGCCGTACGCCTTCATGGCGACGGCGTTCTGGAGCATCGCGCTGGTGCTTCAGCTGACCGTGCCCTATTTCCGGAAGTTCCCCTAGGAGAGGCTCATGAAGTCTGTCGTCGCGCCCCTCGTCGTTGCCGTCGTCCTGGCCCTCGCGGGCACCGGTTTCTGGCTGGCCGGCCAAACCGAGACCCGCCTTGCCGATGCGCACAAGCGTCTGGCGACGCTGCAGTACCGCGAAGCCGCCGCGGCCAGCGAGGAGGTCGAGCAGTCGATCGGCCTCGAGCGCCGGCTGCCGGTGGTGGGACCGCAGTCGGATCTCGAGGTGCGCGACCTCCGCGCAGAGGCCCAGTACTGGCGAACGGATTACGCCTCGCTGGCGCCGCAGCGCGATGCGGCCGGTTCGCTGACCGAAACCAATCCGGCGCTGCAGCTGGTGTCGGCGAATGCCGCGTTCCGCACCACGCAGCAGGCGGCGGATCGGCTGGACGCGGTGCGGCGTCTCGACACGGTCGTGAAGACCTACGCGGACGTGCTGCGCAACGGCGGCGGCCAGGCGGACGCCGCCTACAACTACGAGCTGGCCGTGCGCGCACGTGACGCGCTGGCAAAGCCGAGAGGGGCGGCGCCGAAAGCCGCACCGAAGCCTCAAGCGGCCGCTAATGACGCCGATCTGCCCGAAGGTCCGACGCTGCATGGCAAGCCGGGCGGACCACCGCCGGCCGTCAACATGAATCAGTTCAAGATCGTCATCCCGAAGCGCGGCGAGGAACGCAACGATGCGCCGGACGCCGGCAAAGGCGGAACAAAAATCCGAAAGGGTTAACCCTCAACTCTCAAGGCTCAACTCTCAATGAGACTTGAAACTTGAGACTTGAGACTTTTCAGAGATGTTGACCGGCATCGACCTGAATTCGGTTCGATTTGCGGAGCCGCTGTACTTGTGGCTGCTGATCCTTCCCGCCGTGCTGCTGATCGTCTGGGGTTGGCAGCTGTCGCGGCGGCGGCGCGACACGCGGCGCTTCCGGCAGCATCGGCGCCTGCCCGTCCGGGAACGGTTTCCGATCTTCGGCGGTCTGGCGTTCTGGCTGTGCGTGATCTTCGCGACCGCCTTGACCACGCTCGCGCTCGCGCGGCCGACCGCGGCCGTTTCGCTGGTCCGGACGGCCGGCGTCGATCTCGTCATCCTGCAGGACGGCTCCGCGTCGATGCGCACGCCGGACGTCGCCGGCGATCGCTGGCGCCGGTCGATGCGGTTCCTGCGCGTGCTCGGGGAATCGCTGGCGTGGAAAGACGATCGAATCGCGATGGCCCTCTTCGCGCACATCGCGGCGCCGCAGGTCCGGCTGACGCGCGATCCGAACACGTACTTCTTTTTCCTCGATCACCTCGATCAGGTGTCGCCGTTCCGGCTCGAAGACGACACGACGTGGGACACCAACATCGAGCTCGGCATCGCGTGGGGCATGCGGCTCATCGAGAAAGACACGGAGCTGTATGGCAAGTCGCCGAACGCGAAGGCGTTCGTACTCGTCACCGACGGACAGTCGTGGAGCGGCGAGGTGGCGCGCGCGCTGAAGATCGCGCGGACCAATGACGTCCCGGTATTCGTGGTCGGTGTCGGGACGACCGTCGGCGGACTGATTCCCGAGGCGCCGCGCAAGCCGAACGACACGTCGCCCGTCGAGCCGCCGATTCACTCGTCGCTCGATCGCGCGTCGCTCGCGACGATCGCGAACGCCGGCGGCGGCGAGTATCTGGAGCTCGATCGCGAAGGCGACCGCGAAATCTCCAACAAGATCATCGACGCGGCGCGGCGCCGGGCCGGCTCGCGCGGGCTGCAGCTGGAGAGCGAGGAGCTCTACTGGCGGTGCCTGGCAGCGGCGGCCATCTTCATGTTCATCGGGCTGCTGTTCCTGCAGGAGCGCGTGGAGCTCTGGCTCCAGGCGGCGGGCGCTGGTGTGGCCCTCGTGCTGGTGTGGACTCTGACACGCTAGTCGGGTC
>Ga0268265_10002672_pt1 | contig 13217 bp, 17 predicted proteins | sample KBSSwiS52_FD_190355 | JGI IMG/M metagenome (GOLD analysis project Ga0268265, IMG submission 190355) | Switchgrass rhizosphere microbial communities from Kellogg Biological Station, Michigan, USA - KBS Switchgrass S5-2 (SPAdes) (version 2) | ecosystem: Host-associated > Plants > Roots >... | reverse complement strand
CAGTTACAAATTGAATCTTAGGCATAATTTAGCCTCGCATTTCACGAATGAAGTTAGATTCCTGATCCGCTGTATCCAGCTCGACTCCATGAAGTTCATTGACTATAGCTGTTTCCCAATCCTTTACGCCAACGGTATTACGGTAGGATATTTCAAGTGCTCTGCACGCGGCCATAGTAAGCACTATTGGAAAGAGTTCAGTCCACTTGTTTACGTCGGTGTCTAAATCTAGGTATGGTTCGTAGAACTTTCCTATGACTTCAGCTGAGTATAGCTGATCTGCAGGTGCAGTAAATAGTATTCCTGTATACCTAAATGAATCACCCGGCGTGACATAAGTCATGGGTCCAAACTTGCTAATGGTAATTGTGTTAGGTACTTCAGGAACAGTACGTATTATACCTACTGCATATTGCCGTGATGGGCCACCACTGCGTTGAAGTGGATCCTTGAAATAGCACTGTTTACAGTAGTCTAAATCTACTCGTTTAAGTTGCCACTTATTCCCAGCCGAATTACTAAGTGTAACTCCTTCTATAACACGTGAGCGTGGTACCAGCACATACCACGCGTTGAGTGGCACGTCTACAAAATAGCGTGCGGTATCTGAGTTGATATCCACGAGCCTATCTAAGTAATCCTGCCCTGCACGAATAAAGAAGTTCGCACCCTTATCAGCATAAGTAACCCTACTCTCTATTAGATCATAGCGGCCACTAAATGTTATAAAGTTCTTGCGAACCTCGAGCAGTGACATGAGTAACTCCATTTACTTTGGTTAAAAATTAACCACAGGAAATTACGGTAGTGTATTATCTTTACCTACATTCATGAGATAGGCAAACTTGAGTGGATGATGATACTCAAGACCACACTCAGTAAGCCACTCCTCTTTTGTACCGTCAATGCGCTCGTGCGATGGACTTACCTTATTCGTATCCATACCCATGAACGTAGTGTCGTCAATGTAGCGGTAATTGAGCATTGATGTGTCAACTATCACCATAGCGTTACGAGTCGTGAGCTCATAACTGAATAGCGGATGAGTCATTAAGTTAATCGTGCCAAAGGGAGTTACCCACTGCATAACCTTTAAGCCATATGAAGTAGTCATCGGAGTGATGTTAATTTGGCCACTCATTTTAGCTAGTCGATTAAGCCCGAGAATTGCACCGCTTCCAGCAAACGCCATTTTCTCTGAGCCGCCATAACGAAAAGCAATTTCGAGTACTGTATCAAGCCACTCTTCACCACTCGTTACCCAGGTATCTCCATTATAGTCCGGATCAGTGGCATAGTTGAAAACATTACCTGGAGCGCCAGTTTTGATTGCCTGAATCAATCCCATAGTTGTGCGTTCAGGCTTGCCATTAACACCAACGTTTTCAGTGCGAATACCCCAGAAGAATGCTTTCTCCATCTCGATAGAATGTAATTCGAGTGATTCACGCTTAGCTTCTTTGTAAGCTTCTTCAGTACGCAATTTTGTCTTGCGTGCGGTACGAGTAATATCAAGTGGCGTGCGAAAGATTTGCGTGAAATTGAACCACTTATCAGGATTATAGGCAATTGCATCCGGAATTGGCGCACCTTCAGCATTGATGTTACCGATAATTAGGATCGTATCACAGCTGCCGAGTGTTGTACCTGCGCCGTTGTCGTCAGCCTCAAGTAAGCGAACCGAAATGTAGGAATTTGCACCAGCTTTGGTTACGCCTGTAACCTTAGCATTTACATCAACGTTCAGGTTAGTACTCACCCGTAGCAGTGCTTGATGCCCGATGCGGAATTCACTGGCAACTGCTTCGGCTACCTTTGCATAGAGTACTGTACCAGTAGTAGCACCAGTTACGTAGGCTGTGAGGAGTGTTGCATCCGTGTATAAGTCCGTAACAGCACCGCCTTGAGCTGGAAGTAGTTTAGTCCACCAGCTAAATTCTGGGTCAGTAACAACTTCTTCCTTTAGTTTGCTTAACAAACCCGTTAATGGCGCGCTGCCATTTGGATAGAGATAAAGTATACCTTCACGCCAGGACTTAGGACGCTCGTCAGTTGCCCAGTCACCAGTGCCTCTCATTCCCATAAATGCTGCCATTTGTAAAGTTCCTTTCTAAGGAGCAACCTTGTGTACGCGATATGCAATCTGAGCAATGAGTAGCGCATCATTTGCAGCATTGCCGGCGTACTCGCCATCACCCGTGTTATGTAGGAGAAGCGGAAGTCCCAAGCACACACTAAGGGGAACAATCATACCTAAGCCTGGCAGCACAGTTGTAACTACATCACTTGCGCTGCTCATAAAGCCCGTCGCCTCAATAGTCTGGCTAGCAACTGCACCAGTACCAGTGCCATATCTAACTGCGAGATTGTCGTCGGTCTCAGTAAGCACCTGAGTACCAGCATACAGAATAAGTGCTCCACCAACAAGCTCAATAAATTCATCACTTGAAGGCTTCGGCACAACAATAATAGGATTACCGCGCAGTGTTTTTATACGAGCTGCGACGATATTCGTTTTCACGTAGTGAATAGCAAGAGGACTAAGCACTCCTACTACCTGAAGCTTGCCTTGTACGCTCATAGATGAGATTCTCTATCAAGCGACTCTGCAGGCTTCGCGGAGCTGGAGTCGTAAATCTCAAGTACTCGTGATTGATACGTTGGATTACCAGGATCATATTCGGAGCCGTCACTGAGTACAAATACATGCCCTTCATCCCGTAGGCGCGCTTCAGTTGATGTTCCTAATAACTTGTCTAAGCAGTGGCGATCATAACGGGACAAATAAAGAACTTCTGCCATATGAGTAATCCTTTACGTGATAAGGTCGTGGATTTCCTTAGCTAATCCATCTAGCTCAGGAACAGTAACTCGTTGCCTTGCGCCATTACTACGATTTGAGTGTAGCGTTGGTTTCTCGCGCCCATTAACGGCAGTGGTTTTAGGTGGAATTTCAGCTACGCCAAGTAACTTACGTGCCCGCTTGCCAGTTTCCTCAAATACTTGCTCAGCGGTGAGTTCAGGATTCTCATTGGCAACTTCGTTAGCTACCATTGCAACCGTCTTTTTCATGCCGGCAAGGTCAGAGTTGCTTTCATAGAACTTAGTGACTAACTCGCGCATGGTGAGCTGTTGGTTGAAGTAGGAGGACATTGTACTTGGAAGTCCACGCATAATATTTTCAGCGGACATGCGTGAGGCCTCTTGAATAGCTTTGTTGTATACGGCTAGAAGTAGAGTATTTAGGCCATCGCTAGATGATAATACTTCATCCATATCGAGGCCATCTAGAAAGTTATGATCCTGAGGCTGAAACGAACTTTGCTCGTCCTGCTGAGTTGCAGCTATAGGTTGCCGGCCACTTAATTCCTCAATACGAGCAAGTAATTGACGCTCGCGTTCGGTATAAGGTAAATCATCAACGGACTCTTGCTGAGTACTCCTACTACGAGATGGTGGCTGCGAGACAATTTCAGAACCAGTATCGACACTACCTTCAGTAGGTGAGTCTATAGTAGTTTCAGCAATTGCATCTCCATCCGTAGTAGGAGCACTTTCACTAGGAGCATCAAGGACGCTTGCATCAAAGTTAATATCTGCCATCTTATTTAATCCTCGTTATTAGCCTAAGAAGGTTATTCCTCCTCGGGGCGTAAGAGTGTAGTTACTTCATCGAGAACCTGTCAAGACTCACTACGTTCGACCCCTAAGAAGGGGCAACTTGACAGAACCTCGAATCGTAACTCCTCAAGAGACGCCCTTCGGAGGAAAAACCTTTCCGGCCTGGAAGTGGGAGTCTATACTAGGAGACCATCAGTGGCGGCCTATTCTGGCCGAAGCAGCACTGTGGGATCATAGTACACATATTCTTCCTTTGGTTAAAAATTAACCACAGTAAATTATTCTGCTATACGACTTCGCATCTCAGTTGCTTGAGCATCAACTTCAAGTATCTCAATCAAACTTGTGGGCAATTCTAGGAAGCGATTAACAGCTTCGGCATTACCCTGCAAACGACTGAGTGTTTGTGGCTCAGTACAAATCTCAAGCTGGTCACGAATGTCCTCTTTCCAGGCAGTCATTTCACTACTTAAATCTCGCCAGATGTTAGAGAACGTAAAACGTCTCAGATCCTCTATAGTGCTACGCAGCTCTGCCATTTGTTGGTGCTCCACTCATAGCTACATTAAACTCCTGTAGTTCGCCGCCTTCAATTTGTTGCTGAATTTGCTCATCCGGTGCAACTGAAGGTTGCATCTTGGCTGCGGCTTTATCCAGTTCAAATGCATCGACATTCTTTGCACCAGAGTTTTGCGCTATGTGCTTGAAGATTCGTGTAATGTCGAATGTCTGCATGAGTGTAGGATTCTGGCTAATCATCTGAAAGAGTTGAAGCCACGTATCATTGTAGTTACCACCTGGAATACTGCCATCACGCACGAGCAAATCGTAGGCTATGAGAATATCACTTGGCTTAACAAGTACTCTGCCACCTTCCTGGATATTGTAAGTTTGCGTTACTGCAGTTGGCCATTGTCCGGTAGTTTTTACGTAAGTTGGCTCGTCCATAAATTGCTGTGTATGATAGCCAAACATTGAGCCAATATCCTGCAGACACTGCACACCTACTATTTTCGCAATGCGCTCAAGGCGATTAACGGCACCAACATTCGTACCTTTGAATTCCTGGGCTGTTAGGCGTTCAGGTCCTCCAGACCTAAGGTTGCCCATTACAGGAGAATCTGTGCCTGCAATTTGTCGCATGAATTCTATAAGGAAAGTTACATCCGTAATATTGTTGCGGGTAATATCGGTGATGGCTAGCTGCTTGAATGAGCCTTCAACACCTCTACCCCATGCAGGACGGCGTAAGCGTACTATGCCGCCAGGAGTACCCTCAGCTATATCAGTTACGTTTATTAGGTAAGGATCAACTACGATTACGTCGTTAATTGCCTTACGAACATTCGCAACATGTGAGTTAAACATCCAGTCAATTGTCTTCTGCATTCCAGCAAGTATTTCAATACGTGAATAGCTAACGGGCGAATAACCGTCAAAGTCAGGTACTGCAATAGTTACGGGGTACATATCGTGAATTAAGTTAAGCGGCTTGGCACGTATAATGACTGAGTCAGCACCTACTGTAAACATCCACTTCTCTGGATATTCGTTTCTACCTAGCTTCCATTGAGAAGGGATTAAGTTTACGTACATGTGTAAGAGATCAACTGGGTCGGATGAGATATTAGATAAGGAATTATTGAGTAAGGCATCACCACGTGACGGACGCGGGTAATTGGAGTAGCCAAATAAATTAGTTGATTTGTTCGTGGCTCGACGCAGATACTGAACATTGAATAAGTCGCCATCCACTTCTTCGTCTGATAGGAGATTCATGAGATTATCACGATCTACCCAACCTACGTATTGGCCACGCTGAACGTCGTGCAGTGCGACATTAGGATCAGGTAAGTAGCAATAAGGATCAATATTTTCTAGTGCATTGCCCTCAAATAGAATAGTATCTTGCATCTCTCTATGCGTTCCAGTTTCGATGAAATTTCCTTGTAGATCGTAGGAACCTTGACTACGCATTCTAATCTTCTTGCCTCGACGTACGAGCCATTGTGGAGTAGCAGCTCCTAGTCCATACGCACTTATGTCACGAAAGAGTGTATGTAAGTTAAGAACTACCTTAGTTTTTTGGCAGTGTAAATTAATTACTTTTTCCATGAGAGTAGCACCTGCTACATCTTCTGGGCCTACACCTTCGTAGCGAAACACTGGCTCAGGTGTAAATGCAGCAACTAGATAAGCAATAAGTGTTTCCATAATTGCGTAGGTATAAGGGAATACTATTGATACCGGCTTACGTGGATCATCTTTGAGGACTTCGCGTTCTTTGCCAGATATAGGAATATAAGCTTGCAGTTTTGAGTCAATTTCTTTCCAGGCAGAGTGACGATTCTTAATAATTGCAGCTGAATCCCTTGCGTAATGAGTTAGCTTGCCAAGTATTAGTTGGTGTAAGGCACTACCAGGCTTGAGATCCAGATTGTTCGGATACTCATAGCCGTAGTCATCTTTACTACCACGTCCGTAGTCGACAGATTGATCTGGACTAGTCAGTGTGTATGGCATAGTTTACTCGCTCTGCTGTATCCAGATTAGTTGCTGTTGTGGCACGAACTTCCTACCACTAGTAGGAAATGCTCCACTCTTAGTGTAAGGAACCACCACTATATTCCACGGAGGTCCATAGGTAGAATTATCAAAGTAACATGCTGCCCACTCCCATCCACCAGCATCAGTGAATACTAATAATGGGTACATCATCTGATAAGCCTGATCAAATAACTCTGCTGGTACGTTGCCCATTAAGATAACACCATTTGTGCTTGTACCATCTAAAGCTGGCAGTTGCATAGTACTTATATTATCTATTCGGGACCAGGGGCAATAAGCAGTGAGAATACTTGTCCACCCACCGAATGATATATTACTTAGGCCATTACTAAATTTATTACGTGCATAGTTAGCTACATTCTCTGTCGCGCCTAAACGCGTATAGATATCGACTATTTGTGTACTATGCAAACTTACAGTACTTTCAAGTGCTGCTATTCGTGCTTCGAGTGCACTAATATCGCCAACCGCATCATCGAGGTCCTGTTTTCGTACTGCATGCACAGGTGAGCTTGGAGGACTTTGTATTACTATTTGACCATCGGTGGCAATAGCCTGCTGGTTGTCAGGAGAGATTACTCCATCCTCATCTATGTATAGTACAGAATCATCGTACAGAAATGGTCCTGTCGAGCCAAGCCAGACTTTGCGTACTGTCATCTAAATGCGTCCTCTAAAATTGAGAGGTAATTCATACTCAAGATCGGCGTACTCATCCTCACTTGTTGATTCAGTTACATCATCAGGAACTTCAAAGTATCTACCACCAAGTTCGAGTAGTTCGATTATATAGGCGGTTGCATCAGCTACGTCCACCAGGCCTGAACGAGGAAATGACATTAGTTGTGATTCAAGCTTGGCACAATTGTTCTTGTTGTGGTAGATGTAACCTTGTCGGTAGTATGGAGAGAGTGAGCCAATACGCTTAATTTTACCTTTCTCCCCATCGGGAGCACCACCGCGTGCCTTAAGCCAAATAGGTTCAAATGAGTCACCAGGGCCACGCTTCAGCATTTCGTTGAGAATTGGCTGCTTAATAAATTCTTCGAGACCAGTAATTTCAATACCTACTCGAAATGCACGGAGTCGGCGCCGCATGGCAAAGAGTTCATCGTAAAGCTTGTCAGGAAAGAATTTGCCGCTGACGATGTCTCGTACGTAAATTGCATTGGTGGAATAATTTACGCCAATTCCTACGATGGCGGAATCAGCTGAGTGCATATTCGCAGTTTTGGCCGGGTCAACTATTACGAAATTTTCTAGTTGTTGATTATCGAGGTCGATTTCCTCGTAATACTTGAAGTGTTCTTGACGAAAGGAGGCATCTTCCTTAGAAATAGGTAAATTTCGATACTCCATATAGAAGACATCTAGCATACCCTTCAGTCGGTGAGATTCAGCTTCTCGCTTAAGTTCATCAGAACTAATAAGGTGCGGTGCAAGTGAATTGTATTCGTCATCGCATAAGTCTAGGCGAATCGAGTACCAATCAGGATCGTTCAGTAAGTCCTGTAGAAGTGAATCGTAGTGTTTTAAAGTGTCGATGTAGACTATACGCCACTTGTCTGAGTAGCGATCTACGCACTTAAGCAAATCACCGTGGAACCATTCCTTAAGCTTTCGGCGATTTTCTGGATTCTCTAGTTCATCCTTTTTCTCTAAGTCGTCTACGATAATAAGTTGAGGACGATAGTGTTTGTAGAGTAGACCTCGAACCTGCTGGCCTGCACCACGAGGCATAATGAGGGTATTACCAAACGCCACCCATGATTGCTTGCTAAACGACTCATCTAGTTCGGGATCATCTGAGTTAATTTCGATGTTACCGAATATACGACGTATTTCTCGATTAGTTTGAAGCTCGCGCTTAATGTTTTCGGTCTGCATAGTAGCAATTGTTTCAGAGTTCGAAACATAGGGAATAAATTCGTAGTCGCGATAGAGAATACTCTTTTCTACGAGGGCACGTGCAAGTGAAGTTTTACCTAGTCCACGGGGCGCGGCGATGCATATCTTTTGGTGACCAGAGTCGATTGCAGTAAGCATTTCGTTATGAAGCGCGGACCAAGGAGTAATGAATGCCTCAGGTAATAAGGTCTTACAGAATACTCCGGTGCTTTGATAGCATAAAGCGAGTATATCTGTAAGATCAGATGTTAGAGCAGCTAAAGGCATTCAGTAATTCCTCAGGGTAAATATACGCGCTTCGCGTCTAGTACGTTAATTACTCAATCGAGGAACCAACGAAGAGTTTCAGCTCAGCCGGTAACTCACCGTGAGGCACCTCGGAATAACCCTTCGGAGACGGGAAGTCAACTCATGGTGCTGGCGACACCGTGACGGATGTCGGTATAAGTACGTTTGCATACTATACGATAGTCCTTTCGTAGAGTTGACACGGTAAAAAAAAGCCGCGATGGCAGTACATCCATGTTTAGTGGTTGCGTGGTGCTGTGGTTAAAATTTAACCATAGTGAATGGGTGGTTAGTGGCGGCGCGGTCAGTCGCCCCCGACTGAGCTGGCATAATTTAGTGTGCATTAGTTTACCTTAATGTATTTAGTGTATATTAGTTTAGTTGTCTCAGTCATCAGATACAATTAAATTCGCGTCAATTGCCGCCGATAGTGCTCGCTGCTTGATCACTTCGATGTCATCGCGTGTTAGGTGCGTGTTAACTGAGGCTATCTTTTTAACCTCACCGAAGCCAGCACGAGCTAAGTGTATACTAGCATACTTAGCCCGTATTGCAATTGGTGCGTCAATTTGACCACTAATAACTTCTTCGAGGAGTTTCAAGGCAACTGGTGCAAACTCGTTAATTTTTGCACCAATATCAATCGCTTCCGCATCGAGGGATGACCTGAGCTGGAGTAACTTGCCCTGAGCAACAGGACTATTACGTACGTTTGAGACTGTTTGCGGAGTTACTCCACATGCCTGCGCTACTTGCTCGTTAGAGCATCCAAGTGCAACCATGCGGAGCATTTGTTCGTGATTTTGCCAGAGTGATTTAACCTCGTAATGGCGCTTTTCTACAAAGCGCTTATCATACAAGTGTTTGTTGCCGTGCGAATCATTCATGAGTAAGCTCCTTTATAGTAATCTTGCGAGCAGCTAGTGACCGCTCAACAAGCTGATTATGTTAAGATTATACCACAAACTGAAGAAAATGTCAAGGGCTTCGGAGCGAATTTAGCTTAAAATTGATAGTGAAAACCATTTGCGAGTATTCGACGTTTTAATGAAGAAGTTGTTACTTAGTAAAAGGATTGATAAGGCACTTAAAGTTGTTCGCTGAGCTTGACATGCAAGGAAAAGTGTGGTATAATGTACGTGTAAATAGATACTATCTTGAATTAAAGTTGACAGAATGGGAGGAATGCTGTCCCTCGCCGCGAAAACTTATTTTCCCCCACGTGCGGGTGTACGTGCACACGTGAGGACAGGCGTACGTGCATGTGAATGTACTTCCATATAGCGCTGAACCTAGAATCAGGACTTGACAACCGTGATTTCATGTGCAACAATTAAAGTGTCAGGGGCAAACGCTCCTGGCAAGGCACACGGTAAAAGGCACCTTGACAAAGCCCGAACCGTGTGGCACAATTAAAGTGTGAGGTGCGATGGTCGCACTGCACAAGTGTTCTTTCAAATAGCGTACTGGCTCATGCCAGTGCAGCGGGCCGGTACGCAAAGGAAACTGGATTATGCCAGGATACGAAGCGTCCGACCTGATCATCACCATCAAGTTTAACTCTGGCCTGGACTCAGAGAAGGGTACGCCCAAAGAAGGTACAAAGTATCCTTATGAGGCTGAGGTGACTTACGCCAGTGTTAAAGACGCTGTAGAGAAAGCCAGTAAATTTACTGGGTGGGCTCTACAACGGCGCGCCAGAGGTGGCGAATTGCCTTCAGGCAAACTGATCAAAGTAAACGGCGATGGCGAGTACCAGAAAACTCTGGATGATCAGGTAACTGAGATGGACGAGGACAAGGCGATGGAGCTATTTTTGAAACTGCAAGCTAAATTGCAGGCCAAAATAGCCGCAGAGAATCCCTCAAAAGAGTAAGGTGACAAGAAACCGGAGCTAGGACCAGGACTAGCTCCACCTCATGAAAGGAACGGTAATGGAAAAGGAGAATAAATAACTCATACAGGCCAGGATGAGAATTGGCCTACTCTCACGAAAAGTGCAACCTTGACGTGGTGTGAGAGCTACTGACATTGTGTCAGTTCTAATGCACAGGTCCTTCAAATAAGGTGAAAAGAAACTATGCCAATTTGTGTACTGTGCAAAAATGAACTGAACAGCGATAACTGGAAATATGTAGAAATTGTCCAGGACATCGACAAAGTGGTACAATGGGTTATGTGCAACTGGTGCGCACAAGTAGTAAAAGAAACGTTCGCAGAATAACGTAAATACGCGCTGGGATGAGCACCAGCACAAAAGGAACCTTAATGAAAAACGTTAAGGTAGAAGTGTCACCATGGCTGGTGTATGCAGCAATACTTGCACTGCAGTTCTTTGCAGCATATCTAGACAGTTTCATTAGACCCTGGCTTTATAACTAGAGGATAAGCTTGTGCCAAAAGGTCGCCCAAAAGCAAATAACGAATCAGTACGCTGCAATGTCTACATGCCAGCCGAGTTACACACTGAGGCGCGCAGGTTAAACCTAAACGTATCTAGAATACTTCAAAATGCACTTGCTGTCGCAGTAAAGGCAGCACAACGAAGGGAGCAGGAACGTAACGCAAGGGTGGATAATGCACTAGATACATTAGGATTCTAGTACGTGTGCGATTAAGGCCGGTTCACGCCGGCCTATTCGTACGTGCATATTTGTGCTTTGGTTAAAATTTGACCATAGCAATTAGTGCACACTTAGACAGCGCCGCCTTATGAGGGTTCAGCGCATTACTTACGGCGCGGCCGGCTTTACGCAAGCTTGAATAAGCTAGTAATACATGAATACTTTTCATCATTCGTCCGCCAATAATGAATACTTTTCATTAATCTACTTAGACGATTCCTCGTCTATTCAGTAATTTATCCAGCCTGTCTATTACCTCTGCATACTGAGCACGAATCCTTAGCTCATCTAGACGCGTTCTAATAAACTGTTTCTTTGCAGCGAGACTCATAAAGAATCTATTACCAGCAATAGAATTGCAGCGCGTGCAGCACGGAACAAGTTTAAGTAACTCAGACGAGAACTTAAAATGAGGCATAAGTTTAGCTAAGGATACAGGCAGTACGTGATCAAAGCCCGTAGGTTTAGCTGAGCAATAATAGCACTTAGACGAATCACAGTGCAAGTACTCGTACTTGTGAATATTACTTGCGCGCGGGGCTAGGGGAAGAAATTTAGTAATAAACTTAGGTAATGGCATGAGCAAATTCTCCAGCTGTGAGTAAACACGCGTGAGTGTTCAGTAAATACTTATATAGATCAATTAGGTCGGCTCAAATTGAGCGCTCTAAATAAACCATTGTACTTGTAAGTGCAAAGTGATCGCTTAATACTTTCAGGCCGGCCTCTATCTTCTCGCTTAATTATATCAGAACTTAGGGCAAATGTCAAGCTTAGAATTTCGCTGATAAGTTGTTGTGGTTAGATTTTAACCAAAGCAGAATATTAATTACTTTTGAATTTAAGTGTGTAACTATTTGTTTACATACTTAAATCCAAAGGTTTGTATTATTACGTAATTATTTACACTTAATTTCGCTAGCCATAGACAAAATCTATTACTAATTATGTTAGTGATAGATAAATAATATGAGTATTCGCTTGACACTTACGCAAACATATGATATAATGATGTTAAGATGTTCAGACCACAAGGGCCTGGCTATATTTTACTTAAGGTACTTTACTTTAGTTTAATTTAGGAGTCTTTTTTACTTACGCGTTAGCTCTTCCTTTCCTCTCTTTTATTACTATAAAAAATATATAGTAATAATATAGAAGAGAGAAGAGAGAACTAATAGAAATAGTAAAAGAGTAAGTAATAGATTAAGTAAAAGGACATTAAGTAAATACATGCCAGGGGGGATATGTTCAGACATCATAACATCATAACATCATAACTTTTAACAGGAGAAATTAATGCTAGAAAGAAGAAGCAGAAAGATGATAGCACAAGGACAAGTCGACAAAATAAGACTCGCAAATGTAGCACTATATTTTGACTCACTTGGAATTACACCAAGAAGTTTAAGTGAATTAGTTAGAATGATGACAAATACTATAGAAAAATCCGCTATAAAACAAGGAGGATTCGTACCAATAACAAGTGTTGAAGAAGCTAATCATATTATAGACCAAATTACACGTGATAAATCGAGTATGGAAGATTTCTGGATAGGAGAAGAGCAATAATGCCAAAGAAGAATGATATGCTAGCCCAAGGAACCGTTGATAGATGTAAGATGGCAACATTAGCTATATTCTTTGAGCAAGGAGATAACCGCATACGAAGTATAAGTCAATTAACACGCTTAGCAATCGAAACTCTAGAAGAACTTCTTGTAGAGAAGCTAGGAATAGAAAGGATTACAGATACGGCTGAAGCAACACGTATATTAAAAAGGCTCAGTTATGGTAGTGCATTCCTAGAGTCAAATAAGTACGCATCTGCAGCACTCAAAAATATGAACTCGGATGCTGAGAACTTCGAATTTAACCCATTACCTCAAGCTAGAGGTCGTAAGCCTAAATGGTCATCTGATGATGAGGAGCGTATGAGAGAAGCTGCAGAAAAGGCCTTATCTAGCCAAAGAATACAAAAATTACTTGAACAAATAAAGGAGAAATAATTAGTGGAATTTATGTACGCGTTAGGTACGATATTATTAGTAGTTATGTTATTTAACTGTCGTGCAGATATACGCAAGAATCAACTATCACTAGAAAGGATTGAACAATCGGCAGAAAGAATAGCTCAAATGGCAACTGAGGTAAGTACTAAAACAGATGAGATATTACGAAGGAGTAATTAGCAATGAAATATAGTAA
>Ga0268265_10002670_pt1 | contig 13220 bp, 11 predicted proteins | sample KBSSwiS52_FD_190355 | JGI IMG/M metagenome (GOLD analysis project Ga0268265, IMG submission 190355) | Switchgrass rhizosphere microbial communities from Kellogg Biological Station, Michigan, USA - KBS Switchgrass S5-2 (SPAdes) (version 2) | ecosystem: Host-associated > Plants > Roots >... | reverse complement strand
GTCGCGTCAGCGACGGCGGGGGTCATCTGGCGATCCGCGTTGGTTCCGGAGGCTTGACCGAAGGACGGGGCGCCGGCGGTGCCGGTGGAGTGCGTGCATGCAGCGGCGAGAGCGGCGGCAGCGAGCGCGGCGATCAGGCTATACTTCATTGGACCACATACCCCACGTCTTGGTCGAAGCGGCCGACCGTTTGGTTCTGCGCTTGCGCGTTGGCGGTGACGGCCTGAGCGCGTTGCGGCGCTTCGACCTGGCCGCCCCAGAACAATTGGAACTGGCTCGGCGCGTTGAAGAGATCAGTCGGCGTCATCAGGCGATCGAGCGTCGTCGGTTGAGCGCGGTGCGCGGTGACGATGATCACGACTTCCGTTTCGTTGCGTTCGAAGCGCGTGGAGCGGAAGAGCGCGCCCAGCACCGGCATGCGCGAGATACCCGGCAGGCCGCTGACGCTATCGGTGAAGTCGCGGCGGATCAGGCCGGCGATGGCGAAGCTTTGGCCATCGCGGAGTTCGACCGTGGTCTGTGCGCGGCGCGTTGTCAGCGCTGGGATCTCGGTGTTGCCGATCCGGATGCCGTTGTTGCGGTCGAGCGCGCTGACTTCCGGCGCCACGTTCAGATTGATGGTGTCGCCGATCACGGTTGGGGTGAAGGCGACCGCGACGCCGAACTGCTTGAACTCAATCGTCACGCGGCGGCTGTCCTCGTCTTCGTTAGCAGAGACCGGGATCGGAAATTCGCCGCCGGCGAAGAAGTTGGCGGTTTCACCCGAGAGCGCGACCAAGGTCGGGCGCGCCAAGGTGGTGACGACGCCGCGGCGCTCAAGCGCGTCGAGCACGGCCTCGATCGTATAGTCGCCGCTGACGACGCTGCCCGCGAGCAGGCCGAAGGCGTCGGGATTGATGATGCCCGAGAGCAATTGCGCCGCGTCAGAACCATTCTGCCACAGCACGTTCGTGGAGAGGCCCATCGCGGTGAGTTCGTTGCGCTGAACTTCCGAGACGCGCACTTCGAGCATCACTTGCTCGGCGGCGGTGATCGTCATCGAGTTCACCACGCGATCGGCTGCGAAACGCTGGGCGATCGAGGTGGCGCGGTCAGCGGCGGCAGAAGACGACACAGCGCCCGAGAGCACCAGGCCGTCGCCGGCGAGGCGGACTTCGACGTCTTCGTCCGGCATCACGTCATGCAGCGTGCGGCGCAGGCCCAGCGCATCGACGCCGACTTGCACTGTGTAGGTGGCGAGCGGCACAGCGCGTTGCCCGCGCTCCATGATGGTAAGAGACGAGGTGCCCGCTTCCTTGCCCAGCAGGTAGATCGAGCGATCCGTCAGCGCGATCACGTCGGCCACTTCGGAGTTGCCGAGATAGACGCGGCCGACCGGGCGGTCGAAGCGGAGGATCTGGGCGCCGCCCACCGGCAGGCCGATGCCGCCGGTGTGGGAGGCGTCTTCCTGACCAGCGCGCGATTGCGCCATGGCGGGAGTCTGAGCACCAAGCCCCAGGATCAGGGCGGTAGCGACGATGAAGGCGGCGCGCATTGCTGTTTCGCTCCGAGGACTATTCAGTGGCGACGGGGGCGCGGTTCGTGGTGAAGCCGCGGATGATTTCGATGGACGGGCCGCTCGGCGCCGGAGCAGCACGCGGACGTGTCGGACGGGGCGTTGCGGTGAGCGTGGCGCGCTCAGCTTCCGCACGCAGGTCCTGCATGCGGATGGTGGTGACCGGGGCGCGATTGGCTTGGCCGACTTCGTCGGCGCGGCGCAGCGCCAGAGTTAGTGTGCCGACCTGGCTGGCGAGCGCGACCTTCTGGCCGTCCTCCGGCGTCACTTCGATGGTGACGGCGCGGGCGACTTGCGGGTCGTTGCTGTTTTCGCTGGCGGTTTGGTCAATTGCGAGCACGCGCACGTTCTGGATCAGAAGATCGGTGCGCATGTTGGTGTTGTTGTAGCCCTGCCCTTCTTCGCGGGTGAGCAGGACGTCCACGAAATCGCCAGGCAGTACGAAGCCGGCGACGCCGACAACGTCGTTGACACGGATGGCGACGGCGCGGTGGCCTTCGGCGATGGTGGCGGAGAGCGTGGCGCGGCCGCCGGCGCCGGAAACGCGCGAGGCCAGCACCGGCTCGTTCGGCTCGATCGCGCGCAGAGCAACGCGGCTATCGGCGGTGAGTTCGTTGACTTGGGTGAATGCGCCTGGGGGCACAGCGCCGGCGGGCCACGCTTGCAGGCGAAGCATGTCGGGTGTGAGCGTCTGGCCCAGGCCAATCGCGCGATCAGCCACCACGACGTGCGTGGCGTTGCTTGCTCGATTGCGGGCGTTCTGCAGGTTGAGAATGCCGAAGGTTGCGATGCCGCCGAGGACGATCGCGATCGCAAGAACGATGAGGCCAATTCTACGCATGAGCGTTAATTCCGTTGTCCCGGATTGAGACGATGGGGCGGCGGCTTGTACCGCCGCCCCACGCGTTGCAAGTCGAACGCCGATTAGGCGGCGTTGATCGCCGTAAGGAGTTCGTTCCACTGGAGGCCCACCCACGTGCCGACGAGGCCGACGGTGACGACGGCGACGACGGTGATCAGGCCGATGAGGAGCGAGTACTCGATCAGCGTGGCGCCGGATTCATCGCGGGTGAAGCGGTTGAAAAGTTTGGTCATGGTTTCCTCTGACAGTCACTAGTGAACGGCGGAATTGCCGTGGGGCGCATTCCGCCCACACACACGAGAGTGTCAGAGCGCGTCAGGAGAGCGGTGCGATGGGGCCGCTCTGCTTTCTTCCTTCTCGATAACGCGATGCAGGTCTTTGCGCCTTGCGTTTCAAGGCGCTTGGCCTGGCGCTTGCACACAAGGAACTGCCGCGCAGCGGAGGAAAGCGATGATGGTTGCGGAGGGTTTGCTCGCAGCGAGCGTTGGTCAAACAACACTCAAGCGGCGAACTGCTACATCAGAGCTTGCCTTTATAACGCGCCTATCATCGCAACGCCCACGACTTCACTTCCGGAGAGATTTTCTTGGCGCTCACCGATTCAAATCTCGCCTATTCGGAGCGTAAAGGATGGCGCTGTCCAACATGTCGTCGCGCAACGCGTGCACGCGACGGGCTTTTGTCGCTTCCCAATAATCCTTTGATCGTCGCGGCGATGCAGGCGATCTACGCGGGCGGACCGAACGCACAGGCGTGCGAAAGCGGCTGGCGCAAGGACAAATCGGGCGCGCCTTACTACGATTTTTGGAGCGGATCGGGCGGGCGCATTCGGGTGTGGATCGAGGAGTCGAGCAACGCCGCCGCCTGGCAAGATGTCGCTTCGTACTCTGCTTTGACAGGCGATGTCGCCATCACTTTGCTCGCGTCGCTGGCCAGCGATTCATTGCGTGCATCGACGTGTTCGCCGCGCCGAGAATCGGTTTGGCTCGGCGGCTCAGCCATTCTCTATGCCAAGAACTATCGCCGTTTTGGCGCCGAACGTCTCGAATTCGCACAGGCTGTAGAGACGGCTACGCATCGCTTGCTCAATCTGCGCTTCGATATTCTCAACTATCCCGGCTTCGATCCGGTGAGCCGGACGTGGAAACGGGACGGCATTACGCGTCTTGGCGTCGCGCTCCTCGATCTCGACGAAGAACAGCCGCCTGTCGCCAACGACACCTGCGCCGGCGCTGCGCCGTTGCGCTTAGGTGCATGGGCGGATCATTGGCTCAATGCGGCGGGTCCGATGTGGGTGAGCTCATTGCCGGACGCGCTGATCAAGCTCGATCACCGCGCCAGCCGCGGCGCCGACGTGCTGGCCAAGAAACTCGGCATCCTGATGACCCTAACCTGGGGCGCAGCGCGAGACCAAAAGCATCAGGCGCACGAGATGCGCGCCCTGCTCCGTCGCGCCGGTGAGCTGCGCCGCCCCGGCGCCCAAGACGCGCATTATGGCGGTCGCCTTGCCGATCGCTTCGAGGAAGCGCGTCTCCGCCTCGACGAGGCCGGCATTTTCAGGATGCAGGTGCAATCGGCTGACGCCGACTTGGCGCGCAGCGACGGACGGCGCTGGTTCGAAGATTGGCTTGGAGCGAAGATCAAGGTCGCCCGTCCGAACTTCTTGATGGCCCGGGCCTACGGTCAGGATTGATGGCGTTCAGGCGTTAGTTGTGCGAGCGGCAGCGTCAGCACGAACGCAGCGCCTTCCGTACTCTCGCCGAGAGCGATATCTCCGCCGTGAGCCCGCAGCAGTGCGCGGACGATGCCGAGCCCCATACCGGTGCCGCCCTCCTCACGCCGGGTGGTGAAGAAGGGATCGAAGATGCGCTCGCGATTGCCGGCCGAGACGCCGGCGCCATTGTCGGCGACATCGATGATCAGCTTGCCGGCCTCCTCGTGCGCTTTCACGCGCAAGCGCGTGGCCCCGTGGCGAATGGAATTGTCCGCAAGGTGACCGAAGACGATGTCAGCGTTCTCGGCCGATATCGCGACGGGTGGTGCGGATTCTCCTTCCACCATCAGATCGAGATGCTCAAAACGCTGACGTAATGTCTGCGTGACCGCCGCAAGCGAGGTGGCGCCGCCAAGCGTGGGATTGTCGGCGCGGGCGAGCTCGCGCAGGCGATCGAGGAGGACGCTGATGCGTTCGATATCGCTCAAGAGGTTCGAGAAGAACCGCTCGCGCTGCTCGGGACTCATGCCCTTCTCGGAATCGCGCAGCAATTCCGCCGCTCCCCGGATGGCCGTGAGCGGCGATTTGAGTTCGTGAGAGACGTGGTTGGCGAAACCGCTGAGATAGTCGGAGCGATCGGAAAGCCGGCGGGCCATGGTCATGAAGCTCTCCGCGAGGCTCGCCAGCTCCTGGGTGCCGTGGCGTTTCAGCGGGCCGATGGCGTCGGTGCGGCCGGCGGTGATCTCATTGGCCTTGGTTACCAACTCGCGCATCGGGCGCGCGATGGTGCGCACGAACACGAAGCCGATCGCGCTCGCGGCGGCCAGCGCCAGGAGGACGGCGGCGAGGACGTTGCCGCGCTGACGATAGAGCGCGCGCAAGATGTTGTCGGGCGTGCGCGAGACGTAGACGACGCCGCGAACGTGGTTGTCGATGAACACCGGCATCGCAACGTGGATGCGAATCCTCGTGCCCCGGCTGATCGAGTAGATGGGCGGCGCTTCGGTCAGCTCATCGCGCATCCGCATGACGGCCCGTACCCGCCCGGCCATCGCATCGCGCACCTCTCCTACGTGCGCCAGGGACAGGCCCACGTCGCTGCGGCCGCCGATCACGACGCCATTTGCATCGAGGATGCGAAACCCCGCGAGTGTCGTTCTTTGTGTTTCAGTGGTTATTGCGGTCAGACTCGCGCCCACCACCATGGCCGCGTCGCTTGCCCTAGCCACGGGGGCGCGCGCCGTTGGCCGAGAGACCAAAATGGGAGACTGCGCGAGGTCGAGCGACGGCAGGATCGGCGCAAAACGATCGTCGATCTCGATGGCAGGATCGTGAGCGGGACGCAGCGGCCCTTGTGGAAAGGCGTCCGGCGGCGCCGCCTCGATTTCGCGCGCGTACACCGCCGAAAGCATCGCGGCTTGCGCGCTCAGCTCGGATTCGGTTTGCCGGATGAGCTGGTTCTCGACCAGCCTGAAGAAGAGCAGCCCTACCAGCGGCAGGATCAGCACGCTGGCGATCACCGCGGCGGTGATCGCGCCGATGCTGGGGCGCCACTTTTCAGGCGTGCTCACGCTTTGGCGCCGAGATCGCCGAGCTTGAAGCCCACGCCGTGCACCGTCTCGATCACGGACGCGCAGCCGACCGCCGCGAACTTCGCACGGATGTTGCGGACGTGGCTGTCGATGGTGCGGTCGGAGACGTGGATGTTGTCGGTGTAAGCCACATCCATGATCTGATCGCGGCTGAACACGACGCCGGGCCGCACCGCCAGCATGCGCACCATGGCGAACTCAAGCGCCGTCAGCGGCACTGGCGCGCCGGCGAAGCTGGCTTGCCATTTCGGAATATCGAGCGCGAGCGGCCCGTGCTGCAGCATGTCCTGCTGTGGCTGCGCCGGTGTCCGCTTGGTGCGGTTGAGGATCGCGGTGACGCGCGCGACCAGCTCGCGCGGGCTGAAAGGCTTGGTGACGTAGTCGTCGCCGCCGAGCTCAAGGCCCACGATACGGTCCACCTCGTCGCTGCGCGCCGAGAGAAAGAGGATCGGTGTGTCGTCGCGGCGGCGGATGCGGCGGCAGACTTCGAGTCCGTCCATTTCCGGCATGCCGATATCGAGGATGACGAGATCCACATCCCCGCCCTCGAGGCGGGCCAATGCCGCGGCGCCATCGTGGGCAGTCACCGGCGTCATGCCGGCGTTTTCGATCGCGTAGCAGATCACATCGCGGATATGTGGGTCGTCGTCGACGACAAGTATGCAATGGCCCATGCGTCTGCTTTCGCGCGAAGCATAGGGCGCGATGATCAGATCGTCACCAGCGGGCATGGTTAGAAGATGTCGTCGAAGCGGCGGCGAGATCGCCTGGACGGAGTATCGCTCGTTTCGCGCTGCGGCTTCGGCCGCGGCGCCTCTGAAGCGGACGGCGGGAGATCAGCAGGTGCGAAGGGAAAAAGCTGTGGTGGAGTGGCTGTGGCGGTCATGGGCTGAATCATGACAGCCGAGCCAGCAGACATCTTGCCGTCAGGCCGCACCAGTCCCGCAAAGATTGTGCAGATTGTGTGCAGAGGAAGGAGTGGTGCCGCCTAGGTGACTCGAACACCTGACCTACGCATTACGAATGCGCCGCTCTACCAGCTGAGCTAAGGCGGCCCTGCCCGAAACGGGCGCCTCCGGCCGGGGCCGGAGCGGGAGGGCGGTTTCCTACGCGCTGAGGGGCGTCAGGGCAAGGCCGGGACTGGGGTGGATTGGGCCTCAGGCGGCCCGGGCGTCGGCCTTGGGTTTCACGAACTCGACGCCGGCCACGGTCGTCTCGAAATCATGAAGCACTTCCATGGCTTCGTCGGCCTGCATCATGGGCGTGCCGGCGTCCGGGAAACGAAAGCGCCAGAATGAATCGATGTGCCGAATGACGCCGACCGCCTCCCCGATCGGGATAAACAGCGACGGCGCTTTCAGCAGGAAGTTGCGGAACGCCTGCGGCTGGCCCTCGGCCAGTGCAGCGAAAGCGGCGCCGTACTCGAGTAGGGTCTGATCAACACGATCGATCGCGAGCTTCATTTTCACGAGAATGTCTTTGCGTGTGTTGGCGAGATCCTGGCGCTCTTCGCTGGTCGCCTGCGAAATGCGCAGACCGGCAAAGCGCGGCTTGAAGTCGGCGAGGCCGGGACGGATCTCGTCCATCAGCCACTTGTAATAGAGGAAGCCCTTCCAGGCGAAGACGCCCTCAATGTATTCCTCGCCGGACAGGCGCAGCGTTTCACGAAGCGGATCAAGTGTCTTTGCCGTCTCGTCCGTCATCAGCTTGTCGGCTAGGCGCTGTGAGAGGCCGCCGGAGTCCGCGCCTCCCGTAGCGAACGCCAAGCTGACGAGCTGCGCAATCTCCTTGCCGACGAAAGCGCGCATCCGCGCGACGTCGGCCTCAGCGATATCAAAGTAGGCGCGAGCCGGATCGACGCCCATATGGCGCAATCGTTCACGCATCAGGAACGGATCGAATGACGGCAACGACGCCATCACTTTGAGCAGTTCGGCATCGGCGATAAACTGCGCTTCGTCCTCGTAGCCGCCGACGGCGTCGCGGAGCAGCTTCTCGAAGCGGATTTCGTTGACCAGGAAGCTGACGCCGCCGAGCTCAAGCTCGGTTGCGGCGTAGGGCAAAATCACTTTGGTGGCGGAGGTGACCGGTCGCGTGAACAGATCGCGCTCGTGCGCGCGCACCACGTGCTTCAGGATCAGCGCGCGATTGAGCCGCGGATTTCTGAACAGCGGCTTGTTCTTGTAATCATCCGTTTCGCCGAAACGCTCGAACGTCAGCGCGAGATTGAGCACGCGCGCGGTGGACCCGCTGGCGCGAATGAGCGACAGATCGCGACGGCCGTCTTTCGTGCGCACAACAAACCCCTGAGGCGGCATCTGCGCACAGTCACGTAAACGTTCAATTAACCGCCTGCGTCGGGCGGCAGAGCGCGCTCTGGAATGTCGTCAACTGGTACGCCGCGCGGCATGGCCTTGATCACCCAGCGCCAGAACACCGGCAGGATCGCCAGAACGACAGCGAACTTGACGAGCGGCGCCCACGCGAATTGATCGAGCGGCGTCCGCGCCGTCGCCATCACAAACGCCAAACCGCCGAACGCGATCAAGGCCAGCAGCAAGAGAAAGAAATAGCGCTTCGGCGTTTCACCGATCAGCGCCTGGGCGCCGGGATTCGCTTCAGCGAACTGAGCGATGCACGCCCGTACGAACGGCGTGTAGCTCAAGGAACGATCCTGGTAGCTCCCGGTGCTTATGAAGTGCGCGTTGTCGATGACGATCTTGCGTTTATGCTTTGGCTGCATCTCGAACACGTAGCGCCACGGCCGATCGCGTGCGGGCTCCGCGCAGAGACGGACCGAGGCCATGTCTTTCCACAAATAGCGCCGCTCGCGGATCGAATTGCCGCGCGTCACCAACGCGTCATCCTCGACGCGCCATTCCCGCTCGCTGCGGGACATCGCATTTCGCCTTCTGCGATAAACGACGGGCTGCATCTGCTATCCCATAGCGCATCTGGGGAGGGCGCCAAGGGGCTGTGAGAATCATTATTCGCGCGCGGGTGGCGTTGATTCAGCAGCCATTCATAGAGGTCGGGATCGGCGTATGTGCGCGTCCATGAATCGTGGTTCGCGTCTTCGTAGAGGGTGTAGCGGACATTCCCGCCGCAGCGCTGAAGCGCCTGTACCGTAGCGGTGTCGAACATCGCGGGAACGACGTCATCTAACGCGCCGTGGAATGCCCATACCGGCACGCGACCCAGAGCGCAAACGCGATTGGCGTCGCCGTATCCTGCGACAGGCGCGAGCGCGGCGAAGCGCTCAGGCCGCGCGATCGCCCACGTCCACGCGCCCTTCCCGCCATTGCTGAGCCCCGTGAGATAGACGCGATCCGCATCGACGCGATGCGTGCGCATGATGGCGTCAAGCAGCGCGTCGAGCGCATCGATATCCCAAGGTTCAATTCTCGGCGCTTGCGGCGCGACCATGACGAAGGGGAAGTCGCGGCCCTCGGCGATGAGGCGCGGCGGCCCATGGCGACGGATGAGTTCGAGGTCGGCGCCAGACTCTCCAGCGCCGTGGAGGAAGACGAGGAGCGGCCAATCGGCATCACTCTCGGCGTAGCCGGGTGGGAGATACAGCAAATAGTCGTACGACACGTCTCGTCTCACCTGCCCTTCGAAGTGCTGCTCACTCAGGCCAGATGGCGACGCGGGCGTCATGCAGCTGGCGCATAGGAGCGCGGCGACAAGGGCGTACAGCCTCACCCGCGCGGGAACGCGGCGCCGTCGGCGTTGAACACGAGGCAGTCGGCCGGAGCCGGCGCGACGCGGAGCGTGTCGCCGATCGCGGCGGTGCTGTCGTCCGGCAAACGGATTGTGAGTGCTTCGTTGGAGATGGACGTCTTGGCGTAGGCGTAGGATACGCCACCGAGGCGCTCGATGAAATCGATCTGCGCGCTGAAGGCGTTCTCACCGTCGCCCGGGATGAGATGCTCCGGACGAACGCCAATCGTTGCTTTATCGCCGGCTTTCGCGGTCGATCCACTTGCTGCAGCGCGGATCGTCAGGTCGGGCGAGACCCGAAGCGTGATCGTGCTCGCGTCCGCGTCGGCGATTTCCGCAGGAATGAAGTTGATTTTCGGCGAGCCGATGAAGCCGGCCACGAAGAGGTTCGCGGGGCGCTGATAGAGTTCGAGCGGCGGGCCGACCTGTTCGATGTGGCCCGCCGACAGCACCACGATCTTGTCCGCCAACGTCATCGCCTCGACTTGGTCGTGGGTGACGTAAATCATGGTGGTGGCGAGCTGCTTGTGTAGGCGCGCGAGTTCGTAGCGCATGCGCGAGCGGAGTTCGGCGTCGAGGTTCGAGAGCGGCTCGTCAAATAGGAACACTTGGGCTTGCGCACGATGGCGCGGCCGATGGCGACGCGTTGGCGCTGGCCGCCGGAGAGCTCGCGCGGCAGGCGGTCGAGCAGATGCTCCACATCTAACAGCTTCGCCGCGGCGGCGACGGCTTGCTTGATCTCGTCCTTCGTTGCGTTCTTGAGTTTCAGGCTGAAGGCCATGTTCTCGAACACGGTCATGTGCGGGTAGAGCGCGTAGGACTGAAACACCATCGCGATCTCGCGCTGCGCCGGCGTCAGCTCGTCGACGACTTTGCCGTCGAACAGCACTTGGCCGCTGGTCGCATCTTCGAGGCCAGCGATCACGCGCAGCAACGTGGACTTGCCGCAGCCGGACGGACCGATGAACACGACGAATGATCCGTCCTCGATCTCCAGATCGATGCCCTTCAGCACGCTGGTCGCGCCGAAGGACTTGCTCAGCTGTTTGATCTCGACTTTCGCCATGCATCAGATCCTGGTCTCGCTCAGCATGGCCGCACCGTTATGGTTGGTCCTGGGCGTTGAATGACGACTTCGCCTTCGACGGGTCGGCTTCCGATGCAAAGGCGTGGCGATTGGATGGGCCACGGCAGTTGCACGACGTAGCCCGCGGGTGGGCGCGCGTTACCGCTAATGCGGATGCGATAGCCGTCACCGGCTCGACGAATGGTATAAGCCATTTCGCCGAAAGGCGTGTGCAGGCCGGAGATCGCGACGCCCTGCCCTTCGAACCATGACGCTGGCAGCCCGGCGCCGATGACGATGGCGTGGCCCGGCTCGCGTTCGTAGGCGAACATATCGAGCGCTGAGCGGAGATAGTCGGACGCGACCCAGCCATGCGGCATGTCTCCGATGAAACGTGGCGTGCGCTCTTCGCGGCCGACGACTTCGGCCCAGTGATTCCACGCTGGTGGGCGCTGGTCGTCGAAGAAGAAGGCGAGCGCTTCATTGGCGCGGTCGCGCCAGCCGAGACGTGCGAATGTGCCGACGACGCGAAGTTCGTACGGCGTGTAATCGTTCCAGGTCGTACTGTCGCGGCGGGTGACGAAGTTCTGCCAATAGCGCTCGAACGTGGTGTTGAGCAGATCTTGCGGCAGCGCGGTTTGCTGACCGCCGGGCGCCAGACCGATCGTGGTGGAGGTGGCGTCGAAGTCGCCGAGATCGGCTGCGCCCGGGATGTAGTTGACATTGAAGTGTGCGGCGGAGGCGCGGATCGAGTTGAAGAGATCGGTGCGGAATTCGTCCCGTTGTGCTGCAATGCGCACGGCGGACGCTGTGTCACCGCGCGCCTCGGCGAGGTCAACCGCGTCGATGTAGCCGCGCAGCGCCCAGAAATCGTCCCAGTACGAATAGGCCGGACGCGCCGAATAGCCCTCGTGGCTGATGGACGGCGGCATCAGGCCGTAGAGCATGCGGCGTTCTGGCGTTTGGTTCTCTGCCGTGCGCTCTGAGGTGCGAAGCTCTTCCATGTACTCGATGGCGCGTTCGATGTGCGGCCAAGACTCGTTCAGCACGCCGCGGTCGCCGGTGTAGCGGTACGCGATCGCGGCAAGGTGGATGAGCTCGCCGTGGCTATCGTTCTCCGGCACTGGATCGGCGCCGCGGGAATCGACGCAACACGGGACCTTGCCGTTTTCGAACTGATAGGGGCGATACCAGGCGAGGTACTCACGCACGGGGTGATCGAGGCCGACGCGCAGCAGGCCTTCCGACATCATCGCGCCATCGCGAATCCAGGACCGCGAATACGAGCGTGTGCCGGGCTGCAACGCTTCGCGATCGCGCGACATCAGCATGTAAGCGATGGAGGAGCGCATGGTGTTGACGTGCCGCGCGCCCTGCTCCGGCACGGTGAAGCGAACGCGATCGAGTTGGCGGCGCCAAGCGCGCGCGACGGCATCTTGCTCGCGCTCGAGCCAAGCTTGCGTCACGCGCGCCGGAATCTGAATTTCACCGCGCGGCCTGAGCGGCGCGGCGAAGCCGAATGCAGCCCGTTGATGGGGTGCGAGGCGCAGCGTGTAGCGCAACGCCGCTGCGGCAAAGCCTTGCTCGCTGGAGGCGGAAGTCGCGCCGCTCGGCGCAGCGATCCACGCCCCGTCGTCGAACGGGACGGCTTGAACGGAATCCGGCGTGACGGAGGGATGGATTGTGTCCCAATCGTTTACGCGCAGTGTCGAACCATTCCATTCGACGTTGTGGATCGGGCTGAAACCGCCTGGCGTGTTGAGGAATTGCTGCGGCGGATTCACTTGGAACGGACGCACGGCGAGGATCAGCGTGAGCTCTTGCGGCTGATCGCTGAGGTTTTCCAATTCGTAGCGCTGCGCCAGATGCGGCGTGGCGGCGTTGCCGTCGGCGGTGGACGTGGTGGTCATGCGCCAGGTTGGCGTGCGCCACTCGACGCTGGGGATCGGGAGATAGTCGTTGCGGAGCGAAGCTGTGAGCGTGACGTCGGCCCACGAATGAAGGCGGCCGTTGGCGATCACAAACGGCTCGACGGAAATGCCCCCGCGTCCGAGTTCTACTGCGCCCTCCTCGCCCAGCAGCGCGCTGCGCGGGCCGCCGCCGTCGACGCCGACAAGCGTCCAGTAGGTTTGCTCGCCGACGAAGCCGCGCGGATATGAGCCGCGCTGCGCTTCGCGGGCGATGGCTTGGAAAAAGGCGGTTGGCGTTGCGCCGAAGGCGAGATCGCGGAGCTGGAATTCGGCGAGGCCGTAGCGCGCGGCGTCGCCTTCCTGTAGCCGCAACCGGACAAAGCGCGCCTCCGATTCCGTCAGCATGATTGGATCGGCGCCGCCGTCGCCTTGCGTGGTTTCATGGACAGTGCGCCACTCTTGGCCATCGAGCGAGAGATCGACCGCGTAGCGCACGGCGTGCTCACCCGGCGCCCAACGCAGCACGATGCCGCCAAACTCACGCGCGAGGCCGAGATCGAAGCTGACGGCTTGCGCGCCAGCGGCGTCGCTTTGCCAAACCGTGTTCAAATCGCCATCGAGCGCGGCGGCTATGTTGTCGCCGGAGCTGGCGCGGCCTTGGATTTCGGGGAGGGTCGTGGGGACGGGCGGGAGTTCGCGGATCGTGAGCTGGTCGACCTCGATCGCGCCCTGCCCGCCCGAACCCGCGCTGACGACGAATTCGAGGAACGCAGATTGGCGTAACGCGCGGTCCTCGGT
>Ga0268265_10002664_pt1 | contig 13238 bp, 10 predicted proteins | sample KBSSwiS52_FD_190355 | JGI IMG/M metagenome (GOLD analysis project Ga0268265, IMG submission 190355) | Switchgrass rhizosphere microbial communities from Kellogg Biological Station, Michigan, USA - KBS Switchgrass S5-2 (SPAdes) (version 2) | ecosystem: Host-associated > Plants > Roots >... | reverse complement strand
GTTGGCCCCCCGTGCCGGGATTTCCGCGCATCATTTCAATGAAGGACTGCCCGTATTCGAGGTTGTAGCGCGGGTCCGTCAACGGGCCGAGCGCGGTACCGCGCTGGCGCGCGAAGTCGCCGGCCGTGCCCGGACGCACCTGCATCAATCCGACGGCGCCGGCGGGGCTGACGGCGGTGCGGCGGAAGGAGGATTCCTGGACAATGTGACCGTAGGCAAGCGCCGGGTCGACGCGCCAGCCATTCAACGGATTCCACTTCGGGTTAGGGTAGCGGTCGGCCGCGTCCGCTCGCGCGCCCCACTGGCCATTGTTCGCAAGATAAAGCTGGGCCGCTGGCAGATCGAGCCGCTTGGCGAGCTGGATCAAGGCATGATGTTCGGACGGTGCGCCGATCTTGGCCTGATGGCGGAGCAACTCCTCCGCGAGGGCCGGCTCGCCGATCCGCACCAACTCCATCGCGCGTCTAACGTTGGGATATTGCTCGACCGGAGGATCGAACCCGATCAGCCGGTCCGGCGGCAATTGCGTGCCCATGCCAAGCGTTTCGCGGGCGAGCAGGCCGTAGAAACTCTCGGGCGATTCATCGGCTGTAGCCGCGGTCTTGAGCAAAGGGGTCACTGCCCATGGCTTGCGACAGGCTTGCTGGGCGCGCGCGGCCCAATAATAGCCTCCGGCGCGAAGCTCCCGCTGCTGGGCGAGCGATGCGACTTGCTGGAAGGATGTCGCAGCGGTGGCGCAATCACCAAGCCGCCAGGAAGCGAGAGCGGAGACCCAGGCAGCTTGCGGCGCCCAATCGCCGGTTGCACCCGGACGCCACGTATCGGCGACCCGTCGCGCGTCGAGATCGAGGCCGAGGACGTAGTAGATGAACGCGACCCGCGTCGCCGCTTCGGCGCGGGCCTCGAACGAAAGCTGCGGTGCGAAAGTCAGCAGCTGGGCCTCGGCACCGGCCGCGTCGTCCGCCTTAACCAAAGGATCGAGCAGTGAACGCAATTGGTCAGCGATGGGTTCGCCCTGGATCGCCTTGGCCTTGTAACGGCCGGGGGCCGAACCAAGCGACATCGTCGCTTTTTCCTGAACATACCACGGCATCGCCGTTGCGCCGCGGTTCCACGCCATGGTCGCGAGCTGCTGCGCCTGCGGGAGCTCGGGCGCTTCGGCCAGGACGGCCTGCAGCGAGGCCAGATCCACGGCTGGCGATCCCTTGGCAGTGTAGAGCTCGGCCTTGGCGACGGGCGTAACGATGCTGGGCGGCATGGTGGCGATGCCGGCGCGCGCGGCCGCCCAATTGCCGGCGTCGATCGCATCGAACACGCCGCGCCAATCCCTTGGCGCCTGAACAACCGGAACGGGCGGCGGCGCCGACCGCGGCGCGGGTGGCGGGGTCGTCAGGATTTGCGTGTCCGCCTGCGACGCGTCCGGTGGCGGCAACGGCGCCAGCGGATCACCTGCGGCCTGCGCGAATACCGGCGCGGTCCAGGCGATTGCTCCTAACGCGAGCAGTCCAGCCTTCACGATTCGTCCTCCATCAGAAGCAGCAAGTCTTTCCATGCCCGCGCTTTGTTTGAGGGCTGATTAATCAGGCTGCGCGGATGGAAGGTGGCGACCGTGCGAACGCCCTCGATCTTGTGCACATGCCCCCGGGCCTCGGGCAGCGGCTTGCCGAGCAAGGCGCGCGCTGGGCCGTCGCCAAACAGCAGCAGGCGCTTCGGACGGGCGAGCTGGATGTGGCGGCGGGCGATTTCGGCACAGGCTTCACGCTCGGCGTCGCCCATGCGCGCGCCGGGCGCGTTGAAGCAGGACAGCGAGGCGCTGTAGGCCTGCTCCGGCGCGATGCCGATCGCCGCGAGCATGCGCTTGGCGAGTTCCCAGGATTCGCCGCCGATCGGCTGGCCGGACGCGAGATCTTCCAGCGCAGGCGCATCGCTCAGCAGCATCAGCGTGGCGTCCTCTGGCCCGTGAGGCAAAATTCGGCGAGCGGTGGCCGACGCCAGCGGAAGCTGGGCGCTGCTCGCCAACCAGCTCTGCAAGTCCGCTAGCGTGTCGTGGCTTGGCGGCGCAATGTTCGGCGGTGGCGCAGCGCTCGCTTGCTGGGTCGGAGCGTTGGGCTTCAGCCAGTCGCGGGCGTCTTCCTGGATCGCGACGTCGACCCCGGCCTGGAGCCACCAGGAGAGGGCGCTGCGCGCCTCGGCAATGCCGATCGTCTCCAAATCCCCGCCCATCACTCTTTAGTCCCTGCCATTGACGGACGCGTCAAGGAATTGGCAGGGCTGCAGAGTCGAATTGTGTGGGTAACGCGGCAAAGAGAGAGATCATGAGCGAACGCGATTCCATGCAATATGATGTGGTCATCGTTGGTGGGGGGCCGGCAGGCCTGAGCGCGGCGATCCGCTTCAAGCAGCTCGCTGCGGAAAAGGGCAGCGAAATCTCGGTCTGCATCCTCGAAAAGGGGAGCGAGATCGGGGCGCACATCCTGTCCGGCGCCGTGGTCGACCCGATCGCGCTCAACGAGCTGATCCCGGATTGGAAGGACAAGGGCGCGCCGCTCACCGTGCCGGTTACCGAGAATCTCCATTGGGTGCTGGGCAAGACGGGCAAATTTGCGATCCCGCACATCTTCATGCCCCCGTTCATGCACAACAAGGGAACCTACACGGTCAGTCTCGGCAATCTGTGCCGCTGGCTGGCGGGCCAGGCCGAAGAGCTAGGCGTCGAGATTTTCCCCGGCTTTCCGGCTTCGGAAATACTGTTCAACGAAGACGGGTCAGTCAGAGGCGTCGCGACTGGCGACATGGGCGTCGCGCGCGACGGCAGCCATCGGCCCGACTATCAGCCGGGAATTGAGCTCCACGCCAAATACACCTTCTTCGCCGAGGGCGCGCGCGGCCATCTGACCAAGCGGCTGACCGATACTTTCAACTTGAGAAACGAGAGCGGGCCGCAGGTTTTTGGTCTTGGAGTCAAAGAACTATGGGATATTCCTCCCGAAAAACATAAACCGGGACGCGTGATTCATACACAGGGATGGCCGCTCACAGATTCGTGGGGAGGCGGCTTCCTCTACCACCAGGAAAACAACCAGGTCGCTTTGGGTTTCGTGCTGTCCCTCGATTATTCGAATCCCTATTCGTCGCCGTTCGACGAATTCCAGCGCTGGAAGACCCATCCGGCGATCCGCGCCGAGATCGAGGGCGGGCGGCGGGTGTCCTATGGCGCGCGGGCGATCAACGAGGGCGGCTTCCAGGCCATTCCCAAACTGGTCTTCCCAGGCGGCGCGCTGATCGGCTGCTCGGCGGGGTTCGTGAACGTGCCTCGGATCAAGGGTAGCCACACGGCCATGAAGTCGGCGATGTTGGCGGCCGAAGCGGCCTTCGCGGCGATCGGCGAGGGCCGTTCGAGCGACAGCCTCGACGCCTATCCGGCCACGCTCCACAAGAGCTGGATCGTCAAGGAACTCAGGACCGTGCGCAATGCCCAGCCGGCGGTCGCGCATTGGGGCGGAGTCCTGGGAACGCTCTATGCCGGGCTCGACATGTGGCTGAACGTGCTGCGGATCGGTGTGCCGTGGACGCTTAAGCTCAGGCCTGACAATGCGACCCTGCGGCGCAGGGAAAATGCCACGCCGATCGACTATCCCAAGCCCGATGGTGTGTTGACCTACGACCGCCTGTCGTCGGTATTCATCTCAAACACCAACCATGAGGAGGACCAGCCGGTTCATCTGACGCTCAAAGACGCGGGCATACCGACTGAGGTCAACCTGCCGGTCTATGCCGGGCCCGAGCAGCGTTACTGCCCGGCGGGCGTTTACGAGTTTGTCGAGGAAGCGAATGGCGAGCCGCGGCTGCAGATCAACGCCCAGAACTGCGTTCACTGCAAGACCTGTGATATCAAGGACCCGACCCAGAACATCAACTGGGTCACGCCGGAAGGCGGAGGAGGACCCAATTACCCGAACATGTAAATTGCTGGCCGGTGCAGCCGTGGCGACTGCGCTGATCGGCGCTGCGCCGGCATCTGCGAAGTTAAGAGTAGCGCCGAACGACCCGATGCTGGCCTACGTCCAGGCGCGGGCGGCGGCGATGAGCGGCGATCACGCCCGCTCGGCCGTCCTGCTGTCTGATCTCGCGCAGACCCAGCCGGCCCAGGTCGATCTGGCGCGCAAGGCGCTCAGCGAGGCGATCAGTGCCGGGCGAATGGACCTGGCGCTCGAGCTCGCGCGGCAAATTACGCCGACCAAGCTGTCGCCCGATGGCCGGCTGTTGCTTGCGGCCGACGAGTTGCGCCGCAGCCGGCCGGAGCGTGCCTTGCAATGGCTGGCCGTGACCGGCGAGAATGGATCGCTCGATTTCCTCGCCCCGCTGGTGACCGCTTGGGCGACCGCCGATCGGGGCGATTTGGGCAAGGCGCTGGAAAGCGTCGACCAGATCCCGCCCAACAGCCTGCTGGGGCCCGTTCGTGCGGAGCAGCATGCGTTCCTCCTGCTCAAATTCCGCAAGACGGCGGAGGCCGAGCCGTTCGCCCGCCGCGCGTTAGCGTCCGCCGGTGCTCGGGAAACCCGGCTCCGGCTGGCCTTTTCGGACGGCTTTCTCGCCGCTGGCGACCAGGCACGCGCGCTGTCCATTCTTGACGGGCTGGGCACGGAGGTCGCGCCGGCGCGAGCCCGAGTCCAGGCGCGCAAGCCGAGCGGACAGGCAATTGACTCGTCGGCCAAGGCCGTGAGCGAAGTTCTGACCGCCTTTGCGGCGGACGTGGCCCGGCTCGAGCGCGGGCCGCCGCCGGTCGGCCTGGTCCAGGTCGCGCGCTACGCCAACCCGCAGAACAGCGCGGCGGCGCTGCTGCTGGCGCTGATGCTGGACGGTGACGACCAAGCGGACCAGGCGCTGAGCGTGCTTCAGGCAGTCCCGCCAACCAACGGGCTGATCGCCCAGGTTCGCGATGTCCAGATTCGCATCCTCACGGACGAGAAGCGGCTCAACGAGGCATATGGCCTCGCCGCACCGGCCGCGCTGGGGCCGAATGCGACCATCGGCGACCTGTCCCGCCTCGGCGACGTCTATCATTCGATGAAAAGGTACGATGACGCGGCGGCGACCTACGGGCGAGCCATCGCACTTGCCAAAGGGCAGGGGCTGAAAGACGAGTTATGGCCGCTGCTGCTGCTCCAGGCGAGCGCGCTCGAGCAAGGCAAGCGGTGGCCCGAGGCGCGGGAAGCGCTGCAACAGGGGCTGACAATCGCGCCGCAGCAGCCGTTGCTGCTGAACTTCCTCGGTTACGCCAAGCTCGAGCGGGGCGAGGATGTGGATGCCGCCGAAGCGATGATCCGCAAGGCGAGCGAGCTGTCGCCCGACGATGCCTCGATAACCGACTCGCTCGGCTGGGCCCAGTTCAAGCGCGGCAAGACCGGCGAGGCGATCGACACCTTGCAGAAGGCTGCGGAAAAGGACCCCGACCAGGCCGAGATCCAGGAGCACCTCGGCGACGCGCTGTTCACGTCGGGCCGTCGCTACGAGGCACGGTTCGCCTGGGCGGCGTCGCTGGTCACGGCGCAGGACGAAGTTGCGGCCCGGGTTAAGGCCAAAATCGCTTCGGGACTCACGCCCGGCAACTCCGCGCCTTGACCGCCCGGGAGATCGCGCCGGCCAAGCTCAACCTCGCGCTGCACGTGCGCGGGAAACTGCCCGATGGCCGCCATGCAATCGAGACGGTGTTCGCCTTTTGCACCGATGGCGATCAGCTGAGCGCGGAGGTGGCGGATTCGCTCAGCCTGACCGCGTCCGGGCCGTTCGAGGCCGAATTACCGCCCGAAGACAGTAACCTGGTGGCACGCGCTGCGATCACGTTGCAGGCGGCCGCCGGCGTCCGAGAGGGCGCAGCCATTCATCTCACCAAGATCCTTCCAGTCGCGTCGGGCATTGGCGGCGGGTCGGCGGACGCGGCCGCGGCACTGCGCATGCTGACGTCGTTGTGGCGCATCGACCCCGCGCACGCCTCGGCGGTGGCGCCCGAGCTGGGCAGCGATGTCCCGGCGTGCCTGCTCAGCCTGTCGGCGCGCGGCGAGGGGGCTGGTGACCGGATCAGCCAGGTCGATTTGCCGGGCATTTCAGGTGCGCCGGCGCTGCTGATCAATCCGCGCGTCCAGCTGTCGACCGCGGATGTGTTCGCTGGCTGGGACGGCGTCGACCACGGCCCGCTTGATGACTGGCGGGAAGGGCGGAACGATCTCGAGCCGATTGCGCGGGCAATGGTCCCCCAGGTCGAGACGGTGCTGGCGTGGCTGGCCGTGCAACCGGGCGCCGGCTTCGTTCGCATGTCGGGCTCGGGCGCAACCTGCTTCGCCCTGTTCGAGAGTGATGAAGCGCGCGATTCGGCGGCCGATCGCGTGCCCCGCGAATGGTGGCGCTTGGCGACGCATTTGCGTTAGAGGCGCAGCCCATGACCGTGGGCCGCCCCATCCTGACCGCCGAAGCCATGCGCGCCGCCGAGGAAGCGGCGATTGCCGCCGGCACGAGCGTCGAGCAATTGATGGAGCGCGCCGGGGCGGCGCTCGCGGAAGCAGCCTATCGCTTCGCCGGCCCGCTGCCGGCCCTGATCCTGTGCGGGCCGGGCAACAATGGCGGCGATGGCTATGTCGCGGCTCGATATTTGGCTGAGCGCGGCATCGACGTGCGCGTCGCGGCGCTGGCGGAGCCGACGAGCGAAGCGGCGCAAGCGGCACGGGCGCGGTGGAAGGGTGAGGTCGAGCGGCTCGCGGCGGACACCAAGGGCGCGCCGCTGGTCATCGACGCACTATTTGGCACTGGCCGCAGCCGTGGGCTTGAGAGCGGCGGCGCGGCGCTCCTGGCGCGCTTGCGCGGCGAAGCGGTGGTGGCCGTGACCTGCGACCTGCCGAGCGGCGTCGCGACCGATAGCGGCGCCGAGCTAAGCGAGGTGCCGGGATTCGATCTTACCGTGACGTTCGGCGCCCTGAAGCCGGCGCACCTGCTCCACCCATCGATGCACAAATGCGGCCGCGTGGTGCTTGCCGACATTGGCGTTCCCGCGGAATCGCAATGGTTCGAGGTTGCTGCGCCGGAGCTGCCGGCGCTCGATCCAGCGGGTCACAAATATGATCGCGGGCTGGTCCATATGCTGGCTGGTAAGATGCCGGGCGCGATCGCGCTCTCTGCCAAAGCGGCGGCGCGGGCAGGGGCGGGCTACGTTCGGGTGAGCACCTCGCGGTCTATCGATGGTTTGCCATCGGCAGTCGTGCAGACCGACACCGCCACGGTCGAAGACGAGCGGATCGGTTGCCTGCTGGTTGGTCCCGGCATGGGCGATATCCCCCAGGTTCTGACGCTGGCGCTGACGTCGAAGGCGCCCAAAATACTCGATGCGGATGCCATTGCTTACCTTGGCAGCCCGGACCGGCTTAAGGGCCAGGACGCGATCATCACGCCACACGAGGGCGAGTTCCTGAAGCTGTTCGGGGATTTGTCTGGGACCAAGCCGGAGCGTGCGTTGGACGCGGCCCGCCGGTCGGGCGCGGTGGTAGTCTACAAGGGTCCGGATACACTGGTTGCTGCGCCCGATGGGCGACTTGGCTTTGCACCGGCGGCACCTGCGTGGCTGGCGACGGCGGGAACGGGTGACGTCCTGGCCGGGATGTCAGCTTCGCTCAGAGCGCAGGGGATGACGGCTTTCGACGCCGCCTGCGCCGCTGTCTGGCTGCATGGGCGGGCGGCGGAAATCGCGGGGCCGGGCATGATCGCCGACGACCTCGCCGAGGCCATCCCGCTCGCTATCGCTGACCTGTGAGCGACCCCGTCGTCCGCATTGCGGCACGGGGCGATGGCGTGACCGCCGGCGGGCAGCACGTCCCGTTCGGCGTCCCGGGCGATGCAGTGGAGGCGGACGGGACGCTGACGCCGGGGCCGCACCACCAAGTGACGCCATGCCGTCACTTTCCCGAGTGCGGTGGATGCCAGCTGCAGCATGCCGACGATGAGGCATATCGCGGCTACCTGATGTCGCGGGTCGAGACGGCGCTGGCGCAACACCAACTGCGCACCGAGATCCGCGAAGCGCATTTGTCGCCGCCGAAAAGCCGGCGGCGGGCGACGCTGCGCGCGTTGAAGGTCGGGCAAGCTGTGGTGATCGGGTTCAACGCTGCGAAGTCGCACCGCATCGTCGATATGCGCGAATGCCACATCCTGCGGCCCGAGCTATTCGCGCTGGTCGAACCGTTGCGCCCGTTGCTCGGCACCCTGCTGGAGCCAAAGCGAACGGCGGAAATCCAGCTCACCTTGGTCGATCAGGGGCCTGACGTGCTGCTGAGGAGCGTCAGCCCGGAAGGTCTGGAGGCGATCGAGGCGCTGACGTCATTCGGGATCGCCCAAGGTCTCGCCCGGCTGTCGATCGACCAAGGGCTCGGAGCGGAAGCGTTCTACGAGCCGCAGCCCGCGACGGTCACCTTGTCGGACAGACCGGTGCAATTCGCGCCGGGCGGGTTCCTCCAGGCGACGGCGGACGGCGAGGCGGCGCTGGTCGCGTGTGTTCGCGAGGCTGTGGGGGAGGCGGCGTGCGGCGCGGACCTGTTCGCGGGGCTTGGCACGTTCGCGCTTGCCACGGGCGCGGCTTACGCCGCGGAAGCCTCGCGCGACGCGTCGGCGGCGCTCAAGCGCGCGGCGCCCTCCCTAACTGTTGAGCATCGCGACCTTTACCGGCGGCCGCTCGACCCGGGCGGTTTGGCGCCATTCGACGCCGTGATCCTCGACCCGCCGCGGGCCGGGGCGGCCGAGCAGGTCGCGCAGCTGGCGCAATCGGCCGTCCGCCGGGTCGCCTACGTCAGCTGCAATCCCGCAACCTTCGCCCGCGACGCGCGGACGCTGGTCGATGGCGGCTATCGGCTTGCCTGGGTACGGCCAGTCGGACAGTTCCGCTGGTCGACCCATGTCGAGCTCGCCGCCTGTTTCAGCCGATGACGCCGCAATCGTGAAGGATGCGGAAACCCGCGTGCACCGTCAGGCCAAGGAGGCAGAAAGTCGCCAGGGCGAACACCGTGAAGCGGTAAAGGACGACGTTCACGGTCGCCTGCACCAGGCTGTGGACAATCCGTAGCCCGACATAGCCCCACGCCAGCCAATAGTTGATGCCACCGCCGAAGTTCATCATCGCGAGGCTTAGAGAAACCGCATAAAAGATCGTCGGTTGTTCCATCAAATGGTTGTAATTGTGCGATTTCCATTGCGTCTCGGCTGCCTCAGGATTGGCATCGAGATTGGGGCCGCGGGACCCGCGCGGGATTGTCCCGAGGGTCACGCCCACCTTTCGAAAGTAGCCGAAGCGGGCGACCATCATCCACAGCATCATCAGCAGCGTCCAGGCGACGAGCGCGACGACGGGCGCGAGAATTGGGCTATATTCCATAAAAAACCCTCCCCCAGAGGTTGGCTGGGGGAGGGTGCGTTAGTTCGTTTCGGTTTGCAATCGACTTAGTCGAACAGCTTTGCGAAGCGGCGCTTCTCGCGAGTCTTCCAGGCGCCGCGATGGTAGGCGTCCGAGGTCAGGAGCGGGAGGACGCTGGTCGCTTCGGCGAACACCATCTGCTCCATCGCCGTCGACACCTTGCCCCAGCTCGCCGCCTCCTGGAGGGTCGAGGACGAGCAGGCGCCGTCGCGGACGTCGGCGACGGTGATCTGCACGGCGTACTTGTGCACTTCGACGTCGTCGTGGCCGAGGATCTCGGCGCACACCACGGTGTCCTGGGTGAAGTTCTTGGGCACGCCGCCGCCGATCATCAGCAGGCCGGTGGTGCCGGCCTTGATCTTGATGTCGGTCAGCTCGCGGAAGTCGGCGATGGCGTCGAGTACCATGTAATGGCCGCCGCGCTTCATCGCGTCGACCTGGTGCTTGACGAGGCCGAAGCCGGCCGATGAGTCGACGAAGGCCGGGCAGAAGATCGGCACGTCATGCTCATAGGCGAGCTGGACGAGGCTGCCCTGCTTCTTGGCGTTACCCTCCGCGAGCCACTTGCCCATCTCGCGAATGAACGCGCGACTCGAATAAGCGCGGGGCTCGAGGCTGTCGGCGATCATGCCGATCGTATGGTCGCAATCCTGCAGCTGCTGCTCATCGATATAGGTGTCGTAGATGCGGTCGATATAGAGCGAGCGCAAAGTATCATCGTCAGGAATTTCATTGGCTTGGTAGTGTTTGTGCCCAAGTGCTTCGAAGAAATCCATGTCGACGATTGAGGCGCCGGTAGCGACGATCGCGTCGACCATGTTGGAGCGCACGAGCTCGGCATAAACGTCCATGCAGCCGCCGGCCGAGGTCGAGCCGGCGATGACCAGAATGATCGAGCAGTCCTTGTCCTCCAGCATCTGGTTGTAGATGCCGGTGGCGCGCGACAGGTCGCGGCTGGTGAAGCTCATCTTGCCCATCGCGTCGACGATCGGGCGGGCGTCGAACTGGGTGATGTCGATATGCTCGACCGCGGTCGACAGCAGCTCCGCCTTGCGGGTGTCGTTGACCTTGCTCTGGTCGATGAGATCTTCGGTGGTCATGTCAAAATACCTCGTCATTCCCGCGAAAGCGGGAATCCCGCTACTCGCGATGGTCTAGAAACACAAAAGCGGGATCCCCGTTGGCACGGGGATGACGCGTAGGGTTGGAAGGCTACAGCTTCACGACGTTGGAGCGCGTGATCTTGCCCGGTTCCAGATAAAGACTGGCCATCGGCTCGTCGTCGACGATTTCGGCGCTGACCGTGCCGAAACCGTTGAAGTCGGTGCGCATCGCGCAACCGTAGGCGCCGAGCATCCCGATCTCGATATAATCGCCGGGCCCGACGTCGCCGGGCAGCTCGAACGGCCCCGTCATATGGTCGAGATCGTCGCAGGTCGGCCCGTAGAAGCTGAATTCCATCGGCCGCACGCGCGAATCCGGCTCGCGAATCAGGCGCACCGGATAACGCCAGCCGATGTGCGCGGCGTCGAACAGCGCGCCATAAGCGCCGTCGTTGATGTACAGTTCGTTCCCGCGGCGCTTTTCGACGCGAACGACCAGGCTGCCATATTCGGCCGACAAAGCGCGCCCCGGCTCGCACCACAATTCGGCCGAGTAGCTGATCGGCAGCGCTTCGAACCCGGCGTGAATGACCGAGAAGAAGCTCTCGAGCGAGGGCGGCTCCATGCCCGGATAGACCGACGGAAAGCCGCCGCCGACATCGACGATGTCGACCGTGATAGCCGCTTCGACGATGGCATCGCGGACTCGCGCCATGGCTTCGGCATAAGCGGCCGAGCTCATCGCCTGGCTGCCGACGTGGAAGCAGATGCCGAGCGCATCGGAAGCCTGGCGCGCGGCCATCAGCAGCGCCTTCACTTCGTGGGCCTCGGCGCCGAATTTGGAGGCGAGGCTGAGCTTGGCGTGATCCGAGCTGACGCGGATGCGCACCAGCAAGTTGAGGTCGGTCGCGGCGACGCCATCGGTCGAGGTCGCGCGGACGATCTTGTCGAGTTCGTCCTGGGTATCGAGCGCGAAGGTCTTCACGCCATGGTCGAAATAGGCCTCGGCGATGACTTCTTCGGCTTTGACCGGGTGCATGAAGCACTGGACGGCGTCGGGCAGCGTCTCGGTGACCAGGCGCACTTCGCCAATCGACGCCACGTCATAGTGGGTGACGCCGGCGTCCCACAGGATCCGCAGCAGGTCGGGCGACGGATTCGCCTTGACTGCATAGAGCGAGCGCCCGGGGAATTGTTCGACGAAGAAGCGCGCAGCGCGGCGGGCCGCGTGCGGACGCAGCAGCGTGACCGGCTGAACCGGACGCAGCGATACGATGTCAGCGGCCGTACGGCCGTTGGTCGGAAGGGGCGCTAGCCCCAGCGCGCGATGATGCTTGTGCAACTCAAGGGACCTCCAACTGGGTTAGTGTCGACGAAGCTGCCTTGCGGTTGGAAGTCCCATGGGGCAGCGGAGGCGCGATATATGTGCGGGGGTCCCGCAGTGCAACATTTTTTGGCCCCTGTGGATCATTTTGGGGAAGGTTTGTCGCGCTAGTGCAACGGTTGAACGAAAGGATAGAGTTATCAGACAGTTAACTGTTACACGTGAGGACGTCGTAAAGGCCGGCGAGCGCATCGCCGGAGCGGTCGAGCGCACTCCATTCGTCGCAAGCGAGATCAATGGAATCCGGGTCTGGCTGAAGTGCGAGTGCCTCCAGAACGGCAATTCGTTCAAATTGCGCGGCGCCAGCAACCGCCTGCTGCAACTTACACGAGAGGAGCGGGAGCGGGGCGTCGTCGCCTTCTCGTCGGGCAATCACGCTCGCGGGGTCGCGATGGCGGCGAACCGCCTCGGCATCCGCGCGGTGATCGTCATGCCGGCCGACGCGCCCAAGGTGAAGGTGGCGGGAACCGCTGCAGAAGGCGCGGAAATTGTCTTTTTTGACCGGCTCACCGAGAGCCGGGAGGAAATTGCAGCTCGAATCGCGGGAGAGACCGGCGCCACGGTGGTGCCGAGTTACGACGATCCGCACATCGTTGCCGGCCAGGGGACCACTGGCCTCGAAATCGTTGAGCAATTGGGGCGCTCACCGCCGCGGATCATCATTCCATGCGGCGGGGGCGGGCTGGCGTCGGGCATTTCCCTGGCCGTGCCCGAAGCCGAAATCGTCGTCGCAGAGCCAGCGGGCTGGGATGACATGATCCAGTCGCTCAAGACGGGCGAGGTCGTGCCCGTCGGGCCCAATCCGCCGCCGACGCTTTGCGATGCGATCCAGACCCTGCGCGCCGCCGACCTGACCTTCGGCATCCTCAAGCGCCGCAATGCGCGCGGGGCTGCGGTCAGCGACGCCGAGGTCGAAGACGCGATCCGCTTTGCCTGGGACAAACACCAGCAAATCGTCGAGCCGGGTGGGGCCGCCGGGCTCGCCGCTGTGCTGAGTGGCAAGGTCGAGCCGGTCGAAGACACGGTGATCGTCTTGTCGGGAGGAAATATCGATCCGGCGCTGCATGCGCGGATCGTCGGGAGTTAGGCCGCGGCGCCGCTCGTTTTATATTCGCCGGGCTCGACGTGCATCGGGCTCGACCGTTCGACCGCCCGGGTCAGCTCTTCGAGCTCGGCGGCGAGGGTCTTGAGTTCTCCGATGAGAAAGCGGCGCTCGCCCTCGGCGACATGTTCGGAGGCCTCAAGCAGGGTTTCGAGCATCATCGCGATGCACGGCAGGATCGTTTCCTCGATCCGCTCAAAC